>Ga0247741_1002007_pt1 | contig 11322 bp, 11 predicted proteins | sample UWRJL213509R2_FD_180945 | JGI IMG/M metagenome (GOLD analysis project Ga0247741, IMG submission 180945) | Plant litter microbial communities from Arlington Agricultural Research Station in Wisconsin, United States - UWRJ-L213-509R-2 | ecosystem: Environmental > Terrestrial > Plant litter >...
CTTTTAAATGGTAGTAGTCAGGAGTTATTCCGTACCCGAATTCCAACGGTGCGTGAAGACTATGCCGCCACTTTGCGGGATATTGCGGGTCTTGTGGTCCAGGCCGAAACCGCCGCCGGGCAATCCAATTTACCGGTGGGGATTGGTATTCCTGGCACTGTTTCGCGTAAAACCGGCTTGGTTAAAAACGCTAATTCCACGTGGCTGAATGGCAAACCCTTCCAAAAGGACTTGTCGGCGCAGTTAGCTCGCGATGTAAAAATCACCAACGATGCAAATTGTCTCGCCGTCTCCGAAGCAACTGACGGCGCAGGTAAAGGGTACGAATTGGTATTTGCCGGAATTCTGGGTACCGGTTGCGGTGCCGGTGTAGCCTACAAGGGCCAGCCTTTAGTTGGCCCCAATGGGGTGTCGGGCGAATGGGGGCATAATTCATTGCCTTGGACGCACGATGCAGAGCTGGAGGCACGCCCCTGTTATTGCGGTAAATCCGGCTGCCAGGAAACTTTTTTGTCCGGCACGGGTTTGTGTAAATCCTATGAGATGCTCACCGGCGTCAAACTCACTGGTAATGAAATCGTTCAGCGTGCTGCGAAACAAGAATTTAGCGCACGTAAAGTACTAGACGCCTATTTCGATCAACTGGCACGCGGCTTGGCTGCAGTCATTAATATTATGGACCCGGATATTATTGTGCTCGGCGGCGGCGCTTCGAACATCGCTGAAATTTATACTGCAGTGCCGCAATTGTTGAGCAACTACGTATTTGGCTTTGAATGCGATACACCTATAGTGCAAGCGGTTCATGGTGATTCGAGTGGAGTACGCGGAGCTGCATGGTTGAATCCGCTTTAATAGGAAGTCCACTTTTTAAGCGGTAGCTGCGTTATTTTAGTACTCAAATCCTGACAGTTTGCAGGAACGAATTGCAAAGCTTTGCTGCCCGAAGGCGTGGAGCAGGATGCGGAACATGAAGTACTGAAGTAAACTCCGGTTTTGGCACCTACTCCTGCGTTGCTCTGCATCCTTGCAAAGATGCCTTGCTCCCATCTAAAACTTGAACTTCTTGCATGTCTTATTCCGAAAAACAAACAAAGAAATTTTCATGCAATAGATTGCTTCGGCAAATTTCTATTATGGGGCTATTTTTTTTTGCAGAATTATCCAGTGCTGATGATACTTTTCTTCAGGCTTACACTCCTGCCAAACGCATTGTTTCCATCAACTTATGCTTAGACGCGCTTCTTGTAAAATTAGTTGAACCAGCGCGCGTAGACTCGCTGTATTATTTATCCGCAAACCCACAGTTTTCATCAGTTGCAGAGCAGGCCAAGCACTACAACTTAAATCACGGCCTCGCGGAAGATATTGTTCCGCGTAATCCTGATTTAGTCTTGGCTGGTGAATATTCGTCAGCTGAACTTAGATTTTTACTAAAACAATTAGGCTTTCGCGTAGAGGTTTTGCAGCTGCCGCGCAGTCTTGATGATATTTCTGCACACATTCGTCGTTTTGGCATTTTAGTTGATCGCTCTGAACAGGCAGAATTAATGGCACTGGCCATGGAACAGAAATTAACGCAGCTAGATGCTATCCAGAAAAAATCATCCGCAATTCCAGGGTTTTGGTATTCGTCTAACGGCGTTGTGGTGGGAGCGGATACGCTTGAAAATGAATTGATGACGCGCGCGGGCTTTCATAATTTAGCGCTCGATAAAAATATTATCGGTTTCAAGCAAATCGATTTGGAAGAATTAATTCTCGCACAGCCTAAAGTACTGATTATTGAAGCTTCAGACGTTCAGGCGTTTTCCCTTGCGCAGGAATATGTGCAGCATCCGGCGCTGCGCAGTAATAATGTAAAAATAATTCGTTTACCTTCTACGCTTTCGTGCATCGCACCTGTTGCGGTAGATACAATCGAAAGTCTTATGCAGGAGCGCAAACGCGTTTCTGAATGATGCAAGGAAATATTGTGCAAAGAATATCTTTTCCGCTGTTGGTTTTACTGCTTGCTACTGCAGTAGTAGCTACATTTATTTTTTCCCTTTCTATGGGGAATGCTTCCATATCTGTTGTGCAAGCTGTTAAAGATTTATTCAGTCATACAGCATCTTTGCACCAAACTGTTGTGTGGGAAATCCGTTTACCACGGGTATTGCTCGCCGTGTTAGTCGGCGCAACATTAGGAGTTGCGGGTGCAGCTATGCAAGGATTTTTACGCAACCCGCTTGCCGAACCCGGTATTCTTGGAATTTCCAGTGGGGCGGCATTGGGTGCAGTTATTGTTTTATATTTTGGTTTGTCGGCAACGGCGTGGTATTGGTTGCCTGGGGCTGCAATTCTAGGTGCATTAATTGCGCTTATGCTCGTGTATTTACTGGCAGGTTTTCGTAGCAGTGTGCTTTCATTAATTTTGGCGGGTGTTGCGATTCATGCAATCGCACTTGCAATGATCGCAGTCGCCTTAAATTTCGCCCCCAGTTTATTTGCGATGCAAGAAATTGTTTTTTGGCTAATGGGCTCGCTTGCGAATCGCAATATTAATCATGTTTATGTATCCGCACCTTTTATTGCAGTTGGCTGGGTTTTATTATTTAGTCGCTATCGTTTTTTAAATGCGTTAAGTCTTGGTGAAGAAACTGCAGCGTCATTGGGTTTTAATCCACAACGTGAAAGTAATTTATTATTAGTAGGAATAGCCTTGTGCGTGGGCGCGGCTGTTGCGGTTAGTGGAAGCATCGGTTTTGTAGGTTTAGTGATTCCACATTTAATGCGACCATTGGTTGGTTACAGTCCCGGTCGTTTACTGCTGGCGAGCGCATTTGGCGGCGCACTTTTAGTGTTAGGTGCGGACATTTTAGTTCGTCAGCTGGATGTAGCGCGCGAGTTAAAATTAGGTGTGGTCACATCTTTAATAGGTGGCCCGTTCTTTTTAATATTAATTTTAAAAACTCGCTCACGTTGGATTTAATTTTATTATGCAATTACTGAACGCCAAAAACCTATCGTTGCATCTCGGCAACAAAGCGGTTGTCGAGCAAATGAATATTCATGTGGACGCTGGCGAATTTGTGGGATTAATTGGCCCTAATGGCGCAGGTAAAAGTTCATTATTGCGAATGCTTGCAGGTTTAGTGAAACCTAGAGGTGGCGATGTTTATTTAACGCCCCAAGATACAAGCACACCAATCAATAATATTTCTGCACAAATACGCGCACGTTTTATGGCTTACCTGGCACAACACGAAGCGCCCGCGTGGCCTTTAAATGTAAAAAACTTGGTTGCGCTAGGGCGCTCACCCTGGAATTCAACGGTAAATACGAGCGTTACAGACGAAGCCGCGATTAATGCTGCGTTAAAGATGACAGACGTAATTTCATTGGCTGAACGCCCGGTCACGGAATTATCTGGTGGAGAACTACAACGCGTGTTATTGGCACGCGTTTTTGCAGGTAATCCAAAATTAATTATTGCCGATGAACCCATAGTGGCATTGGATGTTTACCATCAATTACACATAATGGAATTATTGGCCGCGCATGCACAGCAGGGCGGTGCGGTAGTTGCTGCCCTGCATGATTTAAGTTTAGCCTCGCGTTTTTGTACGCGTTTGGTATTAATGAATCACGGAAAATTAGTAGCGCAAGGTAAACCTGTTAATGTGCTGACACCAGAAAATTTGGCGGAGGTATATGGTATTCGTGCGCATGTGGATTGTCGTGATGATGGCGTAGTTATTATTCCCGTTAAACGAGTTGCACATTTATGAAAGCCAGTGTTCTTAGACGTTTGATTAACCTATGGCCGCCGCTATTTTTTAATTCTATTAGTGCGACTCGAATGAGCCGTGATTACCGCGAGATAGATGTTCGGTTAAGTCTGCGTTGGTATAATCGCAATCCGGTTAAGTCCCAGTTTGGTGGAAATTTATTTACCATGACTGATCCGTGGTACATGTTGATGTTAATGAAAAATCTTGGTGGCAGTTATTATGTATGGGACAAGAAAGCCAGCATTGATTTTATTTCGCCGGGCCGAACTCATGTAGCTGCAAAATTTATTCTCACCGAAGAAAAACTCGCGGAAATACGAGCGGCCACAGTTAATGGTGAAAAATATCTTCCTGAATTTATAACTGAAATATTCGACAGTGAAAATAAGTTGGTAGCACGTGTCCATAGAACGGTTTATGTAAAACAAAAGCCTGCAAAACCTAATCGCGCTTAAGATTTGTCCTTGACTCAACTCCTACAACCCCATAACCTGCGCGCCGAGGTGTTTGACGTGCAAATAGCTAATTTTTAGCTAGCGCAAGGTCAAATTAAATGGGAAGTTTGGTGAACAATTCTTTGTAATGCCAACACTGCCCCCGCAACGGTAAATGCGCCTGAAATATCAGGTCATAAGTCCGATACCAGCCTCAAAACCTTTATTCACGATGTCGCGGAGGGCAACATCGGTGGAAATTCTGTGTTTTACGGGGTCGTTATAAACGGACTCGCGCATTATTCCCGCTTCCCCTCCCTCGTCTTTTTAGATTGAGGAATCTTATGTCTACCAAATCTTTTGCCTTAACCAGTCTTAGCGCTGCAATTTTATCCGCTTCTCTCTTTAATAATGCTTTAGCTGCAGATGACAAACTTGAAACCGTGTACGTGAGTGCAACACGAAGTGAAACGGCACAAATGCCTGTTGCAACACAAATTAAAATTATTAGTGCTGAAGACATTCGTGTAAGCGGGGCAAAATTATTATCGGAAGTTTTGCGTACTCAAGCTGGGATTCAATTGACAGATTCCGATGGAAGCGGCTCACGAAATGTTACTGCTTCAATGCGAGGTTTGTCCGGCAGCAATAATGTATTGGTATTAGTTGATGGACGAAAGCTTAATAATCCCAGTCTTGCGGCGCCTGCGTTAAATACGGTTGCACTCAAAGATGTGGAGCGCATCGAAATTGTGCAGGGTAGCGCGGGTGTGCTTTATGGCGACCAAGCAGTAGGTGGTGTGATTAACGTAATCACACGTCGTGCTAAAGCTGGTGAAGTAAATGGATCTGTCAGCGCAACAGCTGGAACAGCAAAGTTAGAGGATTACTCAGCAAATGTTAGTCAAGGCTTTGAGAATGGTTTAGGTTACAGTTTGTCAGCGCAAAAACGTAACGCTAATAATTTCCGTGATAATAATGAATCGGATTATGAAAACTTTCTGGCAAATTTACGTTACGATTTTTCAAAAGGCTTTATATTTGTCGAAGGTCAAAAAATTGAAGACGAGTTAAATCTCGCGGGTTACCTGCTCGATTCAGAAGCTATTGTCAATCCTCGCAAAGCGCGCACCCCATCGGATTACAGTAATCAAGATACAGATCTGGCGCGAATAGGCGGTGGAATTGATATCACCGAAAACTGGCAGTTACTCGCTGAATATGCAGATCGCGATGAGGACACGACTTCATACTATGGTTATGGTGAGCCTACGCTCGGCAACATGCGCGTAAAAAATATCACTCCACGTATTGTTGGAAATATTCCTACAAGTAATGGTCCAGCTGTAATCACATTGGGTTACGACAATGTTGCAGCGCGTTACGAAGTTGCAGATTGGGGGACTGATATAGAGCAGGATATTGATGCTTACTATGCGCAATTAATTTATCCATTTAGTAAAGATTTCGCAGTGACCTTGGGTGCACGTCGATCCTCTGTGGATGATGAAAATCACGCAAACGACACAACTCATAGTGATGATGTCGATGCAAAAGAACTGGGTTTGAGTTATCAGATAGACTCAGGTTGGCGAACTTTTGCCCGCATAGCAGATGGTTTCAGGTTTGCGAATGCCGATGAAAACGGTTTGGTTCTACCTGACGTTACTTTTCTTAAAGCTCAGGCCAGCCGCACAAAAGAAGCAGGTTTTGCTTGGGACAGTAAAGAATTTTCTGCTCAAATTACCGCTTATCGCATGACGCTTGATGATGAGCTTATGTATGACGCGGTAATTCCAAATATAAACTCGTACAGTCAATTTGGTGCGAATATAAATCTTGATCAGTCAAAGCGTAGAGGTTGGGTATTTGATAGTGAATTAACCTTGAGTTCGCAAATTGCATTGCGTGCGAACTATACCTATACAAATACAGAGCTGACAACGGGGAGCTTTGCAGGCAACGAAGTTCCTTTCGTTGCTAAAAATACCGGCAATGTTGCAATACTATTTTCGTTTACAAACGATTTGATATTGACGATCGACTCCAACTATATCGGCTCTCGTTATCGTTCTGGTGATCAATCCAATTCCCATGAAAAGACTGATCCAATAAAGTTATTCAATGCTAATATTTTGTGGCAAATCCATAATGTAGAATTGAATGCGAGAGTGAAAAACATCACTGCAGAAAAGTATGCAGGACTTCAAGGCTACTCACCAACAGCGGGTAATTATCAGTACCCTCAACCCGGAAGAACTTATGACGTTAGCTTAACCTATCGTTTTTAAGTTTCAAATAACGTTAGAATGGGTGGATATTTCCACCCATTTTTTTGAGGATTTTTTATGGCTGACGAGAAAGCTACGACCGACGAGAAGGCGCAACGTCATCAAGAACGTATGCAGCAACGCAAAGAGATTGTCGATGCAAAAATTGCGCGCGCCACGGAGGATCGTGGAGTTGTAATTGTATTGACGGGCGACGGAAAAGGTAAAAGTAGTTCGGGATTTGGTACTGCACTACGTTGCTTGGGTCATGGTTATAAAGTTGCAATTGTGCAATTTATTAAAGGCACCTGGGAATGCGGTGAGAAAAACTTTTTAACAGAAAGTATTTTCCGTGGTGCGAATGCAAAACTTGAATATTTTGTAATGGGTACGGGCTTTACCTGGGAAACTCAAAATGCGGAACAAGATAAGGCTGCAGCTGAGCAAGTATGGGCCGAATGCGAGCACGTATTTTCAGATCCGGAAATTCATCTGGTGTTATTAGACGAATTAACTTATATGCTCAATTACAAATATTTGGATAAAGAAAAAGTTGTAGCTTCAATTAAAAATCGCCCCATTAACCAAAATGTAATCATCACCGGTCGTGGTGCAAAAAAATATTTGGAAGATTTAGCGGATACTTTTAGTGAAGTTAAAGCGATCAAGCATGCATTTAACGATGGTGTAAAAGCGCAGAAAGGAATTGAGTGGTGATTAAATTTTAAAGCTCTGCACCAATCCATCGAATGACTGGCTTTGCTTCACTGTAGTTACCGATTTCTATATAGGTGTGCGAAGAATAATCTATATGCAGTTGTTGAAACAGCGGGCTCGCGAAGGGGATGTTGAGTATTTCTGCAATGATTACGCGAATGGTTCCGCCATGGCAGAGGATAACGGTGTGTTCGCAGATCTGTTGCGATTGAATAACTTTCCAGGCGTTGCCCACTCTATTGCGAAAAGCTTGTAGGTTTTCTCCATTCGGTGGGCATTGTTTAAGCGGTGATTGCCAGAAAGCTTCCAATGACGACCATTCGTTTTTAAGTAAATTAAAATCTACGCCGTCCCAATCGCCAAAATTACACTCTTGCAAATCATTATTTATTTCAATGGGTAGTAAATGGTGCTTCGAAAATTCTTCAGAAACTGAAGCGCAGCGTTTTAGCGGTGAGCTGATGATGTAGTCAATTGCGTTTTCTTGATGTAAATATTCCAGGCTGCGTAATAAATCTTGCTCCGCGTGTGCATTCATTTCGATATCTGTTTTCCCATAGAGCGCTGCTGGGCCGTTAACTTTGCCATGGCGAATAAGACTAAAGCGACGATTATTCATAATTACCTTTCGCTTGATTTGGCTTTAGTGCAAGCGGTAAGCCTGCCACCATAAAAGTAACCTTATCTGCTTGTTGAGCTACTTGCTGGTTTAAACGACCCGCCTCATCCACAAACTGTCGGGTAATTTCTCCGAGTGGAATAATACCCAAGCCTACTTCATTCGCGACAAAAATAACATTGGCTTTAGCGTCACGAATACTGTCCAGTAAAGAAAAAAACAATAATGAAAAATCTTGTTGAGGATTTTCATAAAGTTGATTGTTGAGCCACATTGTCAAACAATCTACCAAAATTGTTTGTTCTTTCTGTGCTTCAAATTGTAGTAGTTGCGGTAAGTCTAGGGCGCATTCGTGTAACGTCCAATCGGAAGGGCGCCGCTCTTTGTGATGTAGAATTCGCGCTTCCATTTCTTTGTCAACAACTGTTGCGGTTGCGACATAAGAAACCGGGCCAGCACTTTTGCTGGCTAAGCCTTCTGCAAACCTTGACTTACCCGAACGCGCTCCGCCGATAATAAGTGTTAGGCTCATGCTAAATACCCTGGCTGATGAATAATAAATAAATGCTTAGCTCGGCGATTTGTTGTGTAGCCCCCAGACAATCTCCCGTCACTCCACCAAGCTGCTTATTAAAATAATATCTAGATGCGTAGCCGAGGCTTATCAATAATATTATGAGTAGAAACAATGCTTTTCCTGACAATAAAAATATTATTGGTAAGCACGTGGACAATAAAATAATTACATCAACCGATGATTGTGCTTTTGCGAGGGGTTTAGGTTTTTCTGTTTCAGAGTCACTTACGGTATTCATTGTAAATAATAAGATGCTGGCAAGTGTGCGCGATAACGCGTAGGCAACAGGTATGGCGATCAATAAGTTATTTATTTCTTGTAATAAAATAAATTTTCCAATTAACGCCATTAGTAATGCACTCGCACCGTAGGTGCCTATGCGACTATCTTTCATAATGCTTAATTTTTTTTCGCGAGTAAAACCGCCACCCAAGCCGTCAGCGGTGTCAGCCAAACCATCTTCGTGAAATGCGCCGGTCAATAAAAGGCTTGCAATCATGCATAACCAAATGCTGATGTTGACCGAAAAAATTTGATTGCTTAGGTAATAAATTCCAACAACTAAAAATCCTAGCAGCCAACCTACAAGTGTAAAATAGCGGCTGGCATGATTGAGATTTTCCAGGTTGTAAACAACACTCTTTGGCATAGGTATACGACTGAAGTATCCCAGTGCTAGCCAAAACAAATTAATTTCATAGGCTACGGCTCTAATAATCATACGGTGATTCCGGCACTGGAAAATGTGGCCATATCATTGTAAAAACTTTCTGTTGCTTTAAGAAGTGGGATTGCCAACGCGGCGCCGGTTCCTTCGCCCAAACGTAGCCCCAAATTTAATAAAGGTTTTGCATTCAATTTTTGCAAAAGTAATTGATGGCCTTTTTCGTGTGATTTATGCGCGAATATCATGTAGTCGCGAACAGCAGGATTAAACTGTACCGCTAACAGCGCACCTGCAGATGCAATAAAACCATCAACGACAATTATTTTTTCTGCTTGTGCAATCGCAAGCATTGCACCGCATATTTGGCCTATTTCGAATCCCCCGATTTCACTTAGCAATTCAATCGGTGTAAGTGATTTGTCACCCAGCCGCGTTAATGCTTTCGTAATTAAATTGATTTTTCTAGTAAACTGATCATCGTTAATGCCGGTGCCTCTGCCGGTGCAATCTTCCACTGGCGTTTTTGTAATCGCGGCAACTAATGCCGCCGCCGAACTAGAATTGCCGATGCCCATCTCTCCACAGGCAATAACATTAAATCCTTGCAAAATAAAATTCTCTGCAAGAGAGGCTCCTAAACTAATGGCGCGTTCAGCTTCGCTAATACTCATCGCGGGTTCTAGAGAAAAATTTTTAGTGCCAGCGGAAATGCGTTGATCTATTAAGTCAGATGGGTGAGGTTCTATTATGTATTTGATTCCGGCATCTACAACGAATAGCGGCAAGTTCTGCGTGCGACAAAAACAATTGATTGCCGCTCCACCTTGTAAAAAATTAACAACCATTTGCTGTGTAACAATACTGCCTGCAATACTCACACCTTCATCGGCAATACCATGATCAGCCGCAAAAACAATCATTACGGGGTTAATAGAAATTTTTTCAGACTTTTGAATCAAGGCTAGTTGTGTTGCGAGATCTTCCAATTCACCCAATGCCCCTGGAGGCTTGGTCTTTTGATTGATATTGTTTGCGATGGCGGCGCGGTTACTTGTGTCGAGAGACTTTATATCCCATAAGCGTTGCATAATTTTTTCCGTTATCATAAGAGGTCGCCGCTTTTAAACTATAAAGAATTTGAAAATATTCAGAATTAAAAACACGGCGAATTTTAAAAGAGTGAGTTTAACGAATTATTCGGACTGCGTAAAAAATATGTCAATGACGATTATGATTCAAGGCACAACATCAGATGCAGGCAAAACCACATTGGTTGCTGCTCTTTGTCGTATTTTAAAAAATCGCGATGTATCGGTTGCGCCATTCAAACCACAGAATATGGCTTTAAATTCTGCCGTCACAGAAAATGGTGGCGAAATAGGCCGCGCACAAGCGTTACAAGCGCAGGCTGCGGGTTTAAAACCCCATACAGATATGAATCCCATTTTGATTAAACCCACCAGTGACACTAAAGCGCAAATTATTATTCATGGTAAAGCAATGTGCGATATGGATGCCGCGGTTTACCACGACTACAAAATCCATGCAATGACTGCAGTGTTAGAGTCTTATCGTCGTTTACAAAATCAATATGACGTAATCGTTGTTGAAGGTGCGGGCAGCCCGGCGGAAATTAATTTGCGCGACCGCGATATCGCCAACATGGGTTTTGCTGAAGCAGTAGATTGTCCGGTTATTATTATTGCGGATATTGATCGCGGTGGTGTATTTGCGCATCTTGTAGGCACTTTGGATTTATTGAGCCCATCCGAGCAGAATCGCGTAATAGGTTTTGTGATAAATCGTTTTCGTGGTGATATGAGTTTATTGCAATCCGGTTTGGATTGGTTAGAGCAAAAAACCGGCAAACCGGTATTAGGTGTAATTCCCTATATTCAAGGCTTGCGATTAGATGCGGAAGATGCTCTGGAAAAGCACATTGAGAAAAATAATAACGCAAAAATTCGAATTGCTGTTTTAGTCTTGCCAAGAATTTCAAACCATAATGATTTTGACGCACTACGATTTAATCCTGATGTTAACTTTATGTGGATCGGGCCAGAGCACAGCATCCCTTCATGCGATCTGATTATTATCCCCGGTAGTAAAAATGTATGCGCGGATTTGCAATTTTTACGGCATCAAGGGTGGGACAAAAGCATTGCTAAACATTTACGTTATGGCGGAAAATTGATTGGTATTTGCGGCGGTTTTCAAATGTTGGGAAACATTATTTATGATCCCGATGCGATTGAAAGTTCT
>Ga0247741_1002008_pt1 | contig 11321 bp, 10 predicted proteins | sample UWRJL213509R2_FD_180945 | JGI IMG/M metagenome (GOLD analysis project Ga0247741, IMG submission 180945) | Plant litter microbial communities from Arlington Agricultural Research Station in Wisconsin, United States - UWRJ-L213-509R-2 | ecosystem: Environmental > Terrestrial > Plant litter >...
GGCCACCGTCGAGCCTCGGCCGGCCCGCTGAACGTGGTGCGCCCGCCTCAGGGGCATCCCGTCGTCGCCATCGCGGGCGGTGCGCCGAACGCGCGATCCCTCGCCGCGGCCCAGGCCGACGTCTCGTTCTTCTCGCCCGCCAGCCTGCGCGACGCGGTCGAGCAGTACGCCGAGGCGAAGCGCGCAGCCCGAGAGCTGGGGCGCGACCCGCACGACTATGTGCTGATCACGCCAATTCTGCCGGTCGTCGCCGAGACCCGGGAAGCGGCCTGGCGACTATACGACGAACTCGTCGACCTGGTTCAGGTGGAGTCCGCCGCGGGAGTCGACGGCGGTCACGACCTGCCGACGAATCGCACGATCCGCTGGCTCGCGGGTGTGCTCGGGGTGTCGCTCAACGGCGTGCTGCTCGACGAGGCTGTGCCGCAGCGGGTGGCCGCCCGGTTCAGTCCTCTCGGCACAGAACTCGTCACCCTCGTCGGGCTGCGATCGGGTCGCACCGTCGGCGGCCACCGACCGGTGACCTACCGTCAGCTGCTGGTCGCGCATGCCGTCGCCGCGCCCGTGCTGGTGGGGTCGGGCAGCGACATCGCCGATCACCTGCAGACCTGGTTCGAGGCCGGCGCCACCGACGGCTTCACCGTGCTCTCCGCTTTCGGGGCCCAGTTCGACGCCTTTGCCGACCTCGTCGTTCCCGAACTGACACGTCGTGGCGTCTTCCCGTCCGAGCCGCAGGGCGGCACCCTGCGCGATCGACTCGGGTTGCCGCGCCCGGCCAACCTGTTCGCCACGGCCCCGGTTCGATGACGCTCGATGCCGAGGTGATCGTCGTCGGGGGCGGCGCCATGGGCTCCGCCACCGCCCGCGACCTCGCCCGACGGGGAACGGATGTCGTGCTGCTGGAGCGCTTCGGTCCCGGCCACGTGAACGGCGCCTCGCATGGCGCCTCTCGCAATTTCAATGTCGCCTACGCCGACCCGACCTATGTCGCGATGCTCACCGAAGCGCTTGCCGCGTGGCGTGAGCTCGAACGTGAGACCGGCGTCGAGTTGCTCGATCAGGTCGGGATCGTGAACCACGGAGCGAACCCGGCATTCGACGACGTGCACGCCGCGTTGACCGCGGTCGGGATCGCGGCGGAGTTCCTGCCGGTCGGGCAGGCGGATCGGCGCTGGCCGGGCATCCGTTTCGATTCGCGGGTGCTATTCACGCCCGAGGCGGGGCGGCTCCACGCCGACAATTCGGTCGCCGCACTGCAGGCGTCCGCGGCCGCGCATGGCGCGGAGGTTCGGCATCACGCACGCGTGTCACGGCTCGACGTGCGCGGCGACGACCTGGTCGAGCTCGTGCTCGAATCCGGGCGGACGCTGCGAGCGCGGCGAGTGGTCGTGACCGTCGGCGCCTGGACGTCGAACCTCCTCGGTGCTCGAATCGCGGTGCCGCTGGTGGTGACGCAGGAACAGCCGGCGCACTTCCGGGTGCGCGACGATGACCTGATCTGGCCCGGTTTCAATCATGCTCCGTCGGCGAGCGCTGCCTACGACTACTGGCGCTCGGGCGTCTACGGCGTCTACACGCCGGGCGAAGGCGTGAAGGCCGGGTGGCACGGGGCGGGTCCGGTGACAGATCCGGATGCCCGCAGCTTCCTCCCCGAACCCGTCCAGTTGGCGGCGCTGCAGCGCTACGCCCGCGAGTGGTTGCCGGGCGTCGATGCCGACGAGCTCGTGCCGATCAGCTGCACGTACACCACCTCCCCCGACTCGAACTTCGTGCTCGACCGGGTGGGACCGGTGGTGGTCGGCGCCGGATTCTCCGGTCACGGCTTCAAGTTCACGCCGAGCGTCGGCCGAATCCTCGCCGACCTCGCGCTCGACGCGGGCCCCGCGCCCGCGCTGTTCTCCCTCACTGCCGACCGCGCTCGCTGAGCGCGACGGCAGGGCGCGGTGCGCGACATCCGCTCCGCACCGACCGTCTCGCTGTCAACCACAAGTCGCTCCATGACGCATGTGACGAGTTGTGAAGGACGCTCGTCGACCAGAGCGTGAGGCGCTCATAACCTTCCGGGCATTCCACGAGTGCGGCGAACCGCGCGGCTCCGTGGCAGCCACGAAAGGAGACCCGATGACGAACACCATCCGCGAGCTCGACCAGAGCGTCAGGTTCGCGCCGGCCTCGACAGCGCCGACGCCGGAGCCGACTATCGCCGTCGACGTTGACGGCGCCGCTCGAGCCGACCTCGCTCGGCTCGGCACGCGACGAGTCGTGCGCCTCAAGCATCCCGGCCAGTGGGTCGCGGCAGCCCTGGTGCTCGTGCTCGCCCTCAATTTCGTGCAGACGCTGTTCACCAACCCGGCCTGGGAGTGGGCGAAGGTACCGACCTGGTTGTTCAGCCCGGCCATCCTCACCGGGCTGCAGCTCACCCTGCTCGCCACCGCCATCAGCGCGGTGATCAGCTTCGTCGGCGGCATCATCGTCGCCCTCGCGCGGATGTCCGCCAACCCGGTGCTCAGCGGAGTCAGCTGGTTCTACGTCTGGGTGTTTCGCTCACTGCCGCTGATCCTGGTGCTGCTGTTCCTGTTCAACCTCGGCAACCTGTATCCGGCTATCGGCATCGGCATCCCCTTCGGCCCGCAGCTGCAGGTCAGCACCTTCACACTGCTCAGCCCGCTCGCCCTCGGCGTCATCGGATTGAGCCTCAGCGAGATCGCCTACTCCTCCGAGGTCGTGCGCGCCGGGCTCCTCGCCGTCGACCAGGGTCAGCACGAGGCGGCGAAGGCGCTCGGAATCCCGCGTCGTCGGCAGTTCACCCGCATCGTGCTCCCGCAGGCCCTGCGCTCCATCGTGCCGTCATACGTCAACCAGATCGTCGGACTCATCAAGGCCAGCTCACTGCTGTTCTACGTCTCGCTGCTCGACCTGTTCGGGGTCGCCCAGAACCTGAGCAGCACCTATCCGACGGATGTCATCCCCCTCCTCGTCGTCGCGACGATCTGGTACCTCGTGCTCACGAGCGTCATCTCGGTGATCCAGTTCTACATCGAGCGGTTCTACGCACGGGGAGTGTTCCGCGTGCTTCCGCTCACGCCGTTCCAGAAGGTCCGTCGCGCGATCGCCGGCGCCGTCACGAGCGTCAGGACCGCACGATGACCGCCGCGGCCGTCGCCGTTCACAACGCCACCAAGGCCTACGGCGACAAGCCGGTGCTGCGCGGCATCGATCTGGAGGTCGCGCCGGGCACCGTGACGGTCATCATCGGCCCGTCCGGCTCGGGAAAGTCCACCCTGCTCCGTGCGATCAACCACCTGGAGAAGCTCGATGAGGGTGTCGTGGTCGTCGGCGGAGAGCTCATCGGGGTGCGCGAGCATCGCGGTCGCTTTCACGAGCTGAAGGAGAGGGACATCCTGCGCCAGCGCTCGCGAATCGGCTTCGTCTTCCAGAACTTCAACCTGTTTCCGCACCTGACGATCCTCGAGAACATCACCGAGGCGCCGATCTCGCTCGGCGTCACTCCGGCTGCGGCCACACAGCTGGCACGCGAACTGCTCGCGAGCGTCGGGCTCGAGGGTAAGGAGTCCGCGTACCCCCGCCAACTCTCCGGCGGGCAACAGCAGCGGGTCGCGATCGCCCGCGCTCTGGCCTTCGATCCCGAAGTGATCCTGTTCGACGAGCCCACCTCCGCCCTCGATCCCGAGCTGGTCGGTGAGGTCTTGGCCGTCATCCGCAGCCTCACCGGCACAGGTCGCACGCTCATCGTCGTCACCCACGAGATGGGTTTCGCCCGCGAGGTGGGAGACCACGTGGTCTTCATCGACAACGGAGTGATCGTCGAGCAGGGCACACCGAGTGCCGTGCTCGACCATCCTCAGCACCCCCGCACCCAGAACTTCCTGAGCAAAGTGCTCTGAAGCCCCACCACAGCAGATCCAAGGAGAACACCGTGCCCATCACCCCCGTCAGATCTCGACGTCTCGCCCGCTCCGTTCGCGCCGCCGGAGCGCTCGCTGTCGCGGCCGCCCTGGTCGCCGGCCTCGCCGCCTGCTCGGGTAGCGCATCCGCCGAGACGGCGGCCCCGACCGGAAAGGTCACCATCGGTGCCTTCTCCAACGGCGCCGCGAAGGAGACCACCCTCAGCGTGCCCACCGTGGCGAAAATCCGAGCCGAGCTTCCCGCATCCGTACGAAAGGAGGGCACTCTCGTCATCGGCGTCGGCGACCTGCCCGCCGGATTCCCGCCGCTGGCCTTCACCGGCGACGACACTAAGACCCAGACCGGCTCTGAGCCCGACCTCGGTCGTCTCATCGCCGCCGTCTTCGGCCTCCGGCCCGAGATCAAGCCCTCCACCTGGGACAACCTGTTCGTCGGAATCGACTCCGGACGCACCCACGTCGGGCTCTCGAACATCACCGACACCGAGAAGCGTAAGGAGAAGTACGACTTCGCCTCCTACCGTCAAGACAACCTGTCGTTCGCGGTGAAGAAGGCGAGCAAGTGGAACTTCGACGGCGACTACCGCAACCTCGCGGGTCTGAAGGTGGCGGTCGGTTCCGGCACCAATCAGGAGAAGCTGCTGCAGGAGTGGCAGTCGAAGCTGCAGTCGGAAGGCAAGACCCTCGATATCGTCTACTTCCCCGACACGGGCTCGACCTACCTGGCCCTGAACTCCGGACAGATCGACGCGAACTTCGGGCCCAACCCGTCGGCCGCGTACCACGCCACCCAAGACGCGAAGTCGGCCAACCCGACCCGCATCGCGGGCACATACTCCGGGGCCGGCGAGTCCTTGCAGGGTCTGATCGCCGCCACCACCAAGAAAGACAGCGGGCTCGTGAAGCCGCTGGCCGATGCGATCAACTACCTCATCGAGAACGGCCAGTACGACGCGCTGCTGGCCGCATACAACCTCGAGAACGAGGCCGTGAAGACCTCGGAGATCAACCCTCCCGGGCTGCCGATCACGAACCAGTAGTGCGGTCAGCGCCCGCGCATGACGAAGGCCCCGGATGTTCGCATCCGGGGCCTTTCTCGTCGCTGCTAGGTGAGCTCTTTCCGAAACCGGTGGATCACGATCTCGTCAGCATCGAGCGACGGATCGAACAGGGGCGTGTAGCCGGTGGCGAGGTAGAGTCGCACCGCCTCGGGCTGCCGGGGGCCGGTGCTCAGCACGATCGTCCGATAGCCGCGCCGCCGTGCCTCCGCCTCGAGCTCGGCCAGCACGAGCCGAGCCAGGCCCTGCCCGCGAAAATCGGCGTGCGTCCACATCCGCTTCACCTCGACGGTGCTGTCGTCGGTGCGCATGAACGCGCCACCCGAGATCGCACGCTCGTCGCGCACCAGCACCGCGAAGGTGCCGTTCGGCGCGCTGAAGGTCTCCGCCGGGTAGCGGTTGATCTCGGCCGAGGCCGGGGCCCCGAAGCGCAGACCGTATCGGGCGTCGTACTCACGCTCGAGGTCGGCCAGCAGCGGCGCGACCAGGGGGTCGAGAGGGGTGGTGTGGACGAAATGGTCGCCGCTGGTGAGCGCGACGGCGTCGATGGTCATGGGTGCCTCCTGAATGACGCGCACGTGAAGTGACGCAGACGGTAGGAGAACACCCGCGGGCGCGAACATCTTCCCTTCACACTTCGTCATCTGCGTCACACGACGACATCACCGATGCGTTTTCCCCGCCGGGCGACGAACGTGGTGCAATGCCCACCCCCTCCGTCGCGCCGCGCCACGTCATCGTGATCGCCGGCGCCGGTCCACGTGCCGTGGGCATCCTCGAGCGGCTCGCCCACAATCTCGACGAGGTGGCACCCGGCATCGGTCTCGACATCCACCTGGTCGACCCACATCCGCCGGGCGGCGGCCGCATCTGGCGCACGGCACAGTCCGGCCTGCTGAAACTCAACTCCATGGCCCAGGACGTGACGATGTTCACGGATGCTCGCAGCACCATCGAGGGCCCGATCGCCCCCGGTCCCTCCCTCGCCGAGTGGGCGGAGGGCATCCGTCGGGGCGAGATCACCGACGTCGATCTCGGTAACGGACTCCGCGCGGAAGCCGAGGCCCTCACCGGCGCGAGCTTTCCCACCCGCCGTCTGCAGAGCCACTACCTCGACTGGTTCTTCCGTCGCGCGGTCGCGAGTCTGCCGCCGTCGGTCATTGTCACCACCCACGCGACGCGGGTGGAGCGGGTGTCTGCGGATGAGCGAGTGTGGCTCACCGACGGCCGCTCCATCGACGCCGATCTGGTGCTCTACGCGCTCGGCCACATCGAGTCCGCACCCGAAGACGAGCACCGCGAGCTGTCGCGCTACGCCCAGCGCAACAAACTCACCTACCTGCCGCCGAGCTACACCGCGGATGCCGACACTTCCGGTCTTCACGCGGGTGACGACGTGATCGTCCGCGGCATGGGGCTCGCCGCCGTCGACCTGGTGGTGCTGCTCACCGAAGGCCGCGGCGGGCGGTTTGAGCGAACCGAACACGGACTCGCCTACCGTCCCTCCGGCGCCGAACCGCGCCTCTTCCTCGGCTCCCGACGCGGGGTGCCGTACCACTCGAAGATCGCGTCGGCCCTGGTGTTGCCCCGGGCCGAACCGCGCTATTTCACGGCGCAGGTCGCCCACCGGCTCGCGGCGAGCGCCGCGCGCATCTCGCTGAAGGCCGACGTCTGGCCGCTCATCGCCAAAGACGCTCTCTGGGCCTACTATCGCGAGCTCTTCCTCGGTCACCCCGAACGGGTGAGCACCGACTGGGACGGCTTCGCCGCCCGCTTCGAGCAGCTCGCCTGGAACGCGCCGGAGTTGCGCGAGCTGGTCGAGCGCGCCGTTCCCGACCCCATCGACCGGCTCGACTTCGCGGCACTCGACCGTCCGCTCGCCGACGCCGCGTTCGCGGATGCCGCCGCGCTCCAAGAACATCTGCGCGACTACATCCGCACCGACCTGCGCCAACGGAGCGCATCGGAGCACAGCGCCACCCTCGCGCTGTTCATGTCGTTGCTGGGCTCCCTGTTCACTCTCGGTGGCATCGTCGACGACGCGCCGTGGACCGCCCGCAGCCGGGTCGAGGAGTTCGACGGCTGGTGGATGAACCTGTTCAGCTTCATCGCCAGCGGGCCGCCGGCACACCGGCTCGAAGAGCTGCTGGCGCTGTCCGAAGCGGGCATCCTGCACTTCCTCGGCGGCGACCTCACGGTCACGACCGATCCGAGCCGGGGGTTCGTCGCGCGCTCGGGCGCTGTCCCCGGCGAGGTGACGACCGCGGCGCTGGTGGATGCCCGGCTGCCCGCCGGCGACGTGTCGCGCACCACCAACCCGGCCATCCGCTCACTCCTCGAGAGCGGCTTCGGCAGCATCCAGATCGTCGCCGACGACGACTACTGCGGCACGACAGGGCGGCTGCGGGTGAACCGAGCGGACTCGCGCGTGGTCGATGTCGATGGGCGTCCGCATCCGCGCCGCTTCGCCGTCGGCGCGTACACCAGCGCACCTTTCGTCGGGGCATTCTCGCGACCAGGCACCGACGCGGTGTCGTTCCGCGAGAACGATCGCGTGGCCCGCGCGATGCTGCGCGAGCTCGCGCAGGTCGCTGAGGGGAGGACAGCCGGGCGACTGCACACCCGACTGCCCACCGTCTCTACCAACGGGTGAAACTGGTCAACGCACCGGGGTTCCAAAGTGGAACTCCGACCAGATCCCGTAGGTCGTCTCCGTCGCGCGGATCGTGTGATACCCGACCTCGTAGCCGGTCGCTGTCCAGTCGAGCCGCACGTCGCCATTGCTGTTCGTGGTCCCCGTGGCGATGACCGTGCCCGCGATGGTGAAGACCACCGGAGAGTTCGGCGCCAGGAGGTTGAATGCGACGTGAAGCGTGGTCGGCTGCGCCGAGCTGCGGGCCGTCGAGGTAGGCGCGTGCGCGGGCGCTGCCTGTGCGGTCGCCACCGCCCCGAGCGATAGTGCAGTGGCCAGTACCGTGATCGCGGCCCCGGCGATCACTGATCGTGAACGACTCATGATTTTCCCCATTCTTTCGGTGGTTCGCTTAGTCCCATTGAACTCCCGTCGCGATGAAACCTCAGCAAATATGTCGCGCCATTGCGCCGGTACCTTTGCCGTCACATTCGGTCGTGTGCAGCGAGGATGACCCACAATGGTGCGGGATCAATCGAACGGAGAATCCCCATGCTCACCGTCGCAGTCCTGGTCGGCAATCCGAAGGCAGACTCCAAGACCCTGCGCGTCGCCCGCACTCTCACCGCCGCGCTCCTGCGCGGTCGAGAGTACGAGGCGACCGAGATCGATCTCGCGGGGTACAGCGAGCAGATCTTCGACTGGTCAGCCGCCGAGGTATCCGAGTTGAACGAGCGCGTTGCCTCCAGCGATCTCGTCATCGTGGCCTCCCCCACCTACAAGGCCGCGTACACGGGTCTGCTCAAGGCCTTCCTCGACCGCTACGCCACGAACGGCCTGAGCGGCGTCGTCGCCGTGCCGGTGATGACCGGGGGAGATCTGACGCACTCCCTCGCCGTCGAACACACCCTGCGCCCGCTGCTGGTCGAGCTCGGGGCGAGCGTGCCATCGCGAGGGCTCTACTTCGTGGCGAGTCGCATCGACGAGGTATCCGCGCTGGTCGACGAATGGGTCGATCTCAACGGCGCGCCCATTCGTCGCGCGGTCGGCGGCTAGTCGACTTCTCTAGTCGACCTCAGTCGAGCTCGCGAGCAGCACCCGGAACACGTCACCGAGCGGGCCTTCCAGCTCGACCGCGGTGGCGGATGTCAGCGGCTCGATGCCCGCGGATGCCCGCAGTAGTGCGATCCCCAGTCCCGTCGCGATCGCGATCTGCGCCCGGAGCACCAGGGCATCCGCGTCGCCGGGCTGCCAGCCCGCCACCGCCGCGAGCTTCTGCGCATAGCTGAGCAGAGTGTTCCGCCGGATCTGGTCGGCCCGCTCGTCGCCCGACGAGCGCAGGAGCAGAAGGAGCTGCAGCGACTGCTCGCTGCTCGGCGCGGAGCCGACCTGCGCCGTCATCTTCGCCAGTACACGGTCGAGCGTCGCCGCCTCGCCATCCTGGCGGTTGAGACCCTCGGCGGCGATGGTCAGGCACTCCTCGAACAGGCCCTCCTTGGAGGTGAAGTAGCGGTTGATGAGGGCCACGTTCACGCCGGCGTCGGTGGCGATGTCTCGCACCGTCGTGCCGCTGTAGCCGTCGCGAGCGAATCGCGCGCGGGCGGAGTGCAGCAGCAGCTGACGGGTGTTCGCCGAGTCGCGGGGCTTCGCTGCCAGGGGTTCGGTGGTGGGGAGCGTCATTGCTTCCTCTCGATCGGCTGAGCGCGGACAAATTTCCCGCGGATGTAAACATCCGCTGACTTATAGGTCTAGTGTAGCTAAGTCAGCAATCGTTTACATTACTCGTCACCCCGGAGCGTCATGACCCAGATCATCGAGGAGACCCCCACGGGCTCCATCCCCAGCGGCACCGTGCGGCCGCGCAACAGCACGCTGCTGGTGCTGTTCTTGTCACTCGGCGGTCTGTCTTTCGCCGTGCTGCAGTCGCTGGTCGCCCCGGCGCTCTCCACCATCGGCAAGGACCTGAATGTCGGCACCAGCGATGTGAGCTGGATCCTCACCGCGTACCTGCTCTCCGCATCCGTTCTGACCCCGATCTTCGGCCGCCTAGGCGACATGCTCGGCAAGCGCCGCATCCTGATCGTCGTGCTGTCGCTGCTGTTCGTCGGAACACTGCTTGCGGCACTCGCCCCGAATCTCGGCGTGCTCATCGTCGGTCGGGCACTCCAGGGGGCGGCCGGCGCCGTGCTCCCCCTGTCGATCGGTATCGTGCGCGACGAGCTTCCGCGCGACAAGGTGAGCGTCACCATCGGCCTGCTCTCCGCGATCTTCGGCATCGGTGCCGGCGTGGGCATCGTCGCAGCCGGCCCGATCGTCGAGCACCTGTCCTGGCACTGGCTGTTCTGGTTGCCGCTCGTGCTTATCGTGATCGCCCTCCTGGGCGCGATCTTCGGCATGAAGGAGTCCCCGGTGCGCAAGCCGGGGCGCCTCGACCTCGCCGGCACCGCCGTGCTCACCGTCTCGCTCATCTCGATCCTGCTCGCCATCAGCGAGGGCGAGAACTGGGGCTGGAACTCGGCGAAGACCATCGGCCTGCTGGTTCTCGGCGCGATCGCTCTAGTCGTCTTCGTGCTGGTCGAACTGCGCGTGAAAGAGCCGTTGATCGACGTGCGGTTGTTCCGCATCCGTGGCGTCTGGACGGCTCACGTCGTCGCGCTGATCTTCGGCTTCGCCATGTTCGGCACCTTCGTGCTCGTTCCGACGCTCCTGCAGCTGCCCGCGATGACCGGCTACGGATTCGGCAAGGATGTCTCCGAGGCCGGCCTGTTCCTGCTGCCCACGGTGATCGCGATGATCATCCTCGGCCCGGTCGCCGGCATCCTGGTGCGCAAGGTCGGGCCGAAGCCGCCCATGCTGCTCGGCGCCCTCCTGGTCACGGCCGCGTTCGTGCTGCCCGCGCTCGCGCACGGCGAGACCTGGCAGATCCTGCTCTCGGGCATCCTCACCGGTGCCGGAATCGGCCTCGCGTTGGCATCCACGTCGAACGCGATCATCGAGAGCGTGCCGGCCACCCAGACCGGTGAGGCGATCAGCGCCAACACCATCGCCCGCACGATCGGCAGCAGCATCGGAACCGCCGTGATCGCCGCGCTGATCAGCTCGCACAGCACGCCGCAGGGACTCCCCACGAACGACGCCTTCACCATCGGGTTCTGGGTGTGCGCTGCGGTCGCGGTGCTCGCCATCCTCGCCGCCATCATCGCCCCGTCGATGCGGAAGCGCCGCGAGCAGGCGCTCGCGCTCGGCGTGCGCGACTTCCCCGAAGACTCGGAGTAGAGCGACGACGCCGCGTAGTGAAGCGGGGCTAGCGTGAAGGCATGAGCACTGTAGAAAAAGCCGTAGCCCTCCGCGCCCTGTACCAGGCGCCCGAGATCGTCCGCGTCGTCAACGTCTGGGACGCGATTTCCACCAAGGTCGTCTCCGACCTTCCCGGCACCAGGGCCATCGCGACGGCGGGACATTCGATCGCCGCGAGCCACGGCTACGAGGACGGAGCCCTGCCGCTCCAGGTCGCCCTGGACGCGATCGAGGTGATCGTTGCGGCAACCGAACTCCCCGTCACCGCCGACCTCGACGACGGCTTCGAGCACCCGGGCGAGACCATCCGTCGGGCGATTGGCATCGGCGTCGTGGGCGCCAACGTCGAAGACCGCTTGAAGCCCTTCGACGAGTCGGTCGCCCGGGTAAGTGCGATCATCGCGGCGG
>Ga0247741_1002009_pt1 | contig 11321 bp, 12 predicted proteins | sample UWRJL213509R2_FD_180945 | JGI IMG/M metagenome (GOLD analysis project Ga0247741, IMG submission 180945) | Plant litter microbial communities from Arlington Agricultural Research Station in Wisconsin, United States - UWRJ-L213-509R-2 | ecosystem: Environmental > Terrestrial > Plant litter >...
CGGCATCATCCTCGGTTTCTCCCTGTTGGCCGTCGCAGCCCTTACGGTTGCTCGAAAGCAGGTTCGGGATGCCCGTGCACTTACCGGTCGGGACACCCTGGTGCTCGGAATCTGGCACGGGGCCGTCATTTTGTTCGGATTCCTCGGCGCGCCGTGGGTCGCCGCGATCGTCGTCGTCGTGACGATCGCCGCGTTCTGGAATGCCGTCTGGACCCTCTTCACGGAGACCCGCACGCGCCTGCGCAATGCGTTCACGATCCCGGACTTCGCGCCGCAGCCCAGCCAGGTGGACGCCGGCCACTACGACGCCCAGGCGCCGGGCCAGGGCGACATCATCATCGTCGACGTGGAGCCGGAGCCGCCGACCACATCCCGTTAGCTGAAAAGGCCCCGGGTATGCGATAATTGCTCCTTGTGCTTCGGCGCGGTTCTGCCACAGGGGAACCAGCAACGAAATGAAGCACCACCCACTTTCCGAAATACCTAATTACCGTGGTCGACCTGTGGCGGTTGCAGAGAGCGAATAACCATGCACATTCTCGACGAGCTGGACTCAGCTTCACTCCGGGACAACCTTCCCGACTTCCGTGCAGGCGACACCGTCAAGGTGCACGTCAACATCATCGAAGGCACGCGCGCCCGCATCCAGGTCTTCCAGGGTGTTGTCATCGGCCGCTCCGGCGAGGGTGTCCGCGAGACGTTCTGCGTCCGCAAGGTCAGCTTCCAGGTCGGCGTCGAGCGCACCTTCCCCGTGCACTCCCCGGTCATCGACCACATCGAGGTCGTCACCCGCGGTGACGTTCGTCGCGCCAAGCTCTACTACCTCCGCAACCTTCGCGGCAAGAAGGCGAAGATCAAGGAAAAGCGCGACGCTTAAGCCGCGCCAACAGCATTCCCTGAGCTCCCCGACACGTAAACTGTCGGGGAGCTCAGGGGTTTAATGACACGCGATACACCGACGGACAACGTCGTTTCTGATTCAACCGATGGCACAGCCACCGTCGATCCGGGGGACGCCGGTCGACGTCGTGCGAAGAGCGTCAAGCTCTTCCTGCGCGACATCCTCATCATCTTCGTCGCCGCCCTGGTCATCTCGTTCCTCATCAAGACGCTGCTCATCCGCTCGTTCTACATTCCCTCCGCATCGATGATGGACACCCTGCTCAAGGACGACCGCATCATCGTGAGCCTGCTCACCCCGCGGGTCGTGCCGATCGACCACGGTGACGTGATCGTGTTCCAGGATCCGGGCGGCTGGCTCGACCCCGCTCCGGAGATCGCGAAGAACCCGATCGCGGAGGCCATCGACAACGCGCTCGGCTTCGTCGGGCTGAGCGCCGCCGACAGCGAGGACCACCTCATCAAACGCGTCATCGGCCTGCCCGGCGACGTTGTGGTCTGCTGCGACGACTTCGGGCAGATCACGGTGAACGGTGTTCCGATCGAGGAGAGCTACATCAAGCTGCCCGACGGCGTCAGCAAGGCCACGGAGCACGACTTCACGGTCACCGTACCCGCCGGCTCGTACTGGGTGATGGGCGACAACCGCTACAACTCCTCCGACTCGAGCTACCACCACTTCGAGGCTCCGGGCCACGAGTACGTGCCGATCGACAAGGTCGTGGGCCGCGCCATCCTGATCACCTGGCCGGCGAACCGCTGGACCTGGCTCGACAACTACCCGATCGTCTTCCGCGGTGTCGACGCAGCGGGGGACAAGTAGCGCCATGCCTGTCAGCGATCCTCACCTCGAGGTCGAGACGGCCCTGCACGACAACGGCGCGCGATTCGTGATCGGCTGCGACGAGGTCGGTCGCGGCGCGATCGCCGGCCCCGTTGCCGTCGGGCTGTGTGTCGTCGAGCGCGGGCTCGGGGCACACCCGGTCGGCCTCCGCGATTCCAAGCTCCTGAGCGAGAAGCGCCGTGAGGAGCTGGCACCGCTCGCCTCCGGCTGGGCGCTGCACAGCGCCGTCGGCCTCGCGACCTCCGAGGAGGTCGATCGCCTCGGCATCGTCGCCTCGCTGGGTCTCGCCGGCAAGCGCGCACTGGTGTCGCTGCACGAGGCCGGCGCCCTGCTGCGCGAGAGCATCGTGCTGCTCGACGGTTCGCACGACTGGCTCACGCCGGCACTCGCGAATCCCTTGAAGGTGCACACGCGCGTCAAGGCTGATCGCGACTGCGTATCGGTAGCCGCGGCATCCGTTGTGGCGAAAGTGCATCGCGATCGCCTGATGATCGACGCCGATGCACGTCATCCCGGATACGGCTGGGCGGGCAATAAGGGATACGGTTCGGCAGCACACTTCGAAGCCATTGCGCAACTGGGAGCGACGGATTTCCACCGGCGCACATGGCTGCACGCTTCGGCCTAGGATTGACGGACGATGGACGAAGACGAGTTTGAAGACTACGACCGCGAGGTCGAGCTTGCCCTGTACCGCGAGTACCGCGATGTTGTGGGCCAGTTCAAATACGTCGTCGAGACCGAACGCCGCTTCTACCTCGCCAACGAGGTCGAACTCGTTCGCCAGGACACCGAGCACGACTTCTACTTCGAGCTGACCATGAACGATGTCTGGGTGTGGGATGTCTACCGCTCCGACCGCTTTGTGAAGAGTGTGCGCGTGCTCACGTTCAAGGACGTCAACGTGGAGGAGCTCTCCGCGAAAGAGCTCGAGCTGCCCAAGGAACTCGCTCTCGACGAGTAGCGGCATGGACTTCGCCGAGCTGTTCGCTCGCTACGACCGTGTCGCGGCCTCCGTCGAGCCGGACGGGCGGTTCTGGAATCTCATCGGCCTCGCGCACAGCGAGTCCGAGGCATCCCGCATGGAGCTCACGACGGTGATCCTTGTGCGGCCGATGCGGCGCATCGCTGTGGGCTTCACGGAGCGGGGCTCGTTCGGTGCGCGCGAGAAGTTCCTGACTGAGAGCGCGGCCGCCGTATACGTGTGGCAGGGGCTTGTGCGGTCGGTTGTGCCGTATACGCCGAAACGGGATGACGCCGAGCGTCCACGCTGGTCGCTCTCGGCGAGTCGGCGGCGCACGACCGCGGACCACCCGGCCCTTCCCGCCGGTCTGGCCGCCAGGCTCGCCGGCGACTCCGACTACGGCGTACGGTGGCGGATCGCGCGCAACCCGTCCGTCGACCCGGCCGTACTCTCGGGCATGATCCGCGACGAGGACTGGGGCGTGCGCTGGGGTGTGGCGGGCAATCCGTCGACTCCCGGCGTCGATGCCCTGGCCGCCGACCCCGAGTTCGGGGTGCGCCTCGCCCTCGCGCACAACCCTGCCGTGCTTCCCGCAACCCTGGATGCGCTCGCCCACAGCCCCGAGGAGGACATCCGTCGAGTCGTGGCGCAGAACGAGCGCTCGCCCCAGTCCGCGCTCGAGTTGCTGGCCGCCGACCCGGAGGTGAGCGTCTCGCTCTGGGTGGGACGGAACCCCTCGACCGGTCCGGTCGCGCTCACCGTGCTCGCCCGCAACCCGCAGGGTCGGGCGCGCGAGCATGCGGCCGACAATCCGCGCACGCCGATCGAGGTGCTGCGGGTGCTGCTCGAGGACCGCGAGGCCGACGTGCGGAAGTCTGCCGCGGAGAGGCTCGGGCTGTAGGGCGCGAGCGCCATCCCGAATCGCCGGTCCTTCGGGGCGGGCGATTTTTTTCTGCGCCGATATTGACAAGTCGATAGGTACCGATATATCGTTACAGCATCGCTTTAGTAACGCGATAAAACTTCTTTAGAAAGGATGGGCACGCAATGAACAGCGATCCCACAACTCACGACCACGATCACGACCGTGATCACCACCCGCGTCGCGGCTTCGGCCCCGGCGCACGTCCCTTCGGAACCGGCAAGCCCTTCGGCCCCGGCTTCGGAGGCTTCGGACCGCGCGGCTTCACGCCGCCCGGACCGCAGCGCAAGCGCAGGGGCGACGTTCGCCTCGCGATCCTGTCTCTCCTGGGCGAAGCGCCCTCGAACGGCTACACGCTCATCAAGACCATCGCGGAGCGCTCCGGCGGCACCTGGAACCCGAGCCCCGGCTCGGTGTACCCGACGCTGCAGCAGCTCGTCGACGAGGAACTGATCGAGGCGATCGGCGAAGGCCGTCGCACCGAGTTCCAGCTGACGAAGGAGGGCACGGTCTACGTGACCGAGCACGCCAAGGAGCTCGAGCGCGTCTGGGCCACCGTTTCCGAACATTCCGATGCGGATGCCGGTCTCCACGAGTCCGTCGCCAAGCTCATGGGCGTCGTTCACCAGTTCCGCTTCGCGGCTACCGACGAGCAGCGCGCCAAGGCCGTCACCCAGCTGGACGACACCCGTCGTGCGCTGTACGGCATCCTGGCCGACTGACTCTCCCGCTGGTCGAGCTCGTCGAGACCCATGGCCCCGCCCCCGAATTCCGGGGGCGGGGCTTTTCCGTAGGCTGAACCCATGACCATCCCCGTCGATGAAAACCTCTGGCTCGAAGACATCTACGGGGAGAAGCCCCTCGAGTGGGTCGAGGCGCAGAACGTGCTCACCTCCGAGGCGCTCGATTCGCCCGAGCTCGATGAGCTGGCCGGCCGCATCCTCGAGGTCATCGATTCGGATGACCGCATCCCGATCGTTTCTCGCCGTGGTGAGCACCTCTACAACTTCTGGCGCGACACCGAGCACCCGCGCGGCCTGTGGCGGCGCACCACGCTGTCCAGTTACCTGACGGCATCGCCTTCGTGGGAAATTCTGCTCGACGTGGATGCGCTCGGCGCGCTCGAGAAGACCGAGTGGGTGTTCTCCGGCGCGCGGGTGCTGCCGCACACGCATGATCGGGCACTCGTGATGCTCTCGCCCGACGGTGGCGACGCCGTGGTCACCCGGGAGTTCTCGCTCGACACGCGCTCGTTCGTCGCCGACGGCTTCGTCGTCCCGCTCGCCAAGAGCCGAGTGGGGTGGATCTCGCGCGACGAACTCTTCGTGGCGACCGACTTCGGGGAGGGCTCGATGACGACCTCGAGCTACCCCCGGACCCTGCGCCGCTGGGCGCGCGGGACATCCCTCGCCGACGCTGACCTGGTGCACGAGGTGGGCGTCGACGACCTCTCGATCGGGGCAACGCACGACTTCACCGTCGGGTTCGAGCGGTCGCTGGTCTTCGAGTCGCTGGACTTCTACCGCTCCCGCACGTTCCTTCTCGGTCTTCACGGAGAGCTCACGCTCATCGACGTGCCCGAGGACGCGGACATCGACCTGCACCGCCAGTGGCTGCTCGTGCAGCCGCGGTCGGAGTGGCTCGGGTACCCGGTCGGGTCGCTGCTGGCTATTGACCTCTCGTCGTTCCTGGCCGGCTCGCGTTCCTTCGACGTGATCTTCGCCCCGACCGCCTCGACCTCGCTGCAAAGCTGGGACTGGACAGCGACCCGACTCGTGCTGACGCTGCTGGATGACGTGTCCTCGCGCCTCGAGATCCTCGACCCGACCGACTGGTCGTCGACGACTCTCGCGGTGCCGCCGCTGTCGGCCGCGCACGTGATCGACACCTCGCCCGACGACCCTGCTTCTGAAGGCGGCGATGAGCTGTGGGTGCACGTCTCGGGATTCCTCACGCCGGCCTCGGTGCTGCGCGGTGAGCTGGGGGTCTCGCCGCTCGAGGTCGTCAAGTCCTCGCCGTCGTTCTTCGATGAATCGCAGTTCGACGTCAGCCAGCACTTTGCGGTTTCGGATGACGGTACCCGCGTCCCGTATTTCCAGGTGGCGCCGATCGGGATCGAGCTCGACGGCTCGCACCGCACGCTGCTCTCGGGCTATGGCGGATTCCAGCACGCGCTCACGCCGTCCTACAGCGGCATGATCGGCCGCGCTTGGCTCGAACGCGGTGGAGTGTTCGTGCTCGCGAACATCCGTGGAGGAGGGGAGTACGGGCCCGCGTGGCACACCTCGGCCTTGCGCTCTGCTCGTCCTCGGGCCTACGAGGACTTCGCGGCGATCGCTCGTGACCTGGTCGCGCGCGGTGTGACCGTGCCGTCGCGCCTCGCCTGTGAGGGACGCAGCAACGGTGGACTGCTCGTGGGGAACATGCTTGTCTCCTATCCCGAACTGTTCGGCGCCATCATTTGCGGGGTGCCGCTGCTCGACATGCAGCGCTACACGCACCTGTCGGCGGGGGCCTCCTGGATCGCGGAGTACGGCGACCCGGATGTGCCCGCGGACTGGGAGTTCATGAAGGACTGGTCGCCGTATCAGCTGCTGTCTGCGGGTCGCGAATACCCCGCGACGTTCCTCTACGCGGCGACCTCGGACGACCGGGTCGGCCCCGTGCAGGCGCGGAAGATGGCGGCGAGGATGCAGCGGCTCGAGATCCCGGGAGTGCTCTACTACGAGCCCACCGATGGCGGGCACGGGGGAGCGGTGGACAACCGGGCGTCGGCGAAGTTGTACTCGTACATGTACGGGTTTGCGTGGGAGCGGTTGGGATAGCGGTGCTGCTCTGACCGGCGAACTGAATACCCACGTCCTGACTCTCGCCGGGACGTGGGCGCTCTGCCAATTGAGCTACGCCCCCACGAGTGGAGGCGACGGGACTCGAACCCGCAACCCTATTCAGACTCGGCTTCACCCTACTTGCTGGCAGGTGCAGCGTGAAGGTCATCGGCTACACCCGCGTCTGCTCGGACGACCAGGAACACGGTATCGACGCGCAGCGAGCGTCATTCAGAGCTGCCGTCAAGCGCGGCTGGGAGGTCTTCTGGTTCGAGGATGAAGGCAAGTCGGGCAATGACATCGACGGGGCTTGAATCCGTTGGCGTTGCAGATCCTCAAGGTTGGCGAGGCGAGCGCCATGGTCGTTGCCAAGCTCAACAGGCTCAGACGATCCCTATCGGATTTCGCTCGTCTCTTCGAGGTGTCTGGCAAGGAGGGTTGGAGCATCGTGGCGGTCGACCTCATCCTGGATACGTCAACGCTGACAGGCAATCTCGTGGTCTGCACCATGGCGAGCGTCGCCCAACGGGAGCGGGCGGTGATCGGCCTGCGCACGAGGCGCTCGCCGCCGCGAAAGCCAAGGGCAACCACGTGGGCCGACGAGACAGCCAAGACCTTGCCGTTGGGCGTCGCATCCCGCGCTTACCCAAGGCCGGCCGCGTCTACCGGGCGATCGCAGACCTCCTCAACGTCGATATCGTCCCGTTGACGGGAGGGGGGCAATGTGGCAGCCGAACTCAGTGCGGATCATCGAGAAACGGACATCACAAACGGCGATGCGTTGGGGATTGCAGACATGATCCGGTGCGGCCTTCTCTCGCCACGATGTCGCGAAGGTTACCGCTGTGGACACCATCGGTTGAGGTTATCTGAGGCTGTGTGATGCTAGATAACCATATTTCGGCGCGGCGGCGGGGAATTATCCGTCCCACGAAGCCAATAGTCGTAATCCTTGGGCAGACCATATTCGTCGAACCACGTGATCTTGAAGTAGACGCCACTGATCTGTCCAACGTGAGTCATTTCACCGTCAAAAGACCCTGAGGACGTACCCGAAAGCTCCTCCCAGTGACCAGCATCTGTGACGTCGAAATCCTCATCGCCCTCGATGTGCACTTCGCGCGCAATGCTGCGCGGGACCGCATTTCGTAGGATGTAAGTACCCGGCTCGTCCTGGGATTCGTAGACAGTCCAGCGAGGTTTAGGGAGAGGGAGCGGTCTGGGTTCGGCAGCCGCGAGGCCCTGGCCTTTGCGTTTGAAAGCCTCCTCGAGAGAGGCAAAGTCCTTCTGCAGCGCGTCGCGTTCCGCCGTCACTTCTCTCAGGTCCCTCGCGAGCGCCTCCGCAAGCGGCGTGGACTCTTCGACCGCGAACGCGTAACCCTTCTTCTCGGACTCCTTACGCGCGCTTTCCTGGGCCTGAATGGTGGTCACGACACGGTTACGGCGACGCTCGCGAATCATGCCGACCCAACCCCATACGCGTGTACGAAGAGGTGATAGGAAGAGAGACAGGACAAGTAGTCCGACCAGCGCCGCGATGACGACGACCCATCCCGGCAGCTTCTCGCTCGCCGCCCAAGCGATGCCTCCAGCGATAGCCAATAGGATCACGCCACCGATCACCTCGGACGCCAGGCCCTGGTTGTACCACTTCTGCTCGTTCTCGCTCACGCGTCTTCTTCCTTATCTTTCGCTCAAGTCTTGCCTAACCCTGTTACAATCGGTGGAGCGGACGGGAATTGAACCCGCGGAGGATACCGTTTCAAGAGATCCCGCATACCAGTGCCCGCCCCAAGCTTTAGAGAAAGCCCTTAGGTTGCCGCCTAGGGGCTTTTCTTGTGCTCCCAAAGTATAGCACATGGCTAAGACAAAATATGTCTCGCTATCGACTTTCTGCGTGTCACGGTATATCCTTTTGTCAGGAGGCATTCCAAATGAGTGAAACAAGCGCATCAAGCACCGCCAGTTTTAGTGAGCCGATTCGTCGCAGCCCGTCGTACCCTGCCCTCGATTTAAAGACTGCGATAGACCGTGTGCGTGTCCTGCATCAGGCCGAGCGCACCCACGCCGCGCCGATCCAAACTGCGGTGAAGCATTGGGGCTATAAGGGGCCAAATGGCCGCACCAACGGAATTATCTCTGCGCTGAAAAAGTACGGACTGATCGTCGATCAGGGATCGGGCGACGCCCGAAAGATCCAGGTCACGCCGGCCGCCGTCCGCATTCTCGAGCACCCTCACGAGTCGGAAAAGCTCGCCGCCATTCAGAAGGCCGCCCTTTTGCCCACTATTCACGCGGAGATGTGGGCGAAATACCACAACGACATGCCGTCAGATAACACTTGGATATGGGAGCTTCGCGAAGACCGCGACTTCACCGAGACTGGTGCCTCGGAGTTTGTCCGTGAGTACAAGGCGACTATTGAGTATGCGCAGCTCGGCACAGACGAAGCGAACGACCCCAACCTGAGTGACGACGCGGGCGATGAAGACGAGGAGCTTGACGAAGGATCGATTTACGCTGAAGACAGGCCGGGAACCCGAAGTCTCATAATGCAGCGCGGGCTTGACAACAAAGCGGCTCACGAAGCTCGGGTCCGCGAAGAGGCACTCCTGGCCGCGCGTGCTGACTTCGGGATTGCAACCGCAACCCCTATTCCTCTACCCGGAGGAGGGTCCATTGTTTTGCAGGCAGTGTTGCCGATTAGCGAAGCCAATTGGAGATACTTCACCACAGTGCTCGAAGCAATGAAGCCCGGTTTAGTTGCCGATCCTGCTCCGGTCGTTGTTGGCGAGCCACCCCACGAAGCCAGCTATTCAGACTGAGAGCGATCAGCGACGCAGCGACCTTCCCCTCGAACGGGCTTGAAAGACATCAATGCCTGAATCCCTACCCGAGCACGAAGAGCGCAACGTTCGACGTTACGTCGAGAATCAATCTCGAAATGAAGATGACCCAGATGATCCCGACACCAGAGTCTCGCTGGTGCAAAAAGTCGCTTCACATAGGGACTTAGGGGACAGGCTGATTCTATTGATGCACTCCTCCACAGGACAGCGAATTTGCGAGCTCACCACAGATCCCGCTGCCCGCCGCATCGCGAGCTCGTCGCTTGCCATCCTCGACCCATGGCTACACGGACACGAGCGAAGGACGACCTCGGCAGGCGCGGCGAGATGCTTGCCGCCGCGTTCCTCGAGGGCGCCGGTCTCACCATCGTGGAGCGTAACTGGCGCTGCCCGCAGGGTGAGATCGACCTGATCGCGCGGGACGCCGGCGAGCTCGTGTTCGTGGAAGTCAAGACGCGGTCGAGCGTGGCGTTCGGGCATCCTCTTGAGGCGATCACGGTGCAGAAGCTCGCCCGACTACGGCGCCTCGCCGCGGCCTGGTGCGAGGCGCACGATGGACCACATCACGACGTGCGCATCGACGCCGTCGGGGTCATCGCGCCGGCGGGCGGACCGGTCGAGATCGAGCACCTCAAGGCGGTGTTCTGATGCCGATCGGGCGCACGCACTCCGTATCGTTGCTCGGCCTGCAGGGCGCGATCGTCGAGATCGAGGCCGACATCTCCAGCAACCTGCCGAGCTTCGTCATCATCGGGCTGCCGGATGCCGCACTCGGCGAGGCTCGCGACCGGGTGCGCGCCGCCGCCACGAACTCGGGCTGCTCCCTTCCCGGCCGCAAGGTGACCATCAACCTCTCGCCTGCCGCCCTGCCCAAGCACGGCTCGGGCTTCGATCTCGGCATCGCGATGGCGATCTACGGCGCAGCCGGCGATGTCAGCCTCGACTCGATTGATCGGGTCGCGCACCTCGGCGAGCTCGGCCTCGATGGGCGTCTGAGACCGATCTCCGGCGTGCTCCCCGCGGTCGTCGGGGCTCAGCGCGCGGGCTTCGAGACGGTGATGGTGCCGACGGGCAACGCGGATGAAGCGGCACTCGTCCCCGGCATCCGCGTCGTGGGTGTGGCATCACTACGCGACGCCCTCATCTGGCACGGCGGCAGGCTCGAGCCGATCCCGGTCGACCCGATCCTCCGGCCAGACTCGCACTCGGTTCGGGATGACGACCTCGAACTCGCCGACGTCATCGGCAACGACGAGGCGGTCGACGCCATGCTGGTCGCCGCTGCGGGAGGCCATCACGTCTTCCTGCTCGGGCCACCGGGCGCGGGTAAGACGATGCTCGCCGCCCGGCTGCCCGGGCTCCTCCCCGAACTGGATGCGGCGGCCGCGCTCGAGGTCAGCTCGCTCCGTTCCCTATCCGGATTCCCGGTCGGGTCCACCCTCGCGACCCGCCCGCCGCTTGAAGCGCCTCACCACACGGCCACCGCAGCCTCTCTCGTTGGCGGAGGTAGCGGGCTCATCCGGCCGGGCGCCGCGGCTCGCGCCTCCCACGGTGTGCTCTTCCTCGACGAGGCACCCGAGTTCGCGTCCGCCGTGCTCGACGCCCTACGGCAGCCGCTCGAGTCCGGAGTGATCAGCATCCATCGGGCCAACGCGGTCGCGCACTTCCCGGGCTCGTTCCAGCTGGTGATGGCCGCCAACCCGTGCCCGTGCGGGCAGTACGGCGCGCGCGACTCCGAGTGCACGTGCACGCCGATGGGCCGGCGAAGATACCTGGGCCGCATGTCCGGGCCGCTCCTCGACCGCATCGACATCCAGCTGCGGGTGAATCGCATCACGTCGGCACAGTTGCGGGTCGCCAATGAGTCGAACCGCCTGACGACCGCGGCTGCCCGGCATCGGGTGATCGAGGCACGGGCGGCGGCGGCCGAGCGACTCTCGCAGACACCGTGGACCCTCAATTCTCAGGTGCCCGGCGCGTGGTTGCGGGGCCCGCACGCGCGGCTCTCGGCAGC
>Ga0247741_1002010_pt1 | contig 11320 bp, 11 predicted proteins | sample UWRJL213509R2_FD_180945 | JGI IMG/M metagenome (GOLD analysis project Ga0247741, IMG submission 180945) | Plant litter microbial communities from Arlington Agricultural Research Station in Wisconsin, United States - UWRJ-L213-509R-2 | ecosystem: Environmental > Terrestrial > Plant litter >...
ACCCATTTCGCGTAACGAGTCCAAATATAGATCCTGAATATTGTCTGGCGACGGTTTTAACGCCACCTGGAATTGGTAGTAATGTTGCAAACGATTGGGGTTTTCGCCGTAGCGACCATCTTTGGGGCGACGGCAAGGTTGTACATAAGCCGCATTCCAGGTTTCCGGGCCAATAGCTCGCAGAAATGTTGCCGGGTGAAATGTGCCTGCACCGACCTCTAAATCTAGCGGTTGCAATATCACACAACCCTGGCGCGCCCAATATTCTTGCAGAGCCAAAATCAGCCCTTGAAATGTACCTACATCGGGTTTTTTACTTTCTGTTGCTTGTTTATTGTCAGACACGGCAACACTGCCTCCGAAACGTGAAAGAGTCATAACGGCTTTACTGCCGCTACAGATAATAAAGTGCGGCGATTATAGCGGGAGATGTAGGCTAATGGCAGGGTTAAGCGTATTTGTCCCAGCCAATTAGCAAACTTGAGAGACTTCTAATGTGCCGATGCAATCTTTAAATTACTTGTAGCAATAAAGTGCATGATCACTTGATTAAGATCAACCATCGATTCCTCGTTTAGATGCAATCTATATTTGCGACCCCGAGTTGTGGCGAATTGAAGAGAGGTTGATTATGTTTGTATCAGGAATTGTTGCGAGTGCGTCTCTGATTGGAATTCTGGTTGCTTTCTTAGTTGTTGGGTCGGTACTGGCATATGTAGATATGCAGTGTAATAAAAGCCGCCCTAGTTGACGGATGATTGAGTTTTTCATAGAAGCAGTTTTGATTAACAACTAGGCGTTTAGTGTAAGTCGCTATCAAACTTTTTGCTTATTGGAGTGGCTATCTCTTTTTATTTCGTGATAACGCAATTTTTATTTTTCTATTCAGAAATTTGCGTGAATTTTTTCGTTCTAAAATTTTTCTACTAATTAATCTAGCTTGTTTCATCTGCTATATGTATTTTTTGCACAGGCTTCCCATGTAAAGCCTTTTGCCCATTCCAGAGCATTTTCTCCACACGCTTTTACCTTTTGTGGATTAGCTAATAAATGTTGAAGCGCTTTTGCTACAGATTGCGGAGTGTACTCTTCAATTAAATAGCCGGTTTTTTTGTGAATGACTACTTCAGGTACACCGCCCATAGGTGAAGCAATACTTGGCAGTGATTGTGCAGCCGCTTCAAGATATACGAGACCAAAACCTTCAACTTTTTTAGGGTGATGTTCTGCCAGCATGCAATAAAGCCACGCCACCTGATACAAATTGCGAATATCTTCTGCAGGAATTCCGCCGAGAAAAATAACAGGAGCACCGCATTTATCGGCAAGCGCATGTAACTCTTCCAAATAAACTTTATTAATGGATTCACCGACTATCACATAAGTAACTTGGTCTTTTTCTTCCTTAGACAGTAACGCCAGCGCTTGTAACATTCGGCGATGACCTTTGCGCTCGTCAATTCGCGATACAGTTAATAAAATTTTTCTGCTCGCATCTATCTTATATTTTTTTAAAACATCTTCCGGTGTTTTCGATTTTTCAAACCACCAGGAGTTAACGCCTAAGAGAGTGACAATTAAATTTTCATCTTCAATATAAGGATGTTGCGATTTAGCAAGTTGGGCAGTAAAAATACTGTTTGCTACAATATAATCTGCGTGCTTCAAGGTATCCGTCGCGCGTAATAGACGAGTAACTTTTGAAGTCGCGAATCCGAAAATATCTGTGCCGTGAACTGTAGCAATGAAAGGGATTTTTTTAAACGGCTGTATTAAATGCAGTGCAACAACAAAGGACCATTCTGCAGCGTGAATAACATCAAATTCATCTGGATCGATCGTAGCAACTTCCGCAATAACACGCGGCATAAGCGAGGTTTTGTACAATCCACCAGAAAAGCGACGTGTTTTAAACGGACGCTTACTATCTTCCTTACTATTATCTTTTCCATAATCTGGAGCAACCACAGTCACTTTGTGCCCTAAGGCGCTTGCTGCTAAGGCTATTTCAGCACAGTAAGTTGCGATACCGCCACGAAAGGGAAGGAATTCGTGTGTCAAAATTAAAATGCGTTTTGCTGATTTTGCCATCATGGCTCTCTTAACGAATAACGAATTGCTTTCTGCACAATCGGATACCTTGCGCATTTCACTGGAAAGACCCAACTGATTCGTGCGATTTGGTCGCAAAAATAAAAAGCGAGGCCGGAACATAAATCATCTTGTGTGCATCTAGCAATTACAGTTAATTACCCAACCGATAAAAAAATCTGCAGCAAAACTATATATGTAGGGCTGGCTACTGTTAGCCTAACCATTAGATATTCGTTAGGCGCCTGCGCCTGTAAAGCTTCCAGTATTCTGGATGATGATTAAGGCGTCAAGCTCTAAAATAAAAGCAAGATCTTGGCCAATGTTAAGGTAAGAATATGCGTGGAATGAGTCGTCCCGAACCCGTTGTTAAGAAAAATGGCGAGCAATTGAAAGTCGATATTAGGGAAACGATTCGGTACTTGTGGCCCTATCTTTGGGACTTTAAAGGGCGAGTGATCCTCGCCGTCTTGGCTCTCATAGGCGCAAAACTGGCAACATTATTAATGCCTTGGGCATTAAAACACGTGATTGATGGCGTGGATCCTAATGTCCGCCCAGAAATTTATTTGCCACTGACCTTTTTGATTTTTTACGGGGTGTTGCGTTTTGGTAGCGTCTTCTTGGGCGAAATACGCGATGCACTATTTGGTCGCGTCACCGAGCGGGCCATGCGCAAGATTGGTCTTCGGGTATTTAAGCATTTGCATGCATTGGAGTTGGCGTTTCATCTTGACCGGGCAACGGGCGGCATAAGCCGTGATATTGAACGTGGTACCAACGGTATTAGTTTTTTAATGCGGTTTTTAATGTTCAATATTGTTCCCACACTAGTGGAAATTTTTGCGGTGGCAATTATTTTTGCAGTCGCGTTTTCAATTTGGTATGCAATTATTACTCTCTTTGCGGTAATTATTTATATTGTTTTTACCATTATTACAACTGAATGGCGAAATCGTTTTGTGCGCGAGGCAAATCAGGCTGATTCATCAACCAATACGCGCGCTATCGATAGCTTGCTAAATTACGAAACCGTTAAATATTTTAACAACGAAAAATACGAGGCTGACACCTACGACAAATTTCTTGCTGGCTGGGAGACGGCAAAATTAAAAAATCGTATGTCCTTGCTCACATTAAACTCTGGTCAAGCATTTATTATTGCGGGTGCTATGACAGTAATGATGATTATGGCCGCCAACAGCGTTATATCAAAGGAGATGACAATCGGCGATTTGGCGATGATTAATGCTTACATGATTCAGCTTTTTATTCCGCTCAATTTTTTAGGGTTTGTCTATCGTGAAATTCGTCGCTCATTAACTGACATTGAAAATATGTTGGCGCTTCTAAAACGCAACGCAAATATTGTAGATGTACCGAACGCCCCGGATTTGATCGTTAGCAAAGGCAACATTGTTTGGCGGGACGTTGAGTTTGCCTACAACGCGGATCGTCCTATTTTGCAAAAACTTAATTTAACAATTCCCGCAGGTAGCAGAGTTGCTATCGTGGGTTCGTCTGGTGCGGGTAAAAGCACAATAGCGCGTTTGTTGTATCGCTTTTACGAAATCAACAAAGGCGCCATTGAAATAGATGGACAAAATATACAGCAGGTTAATCAAGATTCTTTGCGTCGCGCTATAGCCGTAGTTCCGCAAGACACCGTGTTATTTAATACCAGCATTCGTGAAAACATTGCCTACGGAAATACGGAAGCAAGCGATGAGCAGATTAATCGCGCAATAAAAATGGCGCATTTGGAAAAGTTTATCGCAAGCTTGCCCGAGGGTGATAAAACCTTAGTGGGTGAACGTGGATTAAAAGTATCGGGCGGCGAGAAACAACGTATTGCCATTGCGCGCGTGCTTTTGAAAAATTCTCCCATTTTAATTTTTGATGAAGCAACATCAGCGTTGGATTCACATTCCGAAGCGGCGATTGTGGATGCTATGCGTGAAGTTGCAGAAGGTAGAACGACTTTGGTTATCGCGCACCGTTTATCAACAATTATTGATGCTGATAAAATAATTGTGCTCGATCAAGGCGCTGTTGTTGAAGAGGGTAGCCATAGTCAGCTGTTGTCATTGCAAGGCCGCTATGCTCAAATGTGGGCCATGCAATTACAGGAAGAACAGATCAAAAGTTGAGGGTTTTTAGTTGGTAATTATTTTTTAAGCTGCATGGTTGCAATAAATAATTGTTCAACTTTTTCGCGGGCCCACGGAGTTTTACGCAGAAACTTTAAGCTGGATTTAACACTAGGGTCAGCCTGAAAGCAGCGAATATTAATGCGCTTGCCAAGTTCCTCCCAACCATAATATTCGGCAAGCTGCGTAACAATATTTTCCAGTGTCATGCCGTGTAGCGGGTTTTGATTCTGTGTGATCGTCATAAGTGTCTACTAATTTTTAGTAGCGATAGTGAGAGGTGCGGCAGGTGCCTGGCATTTATTTGCCTGGCCAATACCTTTCAAATAAGCACGACGAATTCCTCCAGCGCTGATCGCGGCAGCAACGGTTTTTGACTTACGTTCAGCGCCGGATAATTTCCGCACCCAGTTGCGATATGGCACAACCGCCTCTGTGTTTTTGCGTATGGCCGAAACCGATTCAGAAACAAGGCTGCGCGCAATAAGTCCTTCGTTTGATTTGGTGACGGGCGTATCAAGATCAGCACCAAGGACTTCATCCAATTCAGTAATTTCTTTTGCTAAATTGCTGCAGCTACTATCTGCCGGTTGCGCGTAAGGATTTTTTAGCGCAGTGCGTAACGCTGAGGGTATATTGGTTTTAATTAAATTTAAATCAGTAAGCGGGGCGGTTACGGCGGCTTCTATTTTTTGCGATGTATCATTTTTATGAGAAGCACACGCGCTAATAAGCACTGCCAATATAGAAATAATTATAAATTTCATTGTGTTTGATTCCTTGTCGATTGTTATTGGCCACATTTTACTGACATTTATTCTCCAAGCTCTAAAAGCCGCTCACATAATGCCACTTGGTGTGCAAGAAGCCATAGCATTTCGTTATTTATTTGTTTTGCATACTGTGAATCCAACATTGGCAGACAACAATACCTACAACTCCAAATAACATGAGTGCAGAAAACGGAATAGCTGTGTCCGTAAACGTGAGTGCAAGTATTGGGCCTGCCAGAGCACCGCATCCATAACGCAATGTGCCTGTGACGGCGGTGGCTGTACCTGAATGGTCAGGAAATTTTAACACTATCATAGCGTCGGTGTTGGTGCTGATCATCGTCAGGCATCCCATAAGCGGAGCAAGTGTTGCAATCGTAAACACAATATTTAACTTTAAAATATTCACGATACACAATAGCGATGCCAAAACAATCGCGAGTAGCAAAGCGGATCTCACCATATGGGGTGATCCATAACGAGTCACATAACGGCTGTTAATAAAACTGGATAACATTAATAAAAGAATATTGATAGCAAATAAAATACTAAACATTTGCTCATTTACACCAAAATATTTTATATACACAAAAGGAATTGCGGTGAGGTAGCAAAAAAAGCTAAACGACGAAAACATAATGGTGGCAATTAACGGGCGCACATCTTTACGAGAAAAAACGGTTTGATAACCCGATAAAAACGTAATGGAATTCTGCGTCATATTTCTTGCTGGTTCTGGTAAATATCGCCAGATAAAAAATAATAAAATAGAGGCATAACAAAAAATCAAAATAAAAATACTGCGCCAATCGCTAATCAATAAAATTCCACTGCCAATACCGGGTGCCAATAAAGGTGCGAGCATCATAATTAACGACATGTATGACATACCTTTCGCCATATGTTCTTGATAAAGATGGCGAATAATTCCGGGTACAATTACGGTTGCTGCAGCGCCGCAAAACGCTTGCAAGGCGCGGCCAACTAAAAAACTTTCAATTGACGTTACCCACGCCAGAAAAAAACTTGCGGCGGCAAAACCTGCTACGCCAAATAATGCCAAGGGTCTGCGGCCTAATTTATCTGCAAGAGGGCCAAACAGCAGCATACCTACGCCGTAAGCGGCTAAAAAAATACTCAGTGATTGTTGTACTGCGCCTATATGCGTATTTAAATCCTGCGCGATGACAGGCATGGCTGGCAAGTAGGTATCGACCGCGAAAGGGGTGATAGCGACCGTGGCTGCTAATAGAATTATTAGCAAAGGAGACTTTTGCATACTCAATCCTCATTGATTAAGTATTTTAGTCGCTAAGAGCTGGTTTAACGATGGAAAAATTAGTTTTTTATCAACCACAATTTCGATGGTTCAAAATTCTACTGATTTTTATCGCAATGGTTTCTTAGCGACAGCAAAAATTCGCTCAGCGGGAATACGCAATTGCGTCAATAAATAATCGCCAAAGGCTGGCGTGTAATTCTGTGGTGTTTTAAAAGACGCGTCTGAAAAACAATACAGTGGTGTTGTCGTCATACTCACTCCAAAAAATATCTTGAAAGAATACATCTTTCATAATTTGTTCGTAGGTAAGTATAGCTCTTGAAGCAAGACCTTAATTAAGATGTTGCGGTAACACGCACGTGAAGGTACTGCCTTTTCCCAGTTCGCTGGTGATTCTCAATTCGCCATCGTGTCGAACGAGCACATGTTTTACGATGGCTAAACCCAAGCCTGTGCCGCCGGTTGCACTATTTCGGCTGGCATCCACGCGATAAAAGCGCTCTGTTAATCGCGGTAGATGTTTGCTGTCAATACCGGGGCCATTATCGGTGACTGAAAAATAAACGTGATTGGTATCTTTCCATAAACGCAAATCGATTTGCCCGTGTTCTGGCGTATATTTAACCGCGTTAATCGCGAGGTTGGAAAATGCACTGTGAATTTCTTTTTCATTTGCAAGAATTTTAATAGGTTCTTCACAATACAAACGAATAATTTGCTGTTTATCATTGCCTAATGCTTCAGCTTCATTTTTTATAGAGATAAGCAGCGGCTCTAAATCTATTTCTTTTTGATTGTGTCCTGCTTCAGTGGTTTCCAATTTGGATAGCACTAACAAATCATTAATCAGCAGCGACATGCGTTTGCCTTGCTGTGAAATTTGTTGCAGAGGTTTTTCCCAAATGGGCAAACTATTGTTGTCGGAAATAGTTTCAATGTAGCCATTAATAACAGTGAGCGGTGTGCGCAACTCATGCGACACGTTGGCTACGAAATCCTGGCGCATTTGTTCGAGTTGATGAATTTGTGTGATGTCGCGAATAACAATTAAACGTTCATTCTGACCAAAGCGCGTAATTTGCAATTCTAAATGTTTGCTGTCGGTACGAGGCGATGGAAATTCCAGCGGCGCGCTGTAATCGCCTTCTTCAAAGTAACGAACAAATTTGGGGTGGCGAATAAAATTTATGATGGATAAACCCTGATCTTTGGTGCGAAAACCAATCATACGTTGCGCTGCCGGATTCCAAAAATCCAAATGACCGCGCCAATCCAAAATAATAATCCCATCTTTTAGTGCAGATGTAATTTCCTGAATGCGTTTGATAACGGCTTGCAGATTTTTTGTTTCTGTTTGTTGCAGGCGTTGCAGGTTATACATGTTGTCAAAAATTTCACCCCACAAACCACTTGATTCAGGCGGTTCGTCGGTGCCGCGTATCAACCATTTATTGAGTCGATACATTTGATAGAACAACCAGCTTAGGTAGAGAAAAAGTCCCGTGAAAAGTAGCCACCACTGTAAGCCGAAGATCACTCCATAGCCGACGCAGATAACAAAAATAATCAGCAGTCGGCGCAGCTCAACCTTAAAACCTTGCAGAAACAAATGTATGGCCTCGCAGAATGTATTTCCCGCTTCTTTAATAAGAGCGGTTGAAAGCAGGTGCTTATTAAGCCTCTATTTTAGTCGAGAATCTATAGCCGGTGCCGCGCACGGTTTGCACCAGATCTTCATGACTATCGATGCTCAAGGCTTTGCGCAGGCGGCGGATATGTACATCCACCGTTCGCTCCTCCACATACACATTGCCGCCCCAAACGTGATCCAGTAGTTGGCCACGTGTATAAGCGCGTTCTTGGTGGGTGAGGAAAAATTCAAGCAGGCGATATTCAGTTGGGCCCATATCGACAGACTGGTCGTGGATCGTGACGCGGTGACTTGAAGGGTCAAGACATAACCCTTGCACGATAATCGGTTGGCCAGAAATTTTTGGATCAGCACGACGCAAAACGGCTTTCAAGCGTGCGACTAGTTCGCGTGGTGAAAACGGTTTAGTGATGTAATCGTCCGCACCAACTTCCAGGCCTTGAATTTTATTATCTTCTTCGCCCTTGGCAGTCAGCATAATAATCGGGATATCGGCAGTAACTTCGTCGCGCTTTAAGCGGCGCGCGAGTTCGATGCCGCTAGTGCCGGGCATCATCCAGTCGAGCAGAATCAAATCGGGTTTTTCATCCACAATCAGTGCGTGGGCATCTTGAGCATTGCTGGCCTCTATGCAGTAATACTCAGCCATCTCCAAGGCTACGCGCAACATATCGCGAATAGCGGATTCATCATCAACGATTAAAATTTTGCGTCCGGACATAAATTTTCTGCTCTGAAATATTCACAGGTTTTGTGAAGCTATTGTTGCAGCCTATTTAATAAAGAGTTTGTTACATATTCGTGACAGGTTAGCGGAAATTTGGGGATTTATGAGGATATCTGGTTAATTTCTTAATTATCTTCGTTCAGGGCTTGGTCGATAAGGCATCACCCGATGTGGATGATATCTATCTAGGACTATATTTATGCCTTACTTCAACCACGCCAAGCTCTCATACAAAATTCGCAATCGCTGTTTCGTCGCTTTTGGGAGTTTTTTAACAATCAAATCGTAGGAGTGGTCGATTTGACGATGAATCTCGCTTTTAGGTAAATCGCCATTTAGATCCAACGTATTCCAATGCCTTTTATTCATGTGGTAACCGGGAGTAACTTCGGTGAAAACTGAGCGTAATTCTTGCGCATGTTCCGGGTCGCATTTGAGGTTGATGCTGCCGGCTACGGCAATGGCAAAAATTTTTCCTTCAACGCGATAGACCGCCGCTTCCGGCCCAAAAGGATAATCGAGTGTGGCTTCAGGTAATTTAATGAGGTATTTGTGCAGAGGTGTTGTGAATGCTTTGGTCATGATGTGATTCCTCAGTGCTTAGCCTCAAGTTCGAGAGGCTAAGGTTTTGGTTGAATCCACTCAATTAAAGTAAGGCTGGTACTCCGTTGGAATTCCCTTGATTGGTTTTATCTTCACGCCTTTGAAAAATGCTTCGCCCGCTTCACTTTGCAACAGGATTTTCCCCTTGGTAAGCGGGGTTACCATGTCGTCTTTGGTATAGCGAGAGTTAGACAAAGCCATCACAACCTGACCATTTACGATGTGCAGACTTTTATCGCCAAAGGTGATGAGTTCAAGTGTGTTCCATTCGCCCTTGGGTTTTTCCGCATCTTTACCACGCATGCATGTAATCCCTACTCCACCTGGACCGTAACTCAGCAGCGGTGCTTTAGGGTTGTAAACAGGCACCGTTTCGTTAGCGACTTTCTCGCAGCGGATATCAATTTGCGAACCGGCAATTTGCCACCAGTCGCCAGTGTTGTGTTCCATGATCTGGAACTCCTGCGAAAGCGCCCATGCTTTCCAGTAGTCCACGCCATGCCCGCCAATCACATGGTAAAGAATGCCGGTATCCAATGGTTCCGTCAGGCGCGGGGGCCATTTTTGCGTTCCCCATTTGAATTGGACTACCAAGTGATAATTTTCGAATTCTTGCTTGGTGTGCACGCTACCGTAAATCTCGCCGGTGACATGCAATACAGGTTCTCCATCGACGATATTCGTTGTGAATACCTTGCGTTCATCTTTATCGAAACCGACCGCCTGGGTGTAGTTGCCCTGTCCATCTTTCGGAATGCCGGTCACCATTGTTTCGGGGCGGGGAATACCGAGATAGGTGGTCCACTTACTCATGTCTTTATCGAATAGATAAATCCATCCGTCTTTACCAGCTTTTGGTTTATCCGCGGATACGTTAACTGCTATGAAGATGAGAGCAAATACGGCATTGCGTAGGATTTGAATCATGAGTGGACGACCTAAATAGGAATGAAATACTGTGATTGTATAAGTAACACAGGCACTTGTAGCCAGCGGGTGTGAAGGTTATTTGAGCGCAAAGTCAGCCGCAATCCCAACGAAAATGGCGGCACCCACCCAATTATTATTGAGGAATGCGGTAAAGCAGGCCGTGCGTTCGCGATAGCGGATGAGCCATTGCTGATAGCAAAATAAACCGGCAACGACGGCGAGGCTGAGGTAGAACGCAACTCCCAAGGCGTAAGCTTTCCCGACCAGTACTAACGAATAAATAACCATAGCTTGTAACGCGCCGGTGATAATTCGGTCTTGGTCGCCAAACAAAATCGCCGTAGATTTCACACCGATTTTAAGATCATCTTCACGGTCAACCATCGCATAGAAAGTATCGTAAACCACAGTCCACAGAACCACGGCAAGATAAATCAGCCACATGTTCTTATCGAGCTTTCCAGTTTGTGCCGCGTAGGCCATAGGAATTCCCCACGCGAAAGCCGCGCCCAAGACCACTTGCGGGAGATGGGTAAAACGTTTCATAAAAGGATAGCTAAATGCCAGCAGCAGACCGCCAACAGATAGTTTTATGGTGAGCGCATCGGTGAGTAGCACGAGACCAAAGGCGATTAAACAGAGCGTCACAAATAAAACAATGGCTTCGCTGCTTTTGATCACACCAGTTGCCAAGGGCCTGCCCTGAGTGCGCACGACCTTTCCATCTACTTTGCGATCTGCGAAGTCGTTAATCACGCAACCTGCAGAGCGCATAACGACTACACCCAGACTGAAAATAACCAAATTTTTGATGCTCGGAACACCTTTGGCTGCAAGCCATAAGGCCCATAAGGTTGGCCATAGCAATAGCAAAATTCCTATCGGCTTATCCAATCGCATCAACTGAATAAAATGCGGAAAACGTGCGCTAAATCCTGCTAATACCGGATGTAAAGGCTTGCGCTTCCGAGCCCGATGGGCAAACTTTTTGGGAGCTGGAGCTGGAGCTGGAGCTGGAGCTGGAGCTGGAGCTGGAGCTGGAGCTGGAGCTGGAGCTGGAGCTGGAGCTGGAGCTGGAGCTGGAGCTGGAGCTGGAGCTGGAGCTGGAGCTGA
>Ga0247741_1002011_pt1 | contig 11319 bp, 14 predicted proteins | sample UWRJL213509R2_FD_180945 | JGI IMG/M metagenome (GOLD analysis project Ga0247741, IMG submission 180945) | Plant litter microbial communities from Arlington Agricultural Research Station in Wisconsin, United States - UWRJ-L213-509R-2 | ecosystem: Environmental > Terrestrial > Plant litter >...
ACTGATTTGCAGGTCAGTGAGAGGTAAGGAGGGGGTGGTGAGGTGATCGACGCACCGAAACCCGAGAAGATGCGCTAATTATGCCCTTCGGAGGCTCCACGAAGGCTGAAAAGTGCAGAGGAGCAAAAGGGAAGTCCAGCTGGGCCGAGAGCCAGTGCCCCTGCCCAGGTGCCGCGCGAAGGAGGGGAAGAGAAGAAACATCGACTGATATGCATTTGCTGCATCCTTATGGAGGGAAGGGGAGGTAGGTGTATGAAGAAGGTGGCGCGAAGAGCTGATGGTCAATCATGAGAAGGTTGTAACAAGCTTTCATGGACATCCTGCATCCGCGTTAAGGACCCTGATCCTACGTGGACCCCCATGCACTGAATATGAAAACGGCACTCCAGGGCAGCGTTGTATGGTTCTCGCTGGCGTCCTTCCGCACGCTCTCGTCGATAAGTTGGCTCATCAATGGCCAAGCCTTTCCATCTTTTTCAACCTCCCGACTAGGACTGAAAAGGAAGAGAAGGGACGAAGTGGTAGATGAAGACCAATGAATAGTTGATGGATGTCTAGGCTCCGAGGCATTGTGGCCAATACACGTGTACACGTGGCCCAGAAGTGGGTAAACGGTTTCTGCAATCAAAGCAGATTTTCAGATTTTGGTTTGCAAAGAGGTAGAGAATGAACTAACTTCAAACCTTCGGTGGCTTCGGTGGGTGTGGTACAGTTCGTCCCCAGCTTGCAGAGGGAAATGGACGAGACATGAAAGCCAACCACTGAACACGGCCAATGCGCATGTTCTCAATCGAAGAGCGGCATGAAAACATAGTGCGATGAGACGCTGTAATTGTGTCTTATCGCAGGCAACATTGCCTGCCTTCTAGCCATGCCTCCTGATCATAAAGCTTTGAAGGCCTGGGCCTGGATCCTAACACGACGTGGTGAGAAGAGAAGACGCAATGAACTAACGGACCGCCGACCCGCAGTCGTGAGAATATGACTCTGGCCCTACAATCGACTCTGATCACAGACTCACGGTTGCACTCAAACGTTCACTCGAAAGCAGGTCAAAAGACAAACCTGGGAATCGTTTACCGGCCTACAGGATGGGTTCCTTTACATTAACCTTCGGCCTACATTGCGCAGCTTGCAGCTCATAGACCTCTCCGACTTACCTCTTATACGTCGGGCCTGAATTGCCTTCCTGAATTTCGATGATATGGAACAAGTTTCTCAAGAGCGTCAAAATTTGGCATTTCCAAACTTGCTTTTATTATAAAACCTGTACTTTGAGTTGCGGAGTGGTAGTGGCATTCAGATACTCCGAATATTTTTGTGCTTCTATTGAACACTTGCGATTTATACAATAAGTGAGTCCCTACTTTTTGCGTCTAAGTGACAGTCGAGTTCTTAGGACTTAAATTGCATTTGAGACCATTTAGTATTATAGGCTTGTATGGATTCCCCAAAACGATAGTCGACAATGCTCATGTGATCGCAGGCATCTCTACGCTAGAGTTTTTCCTCGATTGTGGTAAGTGCGAATCAGTGGTCTGTTGGATTCACTGATATTTCCACTTTTCCACTAGCCCAGCGCGAGTACGAACTCGAGGAACTAGCCACTGTACCTGCTCCGCCCTCAGGTCGCTCATTGTGGAGCTATATTCTTCAGTGGAAATCGTTGCTGAGCACTTTGGCAGGTAAGGCAATGCATTCTCACACCCAGGTTTTGCTCAGCTTCAGACCATACACAGTAGTGAATCTCCGTGCCGAACTGGTTGAGATATACTACGAAATATTGGAAAGAGATGTTTGAAATCCATTTCCGCAGACAACATGAAGGAACGGGGTCGAAATCAAAATTCACCCCGAGGAATCAGTTGGCTAATTTCAAAAAATCGCACACCTTGGTCGATTTGCGCGAGAAATTACTGAATCTCGTCAAACATCTGAATTTTCCTTCTACTAAACTTCATATTATCGATCGATTACCCCAGTGATTACATACGGTCCCTCACATATTTAACTCATTTTTTTGCGCCAACGCCACCACTCCCTCGACAGCTTTGTATATTTTCAGTCAGAAACAATTTCTTCTCCATCCTTCACTTTCAACTGTGGTGCTCCCACGGCGAGTCTCGCCACCACTTTTAGATTCACCCAGTCATCTGTCCTAAAGCTCAGTCCAGCGGGGATGCGAATCGCGATATTTAGAAGGTTTGCCGGGTGTATGTACATTTTGTTGCGAAGTCCATTCCAAATCCATTCGGTCGGGCTTGTGTTAAACTGAGTATTTTCACAACAATCGAAAATCATCCGATTTAAGTAGTTTTGGGAGACCTCTTCCACATCTGAGTGTTAGTCTTGTCCCAGAATGGATGGGCTGTATTGGAGGTATGATAGTCGTTTCGTGATGAAGGATACTACTGTGGGTGAGAAGGCTTTAAGTATATTGTATTGGTCATAATTTCCGATACAGGGTCCGAGGCGGAATCTGGCGACTACAGCATTCCTTGTCTGCACACCGCCATGATCTTGCCTCCCGAACTGCTGGATAAGATCGTAGAATCTCTCCCAACATCTAAACTGGGGACGGAGACCCTTCTATCCCTCTCATTAACCTCCCCTGTCTTCGTTCACCCATGTCGCGCACGTGTATTCCGTTCTTTGGAGATTAATATCCCACCTGATCCTCCCGAGAGGCCCACAAGGTTACAACGTCTAGTAGACCTGTTGGAACTCTTTGGCGCTAATGAACAACTTCCTACCTACTTCCGCCACGTCACTTATATGTTCAGATGGGAGGATCTGCAGTTCCACCAACCACTATACATTGGCGCGTCAGCTATACTCGAAAGGCTACCACATATCGAGTCATTCCAATGCATATGGATAAAACCCGACCTAGATCCTCAACCTCTATCTTGGACATCCATTCCGACACCACTTATATCTACATTCACAAGAATCCTCCAGAGTCCACTCCTCTACCGACTTCGATTTGACTCTCTGGCTGACATTCCAATGTCTATTCTTCTCATGTCCGAGAATCTACACACTCTAGAAATCCCGCACTCTACCTTCATTTTCGACTGCACTTCTACCAGCGACAATAGATTGCATCACCTCAAGAGATTGGGTTTACTCTGTGAATTCTCCGCTGCATTGACCTTGGCCAAATATGCTCCAAAACTAGACATGATCCGGTGGTTGGGTACGAACGTCTTTCAACCAATCCGACTCAGATTCATACAATCTGACTTTCAATCTACAGGCGCGAATACCAACTTCAGTGGTTTAGCGGAAATATTGACACTGTGTCCTGTAACGAGTCTCGAGGTCCGACAGGACAGACGGTCAGATAAGGAGGTCCAAGCTGTCAAAATTCTTAGGTCTTTTCTCGCCGAGATGGAGAAATTGACGTTAAAGCCGTTCGAATTTAAACATTCAAACGTCATTGGAAGAATAAAGATAAGAATCCTCCTCAACTCTCCAACCATAGTTCACCTACGACAACAGTTCAGAGATCTGGATGAACTACTATCTCAACCCACTTTTGAAGGTCTAGAATCCATTGTGATTCACTTCGTTTTCTCGCAATGGCATAAAGCAGTCATTTACCAAGACCATTTGGAACGGGCGGTGATTGCGTGTTGTCCACGAATTTCACGTGTAGGGAGAGTAGCCCTGAAGGTTGAGGTTTCATAAGAAGAACTCGGTAAAGTGAATACGAGCTCCTTGTGAATTTATTAAAAGCTGAAGCTTGCGCAGACTGAAGTGAACACGAGCGCATTGGCTCTCAATCTTGTGAGCACGCGCTACCGCATTGTTGGAGGAGGAATGTGTTGAGAATATGTATTTTGTTGTGGTCACGAGACTTGGCCCCTAATTAGCGCCGTACCGCTTTCCTTTCATAACGTCGACTCCTGACCTCAAAAAACTTACCCAATGAATTTGAAAATACACAAAACCTCGCTGAAAGTAAAACCTCCCTCGTCGGTACTACGTCTTTCAGGTTGTAATCAATGCTGGCTTTTTTAATTGGAAGAAGTTTCAGGCAAAGATCCCGAGGCAGACATGAACGTTGTCTCATCAGACAGCGTGGTCTTCAAGGTTTTTAGAAAATATTTAGAAACTGCTACTGCTGGATTTCCATCATTCGAAGCGGTCTTAGTTGATCAACAGTCAGCTGCTCTTCAAGAACCCTCAGAGGTTCTCGAACTCCTATTCCAGTTCATGCACCCCCACTCTGAGGACCAGCAATTCCGTCAACCCTCGGTAATGGAAATCAGTCCGAATCTATTTTTTGAAGTTGCAGAGGCGGCGGAGAAATATCTTATGTTTGGAGCTGTGAATCTCTTTGTTCCCCGTATGCACTAGTGCGCTCATTTGATCTTATCTTGTGTTGATCACTAACATGGCATGTACACAATATAGCGATCTTTCAGTGTCCCACCCATTTGAAACATTGAACCATGCCTATAAGCATGGATACACAAAACTTTGTGACGAAGCTGCTTTGGCAGGACTATCACGACCAAGGCTCAGTGCCTCGGAGACACTGAATCATCCTGGTCTTCTTTTACGTTGGGCGAGTCGAGCGACGGCTGGTTTTTGACTCGAACTGACATTTTTGCTCTGCTCTTAGCTACTCTACAGGAGTCGTTGGGAAACGTTGGCAGATTATATTCATCAGGAGTTTTCCAAGACGGTACAGTCAGGTCATGATCGCTGCCAGAGAGGTACCAGGTAGTACTCGTCATACTGCTCCTCGTATTGCAGAATCTCAGGATGGCTTCCGTGGCACCAACTGTCAACAATAACGGCTATGAATGTCCTTCGCGCGTCACCAGTGATTGTGTCTGCTGGAAAGCAACCAATAGATGGCGTCTTACGCTCAGCGTGAAAGCCAATGAAATCCCCAACTTCAGCAACGTAACTCTCTGAGGAGTACAAGCCAGCTGCAGATTGACTGGGTAACGATGAGATGGGATTTTTTATAAAGCGTATATAAGCACAAAACGCCAGTAGTACTTACATATATAATATTTTGTAGCCTGAGACCTGTTGCTGATGCGTAAGTGGAAGCCTCCAAATGATGGGAGATTTTGAGCTCCGACAGAGTGCCGACCCGTGGCAAGCACGTGAGCACGCATCCAGGACCGGAACGTGATCAGCAAACATTATCCGAATCGTCTTTCACCTCTACTCTACATGCTGGGGATAACTCGGCACATCTCAGAGCTCATATCTGGCCCTCTGCCTCTGGGATTTAGCTCTCCTGAAGGTCTCCTGCTTGCACGTCAGCTTATATGCCCTCAGCTTCTGCACAACACGGTCAACACCCATGATTGTGTACTTGGAGTCCATGTTCTCGCGTGGGCGGCGTGGCTCCCGCTGGTGGTGGAAAGACTGGCTACCTCTACAGCTTCATTCTCCTACTTCGGGACCTGTAAAATATGAATCCTCCGTGTTCACTTTTGAAGGAGTGCAACGGTGGTTGTGTTTCCAACGAAAAGAGTGTAAGAGGAGATGACAGCTGGTCTATCTGTCATTTCATGCTAGTACTAGTAGTAGGGGGCCGAGCTCTCAATAAAATGAAGGCACCTTAGCGCTGGCTCATCATACCAATCACAACCTTTGGTTAGAGTGTACCAAGATGTCCCCGGTCCTGCGACTAGCTAATATCTCAAGCATTTGACCAACTGCTTCCACTTCGTACATTTTACAAGCGGCTTTGCGTTCATGGCGTCGACAAGGCTCCTCGTTTACTGGGGTGATCCCCCACTGAAACCCTTCTTGCTGGTGAAGAGACTACCGAACTCCTGAAAACGCTTGGGTTCATCCCAGGTATATTTTTCTTACAGCAACAATCAAATGCTCGACAAGACGTTCAAGACATTTACTGAGTCTTATGACATGGACTCTCAAGGTGGTCATTCTCTGACCTTGCTTAGATTGTTGAAGTAGTGAATGGTATCTGCGGTGCAGGCAGATATGGGCGAATGGACATCGGACGAATGCATACTTTTGAAGTGAAGCCCATGCTGATGTCTGCTGATAGGGCGGTTTATTGTCATTGAAACATAGTGCAGGTCCTTCTGTCTGAGTTTCTTTGTCGATAATTGGCATGGTAAATACTATTGAGCCATCCAAGTGCACAATTTTCGAGGGCATTGCTCTACTTAGATAGTGGCTTTCTCACGTCATCATGTCGGCTTAGAGGCGGCAACCTGTCGGAGCCTCAAAAATTCCAACATTTGGGGGCTTCCACATGTGCATCAGTAACAGGCTCTAGGCGTCCTATCGGACAACGTCAGCACCGCTACTTGGCCGATCAAGTGACAAGTGGCTACGCCAGGCTAAATATTTTGCAAATGTTACTCTGTCACTGGCACGTGACCAGGTGCGTTATGTCCTGCACCTGAGGCCTGAGTTTCGATCCCAATCCATCAGTGCAATTTTACCGCCATGGATTTTGCGAATGGGCAAGACGGCAGAATGGATGTCTCCAAGTCCTCCCTCTGTAAGTCTTGGGAACACACTCAGCTTCTGATCGATTTGGGCTGACTTAATTGATTCGGACGGCGATTTAATAGTTAATGACCCAGATGCAGATATAACAATCATGTCATCCGATAGCGTTGTTTTCAAGATCTTCAGGAAATACCTAGATGCTGGCACTGCCGGCTTTCCATCTTTGGAAGCTGTCGTGGTTGATCAGCAGCCGGTCTTACTCCAAGAGTCGTCTCAAGTTCTGGAACTTTTATTTCAGTTTATACATCCTCGTTCCGGGGAACAGCCCTTTCGTCAACCAATGATCACTGATGTTGATACAATTTTATTCTTCCAAGTCGCGGAGGCAGCGGAAAAATATGTCGTTTTCGGAGCAATGAACCTTTTTGTTACTCGCATGCATTAGTGCGTATCTTATCTCCTGGTCAGTGGACTAACCATTTGACCCGTATTTTTCAATAGCGAGCTCGCAGCATCTCATCCACTTGAGACCCTGAACCACGCCTTTAAGCATGGATACCCAGAGCTCTGCGACAAAGCCGCCCTGGACGCAATCACGCGACCCAGGTCCGAATCTCTAGAAGCCCTCGTCGATCCTGAGCTGCGCTCGCGCTGGGTGAGTATTCAGACAGCCTTCAAAACATGTTATGCATTCTTAGATATTGTGTCAGCTTCTTTATAGATGTCACTGGGAAGCCCTGGCAGAATATATTCACCAAGAGTTTCACGTAACGATGTTTGCAGGATACAGTCAATGCCAGAGAGCTATCAGATGGTACACCACCTACATAACGGAGATGATCAAGGACATCAGCAAAGCCGCTGTTCTGCCACCGCTCCCGGCCAATGTCAACTGCCCCTGGAATGGCCAGGTCAATAGCTGTTGTGGAAAAATCAGCGGGATATGGCAAACCACAGTTTCAGAAAAGGCCTTGGCAATTCCGAAATTTAGTCAGATGTCAATTTAGGAATACTATTACTTACGGCGCTTGTGATACCTCGACACATTCATTAAGCAATTCGGAATTGCAGAGTAATTACGCAAGGTCTTATTCTATAGCTTCTTCGAGACGATTTATCTTGTACCAAATGCTGGTAAAATGGCAATCATATGTCACGCGACTTGCGACAAATAAGCGCCCATAGATACTAATCGATCATCATCTATCGGTCGACCTTGTTCTTGTATTTCATAAGACCTCAACTACTCCAGTGTATCGCACACATGAACTCTACGCCTGCGCCAGGGAGTATCACTGGCCGGACTTCTTCTCTGTGTGAGTATTAAAGGCCTTCCTTTATCGACGTACACTTAAGTGACTTTGCTTTAGTTAACAATCCAGATGCAGACCTGAGCATAATCTCATCTGATGGAGTCATGTTCAAAGTCTATCGGAAGCATTTGGATTCTCACACCGCCGGATTTCCATCGTTCGAGTCTATCGTGGTCGATCAGCAGCCCATTACTCTGCAAGAACCGTCAGATGTTCTTGAACTCCTTTTCCAGTTCATTCATCCTCGCACCGAAATACAGCAATTCCATCAGCCATTGATCACAGAAATTGAACCGGCAAAATTTTTTGCAGTGGCAGAGGCGGCGGAGAAGTATATTGTGTTTGGAGTGATGAATCTGTGTTATACTCGCATCCATTAGTACGTATCATTATTCGTATGCTCACATTATCGCTAAATTTTTGCCATCAACTAGCGAGCTTGCAACGTGCCATCCGTTGGAGACTTTGAGTCACGCATACAAGCACGGTTATTCCGACCTCTGTAATAGAGCGGCGCTCATAGCACTTTCGCGCCCCCGAGATGAAACATTGGAGGCCCTCGCGGATCCTAGCCTACGCTTGCGCTGGGTAAGTTCTACAACACCCATTATTACTTATTACTTCCAACCAAGTTAATTCGAAACCTTTTCAGCTCCTATATAGATGCCACTGGGAACGGCTCGCAGATTATATTCACCAGCAAATTCACCCGTTATCGCTTTCAGGCTACGATAGATGCCAAAGAAGCTACCGATGGTATACCACCTACACAACCGAGATTATCAAAGATCTCAAAAAGGTTGCCGAGCTGCCGCCAGTGCCGACCAATATCTCCTGTCCATGGGGTGGAGGGGCTTCATGCCCCTGCGGGAAAGTTTTGAATGAGTGGCAGCCTACACTGACGGCGAAAGCGGCAGAAATTCCCAAGTTCAGTGAAATGTTCGTTTGACGACTGCAGAATAGCGACTGTCGATCGTGAAGGAAATCAAAGTGAAGGCGGAGATCTAAATTCTTACAGAATACTCATCGATTCTAGTATCTTGGTATAGCCTTGGATCCAATTCGTGTAGTCGTACTTTTACCTCGGTAATTTACTGAGACTTTTGGAAATTTTTGAGAGGTTTTTGTATTATCAGGTGGAAATCATAGGTTTACAGAGCTGAACTTCGGAATTTTTCCTGCTTCGTCGAGGATCCATTTACCCCAGCTTGGTATCACCCTGCAATTGCATGCAGGATACGCGCAATTAACAGAATTATCCGCCATAGGAAACTCGACACCCCTTCTTGGATTTTGAGTTGTTTGCTGTAAGTAGAGAGCCTTGCTGATCAAAAATCTTGCCCAATAACAATGTGGGTAATTTTGATAGAGGGCGTTCCCTTTGCTGGCTAACTGGCGCCAGTAATCTTGATATATCAGCTGATTATTTTACATGCCCACATGAGCTATCAGAGGAACCAACAACAACTTTAAGACGCACCCATTTCCCTATCGCCCCAGGATGAGAGAGACCAGCGACAATGTCGCGCACAGACGAACCAAGCGTTTCAAGGGCCGTCTCGTCCGCAAGGTCTGGGTATTCGTGTTTTATGCAGTGATTGAGGACTTTGATAGGCTGAGATTGAATGCGCTTTCTGTAGATATGAAGTATTCAGCGTCAGTCGAATATTATTCGACAATCCATGCGCTCACTCCATCGCCAAGTTCGTGCTGTTCATTGCGCTGAAGACTGTATACTTCTCCGCTGCCTCAGCAACTGCAAAAAACGTATCATCTGGGAGCTTCCCTAAGTCGGGTTGCCGATAACGATTAGCTTCAGTAGGTGGGTGTACGAATTGAAATAGAATCTCCAGAACCTCCGCGGGTTCTTCTAACGAGATGGGCCCATTTTCAACGGTAATGAAACTTGGATCAGAGAGAGCACCGCTAGCTGAATGGACATGTTTTTTGTATATTTTTAAGAGAATGTTGTCTGAAGATTTGAATGTCAAGTCGGCTGCTTGATCGCAGACTTATCTCAACATGTGTAATTGAGATGGAGATTCCAATGCGAGGCTGGTGTACTCACATTTACCTGATATAGTTGGAGTATCCCTTCCGTCTGAATAGACCCCACTCATCTCGACCTGGGGTTGAGCTCAAGGAATTGTCGAAAGGAGAGTGTATTATGGCTCCAAATGGTAACGACTAATGCGAATAGGCGCGTAAGTGACGAGACGCGTTCATGAAAGCTAGGGGCAAGCTTGCCATTGTCAATGGCGTCATTGATGAGGTCTGCGCCAGTGTGGGAATGCATCACGTGATGTTTACAGCATGGAGCCGACTTTCCGATGCGCCAGGATGTGTTTTATCCCCAACTACTATGCACCCCCGTAGCCCATATCGCACTCCGCCGGATTTTAATTCCCTTGCTAATGGATTTCCGAAGCTTAGGCCCTAGTGCGCTGCTCTATTCCATTCCCATTTACGACCACAAATTCACGATGGAACCAACATAGTATTCTATCCTCGCCCGTGGCCGGGACGACAAAACCCCAGCAAAAAGCAACAATAGATTTCAAAGATACAGAGGCACTACGGTGGGACCCCTCTTATTCAATACCTGGCGTCTTTTTTGAGCGTCTGTGCCTTTCGTCCATAGGACAGAAGACTCACTGAGGCGATCATGCTTTGTGATTTTGGAGTGATCATGACCATTCCATCAGATCGACTTTGTCCTCCGGTTTGTGCCAGCACACTTCAAGTATGTGTTATTCTCCTTACAATTCAATTGTCTCAGGTTCCGAACCGTTTGAACTACGTGCTCTGGATACAAGATATCGTCAGTGCTTGTAAACCATCGCCGAATACTCCTGCAAAAAAGATACATGGGATCGACATGTATGGCTCGCATCCTTTCCCTATTACGATTGAGCTTACTACATCCTTTCCAGAGGCACAGGAGCGACAGCTATATACCCATTTCTTGCCACTAAGCTCGACGAACACTACCAGATGATTGGTACTGGTATGTAGTTCTATCTTGTCAGCGATGTTCTAAATGCGATCCCTGATTCACCTGATTCTAGAGGTTGACCACGTTTCATACCTCCACGCACTCGAAAACGTCGAAAAAAATGACTTTCAAGCCAGAATAAAGATCCTGAAAGCATCATCTAATGGATCAATACTCTTCCCATTAGAGGATGTTTCTGCAACTTCGGCGTAAGTGCTATTCCCGGGACACGAATTTCAACTCTCAATTTTATCTCACAGATTTGACTTTACTATGTGCAACCCGCCATTCTACTCGAGTGCGCTGGAGATCGAGGAACTCGCGAAGGGTAAGGAGAGCTTGCCCAGTGCTGTAAGTCGTCCTCAGTATCGTTTCTTACCATTAACCGACTTTTTTACCAAGGTATGCACGGGTAGTGAAGTCGAGATGATATATCCCAACGGAGGCGAAGCTGGCTTTGTGGGACGGATGGTCGAAGAAAGTATCACGTTCCAGGGTAGATGCAGGTGAGTTTCGGTATCTCCTCGTGTGCTCTACGCGTCGATTCTC
>Ga0247741_1002014_pt1 | contig 11317 bp, 10 predicted proteins | sample UWRJL213509R2_FD_180945 | JGI IMG/M metagenome (GOLD analysis project Ga0247741, IMG submission 180945) | Plant litter microbial communities from Arlington Agricultural Research Station in Wisconsin, United States - UWRJ-L213-509R-2 | ecosystem: Environmental > Terrestrial > Plant litter >...
AGCTAAGAAAATCGGGCATATGCAGACAAGACGAACCTTAGGAAAAGGAACCACTTGGAGTATTTCCCATAGACTCTTTGGCTTGCTTCGATGGTCTTGACACCGTTATATGCGACCGGGTTATTATCATCACTGAGCGAGCGGGCATTCTCGAGGTCTTTGACGGAACTTTTGACGGAACCATCGCCGTTGTTGGCGGACATGTTGGTGGACCGGAAAAAAGGGGGCGAGAAGGCAGACGAATAGCGCAGGGGGAAGTTATATACCAAGAAAAAACACTTGCTGATGAGGTAGTCTTGGTTATCTGATAAGGATTTATCGTTATCAGTTTAACCGACACCACCTTCACACGGCAGTTGACTTGTGCCCATGCTGCATCCAGACGTTTGGTCCCAGAGCAATCCTATCGCGGTTTTCGACCAATATTGTATAGAAACCGTCGAGAAGCCGCACAATTCAACTTGTTTCGCGTTGGAAGATCACCCGAATCGGCTTGGAAAGTTGGATCTCTACCGGCAGTGTGTAATATTCTTACATACCACTGTGCTACATCCTACAGTAGTAGGTCAAGTAGCAAGAATGTGCGTTGCGATATCCATGTTTTCTCGCTTGGGCTCTGACCAAAGGCCTAAGCTGTTGGGCGTCGATCGTCCATGAACGTCGAATCCCGCTGTAAATCTCTCGGTATGCCTTTGCGTCCCCCTCGAGGTCTACGCTAGGAACGCATAATCTAACGCTAACGCCAACGCAAATGTACGGCGGCGATGGCGGCCTGAATCAAGGTTGAATGATAAACGTTGGATCCAGCTTGCAATCGATGCAGTCTCCTCTCCTCTGAATCGCTGAAATAACGAAAGGAGGTCTGATATCCGCAGCTCGACAGTGAAGCTAGTGAAGGCTGACGATGATATTGATTTCAATGTTAACACGAGTACCGATCCAAGGTCCGATGACGGCCAACTCGAACTTGAACGCGATCACCTCAAGGCCGAGGCTGAGGATGGGGACTGAACCCAAACTTTTGAAGAGACCGAGAGCAGCTTTATTGTTGAATATTGAATCCGGCTGCGTCGATGTGTTCTCCTTTGGAATCAGGAGTCGAGATCGCTCGATGAGAGGAAGGTCCGAGCGCCGAGGCTAGCGTTGACGTTGAAGATGTTGACGATGTTGATGTTGACGATGTTGATGTTGACGATGTTGATGTTGACGATGTTGATGTTGGGCCAGTATGGTTGGTATCAGACAAGAAAGCCGATGGTTGGCTGACAGGCGGCGGGTAACTCGGCCCGAGGCTGTCAGACCGACGCTCAGTCCACTTTCCAATCTTCTCGAGGTCTAAGTTGTGAATGTTCAGAGCGTGGGCGGCGATAGTGACGTCAACTTTGTTGTCTATCGTCGACGGTCGATGACTGGACGTTGAATCGTAACCGTCGAACTCCACTGCAATCGATACATCTTCTCGAATTGATGACAACGATAGGAGGTCGGGACTGGTGTTGACATTGGCCTGAGTGCCTATCCAACGAGGAACGTCAGATCGCGAGCGACTTGAACTCGAATTTGGAGTTTGAACTTGAACACCTGAGGCCTGAACGTGCGAGCAACAGTTGAGCGTATGGTGTGGTAGGCACGGAATCCGCATCCGAACGACGACGAAGAGGGTGCCAGATAACAGCCAATGACGTGAGATCTGTCGCCAGCGTCGGCGGAGGAGGATGAAGCTGGAAGTTTGAAGCTGGAAACCGCGAGTTGAAAAGGAATTCCAAAGATCGGGCGGCCTCAGGCCGTTCATTGTCCACTGTCCGAACGGCGAATGTTCGAGTCGTCCGCGAGCGTACCCACGTCCAGCTTCTGCGGAAGATGCAGTTCGAAGCTGTAGACCGCGGGTTGCAAAGAAGGATCCCTACTTCAGGCTATTCATTGTTCGAACGCCGAACATTCACCAGAACCAGAACCCTGTACTAACAAGCGAGAGTTAGCGCCCGGTTGGAAAAGATAGATTATGATCGTGCACATACCTATTGGTCTTCTGCACGGACAGACTACATTTCCCCTCACTTCTCTGCCTACATTACTCCATCCTCCCTTCCTCTTCCACATTCGCCCCTTTCGTCGTTCCTGCATATTTCCCACCTTCTACCCAACACGTCGTAGTGTCCGCCACATGGCACACCCACCCAGGTGGCCAACTCGCAATCCGGACGCAAAGAGCACAGGGTGTATAGACCCGTAACAGTCCTGCTGAGGACTGGTAACTCTTCCAAACGCATACAAAGTCCCGGTGACGCTCAGACCCAGAGGGAGGACCCTGGAGGGGCGATACAGATTCGCAGGAGTAATGTGTATCGAAGTTGACGTTGCGCGTGATGTGGCCAGGTGCTGAGACTGGCGTTGACGAGTGACTGGCGTTGACAAACGATAATCAAGCGGGCGTTGGGTATAGGGCGCTGGCCACCACCACTGGCAGAGTCACGATAGCTGCACATTATGCGAGTCCGCCATGTAAGTATCCTGGCTTGAGGCTGGCTTGTTAACGGTCACGTTGGCGACATCAATGTTGTGAGGCTCCAACACTGCTGATGAACTTTGAATCTAGCGTTCCACCAAAAGCTAATGCATTTGAATGCAATGATGATCGAGCCGTGAGACCGATATGGCTGCGGAGACTCGAGGTACCGGAGACTCGAGGACGAGGTTGAGGAACTTGGTGCTCTACGTTTCCTCCGCCTTCGATTTCGAATGCCAGGCGTTAGAGCCGCGAGACCGACTTATGGGGGACCGACGAAGCCATGGGGTCATCGCGTGTGGGTATGGCGGGATAATACGGTGTCAGGATTTGTTGTGAGCATGAACCTGGCGGGAAGATGGGTGCGGGGAACAGGGAACAGCAAAAAAAGGCGCGACTCGAGGGAAGCTTACGTCACCATGGCCGCTGCGGACATCAGATCCGGTCAATTTACGAACTTTCCTCTTTCACAAGCACCTGGCGCCACAATTTACACCACCTCTAGTATCTTTAGGGTTATCAGGCAGCTGCATTGACAAGAATCTCAGGGTCAGGTGTCGGAATGGGTACGTCGTCCTTCCAAATTTATTTCCTCCTTCCTTCTGAAATCGCCAATAAATTCTACCAACAATATCACCAACTTCACCGAACTTGAAGAAGACCCGTCCCGTGAAGAGACACCTAGCCACTTTTTACCATTTTTACCCAGCGATGAAGACCGGGAATCCCCTGGCGATCTGCAGGTTGATCGTGATAGTCGAAGCGATGAAGCTGGTTAGTGCAACCAGGTCTGCTTAGACTAAGCATCGGTCTCATATCTGCAACTTTAGATCCTACGTCCGAAGACCCTCAACCCATTTTGGGCGCTTGCCGTGCGCTTGATAGCTTGGCGTCTGAAAAATACCCTTCTGAGAAGACAATACGTCAGTTGGAAGGTGTAGGTGAAGTCGATGTTAAAAATGCGAACTACATACTCCATTTATCGGGTAAGTGTAAATATTCGCGAAACGAATTGTCTCATCTTACAGCCCATTCTGGTCAGACTTCCAACTACAATACGCAACGAAGCGGCCCGACCTTCCATCCCTCGACTCTGTCGGACTTGTCATTTTTAGATCGGTAGACGAAGAGGAGAAGGTTTTGTCTCCAGAGAAAGACTCACCAGGGACATGGAAGCAGACGCTGCCCATCGACCTGTAAGAATTTCATGGAAAATACGAATTTACTTTTGATTTTGACGTCGATTGTGTTTTAGAAAAGCAGGCATCGATAAGATAAGAATCGTAGCTACATCTGAAGAGTTGAAGGACTTTGCGTCCATGACTTTGACGAAAGATGAGCTGGTTTCGGGGTTAGAAACTCGGGCCCGTAAGTATCATCCGGGCTTTTCTCGAACGATCGCTCACTCGAGTTCTATATGACAAATATCAGGAATAACGAAGAGCTTCACACCTGAAGCGGGCGCGCCTGCTCTCATATTGACATTCCTAGTTGCCGGCATTGCACAGGAGGAACAGATGCAAGACATTTATGATGAAGTTCTAGGTAAGCTCAGAATGAACTCCTAACGGCAAATACATGTATTAAAGATCATGATATGCAGCTCAGGAATTAATGGGCCGTGGTATTGATTTGATGGATAGCTTTGAAAGCACAGACGATCTGGCCGACATATTCGAAGCCATCTCTGTTAATCAGCGGGCAGTTCGGCTTACTCCTGATGGAAATCCTGACATGCCAGGACGGTTGGATACCCTTGGATTATCACTTCGCAAGCGCTTTGAACGCACAGGCGATCTCTCTGACCTCTCAGAAGCCATCTTAAACCAGCAGCGGGCAGTCAAACTCGTCTCAGATGACCACCCTGACATCTTGATATGTTTGAATAACCTTGGGATTTCATTGAAAAATCGCTTCAAACGCACAGGCGATCTCTCTGATATCTTGGAAGCCATCTCAATACAGCAGCAGGCAGTCCAACTCACCCCTGATGGTCATCCTGATATGCCGATGCGGCTCACTAACCTTGGAAATTCATTTCATATGCGTTTCAAACGTACAGGCGATCTCTCCGACCTCTTGGAAGCCATCTCAAATAAGGAGCGGGCAGTCCAACTCACACCAGATGGCCATTCTAACATGCCACTACGGTTGAATAACCTTGGGATTTCGTTCCAGACTCGCTTTGAGCATACAGGCGATCTCGCTGATCTCTCGAAAGCCATCTCAATCCAACAGCAGGCAGTCCAGCTCACCCCCGATGGCCATTCGAACGTGCCAGGACAGCTGAATAACCTTGGAAATTCATTTCACAGTCGCTTTGAAAGCACTGGCGATCTCTCTGACCTCTCGGAAGCCATCTCAAACCAGCAGCAGGCAGTTCAACTCACCCACGATGACCACCCTGATTTGCCAATCTGGTTAAATAGCCTTGGGATTTCATTTCTGAGTCGCTTCGAACGTACAGATGATGTCTCTGACCTCTCAGAAGCCATCTCAATCCAACAAAAGACAGTCCAACTCACTCCTGATGACCACCCTGACATGCCAATGTGGTTGAATAACCTTGGGATTTCATTGAAAAATCGCTTCAAACGCACAGGCGATCTCTCTGATATCTTGGAAGCCATCTCAATACAGCAGCAGGCAGTCCAACTCACCCCTGATGGCCATCCTGATATGCCAATGCGGCTCACTAACCTTGGAAATTCATTTCATATGCGTTTCAAACGTACAGGCGATCTCTCCGACCTCTTGGAGGCCATCTCAAACAAGGAGCGAGCAGTCCAACTCACACCAGATGGCCATTCTAACATGCCACTACGGTTGAATAACCTTGGGATTTCGTTTCAGACTCGCTTTGAGCACACAGGCGATCTCGCTGATCTCTCGAAAGCCATCTCAATCCAACAGCAGGCAGTCCAGCTCACCCCCGAGGGCCATTCGAACGTACCAGGACAGCTGAATAACCTTGGAAACTCATTTCACAGTCGCTTTGAAAGCACTGGCGATGTCTCTGACCTCTCGGAAGCCATCTCAAACCAGCAGCAGGCAGTTCAACTCACCCCCGATGGCCACCCTGATTTGCCAATCTGGTTAAATAGCCTTGGGATTTCATTTCTGAGTCGCTTCGAACGTACAGACGATGTCTCTGACCTCTCAGAAGCCATCTCAATCCAACAAAAGACAGTCCAACTCACTCCTGATGACCACCCTGACATGCCAATGTGGTTGAATAACCTTGGGATTTCATTTCACAGTCGCTTTGAACGTACAGACAATCTCTCTGAACTCTCTGAAGCCATCTCAATCCAACAGCGCGCGATCCAACTCACCCCCGATGGCCATCCTGACATGCCGATGTGGTTGAATAACCTTGGTATTTCATTTCAGAGCCGCTTTAAACGTACAGGTGATCTCTCTGATCTTTCGGAGGCCATCTCAATCCAGCAGCAGGCGGTCCAACTCACTCCCGATGGACACCCTGGCATGCCAATGTGGTTGGACAACCTTGGGAACTCATTTCATAGTCGCTTTGATCACACAGGCGATATCTCTGATCTCTCGGAAGCCATCTTAAACCAACAACAGGCAGTCCAGCTGACCCCTGATGGCCACCCTGATATGCCAGCCATGCTGAATAGCGTTGGAATCTCGTTTAGAAGTCGCTTCGAGCATACAGGCAATATCTCTGACCTTTCGGACGCCATCCACTTCCAGCAGCAGGCAGTCCAGCTCACCCCCGACGATCACCCTGACATGCCAATGTGGTTGGATAGCCTTGGAATTTCACTTCAGAGTCGCTTTGAACTTACAGATGATCTCTCTGATCTCTCAGAAGCCATTTCAAATAAGGAGCGGGCAGTCCAACTCACCCCCCACGGCCATCCTGACATGCCAGGATGGCTGAACAACCTTGGGAATTCGCTCAAGAGTCGCTCTGATCGTACTTTAAATCTCACAGATATTTGTGCTACAGCATCAACTTTTCAAAAATCCGCAACTAGTTTTGGAGCACCGTCAGTTCGGTTAAGGGCTGCCCAACAATGGGCGGAACTCTCAATTGCCCACAGTCTTCCACATACCTTGACGGCTTACGGAATTGCAATCGATCTCGTCTCCGAAATCGCGGGTATCGATAGCACCATCGAGCAACGTCATACACATCTCATCGACATCTCAACTCTAACCACATCGGCTGTTTCAGCCGCTTTTGCTCAGGGCGAGACAAAGAAGGCTTTGGAATGGCTTGAACAAGGTCGTTGCCTTGTCTGGAGCCAACTCAACCAACTTCGTACACCCCTCGACCATCTTCGCGCACATGACGAACGCTTGGCTCAACGCTTTTCGGATATCGCAAGTGCATTGGAGGCTTCTGGGTCTCGTAGCAACTCTGGAGGTCTTGGGATAGATGCTCCGTTGTCGCAAAAAATCGGCTTACAAGACGATGCCCACCGTCACATCATGCTTTCACGCCAATGGAGCGAGCTCCTCGGCGAAATTCGCAGCATCCCCCAATTCCACGACTTCCTTCGACCTCCCCTGGCGTCAGACCTTCTCAGAAATCTCCCAATGGATGGCATCGTAATTCTGGTCAACGTTCACGAAACTCGCTGTGATGCCTTGGTTCTTGTCTCCGGCTCCGACACCCCCATCCACGTCGCTCTTAAAGATTTTACTCACAAGGAGGCAGCTGAGCTCAGAGTGTATCTTCAGCACTTCCTTTTATCTCACAGAGTTCGTATGAGGGAAGCCGATCGCAGTGGACGCCCAGTTCGGCGTCTCGATGCCAAAAAGCGGAGTGAGATACATCTTGTTCTCGAGTTCCTCTGGCTACGTGTGGTGAAGCCAATCTTAGATGGTCTTGCGTTCTCCGTGAGTTTTCTTCATTGGTGATTGTTTATTATGTTGACATCTCTTTCCAAGTCTACTCCACTGCCACTGTCAAACATAGCGCGAATCTGGTGGTGTCCGACGGGGCCCCTTGCATTTCTTCCCCTCCATGCCGCAGGTGTTTATGGTCAGAATGAGCGGTCTCAACCTGGTTCCTGCATTTCCGACTTTGCAATTTCTTCGTATACACCGACCGTCGGCTCGTTGCTCCAAAAACTCAAAGTATCTGACAATGTGCAACAGCCCGTAGCGTCAAGGCTCCTAATCATCAGCCAACCGAACACCCCAGGCTGCTCTCCGATCCCTGCAACTACAAAGGAAATGAATTGTATTTGGAAAACAATCGCGGCATATAACGGTGAATGTCATCGTCTTGAAGGAGAATCCGCATCGGTCAGCCAGGTGAAACTCGAGATGGAGTCCCATGGTTCGATTCACCTCGCATGCCACGCCTCTCAGGATCTCGAAAACCCTCTCAAAAGTGGCTTCTACCTCCACGACGGACGATTGGAGCTTTTAGAAATAATGAAGCAGAAGTTTGCCATTCGAGAGTTGGCATTTTTGTCAGCCTGTCAGACAAGCACTGGCGATGAAAAGCTATCTGAAGAAGCTGTCCACCTGGCGGCTGGAATGCTCGCGGCTGGATATCGGAGCGTGGTGGCGACTATGTGGTCCATCAAGGACCAATTCGGGCCCATTGTAGCAGAGAGTTTCTACAAGGATCTTATGGAGAGAGGAACGATGTCGGGACAGCCAGGACTCGATATCAGCCATGCTGCACGCGCTCTTCACCATGCTATTCAAGGTATACGAACGACACTCGGTGATACGGAGCAAGCTCTTTTGACTTGGGTACCATACGTTCATTTTGGTTACTAATTTTTTCTCTCGCTTGTTATCCTTTCCGTAAGTGCTATGCGGGAAGGATCGCTGCTATTTCAAGACCTCTACCAAATTGTTTTGAGGTCATCTATAATCCTCCGCATACCACTGTAGCTACGTTTTACAACACTTGGTCAAATATCATAAATACGGTTGCCTATGTGTCTTATGTATGGGTTTCTGGCTGAGATTCGTACCAAGACCTAAGCTGCGAGATGTCAACATGAAGATTAACGTAAATGGTCGAGGTAGATCACCCAATATTGAAATGCCGCATTCCGATGCGAATTTCTCAGTCCGCCTTGAGGTTCTCCGAGATACAAGCTATGCACGTCAACGTCAACGCTAACGCGAATGCATGCCGACTGCTTGAGACAGAGTTGACCTGGGTCGTTGAGTGGTAAAGATGAGTCTGGTAGAAAGTTGATATATTTCTCGCCTCCTCCAAACTACCTATTGACGAGAGGAGGTCCAGGGCCAAAGGCTGACCAGGGTTGACCGAATACTTCGGAACGGAGTTTCAGGGTGACTTTGAGAATCACAAGTTCGTGGTTCGGGTGTCATTGAAATTCGATATTGAAAATCCGTGGTTGGTGATTAACGACAGAGTCATATCCCTTCTTCCTTTGTCCAAATAGCCCAAATTCGAAGGATCCCCGGCTATGATGTTTGACACACACAGTCCACAAAGAGGGAGCGCAAGGCCCAAAGCCTGATGAAGAAGGAATGAAAATGAGGTATCGGAAACGGTTTTGCGAGGGAGATGGGATTGGTAGACTTTGGATGAGGACGGCGGATGAAGCTAGCTGCCGACGGGAGACCGTGGGTTGGAAAAGAACGGTCAAGTCGAACTGTCCACTGCTCGAGCGACGAGCTTGAACATTCTCTGGCATGGATTAGCACAAGGCGGCTTGACAATAGAGTATGATCATGCACATACCAATTTTTACTAGGTGTTATGCAGACTTCTGTCCGATTTAACCTCGTTCCCTTCGTCCTCTTCTTTCACCCCCCTTCTCTGACCCGCCAGCGTTCGGGTGTTGATTTCCAGGGGACGACTGTTTGAACCAAGGTTGACGTAGATCTCTGAACGATAAATGATAAATGTTGGATTCGGCTGCAAATCGATACGTTTTCCTCCCCTCCGAATCGCGGAATTGATGAGAGGACCGACCCTGATGGTCGAAGGCTGACTAAAGGTTGACGAGTACCAGATCCAACAAGAGAAAACCTGAGGTCTGATGACGGCCAATCTGAACCCGTATTCGATAGCTTGAGGCTGCATGTGGTAGAGATTGAGCCCGAATGAAGAGGATTTCTGGCGATTATCCAGCAATGGCGCAGGCAATGAGGGTTGGACGTCGGCCAAGGTTATAGATAGACTTGTGTGGTTGCGTCGTCCAGTTAACGTGCCTGCCAATGTGTACCTTCCAGTCCTCTTGGCGCTGAGGTCTGACCGTCCACGTCAACTTGTATTCCAACATAGACCGTGAGGGCTACAACGGCGGCGGCGGCTCGACTGTTGACAATTAATCGCTGAACATTGAACGTCGAGCGCTGAATCCGGCTACAATCGACGAACTCTCCAGAGTATTCTCCACCAAACGGTGAAATCGACGAGATGAGGTCCGAGGTCGAGGTTAAAGTTAACGTTGGCGTTGGTCGTGAAACTGAATTGTATCCGATGACCAGGGTGTCCCCTGACAGGCCTACAGCAACTCGAACTCGAACATGAATACTCGAGCGTGGGGGCATACAGATTCCGAATCTGAATCCAAATGGCGAAGATATGATAGCAACGCGGAGGGTGGAGGATGGAGGATGGGAAATGGTTCGAAGTTCCAGATTATAGGCCGCTCGTAGGGCCAAACGAGAGGCCAGTTGAGACCTTACGGTGGTGCCAGCGGAAGCCGTGGGTTGAAAATTCCGGTCGGGCCGGATCCGGGTGCCGACTGTTTGAGTGACGGGCGTTCACTTCTACCAAGTGAGTTAGCAAAAGATGAGCAAACATTGAGTATGCTGATACACGTACTGATTTTCTTTCTTCTCTCATATTCCTACTCGTTCCTCCTTATTCCCAGCTGCCTCCCGCCCTCGTACATCGTACAGCGTCCATCACATGGTGCATTCATCCAGACGGCCAACCCAGACGCCGGATGTAGGGTATACGAACCCTAAGCACGAGCACCGCGGATCGGACCGTTCATTGCCAAGCTCATACAACGCCCATGCGAGTAGGGGATGAAGGTATATCCTCCCACACGCTACTCACGCAAACGCATGCTCGTGCCACGCACAAAAACCAGGTGCCCAATTCGTGGGACCAAGTAGAGGAGAATGTACGTGTCGGGTGACCAACGCATTCGGTGAGCTGTGTCGTGGTGAAAAGCAACTTCAAGTCACTCGAGAGTTGAGGTTGAGCAAGTGCTGAGATTGGCTTCAAAGAGTACGACAATCGGGCGGGCGGTAGGCGTTAGACGACAACTACGGCCACTTGCAGAGCATTCTGCATGATGTGTGAGTCCGCCATGTATCTTGAGGCTTGAGGTTGCTCGTCAACGGTGATGGCGAAAATATCAACTTCGAGCGCTCGAAAGGTCCTAGTAGTCTTTGAGCCCAGCATTCCACTGCAATCTAATGCATGTGAACGCGAAATTGGGACCTATGTGGCTGCCGAGACTCAAAGTACCAGAGAGTACGAAGTCGAGGAAGGTGGCATGAGCCAACCAAGGGCCGAGAGTGATCAAGAGGAGTGGCGGCGGTTTTGAACGCGATTACGATAGTAGAAGGATGATAATAGAAGAGGGGATGGGAAAGGAGGGATGAATAGAAGGTCGGAAGGGGTGGACGAATGGTAGTTTGGACAGACACATCGATCGTCGTGGAGATATAATGCTGGAGAAAGGTGCATTAAGGTGCTGATTCGACTCAAAGGATGTATGTCGAACAACTGACCATGGTAACGATGTCCGAAATGCAGCGGCCTTGGAGCTCTGGGCTTGGGTGAAACTCGGCCACTCGGAGGTGCTCTGGTAG
>Ga0247741_1002015_pt1 | contig 11317 bp, 13 predicted proteins | sample UWRJL213509R2_FD_180945 | JGI IMG/M metagenome (GOLD analysis project Ga0247741, IMG submission 180945) | Plant litter microbial communities from Arlington Agricultural Research Station in Wisconsin, United States - UWRJ-L213-509R-2 | ecosystem: Environmental > Terrestrial > Plant litter >...
TTCTCTGGACGTCCATTATCCCCATCGTCATCTTCCTCTTCCAAATCACGTAGTAAATCCCACGGCCAGACCCACACCAACTCACGCCAGCCCCACCTGCATCTCACTAGTGGACTAATGTTAGTCGAAGACCTCGAACTCGGCCGACGGCTATCTACTCCCATATCTATTTCCCCACCGCCCTCTCCTTCGACGCAGAGAAGTGTACCGACTTCACTGTCGATATCGACATCATCACATTCACCACTGATTGTTGGGAGCGTCGAGCCAACTCAATCTGTATCTGGCCGTGCTCAAACTAATTTTTGGCGGCCACGGTCCTCATCTAGGAGTCCGAGTCGAATATCATCTGCTCTTACTAGTAGTGGGCGATCAATAGCGCCGACTGACATCTCCAGTTCTTCGACCACATCGTCATCGATCCCGATTCTGACATCTTCTCTGAACCTAGGTGAAAATAACCTCGGTGAGAAGGAGACGTGTATAGGTGTAGCCGGAAGCCATCATCTCGAGGACGACTTACCACCCGCATATGACGATGTTCGATAGTAGCGGAAAGGACATAAACTAGTACCAATAGCAATTATACCACTCATTCTGTATCATATGACACATCACTATATCCTACAATTTTGTATCATTGCTTTTTCATTGACTGTGGAACATCCACGGTTCGCGTACAATTGAGGGAGATACTAGTCCCACTCAAGATCGGTACGGAGACAAAGCCAAGTCACTGTTGGCACCATGGCCACCCCCGTCCTGTTGTAGACCGCAAACCTGTCTGGAGTGAGTTTGGGGGAATGCATGGGCATGGCGGTTGATTTAATCAGCTGTAGTAGTTGCGACATTTAATTTTGTATAGCCCACATGAGATGGTTGCAGAGCTTTTCAATATCTTAGGCTATCAAGAGAGTTGTGCATTGTGAATCGAAAGTTCGGACGCATATCGCATGTAGACATACCAGCCAGAGCGCCCGAGGAAGGTTGCAACATTGTCATGCGAGTTGATATCGCGTTGCCGTAGTTTTCCTCGGCGAGTGGGCACGAGCAACGTCTAGTGGCGTCTATGGATCGATCAAGCCATTCCAAAGTCGAGCCTACATGTATTTTTCTATCATACTAGCTGAGCCAAATTGAGAGTGAATTTGCAGTGAGTCCGAGCAAGAGTAAAGATATGAACAATGAGTGGTACTTGGACATTAGTCGACTGGCGGGATGGTACCTAGCGTCGATAGAAGACATTAGAAGGCGCAAGGTGCTAGATTGAGTGCAAGCAGACCTTTCAGAATCCACGGCATCCATCCACTCACCCCTTGCCGAGATACCATGGAAAGACCAGGCACGAAGACGAGGCCAATGTAATATAAAAACCTGCAGAGAATAGAGCATTTTCAGCGAACGCTTCATTCGACTACCGCAGCCAGAAGACACTCACAAGAAGTACAAATGTTTAAATCTCGTCAGACTCCCTCGTTTCTGACACTCGACGTTGTATAGACCAGGCAAGCAAGTTGTGTTTCTTTTTCATATAGGTGGTGATCTTTATATCGTGGCCGTTCATGACGAGTTCTTGAAAATGACTAGCGGATTCATTATCGATCCAAGCATGTTCAGGCATTTCTTGTACATTGTCAAGGTTTGAGTAAATTGAGAGGGTCTTCAGGTGCCGCGACGGAAGCAGGTCGGCCAGACGACGCCAAGAGACACGAGGCACACAAATTGAGAGCTCGCGTAAGTTAGGGAGGAGAATAGTGTCGCCTTCCCCTCGTTGAGTTCCATAGGGTTATTGAGAATTTCGAGTAGGGAGTCAAGGTAATTTCCGTCATATTTCAGGACTTCCAGCTCTGGTAAATGAGATGCTAGTCCCAGGAAGCTGACCTGAATATAGTCGTTGGAGACATGGAGAGTCGTAAGCCTACAGCCGGAGCGCTGGAGGAAGGCTATGACACTTTCAGGCGAGCTATCGCCGAACTCGCATGATAGGTATACGAGTGAAGGGAGGGTGAGGTACGGGAGGAGATCTTCGTTGGTTATTTCATCACCTAGGCCATCTATGTCCAAACGTAATAGAGCGTGATGATGCGTTGACGAAGGTGAGGGTAGGTGTTTGTCTTGTCCAGCTCGAAGCAAGTACAGTGTACATGTGGTCAAGTGTTGTGCCTTTTGGAGAAGGGCAAGACATTCGTTTGGGTAGAGCTCGTCGATTTCGACGATGGTTAAATTGGAGTAGTCGATATCAATCGATCTAAAAGGCATGGTGGATAATAGCAGCTGACTGGGGGCGGGCAGCGCATTCATGAGTGACAAGCGATGGGATGGGCGCTACACTGGGGTTCCTGGACTGTCAAGCGTTCAAGAATGCAAATTCCATCACCATCGCCTACGATATACGAGTGCACAAAGTCAGGCACGTCCATGTTGACTGTCCTCCACCGACTTGAGCATCCGTTGATGATATCAATAAGAGGCTTCCATAGATGGATATTTTTCTCTGTGAGATGCCCTGATGCAATCCTGGGATCATATCCAACAGCCAAATCCAGTGGGATATGAGCTGATCGTTCAAGCCATTCCAAAATCAGATCCAGACGGGTTTTGCTGTGGCAGTGGAGGAAGATTGGCAGAGTCGACCATAAGTCGGGTGTTGACCAAGCAATATGACGCCATGCCCGACAGATTGCCCCCAATACGATATTGAATGGCCGAATGCGGTGACGATTATAAAGAAGTTCTATCTTGAGTGGCGCAATATCAACTCGCGCTTGAGGTAAGCAAAATGCGAAGACTTTGGAGATGAGTTCCAAAGGAAGGCGTTGAATGAGTGGATCGTGGTGGTGATTGACTTGTTTCAACATGGTTCTGCGTGTTTCACAGAGAAGATCTACAATGGATCGTGCTCCATCGTCAAAGGCCTCCAGCTCAGCTAGTGTTGCGGAAATTAGGATTTGGCGCCGCAGGCAGTGCAAATTTGCAACACCTCCCGGGATACCCTAATTCACAGGCGAGATTCTCGCCTGATTCACTGCAAATTTGCAGATGTAAGATTCTCACTGATTCACACTCGTTTTTGCAAAATTTCGTTGTGAATCAGGAATATGGTGTGAATTAGGGCTACATTTGCTGTGAATTAGGACAATTATTACCGACCCATGTGTATTCTGGGCCCGAGGCCTGACTACTGAACTCTGAGCGCTAGGTACTGTATGTTGGTGGACAATTTAGCACACTGTGAAGGTGACAGTGTATTCAGTCGCATCATTGGAAAGGTTGTTGAGGTAGAGTGTGATATTAAACTCCGTTACAAGTTTGAGGCCAAATTATTCTTGAGCTATAGTTTCTGCCTCAAGATCCTCGTCTGGCCAGGAGAGATCAGCCCTCGTTTGAACGCAATCATACACTCATGTCATATTTGAGGCCTAGGGCCCCTCCGAGTCCTTGCCGTCGAAGATGGTGTTCTTCTGCCAACTTTTTTAATCGGCGTATCCAGGAGACATTAGAAGTGAATTCTCAGATTATATATGTTGTCCTGAATTCTGCACTCCGTAGTGTTGAACAAGAGTGCTGCATGATGAGCAGTATTAAAATCTGAAACGACACTCTAATAGGTGGTGGAAAATATGCCCCAAATGAGCGAAAATCGGTTAGATATAATGCTGAACGGGAGAAAAGCTGAGAAAAATCATCTCTCAGCACGGAAAACCTCTAGAAACGTATCTAAACCATCGAGGAACACGGTATATGACCCAGATTAGAGATTCTAACAGACCTTTGCTGATTCGCACTGATTCGCACTAATTTGCACCCAAAAATTCGACCTTCTGGGAAGCTTGCAAATTAGCAGCTAATTCTCACCGCGAATTAGAGTTTGCGAATTAGACCGGCCTAATTTCCGCAACACTAAGCTCAGCGCAAAGTGCGCATGGCCCTCCATTGAGCAACTCGCAGGGCTCGAGTTTGGGAGAGGTCTGTTGTTTATCAAAAGAGACGCACGAGTTCAACATATCAACCCCGGGTTTCTGTGTGATAGCTGATGCTTGCTGAAAAATGAGCCTGGAGACTGGGCATGGTTATTCCGGCGGGCCGGCCAAGTTCACACACCCCGAAGCGGTGAGCAGTGGCACTGAGCACTGTACGTACTGTACTACCAGTTTGTGATTGAAGGTGAAGGCTTTACCTTACCCGAAAATGTCTCTATGGCAGACACATCCACATTGCCCTGAAAATTCCTCTTGAATGCCTCTACTCCACGCTCACCCACACCGCACCACTGGCCAGTGGCCACCCGAACTCTTCGAACGCAAGAGTCGCGCACCTGAGTTCTACGGTCTCGTAGCATGGACTTCAACATACCTCCTCTGGGCTGTCTTACCGGGTGTATGGATCGAGTGGACGGGTGTGACGTGGTATCCGAGTCGGTATGTTCCTTGTCATTTCTCTTCTTGCCTGTGATTCAGGTGAGCTGATTTGAATAATGGCGAGAACAGGGAATGGGCTTGGAATGGGCACTACTAGTGCCCTCGTGGAGCGTCATAGTAGCCATATTGACCAACATTACCTACTCGGCGCTGACCATACACGCTACATCTGCGTTTGACGATATGAGCGCTATTACAGGTGCATATCCACCTCGCGACTTTGTTGTTCGGTCTAACTCCTCAACGGCCTTTATGCAGATTCACGCGTCGCCCTACAATCAGACGGAAATGGTGTTGCTTATGACCTCGTTTGGACTCGCGGTCGTAAATTTCTGATACATATACCCTGCCTAAGGTTCGAATCCGACGAACTCTGTTGCATCTTAGCGTTTGACTTTGAGGTCAATAGCGAATAAAGATTTTTTACAAGATATCCATTCGTGTCCCAAGAACAGCAGCCCAACAGTACTATAAAGATTTGCGTTTCGTTCAATCCAATGGTTTTTCAGGAACAGATCTGAATATGAAGTGAAATTAAGCACAAGCATGGTAGACAACAAAAAAGAACGAGGAAGGGATTTGGAACTTGGCGGAACGGTGAGTAATTGGTGGTAGGGTGAGATGTCATCATGACAATGGAAGGGCTTTGAAGGCGGGAACCAAACAACCAGGCGCGTCAGATTTCGTGTTTAGATGGTCGTGAACAGGTGGAGCGAGTCCCTCTTTACTGATCTAGACTGAGATCCCTTTCCTAGTGGCCAGTGATATGATTATTCCACAGAACTACATAATTTTTATATACTTGTATCTACAACACATTTTTACGGTGGCCTCATAGAGAAATAAGTGTCTCGAACATTACCAGGGCGGAAGTGTCATAACTAGATTATGGGCGTAGCTTCTCAACACCTGTATAGTACAGCGGTAATGCTCTTCTAACCCGAGAATTGTAACTTATCTCTGTCCCTGCTTGCTCGTTCGAGTCTGTGGCGAAATGTTTTCTTTTCCGGGAGAGTGTGCAAGTCCCTCCAATGGGCGCCTAAATTTCATCAGTGCCGTAAAGGAGCTTTCATACGACAGGAATAACTTTTCGACACAATTATTGTATCCTAGAGAAAAGGATGGTTCCTTCACTTTTTTTGTGTGGTGTTACTAGTACAGTAGATAGTGATTTTGTTGTACAGAGGTTGTTCACCTGCGTAATCGGATGTTGTGACAATAACTTATATGACTCGTTATTATATCTGGTCCCAGTACACACATAAATTAACGGCATAAGATTTCCCTGTTCCGCGCTTTGGGGCGCGAATTCTGTCTATCGTCTATGTACTTGAGTGTACTTCGCGTTTGCAGCATAAGATGTGTGTTGCCTGTTGTAGCCAGAAGTCTAGATCGCTGAGCTGCGACTCCGACACGCCATATGCCGTCACGGACCCGCAGCCTTCCTGGAATGATTCCTGGATTCTCGGTAGATAGGCTCTGCCACACTGTCAACCTTATTCAAGCTTCTAGCCTCAAGAACAGTGGGCAGACTGTGTACCACCATCCCCTTCGCCGACAATGACACATGTGACAGGGGTTCTAAATGAATGCAACTTGATTGGCATGTGTATCGCGATTGCGAGCGTAAATGAGATAAGCGACTGGCATGCTAGCCGGATGTCGATTGGACTGACCCGCTTTCAACTTGAAGTTGCAAGTATTCGAGAATGCAAGTTCCGCTACCGTCTCTGACTATTTGCGATTCACCCGTACTAGAAATATACAAGCCGAGGATCCTCCAGCGACTAGAACATCCATTGGCGATATCGATTAAAGGCTCCCATAGATTGAGTTGTGTTCCTGTGAGTCGCGATCTACTCGACAAGTCAGGATTGCTTCACCCGCCTCTCGTACACATGTAGTTGGCGGATAATGTACCATCAAAAATTGGATAAATTAGCACATACTTAGATGTCCGTAGTAATGTATAGATAAACCAAACGAATTTGGCAGCTAAAAACTCTTCTCACTACCTGGGGAAAGTTACTCGAACGGGATCCGTCCGCACCCCTTTCAGATAGAATTCTTTTTTCTCGTCATGAAAGGAGCAGCTACTCCTGTGTTGAGCGTGAAGAAGTTATAAATAATCTGCGCTTGATGGGCTGTGAGACTCGAACGCCACAGGACCTTGGATCCCCGGGCCATTGTGTTGCCCTCGTTCGCTCAGAGCTTTGTGTGTCAATATTAATCCACATGACCGTAGTATAAAAGTCCCACTGCATGTCTCTCAAGAAGCTTGAAGCATATTTTGCAGCGATATAACTGGAGAAAAGTCAATGGCGCTCAAAGTCCAACTGCATGTGACTCTGGAACTCGGTTGGTCGAGTTCCAAATTTGCGAACGAGAAATTTAGGGCCTTTCACGGAGGAAATAAACCCGAGATAAGGCCAACAGTTAGGAACAGCAGACCTGGGCCAGTCACGCAAACTTTCTTACGAAGAAGTTTGTAGGTCACTGAGATTCAGTCTCCGGTGTCCGCTCAATTGACTGTCAAATAGAGCAAAAGTTCAGCGCAGACATATAAATAGTGGTACGTGCTTTAAGTTAGCCATCGCCGAATGAAAATCAAATCTCTCAAGTACATTGCTGATATTCTTATCAGTCGTTCTTATTTATAAGAGTCTTTGCGGTGTTTTTGGAGGTCCATTTCCGTAATGGAGAAGTCAAATATCCGCTCTGTGGAGCAGACAACAATACAAGAGCCTAAAGTCTCGGACATTAATGAGCTTACTGTTAAACGACAAGCACCTGCTGCACACGTTCCAGGGTATTGTAGCGACATCAACAGACTCGTTCAGCTTTGGCACATCAAGCACAAGGACGAACAGCCCCATTGCATCAGGATCGTCAGTGGATTTTGGCTTGCTTGATTTTAGGGTAGATTCTCAAAAGCTATAAGATGGACGCAGTATATCCATTTCTTTAAGTTACACACTTAGCCCACTCGAACTTGCTACTCTCAAAACTTTCATCTAACATGGTTCTCAAGGAAGGTCTCTACGAAATCCGCTATGTCCCAGAGCGCATAAAACTCCCGTTCCTGGGTGGTTTATATGCAACGGCTGACAAAACCAACGCCCCCGTTCGCGCTGAGGGCATCAACCCCGAGTCCGTGACTGGCACCCAGCATGTGCGTATTAGTTTTTAATTGTTCCTCAAAAGTCAACCTGACGGTGGATTTTGATCACAGTGGCACATCTCCCCGGTGAATGGGAGCAACCAGTATATGATCACCATTCCTGGCTTCAAAGTCCCACCAGGGGTTACCTTTGGCCCTGGTCCCGTTCTCCCTGGTTGGGGATACAGCAAGAACGGTAGATCCGCCCCGTTCAACCCCGTTCTTTTGACCTTCGATGAAGAGACTACGTGGATCATCCGTCCTTCTGACGATGGGACTTACATGTGAGTTTGACCAAGCGCCGGGTTACATGTACACGGACAGAACTCTGATTGCGATACTGGAATTGCGGCATATAGAATCTCTCCGGCTACTGACAAACCTATTCTGGGAGTGGAAGTTTGCGTTGGAGTCACCAATTCGATTGTAAGTCTTTCTGCATAATACTGTCCCCGTTGTTGGTCTAATCCACGCGAGTAGCTCGCGATACAGACCTACATTGTCGATGCCTCGCCCAACTCCCACATTCCTCGCTGGCAATTCAATGGGGCTGGTCAAACCTAAAGATGGCACATTATCGACAATCCACTCGGGAAAGGGTTCTCATAAAATTGAAGGTGTTCTGAATCAGAATTTTGTGTTACATGTACTACTACTCGCTGTATCTCCCAAAAAATTATCACGCTTTGTTTGCAAACTATGAAGTTCGTGAGGCTTGTAAGTGGAGGCATCTGCTATAGCCTGAGTACCATCGGTTTGGAGGGGTTAAACGTTCACCACCTAATCTTGGCCATAAACCAACGTCTTCTACTCTTCAGGCTTGCAGAACGAGCTTCTCCATCAATATCTATTCTGTATTACTGGTGAATGCCTTAAAGATACGATAGGTGACTGCTTACTATTTAGCCACTATACTTCGAGCCTTCCTCCATCTGGTAGCTGTCTTCGTCTGTTTCTTCGACCACTGTTCCATCTGGATCTTTTTAACCTCAGAGCAATTCCAAGTACTGTACCATTTCGATCAATTCGGCCAAAGGTTGGGATTTTTTATTTTTCGAGAAATCCCAGAAAATCTGAAAATATTTGAAACGTTCAAATCCGTTGTCAGAAAAAACCAGGTGGGACAGGGGACGGCCGAATTGAACGAAATGGTACAGTAGTTTCGTCGATCATCTCCTCGCCATTACAATTCCTGATGTAAATGCTAATACCTTCAGCACGCAGCTGTACCAAACGGCGGAGGATGACAGGATCGACAGGACGCTCTCCCTGGCGCCCATCTGGCCCTGATGAAAGGCTGGCACGCTGTAGTGGACATTGGCGAGGTGAATTCTGATTTGTCTTGTTTGTCTTCCATAAATTGAAGATTGATCCCCATTTAAAAATTTTGGAAGCTCGGAGACCGAGTGTTTCAAGTTTTGGAAGGACTTCATCCTTGCTCATATTTGAGCCATTGTTTCGCGCCGGAGCACAGAAAAATACGTCCGCCACCCTACCACTATTTATGGAATCAGGATTGAGATGCTTCAAGGACGGCGTTAGACGTAAGGATTCTAGGATTTCATCTTCGCGTACATCTCCCTCTATCTTGAGGGTATGAAGTGGTGGGGACCGGTGTGCAAGGAATACTAGGAAGTGCACCGCGTTGTCAGTCAAAGGCTTTCAAATTACGCAGGGAGGACGATGACAAACTACCGAGCAACAGCAGCCCCTTCAATCGCACGCAGCCCACGGTGAGTTTCGCGCAATGTGAACGATTAAAGAACGCGGTGCACAGGTTGATTGGGAAAATCTAACACGTTTCCTGATCATCTGCGTCCAGTTTCACATTCCCTCAGGTGCAGGTTCGACTGGATGCCTCGAGGCATTCCTCAACAGTAAAACTCTTAATCTGGAGACTGGTGGGAGAAGCCGTGTCCTGGGATCATGGGTATCGTTGAGCTCGACTTTGAAGCTCAAGGCCCCCGCTGATCGACGAGGCCTTAGAATGTTATGAATTCTATGTTCGAGGTCGTCGAATCTAAAGCAAGATCCATATTGAAAGTGACGACATCTAGTCACTAGAGATCCGGTCGTTCAAGTCATTACCTGTGAAGAATTCGTGGCGAGGCATTGAAATAAGGGCCCATTTGAAAACAGACATTAGTGCTAATAGTTGAAGGGAGGATTATCACGGAGGTCCCCATGAATCGCACTAAACAGTAACCTCCAATGAGGTCAGAGCGGAACGTCCAATACTGAATGGGTGAATCCTCGCACCAGCCATCTTCCATGTAAGCGGAGATGAGGGAAGTCTTCAAGGCTCTGGGAAGCATTGAATAAATAGAAATCGTCATCAAGAGGTTGTAGATGACTCACCTTCTGGGTTGACCCTCGTACATCAAGATGGATTGAATATGTGCATGAAGTCCGATAACGAGTAGATATCTTCAAGTTGCCGTCTTGATTGTACTCAATCATGGATGCCAGCTGCCTCAGGCCCGGGCATCGCCAGGCTGAAGAGAAAAGAGTCCATGCTCTCTGTGTTGCCTATCGTTTCCTCTACACAGTTATTGACGATGAACAAGACTGAACAAGGCCCCTAGGATCTGAATGACATTCGTGCGCCTGCTGAGGCTCAGGCCCGGGCAGCGCGAAGAGAGGCGGCTACGAGAAGTGTAGATGGGTCAGCCTTGCGGTTGTTCGGTACCTCGGTAAAATCGACAACTCGACAGTAGACAAACATGCATTCATTTGCCTTCGGCAACAGAAATGAATAGGGAGTAAAATTAAACACAAATACAGGGGTTATAGAAGACAACAAACAGAACCAGAGAAGAGATTCATAGCTTTGTAGAACAATGAAGGCATTAGTCGTGGATGAGATAACATGTAAAGACGCATCGAGCGATGCAAAGGTCAAAGATGGATGATGGGACTACGAATTTAGAGTCGTGTTGGCGTTTTTGTGGATCATGAAAGGGTGGCGAAATGACACGGTGGGGGAAAAACTTGGAAGCAGCCTACGCTGCAACCAACGATCCACGGTATCCGTCTCCTCTCTTCCTCGCCGAGATACCACGGAAGAGGACGAAGACGACTGTCAGCGTGATAACGACCCTGAAAGAACGAACAGAAAATCGAGATTAGTAAGGTGACCTCTAAGGGATGAGAAAAATCAACCACACGTACCAAATCAACCACGCGAACCCTTCCAGCGCGTTCAGCTGTCCGCAGTAGACGAAGAAATCTTGGGTGTGGCAGTTGAGTGCTCCGCCGAGGTTGGAGGTGATGGCAGCTGCCGCGGCGAGCCAGAAGATCCAGGTGAGGATGAGGCTGTATGGAAAAGAGATTAGTGGATTCTCGGATGCAGCGGAGGTATGAGAGAAAAAGTACGAAGGAGGAAAAGTCACTCATAGGACAGTGTGAATGATCAAGAAGTTCACGGAAATGAACGGTGGTTCCGCCGGCGCTGACGCCGCCGGCAATGTGGGTACACAACAATGTACTGTGGGCAAGTCAACGAATAGTGGCCCCCACCCCACATACGAAGAAAAGCAGAAGTGCACCTCAAGGAAACAGGAACTCACAATACGAAATGCGAGGCAACGCTCACGAGCACATTCCCGGCTGCCATCAAGAACCCGACGAGATACAACGAGCAGAAAACTATCGTCCACACCGAGCAGAAGAGGATGTATCGGACTTGGTTACGGAGACCTGTGCCTGAGTAGTTGTGGTGTTTGTTGTATTCGGAGAC
>Ga0247741_1002016_pt1 | contig 11315 bp, 17 predicted proteins | sample UWRJL213509R2_FD_180945 | JGI IMG/M metagenome (GOLD analysis project Ga0247741, IMG submission 180945) | Plant litter microbial communities from Arlington Agricultural Research Station in Wisconsin, United States - UWRJ-L213-509R-2 | ecosystem: Environmental > Terrestrial > Plant litter >...
ATTGGAACGCTGCAAAATAGGTGCGTCGTTTTACTCTCGTGCTCTCTCGTGCTCCTCACATATGTTTTCGCAGCATTGTGTCGTATTCGACCTTGGATCTTACACTCCTCCTGATCGTGGGTATTGTCGCTCAAGGACTGGGCATTTAGTGAGCAACTACTTTCTTCTTCGATATGCAATCCTCTGACGGGCCACAGCCTCTTCTGGCTCGTCCAAAAACGCTATCAAATCTCAACGAAAGCAGTGAGTGGAACCCTCTGCTTCAGATCGTAGAACGTCCACAAAGACGAATAGATGCTCTCGTTCAACGTCTTCTGGATAATTGTGAGCAACTATTGCGATCTTCTCTCTCATCGCGCCTAAGACAACAATATTTAAGATCCTGACAATCTGGGGCTTAATTGGAGTCCATACCGATAAGTTCGGCTTCAAACACGTCTGGGAAGTGTGGTGCGCCTCTGACGTTTGATATGCTCGAATCTACTGCGTTGCTTATCGGCGACTGTAGGGCATATCAAGCATTTTATGGGCTAATGGTTTGCCCATGGTACGCTTATAGTCAGACTATGATCAGCGAGGTCTCGCCGCTACCTCAGATGTGAGCCCGCGTCTTCTTATAAGCGTCGTCAAAGACATGCTAATTTATGCACGGCATAGGTTCCTCTTCTTCGCACTGTTCTCCGTTGTGCGTGTTGCTGATTCGATTTTATGCCACGAAGCAGTCACTCAGTCCTTGGTCCCTCAGGTTGGCAAAACTTCAGCATTTATAGGACCCCTCGTATCCAGCGCAATTATCACTGCGTCAAATAACAACGATAATATGCCGTTTGCATTTCTTTTTGGCCTGTGAGTGTTATATCTCGACTATCTTCCGTTATACACTACCCATGCTTATGCAAACGCCAGAGGTACTGCAAGCACAATCTTCTTGTGGCTGGTGGACGTCAAAGAGAGTCGAATCGAGTGTGACGAGTTTGTTCTTGCAGAAGAAAGACGGAATGCCTTCACGAATGTCGAGCTGGACACTAAATAAGATCAAAAACAGTTGGCTAGCATATCTAGCATTGGATTATGGTGTATCAATAGCAGGGCTCTAAAAACATCCTTCTAGATCGAAATTAGCATGGGTATCTTCTCTCTGACGCGAAGCCGACAGTTTGAAAGTGTGAATTTACTCCCCTCCACCGTCTCCTCCTGCGTCACCACCAGCATCACCACCACCACCACCACCACCAGTCTCTCCACCAGCAACGGCTCCTCCAGCTACAGCAGTGTGACCGCCCGTCGCAGCCGAGGTTTCCGTGTGGGTTGTCGCAGTGTTCTCTTTACCGGGCTGAGCAGGGACGGGCGGGTCGATCGATTTTGAGGTAGCAACGACAGGTTCATCAGCTTTCTTAGATGGTTCATCGGCAGCAGAGTCGACTGCCGTGTCAAGTTCTGGAGCAGCGGTCACGACTGCAACAGCAACAACCTCTTTTTCTTTCCTCTCTTCTGAGACGTCAGGCTTAGATGCAAACCCCTTGTTCTTGTAATCCCACTCGCTGACTCCTACTTTCGCGCCCAACTCTCTCCAATTCTTTTTCCAAGTCTTCACCCTGTCATCGCACAACCCCGTCAAAGCCGCCCAATACTGTTCATGGATGTACTCGAAGTCTTGATCACCACCCCACCACTCTTTCATGACCATATCGGGAGTGAACAGCCCATCCTTGATGATCTGGGGGTTGAACTTGAGTTTCTCGCGAGTGACAGGGTCGATGAAGGGTGTAATGAGTTTGAAGAAGGCGTTGACTAGGAATGGGACGTTAATGACGAGTGCGAGGCCAAGGCGCTCGGGGTAATGCTCTTGGAGGATGTTGAGAACTGTCCTGGCGGTGGACATGGAGGGGTTCTTGGCTTTGTCGGCGAAGTTGATGAGGAGAGCGATGGTTCTAGAGCGCGATTACAGAGGTTCAGTACGTATTACCACATTGGAGTAGGGATAGAGAAGAACTTACTCGACACCAGGTTCCATAAGATCGACACTACGTTCTAGCATCCAGACGGCGAAATCAATCTGGCGTTTCGCCTCGTCTGTATTCTGACGACTGGGAATCATGTAGAACGCAGGTTTACCCTTGATATCGTAGCCAAAGAGAATTTCTTTCCCAGTGACAGCCTATAGATTGAAATAGTGTCATCAGACCCCGTCATCGAAATCGAAAGCTATAGCGCAGACCTCTGGTTCGACATGGGCGGCATTCACGAGATCATATAAACCAAAATCACGCCTCCATTTCAACGTGGTCTCCAGCCTTGTGATGGCTGCACCTGCCGACTTCCACTTTGTCGCGCGTAGATATCTTAATTTCAGAACGGAAGATGGAAAAAATAGGAATCAGAGCTGAAAACACGTGGAAGAGCGCGTCTAGGCCATCGATGGACGACACGAAGTTGGCACTTACCGAAGAAGGCACTCGCGAGAAAGCCAAAACTTTTCGTCATTCTTCAGTTCCCCGTTCTCTACATTGGGGAGGCCGTATACTGGGTCCTGCTTGGTGAAATGGGCTAGCACCTCGTCGTACATTGTCTGTTCGTTCGTGGATAGCGTGGCACGAGGGTCATCTTTGAATGTCGTAGGTGGGGGAGGAATAGGGAGAACTGTTTTTTCGGACGCCATGGTCGTTACGCGCTGTGGCGGTCGACTGAGCCTGTTGCGAGAAGAAAAACAACAAGGGCCGGGGTAGTGGTTTATGTATGAGTTGACCCTTACTCAGGCTTCTGCGCATTCGGATTAATTTACAGTATCGGCTGACATTGGTAGTCCATCAAGCCACAAAAGTTTGACTCTCAACAGATCAGATTGGCTTCTAGTACACATTGATCTCATGATATCAGAGAGCGCACATATGTAAATGTTTTTATTACTGAATACCCACAAGAATGAGGTCGTAAATAATAGATTAATGAGAGGTACATGTAGAACCAAATCCTATGCTTGAGAGATATAAATACACGTGCGTGATAGTGATTAGTGGTACAAAGAATTATACAGGCGCTCTGCGTGGTTGTCTAGAATCTCTTCAAGTCTGCTTGCCACCCCGTAGTCGGCCCGACCTACGCCTACGCAGCGACGATCGGGTTGGACTGTTGGGGCTCTGCAGTGGCTCCTTCTGCCTCGCCAGAGCAGCATTTGCTGAGGTTCGGGGCGGCGTGTGGACAGACTGCAGTGCGGATCTGGATCGCTTGGGGCGCAATTCACGCTCGTCGTCGTCGTCGTCGCGGGACCTTTTCAGGCTACCGTCTGAAACTTTATGAGAAGTGCTAGAGGCTCGCGTGGGTCGGGAAATTTTTAGGAGATGTTTCGACGAAGCCTGGGCATCTTTCTTGCGATTGTCGGTCCAGTCGATCCGTTTGAGAGCTTTTTTGAATGCAGAGTCGAGGAAGGAATGATCGTATAGCATCATCTGAGGTTCGATGTTGTTCGAATCGCTGCCACCTTTCTGGAGTCGCTTGGAAGCGATATGCAGGTAGTATTCTCGCAGTGCACCTAATGCGTCTATGATCCACTCGTTCAACGGCTCGTTACCAGGGAATTCGAAAGACGCGCCGATGCGTCGACGAGTAAGAATCATCATGCTCTTGCCATCGCCACCAACCCATTGTTCACGATACTCGTTCCAGTTGCCGCTGTCGTATACGTCGGCCAGGATTATTTCAACCGGTTCCATGAAGCCCTGGGTCGGGAGCTCTGTGATAATGATGTAGAAGATGAGATGGAAGAAGGATTCGAGATCGTCTTGAAGGTCTTGCAGCTTATCGGGGTTTTCGAGGAGGTGACCTGACATAAAACACCACGTTCCCTACATGTAACGGATTAGTTATGAAAACGAGATAGAGAACGACTAAAAATTCACCGTCCGCGAGGACTGCCGGGGCTTGCGTGGACCGCCCTCTTCGTCAGGAGGTAATAGTCGAATGGAAAGATCCCAGTCGGTCAAGATCCCCTTGCCGTCTTCGGTGATCATCACGTTGTTGTTACTGATATCCCTATGGAGGACGCCCAGATCATAGGCCTGCCGGTGCGCTATAGATGTGTTAGAGAGGTGCAATAACGAGTGCATAGGTAACGCGCCTATAAAAGCGTGGTGTGTAGCTTGAAGCATCCCTCTCGTCGTCTGAAAGTCTGCGATGCGATAAGGAATAAAGTCCTCAAGGATTCGATGATGAATGCGAGGGGCAAGTTTTGCAAGCTTCCCAGCTCTCCAATCTTTCCTGACATAGTCTTGAGTCAGAGTACGCTGATATGGACCTGGGACGTCGTCTCCAGCTGTGAGTTTCGGGACGTATTCCACACCTGCGTCATTGAGATATGCGAGGATATCTGACTCTTTCTCCATGGCCTCAACATCTGCGCGCCAAGTGTCCTTCAAGAAGCGCACGACATCGTCCTCGAGATCGTAGACTGGGTAAGCTCGTGTAGCTCTACCCGTCGGAGAGTCAGGGACTGTCAGAGATCCACAGGCGACGACCTGGCGGACTTGACCTCCCTTGTTGTAAACTTCGATGGTGACAAAATCGCGTTGATACCGGTCCGGCGGAGTCCACTTTGACAAGGGTTCCCTAGACTTCCTCAGCTCATCAGATGTAGCCAATCGAACGGTAGGATCGAGACCGCGTTGGACGTCGCTGACTTCGCTGAAACGATAGAGAAACTCGACAAGGGTTTGTGACTGTTCTCGAAAGTTGACAGCCTCAGTGACAATGATTCCAGCGCGATCGGCCCGCAAGATTCGAAAGACGGGGTCGCAGATGAGAACGAGAAAGCAATGTGTTCTGTGCTGACGCTTAGAGAGCTCCGTGATCAAAGCCATGACTTGACCCCGGGTTTCCATGCCGTCTTCGCCTCCACTAAGGAAGTTGTGTTCGAGCCGCCGCTCAGTGGTGGCTGTCGGAGAAGGGTCTGCAAATGGATCGGGCTTGTTGGGGGGTTTAAACTCCTAGAGAAGGGCGATTCGACTGAAGTCGGTGGGACTCGTCTTCTTGCCGGGCGTGTCCTCTCCAACAGGCGGAACTTCCTCGTTCTTGTAAGTGGAAAGATCGGGTTTCCAGGCCCTATCCCTCTCACCAAGAGGGTCCGGACGCGCAGATGTGTTGAGTGTGGTAAATTTGGCTTTCATAACGCGCGTCTTAAGGACGAGGTTAATCTGGTGGCAAAGCAGTGAGCAAAGTCATATGGGGGAAAGAATAGAGGTCGCACCATTGGGTCGTACAGGTCAATCTCCAGGACCTTCTTCCCCTTCCGTTTCTTTCCCGAATTGACTTCGGCACCTGCGGATGCGTGTGGGAGTGCGTTAAAGTGGTTGGCCTTGACCTTGGGCATGCCTTTCATGTCGTCGACTTCGAGAAAATTACTGAAAAAATCCTCGGTGGGCATGGGCCCAACAAATTCTCGACTAGTCTCTCGAGCCATCTGTTCCTTGACCGATTTGTGACCTGAGAGGGTGGCAGTACTGAAGGAATTGGTTTTTCTCTGAGCTGGGGTGCCCTGCAGAGACGATTGAATGCGAGGATCTGCACCAACAGGATTCATAGAAATATTCGTAAATAAGGATAGGAGGGTGGTTGAAGCGACTTACCTGTAGTCGTACCAGTCTATAAGATTTGCAAAACCCGTAGCAAGTGGCCCCGGGCCACAGGGAACAATGTCAGGCTGCAATCTGGTTGTGGCCCCTCAGCATCAGCATTGTAAAAAGACACAGCTCTTAATGACTCACTTTAAATTGATTTGGCCCAGGTGCCACGATTTGCTGGGGAACGGTTCGATGGTCGAGTGGGCGGTTGAGTTCAAAGAACGCTAGTTACCAATTCGAGAAATTCAAAGATGTCGCGTCGACGTCATGTGATCGCGCCCCATCTCGCACCCGAAGTTGGATTGCCATAGACGGATCAGTTACCGGTCTAGGATTGCCAGTGAAGTTGGACCACCCTCCCTGTTTGAGATTGCTCCAAAGATGTGTTCAGAACGTAGCTACTGGCTCATACTCATTATTTATCACCCTTCGTCTTATAATCCCATTCACTGACGCCGACCTCGGCGCCTAACTCACGCCAGTTGATCATCCAAACCTTCGCCCTCTCATCAGAAATTCTCGTCAACTCTGCCCAGTACTTCTCATGAACATACTCAAAGTCTTGATCACCACCCCACCAATCCTTCATGACCATATCGGGTGCGAAAAATCCTTCCTCAATGATCTGGGGATTGAACTTGATCTTCTCTCGCGTTGCCTGGTACAGGAAAGGGGAGATGATTTTGTAGAACGCTTTCACAATGAATGGAACGTTGATAATGAGCGCAGCACCGAGACGCTCGGGATTGTGCTCCTGCATTATACCGACCACAGTCTTGACGGTCGATATGGTGGGTTTCCTCAACCTGTCTGCGAAGTTGACGAGAACAGTGACGGATCTTAGGGCAAAGGCGTAGATTATTGCAAAGCTATCCTCAAGAAAAGGTAGGGAAAAAAACTCACTCGACGCCAGGCTCCATTAGACGAATACCGCGTTCTAACATCCAGACAGCGAAGCGAATCTGCCTTACAGACTCGATTGTATTCTGACGACTAGGACGGAGGTAGAACGAGGGTCTCCCCTTGACGTCGTAGCCAAATTGAATGGCTTTCCCGGTCACGGCCTGTAGATAAGAGCATTGAAAGTTAAACGTTGTCTCATCCAAAACCATCAAATTCAAGACGCACCTCCGGCTCAACATGAGCGGCGTTGACGATATCATACAACCCGAACTCGCGCCTGAACTTCAGTGTGCTCTCCAGCCTTGTGATGGCTGCAGATGCGGACTTCCACTTGGAAGCGCGTAGATACCTTCATTCGAGATCGAAGAAAGCGAAGGCGGTTCAGACCATGGCCTGTGCAAAGGAAAGTGGCAAGCACATGCATACCGAAGAAGACATTCACGAGATAGCCAAAACTTCTCTTCTTCCATAAGTACACCATTCTCTATCTTCGGAAGTGCGTAGACAGGGTCTTGGCTAGTGAAGTGCGCCAGCACTTCGTCGTACATTGCTTTCTCGGAAGAGGATAAAGTGACATGAGGGTCATCCTTGTACTTCGAAGGTGGTGGTGGGATAGGAGTAAAGGTCTTCGCAGATGCCATTGTCACGATAATACTTTAGAGCCAGATACAAAGGAGAGAAAAGAGCAGACCCGTAGGCAGGGTGGAGCTGTACAAAGCTGTCGTTGGTTGTCCATTGAGTAAATGAATCCTTGCATCATGTCATGTCGTGAAGTTGCACTGCTCAAGGAGAATCGACTATATTTGGCTCCGCAATCACTGCATGAAAGGTAATCCAATTTGTCCATGATATGATCGACAGCTACTCTATGTATATGATGAAGCATGCGTATGCGTATGAAACAGTCCAGCTAAATAAAAACGTACATGATAAATTACAAGCACAACAATTGCCATGCGCATGAGCATGGTCTATAGATCAGGATGAACCTGCCTGACAGGAGACTGAATAGTAGGAGGAAGGGGGAAAGGCGCCGCTGCCGCATCTCTCAACGCAGTCTTCAATGAATTGATAGAACTCCCTGTCGAGGCCGTATGAAAGCTATGCATAGTCTCCTTGCTTCCTGAAGTCGTCGAATCATATTCACCCAGGGCCTCCGATACATCATCCTGCATTGCAGGGTTTGGGGCCGGGCTCCCGACCATCCGCACAGTTTCACCCCTCTTCGCCAACTCTCCAACCTCGGACGCATGATTCTTGTTGAACATCCCAGCCAATAGCTCAGCTTGAGCAGACAGACTATTCGGCCGACTGCGGGGTTCGCTCATATTGCTTGAAAACTCGGAGCTCGTCCAGGAGAGCCGCGCGTTTCGAGTTGGTGGTCGCCGATCGCGATTGGTGTTCGTACTTGACGCGCCTAGGCTACTCCTCATCTCGCGGGAGCCCATGGATTCGATTGTAGGCATCCGTCTGACGATGCCATTTAACATGTGGATGCGCTCGTCTTCAGGGTATGCTGGCTGATACCCGCCTGTACTAACTGCGCGTGCTTGTGAGGGAGAGTAGAAATCGTCGTCGTCGTCATAATCGTAGTGGTGATGAGGTGGCTGGTCGTCGTCTTCTTCGTCGTAATGTTCTTGTTCTTGAGAGGCCGATTCAATGTCGAGCTCGGGAGAGCTATTTGTAGGTGGTGAATCTGGTATTTGGTGGGTAGATGATGCAGAGTCGGACTGGGCAAATGCGAGGCCGTCTTCAGTTTCTCGCGTGATTTGTGAGATGAGAGAGCGGAAACGGTCGACGAAGCCCGTCATTCCAATGTCAACATCATGAGAATGGCTTCCCATCGGCAGGAAGTTCGTGTCATCATAGCTAGGCGCGGCTCCAGATTTGGCAGATAACTGAGAGCGCGCCGTCCGTAGGCGATTTCTGGGTGACGACTTGTTTGACAGGCCTGAGGAGTCAGACATTTGTTGTTGGCCAATAGGGTCGTCGCGATTGAGTTGGGGCATTACTACCGATTCTTGGGAGTCGTTATGCCTTGCGTCCGTTTGTTCAGACTCTAGGCGGACATGAGATTTTTTGCCTTTAATGTAGTGGGATTTGGTGAATTTGCGAGGTGGGGCGAAATGGGAGGAAGACGCGATGAAATGGAACGAAATCTATGCAACCTTTAGTAACGGGACTACGCGGTTTAAGTTGACACTCACAATAATAATTAAACTCAGGAAAATGCGGATTACGAATACCGTCATCCACAGACCCCATGAACGCGTTTTATGGTTGCAAAGACTATACGGTATGGACCAAATAAGATCCACGTCGAGTCTACATCGATGCCAGGCTTGAAGTTCCGTGTCCTTGGTCTTCTTCCAAACAATGCTGAGGACCAAGTTCACGATGCTTGGGGCGAGGAAACACAGAGATGAAAGATATCGGAGGAGGGACCGAAGAGTAATTAAGGCTTGGACGGAGAGTCCATTCATGAGGAGAATTGTTTGCGTCATGTTTAGAATGGTAGAGCAGACAGAAAAGGCAAAGGAGAGTCCTGTGCAGATTCCGAGCAAGACAGATACCAGCTGTCCTGTTTGGCCGTCATAGATGGTGAACGCGAGCAAATATCTGATGGTGCTATATATTGACCAGATGGCTGTCGAGCACGCGTTTAGTATTATTTATGTCGAATGGCACGTCATACTTACCCATGATTGTCTCGAGAGCCTTCTTACTCCATCTTAACATTTGCCCTGGCGTCCGTGATTTCCTCTCCGTAACATATTCCTTTTTCTCGTCTAGAATCGGAGAGTGGGACATAACATTACTTTGCGACCGGGACCACCGGGGCAGTGAAAGTATTCTCTCCGACGGTCTTGATTGACGAGAGACGACATCATAGTGCCCAGACCCTGGGGTTATTGGCCGCAACAAGGGCTCATATGGTTGCGAATGAAGAGTTGTGCTTGTGTGCAGAGTCGCACTGGATATTGTTGACAGATTTCGTGAGTGAACCAGTGTACTTTGAGGCTCTGATGAGTCCGAAACATGGCTTGAGGTGTTTGCATATGATACCATGGCGCCTGACAGAGACATCAGTCAGAGAAATAGGAATATCTGCAAGAACTGACCGTCTGAAATAAAATTCTACCAAAAACGCGTACAACCAAGCATCAAGACGTGGGGGAAGAGGGAATACAGGATTGAATCCAAGTTGAACTTGCTCCTGCCCAATATGGCGATCAATGTTTGGCGCCGGTTTCTATAAACAACATCGCGCTTTCGGGATTGCTCGGTGCGGATTCTACAGATTCCATATATAGCATGCGCACAGTCAGTGCTCTATCACTCGTCCGACAAAGTCCACGACACATCACATCGCTATCTTTTAGGTTTCTCAGCTCAATGTATCCCGCAACTGAACCATTTGAGATTGGGAAGCTCAAGGTCTCCGACGTTCACGAGTTGTAGTGAGCACCAACAACCCAGAAACCAAATGCCGGAAGATCTAATCAGATATTCCATAAGTTACGAGGTTTCAGGGAAGAAGGATGGGAATCCAGGTGGGCAGGTGAATGGTTTCCTTAAAGCCCGATTGTTTACGAAGACTTTACAGTTGTCTTTCTTCACGGTGCGTCCGCGACCGGTGTCTGACCCTGGTGTCGAATCTTCATGCCTCAGATATTTGTAGGCGGACCTGGGGGTGGGACAGATAGGACGGACCGAGGTTTCTTTAACCCAGAAAAATACAAGGCATGCATCCCTTTCAGGCGCTTATTCGACCTCGTTAATCACCAACATTGCATAGATTGTGCTTTTCGACCAGCGGGGAGCGGGAAAGTCAACCCCGTATGTGCTCTATCACCCCTAGAACTTCCTCAGCTTATTTTGGGTTTAGAACCGCTTGCGTAGAGGAAAATACGACCTGGGACCTCGTGAAGGACATTGAGAAGCTCAGAACGCTCTTGAAGATCGAGAAATGGCATGTCTTTGGAGGGTCTTGGGTAGATTTATTCTCTGCATTGCTAAAAACTGTTAGTGATCGTTATTTTAGGGATCGACCTTGTCTCTGGCCTATGCTCAGGTAACGTCCGCAGTAGATATAGCGGCCAGCTCCGTTGAGATTTATGTGATGTAGACTCACCCAGATCGGGTGAAGAGTCTGGTCCTCAGGTGCGTGTACATGCCAACTTGATTTCTGATTTTTGTCGTTAAAGTGGCTCATCTCCTAGAGGGATATTCACGCTTCGCAAGAGGTTTGACATAATCTTCAATCTCAACGCATAATCGATTGCTAATACCCAATGATGCAAGCGAACTTAAATTCTTCTATCAAGACGGGGCGTCGCATCTTTTCCCAGAGGCATGGTGAGATTGCAGAGACCCTTGGAAGCCAGAATCCTACTTAAGTTATATAAACCACAGGGACGAATATTTAGCCCCGATTCCCGAAGCAGAGCGGAAAGACATGATTCTCGCTTACCATGCCCAACTTAACTCAGCTGATGAAGAAACCCGGCTCAAAGCTGCGAAAGCATGGGCAAAGTGGGAGTGCGTCATTTCACTACCTATTTTATACCCTCAAATTTTTACAGTGTTACTGACCTGAACTGCCATAGGATGTGGACGTCAAAGCTCTACGTCGACCCAGCGCACATAGCACACGCAGATGACGACAAATTCGCAAAGTCAGCGTCTCTCATTATCCAACGTCCACCTGTATTTATAATCTTACAAAACCCAAGTGCTTTCGCTCGTATTGAGAATCATTATTTCGTGAATGAGGTAGGCATGAAATGCACCTCGTGT
>Ga0247741_1002017_pt1 | contig 11314 bp, 15 predicted proteins | sample UWRJL213509R2_FD_180945 | JGI IMG/M metagenome (GOLD analysis project Ga0247741, IMG submission 180945) | Plant litter microbial communities from Arlington Agricultural Research Station in Wisconsin, United States - UWRJ-L213-509R-2 | ecosystem: Environmental > Terrestrial > Plant litter >...
TTATGGAATGGATCTTCCTCTCAGAAGATCGTGCCACAATCAGGGGTTACCGGCCAAACTTTCATGCTGGATGGACTTTGGATGGGTGGAATGACAATATCATTCAACCCGCTCTAGATGCGGTTCTCGATTATTACAAGGTATGCACATCTAATATCTCTTATCTCACGTCCTCGCTTTTGAACTCTTTTAATCAAACTGTAATCATTTTAGCGCTATGCAGACACATCGGACGTCGAAACATACATGCGCGTCAATAACCTATCCTAGTCCCTGTTGTTTTGCTTTGGTGGATTTTCCAACGACACCTGAAATATTACACTCGTCTGTCATTGTATTATCTATCATCTCGTCCACTCTATATGGTACCATTACCTTACGGTACGAGCAGATTTTGTACCTCATACCATAGTTTGACGCAAAGCGCTCGCTAATTACACGTTCATGATTTTGACTTGCGCTGGCCGACCAAACACTCCGCGTATACACTGTATGACGAATATACAGTCCACCCTCAAAATTTTGCTAGCGTCCAATAAAGAAGATTTAAATCTTAGATAGATCACAGAAACTTGATATATTGCTCCCACTACTACTTCTGACGCTGCAATAGGGTGTTTGTCATCGGAACCAGATAACTAATGTCGTCAGTGACTCCTGCAGGTCATACATCGCCCAGAAGAATCCAACACTCACTCATATGGTCTCACACCATTCCTAACCTGAGGTATCAAGCGACAGTTTCTTTGCTCGGTAGACGCCGTCACGCAGAATAGCATTATCGACATCCACTGGGAGGACTTACGGAGCTGAAAGTGAACGCGAACGGAAGCTCACAAACACATTCAGTGAGCTGGCGGGCCGGCCATCCTTGAATACTAACCACGACCATTTGACGATCACCATCCTCGTCCACAGAGTGTCTACTCTTCCAACCCTCTGTAACCCATGACAGACAATCTCTTGATCTCCATCGTAATCGTTATACTTGGTATGCACTCACTTAAACTCTCGGAATTGCTGACCATGGCTCTGTCGTAGCCTGCGTCTTCTTTCACCAATTTTTGAATGGTTCGAACAAGAGTCTTGAAGAGAAGGAACGTCTAATAGCTCAAATTAATGAAATAATTGCTCAACGGGCGCAAGTCGAAGCGATGGCCATCAGTTCGGAGGCCGTCAGGGAGAATGGGAGGTTGATTAGCGAGGTGGAGAAGGAGAGCAAGGCGTTGATTAGCGAGGTGGAGAGGGCGCAAAAGGCGTTGATGTCAGTTATCGAGGAGCAGAGATCGGTTATAGAGAAACAGAAGCTGGTTATAGACAGCTTCACTAATCGATCCACGCCGTGATCGAGGGTCTTACAGCTATATGGTCAACGGAAGAGTTGTGCGCATATGATATGGTTGCAGGCGAGCTACTAGGTGGATTTCGTACCGGATGAAATAGGGTAGTTGTTGAGTGATCTTCCATTTCAAATCCGAGAACATGTATGACGTGCCAGCCATGGTTTTACAAGTTTGATACAAGAAAAGAAAACGTCCACGATTCCATCCAAACAGGATACAACGTCTATGGGGGACAATTGGCCTAATCGTCTTCCCCTTATTCATTATCTCACTAAACTTCGAAGACAGTGCGGGACACTGTTGAATAATGTTCATACCGCTCTTAAATGCCTTTACTCACAAGGCAAGGGGGCGTCTCAGGGAACGTCTGCGGCGCCTCCTTGCATACCGCAGGGTTTGCATGAAAAATGTAGATCGTGGGTGCTGATACAATTTTGCTCTCTCACTCTGGCTGCCTGTCGTAAAGCCAGTCTTAGTTCTTGATGAGTGTTCTAAATGCGTGGAACATATTCTTGTAGAACTTGTCCTGGCGGGTCAAAACAAGCTCAAATGTGGTGTCCAAGAACTTGTCAGTCTGGGACATAGGAATATCTCGACGGTCGCATCCTGATCTGAATACACGAAGGTAGATCACGCAATCGAAAGGTGCGTGGAGAGTTATAGTAAAGCGTATTCGATTAGAGGGCATTTCTTGAATCCAAATAGGCATTGATAGTAACGGCCTACGCTTCAAGTACATGCAGCGATGTTGGCAGCGAGTGTCTAACAGTAAGCGACTGCATTGTCTCGATGAACATAGGCTTCGTGTTTGGAGAGTCCCCTTCGAGTTGTCGTTCTAGCAAGCTCAAGGTCAACTTGTATGAATCTTCTACCATTCAAGTCAGCGGATATTGATCATAAATTGTGAACGAACGAACACCGAACACACTCACCGCACCCGGTTCCGAAGACGTAGGTCGGTATTTCAGCCACCAGCCACCAGCCTGCACGTCTCTAGAGTAAGACTGAAGCAAACCCACAACATAAACCCGTGGCTATAAGTTCCCGAGCCGATTCCATTGTGCTGAGTAGGGTGTTAGTAAAAGGTAGATTCCAAACAAAAACAGGTCCTTCGTATTATCGATCACCCACGTCGTCTGGTTCGATTGTCGGTCAACACGGAGGAAAGCGTCCACGAACCATGAGCATCCTCCAGTATGCCTGCACTGGGATACGTGCCGCTGACTTCTGACAGGGTCATCGACCGCCGACCATCAACAGCCGACGTCCACGTTGGTGTCCCTTGAGTGCTGTGTCCTTGCGTCTCGCTGTGTATAGGTCTGCGTCACATAGTGCCCGAAGCTCAAACCCTGATACAAGAAGCTTGAAAGGCGTAGGATCCCTACATGTACACCACTGAGTGCGCCACGCCCAAGGACTTTGATGACGCTGGTCATTCTGCGTCGAGCTTTGATCAGCGTCCTAGTGTTGAGGTGGAACTTGGAACTTGATATTCCTTGTAGGTGATTGCTAGCAGTAACGAGAGCCGTAAATTCATCGACTGTCGACGATAGGCCTCCAATGGCGCAGATCAATACCAGCGAAACTCAAGTTGGCGTCACGGCGAAGGGCATTAGATTCGATCCCTGGGCAGTGGACTCTCGGAGCGGCGAGTGTGCACCAGCATGAGGATCTTAGAGGTTGGGCTTGTCAGCATTTAAATTTATAAGTGAAGAAAGGCTGTATGCGACAATAAACATACCGTTCGAGTATGTTGAAGTGAGAGACCATGACCACCGATGACCGTATCCAACCTGAGCGGTGACCGTCCTACAGCCTTTAAGGAGGCACATCTAACCGACGTGCAAATGTCCAACGGATTTCATGGACCGGTCGAGGTCCTTGAAGGTAAAATCGAAGGTGGTGGTGGCAAAAGTAGACAACCCACTGGTAGCCATGTTGATAGTCGGCATGAGCGAAGTATCGAGCGGTGACTGGCGGCCAGCCATTGACGAAGTAGTGAATTGAGTTGAGTTGAGTTGGCTTGATATAAGACCACCAGCTGAAGGAGCACGGACCACTATACGGTTGAAAATCGAGGAAAGGAGGGGATAATAGCGCTTTCGGAGGAAGGGAAAGGTCCAGACGAGGTTCGCAGTTTGTGTTTTGATAGAGGGTTTGGATGTCCGCGATGATATCTGACACTGGTTGGGCGATAGTACCAGGTGCGTGTCGGCCAAGGTGGGCGACTTGGAGTAGTGTAGGACCGACCTCACTGAGGGCGCGGATAGTCATAATAGTGACCATCGGTCATAGAAGAGGAGAGGAGGCGGAGTACAGAGATGAGGCCAAAGGCTAGTATATTTCCCGCTGGAGCCTGACCTGTTGAGTTTGGAATGACTGACGGAGGTATTTAGTACATGCGAAGGAGAGCAACGGAAAGAATGACGGAATGGTATGAAAGGAACTTGAGGGGGAAGGGAGAACGAATCACGGGAATGAGGGCGAAGAAAAACACACCTTTCAGTCCAGTGAGCAAACCCGTACCTCGTGCGGGTGTTGAGGATGAATGTGTAACATATCTTCAGGATGTTGGGTGTGATGCTCGAGTGCTCGAGTTATAATAATCAAGGACGGGCGTTTTGGTGAGGATCTCTTCAGAACAGCTGCGTCTACTCTCTTAGGGAGGGAGAGGGTTAATTACAAAGAAAGGGAGTGAATGGGCAGGGGAAGAGATATATCAGAATAGACAATAGGAGAGCCGAGGCTGGATGGCGAATGGCCATTCCAAGGAACGCAGAAAAAGAAGAGAAGGAAGGCACGAACAAGAAATTGCGACATCCTAACAGAACTCAGAATCGGGTGTATACACCAGCGCAAGTGGACGCGGACAAGGGAAACAGAGGTGGACTCACTGGTAGTGATCAACCTATCGTTCAGCTTTCTTGATACCCTCCTTCTCCACTTTGGAAAACAAAGGCAAGGGTAATTGCTGAGACAATGGTGTGACTCCAAGATGTATCCAGTGTCTATGGATCCTGTGGAACCAGGCTTGTTGTTCAGCCGGATGTCGCATCTAGAGCCAGTTTTGCAACTCTGAGTCTCTGAGGGCCTGACACGAGTCGAGATATAAGTTGGCCAGTCACAGAGTGCAAGAGCTTCGACGTTATCATTGGCCATTGGTGGCCACGGAGAGAAAAAGTGAATGCGAACGACTCAATGAGACTCGGAAAGCTGTCTTTGCCGAGACGCGGTCACGTGCATGCGCGAGCGCTTGGACAATGGATTCAGATTCACCCTTTTACCCGGCTCATAACTTCGCACCTCGAAACTGTTTGCTTCTACATCCAAAACACAGTCAAATTTTACACATGGTGGTTGGTTAAATTCGAAAGAGGAGCCAGAATGAGACTAAATTTGGTGCGCAAACGCTGGGGGTGGGCATTTACCGTTGCTGCACAGCATTGTTTGTACATGATTGTAATTAAAGCTTCCCACTCAAAGTGGACGGCAAATATGCCTGTACCTTTTGCGGAGGCATCGTCACCTAAACAAGACAGTTTTCGCGCTAAATGAGCTATATAAGTAAATATCTTTCAAGGCTTGGAGCCAGATTTTTTATTGTTATCCTCCAAGAGTGGCTCATGCGCACTATCTCAGGCTCCAGAACTGATATTTAAAATATGCTCCCAAGCTTCAAAAGAATTTACCTCAAAGAGTTGTATTGCCAAATTTCAAAAGGATCGGAGCAGTGGATGTGGAGCAAAAGGTACACTTGTCTTGTGTCACGCGCTCAGTAATTATCGCGTGTGTCACAGTTGTGACAGATCGCGCCTAATGGCTTCAAGGTTAGGCTCTATGTATCTGGCATCGCAAGCTCATCTAATATTCTTATATTAGTTCTTAAAAATTTCAGAGATAAGGTGCACTAGGTATTGAAATGAGCTGAGCTGTTGACGAATTATCAACACAGAAAAATGAAGGTAATGAATTGAATTTGATCTCAGTAAGCTCGTAAAGAAAAACAGATCGGAACACAAAAAAGGTAGAATAACTACATAGTACGAGTAACGAGATGTAGTACATTTCGTTACACCTGTATGAAGAAATGAACTAAGTATTTGGGTCTGCCAGTGGCGAAAGGGGGAAAAAAGAGATAGCAGGGCATAAACTACTTAATTGAGGCACAAGAAACAATGTCGTGACGATTGCACGTCGCGCACGCTTGCTTTAATATTGAATGTACCAGCTCGAGGTGCACCAGCTCGAGGAGGCCGTCTTTTGACTGACTTATCGGACGCGGCGCATTTTCCAGTGGCTGTGCGCTTAGTCAGTATGCCATCAGTGGAACCGTAAATGCCCACCCCCAATAACTGTCCATTCGGCACTGTCACATATATTTTCGTCACGCAGCCCGAGAAAAAAGCTTGAACCCATAGCCGACATTCAGAGCAAAGCTATTTTATAATTTATACAGTATTTCAGCATGTTTCTGATTTATGATATAAGCTTTAGGGCCATGTTTCAATCATTCCAGTCTATCATAGGTCAATTCTTTCAGATTCCCTGTACCGGACCATCAGAATGGTCGTTATCGTTATTCCACCTCAAGATAACAAATTTCTTACAGAGAAATATGACCATGCAGTCTTTAACTGTCAACTGTATTTTTTATGGGAGGGAATGGTCGAAGCTTGGAGGTTGGTGAGGCTCTCATGATAGTTGTGATATATATTGCGTGACAAGCTGCCGAATTGGACATAATACTGGCAATTGATTGTATTATCAATGGACATGACGCACCCAGCTGCAATTGGACAGCTGTTTGCGCGCCGTGCCAGGTTCACATTGCCAACTGTCATCTCCGCCATCTTTACATTTCTCCCTTCTTTTCACTCATCCACCACAACCGCCTTCCACCTCCCCCTCCTCATCGTCCACCTTCTTTGCACGTCCATGCACCCCTCGAACCTTCTACCATCCGTTCTGATGAACGACTATTGAAGATCGAGCGATATACCAGGTGTACATAGAGGTTGGGCGATATCGATAATTCTTAGTCGACGATTAAGGCGCGATTATCCCGACCTAATTGGCGGGCATCAGGAATTTCAAATTCACGGTGCCGCCCAACGACCGCCAATAAACCCCTCATCAGTCATTCAACGACCCATCGACTCATCGCCCACCCCTTCTGCCATATCCAGGTCACCCCTCAAAACGTCAACCCACTGGTAGACGCTTCAATGACCTTGGATATGGTGCACAGCCCACAAGGGTTAGGCGATGACTCACGGTTCATATGAGGATTGACCCTCGTTTGGTAATTAGGGATCACCGATGGCGAACCCCTCTTTGATCATAAATCATCCATCGTCCCATCCGAACCTCGCCCATCAACTCAACTCTCAACCCAGCCTCACGACATAACGTCCAAATCACCCCCGAATCGTCTTTCCAGACTCTCCAAGGGGTATCTCGGACGTACTAAGTCTTGTTGACTTGATGTTGGTTGAGCGATGTATCATGGGGCTCAATCGAGCTGGGTGAGGTATTTTTGACAAATTGGCATTGGGAATTTCAATTTGGGACCGACGATGAATTCAAACTCTGTCGTCTCATCCGAACACCGCTCATCGACTCATCGTTCATCGCTCAACCGCAGCTCCAAATTTGTGACGTCCAAACTACCCCTCAAACCGTCTTCCTAGACGTTCAGACATCTAGGACGTGTCCACTTTATTCAAATCTGGTGCTGGTTGAGCGATGACTCGCGGGGTGTCACGGTGAAAGATATATACAACCAACATCGACACCAGCAATTGACATGTGCTCGTCCGAATTTCGCCGCTACGGTTGGGTGGTGACTAGGCGTCATCTCTCCAAAGAACCCCTCAGATCATCTTCCCAGACGGTTCAGAGGAGATGATGTTCAAGGAGATTTTCTCGTTCATCACTCAATCCCAGAGCTAGATTTACCACGTCCAAGCATCCCTCAGATTGTATACCTAGATGTTCTGTGGGATTTAGAACAAGCCTCCGAGATTTCTGATATATTAAGTGAACATAATATGCGATATGGCGTGCATGTATTGTCTCGACTGTATTCACCACTGAGAATAAGCGAGCCCCTATTCAGCAACATGGTCATGGTTGATATACCGGCTGGATATTGCCAAAAACATGGAAACCGCAGAACATACCAAACGCTCTTCTCTTTTTTTTACAATATACAAACTTGAGTAGTCCGCAACGCTCCCCGTATAATGAAATGATACATATCCCTTCTTTAATTTACTCTTTGGCTCCTTCCGAGAAGTAACTACCACTAATTTCAGATATTTGGAACCCGCAAACTTTAACTACTTTATCCATACAAAAAAAGAATGACCAACCCACCTGTCTCGTTCACCACACGCAAGCACCTCATTTTGCCTAAGTGCAGAACGCACCATTAGCCTCAGCACGGCAGCAAGTCGGGCATCGACAAATCGCGGTGAGATGCCCAAACCCATCGGATCCGCAGACCCACACATAGGCATTCCATCCGCTACGCTCAGAAGCGCCGCATCCGTATGTTCCTATAAATTTGTGAGTCGGTCAGTTAGTCACGCGCTGATGGCTAGAACGGGACTGACCAGCAGGACCGCCGCAGAAGACGCCATCCTGTGCGTACACAGCGACGCTAACAGTCGAGAGAATAAAAGCGGTAAGAAGAGAGAATTTCATGTTGCCAACGCTTTCGTTTGAATACGCAGAAGTGGGCTGGTATCTTTTTTGGATCATGAAACTTGGACTATGAGTTCTATTTAACCAAAATACAGCGTTCCACAACCAGGCCTGCTTTATGCAGAAACGAAGTTGTTCCATGTGTGTCCCGCAGTTATGAAGTGCCTCTATGTAACCCTTCGCAAAGAATTAAGAACCCACTGAGTAATCGCCTTCTCCTGTGTGAGTGTTCGCAATTTACGGGAGACCGGAAGCCATACTAATAATAAAATCGATTCGGCACCTCAATTCTCCATCACTACTTCGCTGCGTAAAGTGCGGAGACCATGGCGTTTTGAGTCAGCATCGCACTGAGAAAGGCATGATGATGAGGTGGCACGTTCCACTTGAATATACGACTCTGTCCGAGGTGACATTTATTTTAGAGGGTTTCTTTAGCCATCTTTTTCACAAGCACCAATGAAGGGGTTATTCACCTTCAATAATGTTCGCGAAGGATCGGACAAACTAGCTCCTTCCTTGGCGTACACATACTCGAGTAATAATAAATCATCCGCTGCAAGCATAAAATCTGGGAGACGAAAACATTCACATGTAACGACCTGCACAGTGAATCTTTAGCCCAAAGCTGGCGAGAAACGAAAAAAAGAATGAATAAAAGACAACTGAAAACCGAAATAACATAGGAACAATATCGGTCATAGAGCGCCGTCTGTGAAGCAGAATCGAAGCGACACTCAACCAGCCAGGGTCTCGGATGGTCGGGTTGGCGTCCACACAGTACATCCAAGTCGAACAAATCGAACAAGCAATAGGATGAAGAAAGCAACACCTTACCTGCCTAGGCCCCACCTCTATTCCTCCGTTCCCGCCACGGGCAAGTCAAATCCTAAATGAGAACATGACTGGATGGAGAAGTGACCATCATATGAATGCCTTTTGTTGGGCCCGGTGGAGGCGCATGAATGTATAAGCGATAGTTGGATGAGTGGATCAATGCGCAAGACAGATCGGATCCTATCGGGCTACAGATGGGGAGACTGGTCAGTATAGGAAGCCTGAGCTAAGTCAGATTGTACAGGTGGAACCTCCTCCACTCTTCCAGAGGCAAACATAGGAACTGTGGGGTAGACCTACGGTTTTGAAAGTAGCTGGAAATACTAGTCTAGGTAGCAAGTAGACTCGGAGCGTCTACCCATGTATAGTACCGATTCCTGTAATTTTAATATGTAAACATTGTCTTCTATATGTTCCTTGAATGCTTATCATAAGTATCACGATTATAGTTAAGTACTATCTAAATTGGGAAACCGCGATGGGATAGCGTGGTCGGCAATTATCGCACTCATAAGGTGGAGACCTGCCTATGTATATGATTTAAGATGGAAATGCAACCAGTGAATACATTTATTGTATTTCTTCGAAGTCCGCATACTATACAACGATCTAAACCCTGTCCTTGAGATCTGGCCAGTCCGGAAGTCCAAAGAACGATGGAAGCTTTGCCCATGCATCCGTACGGATACCATCGTGAGTTTTCTTCAATGCTATCCGACACGACTGACAGACTTGACGGGTTTGTGTATCGTCCCATGGAGCAATCATGTATGGATGGTCGTTGTCCCAAAGACGAAATTGATTGACCAATTTTATTCTTTCCGGGGAACATTTCGGAAATGACCTGCTACATGCTGGATTATAGGCAGCTTCGCTGACCGTCGAAATGCACGAAATGTGCCTTTCGTTCAGCCAGGAAATAATCTTGTCCCGACCTAACACACAATTAACACGGACACTGTATTCGAGTGCTGATGCTGATTTCTGGTCCAATAGGGACTTCTGCACAACACACATGAGGATTCGAGCTATTGGCAGTTTGGTAGTGAAGAGGATACATACCAGTGATGAGCTTTTCACGATGAGCAGGTAAGCAGTTGGTAAAACGGTCTCCAGAGATAATTCAGTGGCCAAGTTAAGAACCTTGCCGATTGGGTCGTCGGAGAATCCATAGTCTATACGCATTGATTCGGTACTAATAGCCCAGTCCTCAAGCGTTGTAGGGAATTCGTAGTGCAGGATCTCGAGGGCCGCTTTTCGCAAGTAATCGATTTCATACTTTGTACCAAGGCGAAGCATTGCGGCCAGACACGACACTGGCATTGCTTTGAATTGAGGAACAATTCTTTATGTTTTATATATATCAGAGACATGGAGTGTTTTATCGAGAAGCCATGGACATATCGACTCACTGGAGATTATCATAGAAGATAGAAATGACGATCTCAACATCTTGAGGGGAGTCGTATAAGTGGACCACTGGGCAACCTTCAATAATATGTCCTTCCGTGTTCTCTGGTTGAGGAATTTCAAACATGTCCTTGAGAACATGAGAATGCCTCGAGAGTATTGAGCGGTGAACGCGAAACTGTGTGTTTTCGGCCTGCAGAACTACATTGCCATCGTCGAACCAATATTTTGAATGTGTGGGAGTGGGTTGTTGTTCAGCTGTGATATTTTCTTCCGTCCTTCGACGCTTTGGACTCGGTGATGCGGATTCGGACGACATATGAGCCTTAAAGTAAGTACAGCAGAAAAAATTTCGGTAGGCTGATTTGTCACGTAGTCACACGTAACGTTACATGGTTGTTAATTGTCATCGCTGTACTTACAGCTCTTTCCATACTTCTGTGGAAACGCGATTTGGATTGTTTGGCTATCACATGATTTGAAGAAGAAGCGACGTCATCACCGGGAGATCCTCCGAGGTCCCCGAACAACGTCAAAACCCTTATCGGGCAGCGTCGGCAGCCGTGGCGGGGCTCCCGAACGTCATCGAGTCCCATAAAGGGCTACCTCACTTCCGAATGCGAACTACGTTGCAAGCTACGTCATCGCCCCATAGGTCATGTGCAAGCCAAACAACCGATTTTTTGGAAACGCGATTCCACAGAGCATTGAAAACAGCTGTAAGTACTCTTGCAAGTACGTTCTTTTCGGGTCGTCCGCTCGGTACTGTTTGCTCTTGTGTGACTTCGACATCACTTTTTTCTGCCCTCACCAAGCTGCAAGCTTTCTCAAGAGGTGCCCAATGTAAACCTCAGCTACACGATGTTGTCTACCGCGTTTAAGCAGCGCCGAAGCCCCCCCCCCCTCCCCCTCCTACCTAAATATGGAAGGATATACCATATATGGGTTGACCCTTACATAGATTTGTCATCCATGTTGCTCGATGTTGGTTATCAAATGGTAAGTAGTCTGTCCGG
>Ga0247741_1002018_pt1 | contig 11313 bp, 20 predicted proteins | sample UWRJL213509R2_FD_180945 | JGI IMG/M metagenome (GOLD analysis project Ga0247741, IMG submission 180945) | Plant litter microbial communities from Arlington Agricultural Research Station in Wisconsin, United States - UWRJ-L213-509R-2 | ecosystem: Environmental > Terrestrial > Plant litter >...
CCTACGGCTATGGAATGCACGAGACTAAATTAGTGCCCATCAGGAAAGGGAAGGAAATTGTAATGAAGCGCGGTGTACTTGTTCCCATTGCTGAAGAGCAAAAGGTAATTGCTCTGATGGAGAAACTTGCTGCTGAGGGTAGATCATACCAGGACATTGCCACGACTCTAACGCTGTGGGGGCATAAGAGTCGGGAAGAAACTCCATTTCACAAGATGACTGTTTGGCGGATTCTTCAGAGAATAAAAGAAGAAAAGTTGAAGGGTCGACCTCCAACGGGGAGAGAAGTGGAGTTGATTCATTAATAATGATGATGGTTTTAGGGTGAGGATGGTAAAGCTTTACAGAAGGCCCCAAACTCACCTTTTGATCTCCATCAAAACAAATAATATCCATACAATCTAAATAAAGTTTAATAAAATTATCAACGTCAGGTTTTTTCTCATGCTTAAGAAAGCCAGACTGGTAAAGCGAAAGTAACCGATTAGGAATAGATTTAGGTATTGGCATATGAAAAACAAAAGATACACGGGGATGGATAAAAATAGGATTAGAGCCATAACAACGCTTAATAATATCTTTGAGCTTAGTTTTTTCTTTTTGTCGGGGGTCATACATTCTCCCTATTCCGTTTCTGCCTGAATATTTCATTCTAATTTGTGCGATGGGGTCGCCATCAATTATTAATCTCATTTTTACCCTGATTTATTTGAGCCTAACTTAAACATATGGCCAAATTGCCTATAAACTTTTTTAGGCTTGTACTCTTTACACCAAGCGCTATTAGTTTGCTGTATTTTATGTGCTGCTTTACAAATCTGACCGCAAAACTTTTCTGATTTATTTGAGGGCTTAAACATTTCGTTACAAACGCCGCAATTTTTAGGTGCGTTTTGTACAGGCGTATAAGATCTTTTAGCGGAACACTGTATACAAAAACGCCTAGACCTTACCCCTCTTAAGAATAAAACTTTACACATTTCACAGGTTTGATATTCTTTATTATCACTCACTTTCGAAACTGTCCATCATTAGATCAACTTTAACATCTACATCATTACATCTATTGAGTTCAAATTCTAATATCGATCTTATAACTTTTTTAGCGTCGGGATACTTTTCGCAGTGCCGATCAAGATCAGTATATAAACCCCACTGTTGCAGGAAAAATAATGCCGTCATGATCACTTTTTCCGTAAAAGGGTAAATATCATCAGGCGGAATATTCTTAGCTAAATAAGCAACATTTCTTTCAAATCTTTCTATAAACTCTTGTTCCATTTTACAACCTTTATTTAGGTCGGTTAACTAAAACCGACCAATTATTAAATCAAAATGGAACATCATCTTCCGGCTTGATAACATCTTCTGGCGTCATATCAGGATTTTGAGCTAGAAACTTATCAATAGCGCCCATAATTTGATTTCTAAATCTAGTTTTAACACTGTCATTATCAAAAGTGATAAGGTCAGTATATTTCTTTTCGCCGAATTGGTCCGTAAAATCTTTAGACGGCATACCAATCCAACGATTATTGCCTTTTTGGAAGATCTTTACATCAATCAAAGTCATCTTCCATGGTGCAATATGCACGTCGCAAGTAGCTAGTAAACTACCCTTATTAACGGCATTAATGTTTTGTACTTCTAACATATAAACTCCTTTATAAAATAATTTGCTTTCTTCTTGTTTCACCATTGAACTCGAAAATTTGACCTGTCAAAAATCTATCTGACAAAGCTTGACCGCAAAACTTATTTAGTTTTTGTTTATCAAGATTTGTAGTGATAATAGTTCCTCTATTATCCCATTGCATTCTTGTATTAATAAGCTCCATGAAAAACTCTAAAAACTTAACTGTTGGTTCTCCAGTGCCGAAGTCGTCAACCACTAATAATGGCGTATTAGTAATAGATCTAATATAATTATTCAATCCATCGCTTGCACTTAAATGCCAGTCACTCGACATTTTTCTTTGAGTTGTAAAAATACAAAGCTCTGATTTTCGGGTGTAAAACTCACAAACACCCATAGCCGCGTAAGTTTTTCCCGTGCCTGGATCGCCGCGCATGAGAATAATGCCTTTAGGCTTGGATGCAAATTTGAGCATATAATCTATTTTCCCTTGCGATTGCCGGATCTCCTCGAATCTTACATCGTGATGTATATTGCCGATACCGTTTATTTCGCAAAATAAGGGCCATTCCAGCGATCTTATTAGACTAGGCTGTATGGACACAGCATCCACGCTAAAAGGAAGCTTAGAGCCCAAGCAAACGCGTCCGCACCCCCACGCTCTTTTGTCTTTGTCAATCATACACAAGAAAAACCTGGATTCACCGCAAAAAGGACATGTCAACTCGTCAGACCATGCAGGTGGATCGATAGGTTGGTAACCTTTCGAGCTCATAAAAAAATGAACCAACTTTCGACTGCGACCTAAAAAATTATCTAGCGTATCTTTGCAAATACCGGAGAGAGTTTTCATAAAGCCCTCTTTTCCGCTTCCTTCCACTTAGCTAAGCTGGCCTCATCATTGGAGCTTGGAGCAAACTTTCTCACGGGCTGCGAAATCATCTGAGCGTGGATGTTTGTAAAATTATCTCTAAACTTCTCTGCTGGATTAGAGACTTTACCGCCTCTTTTTTTGTTGGAACAAACAATTCCTTGCCAGCCTTTGAAGCTGTCGCGCTCTACAGTGTCGGAGCAAGCCCACTCGAAAGCTCGTAGTAAAATCTTAGGGTCTTGTTGATCTTTCTCTAGCATCAAAGCCACTTGCTCGTAGAATTTATCCAGCTTGTCGGGCTCCCGGTAGACGGGGCTGCATCTCCTGGCAATAGCGATCATCTCAGCTGTGATTTCTTTCACCTTGGCGGAAAACGCCGCAGGCGGTTTTTCTTTCTTTGGCTTTGGAGAAGAATCAAAACTCACACCCTCGGCGCTAGCCGAATCCTGCGAAGCAGGTTGTTTTGACTTCCTTTGATTTGAGGAGGTAGGAGGTGTGTTGTTATCTTCTTTGTTATCTACTTTGTTATCTATATAGAGAGGGTGGCGGTTATCCGCCGGACAGGGTGGCGGATTTTCGCCATGCAGGGTGGCGGATTTTCGCCAGTCTGCTAGGCGGCTAGGAAAATCGTCATCAACAGGCAGCGCTTTTATCACCCGTTCGCGACCGTTAAAGCTAACATCTTCGATAAGTTTAAGCTGTCTTAACTTGCAAAGGGCGTCTCTAACTGTGCGTTCTTTGACACCCATGAAGTTGGCTAAATATTCATTACTAGCATAACAGCCTTTCTTTTCTTTACTGTAAAGAGAGTCTATTTCAGCCCATAAACATTTTTCCATTGCGGACAAGCCTTCACACAGCCAAATTTCCCTGGGGATCCAAATTCCTTTGAAATCTCTATTGACTTGCTGGTTTTCTTCTGGATTATTCACCACTACCTCCTTTCGGAAATACTACGGCTTCCTGAAAACCAGGATTACGAAAACATTTTTTTATTATTGTAATTGAAGAGTCTAAACTTTCAGTATTGACGTTTATGTCTTCATTTGTTAAAAGTGGAGGTGTCATACCAAGCCTACAATTTAAGGGTGAAAGATGTGTCATATGTTAGCCTTCATGTTGAGGTTAATAGTTGAGGTATCATACTAAGCCTTATAGGTTGAGGTTAATAGTGTCATGCTAAGATCCTTTTGGTAAAATTGGGGTTTTTAGTTTTATTGGAAAAAGTTTTGTTATCTGTATATATTCATTTCCGTGCCGGGTGTAAAAACTCGGCACTGTTCTTTGAATAAGATAACAATAAACTTTAGTCATAGTGGCCTGCTTTAACACAAAAGTAGTGCTCGCCGTCCATAGTGTTCATGTGACCATTGACACGGATTAAAAGTCCTGTATCTATCTCGGTTGAAACAATAAAGCCCATTACTTCTAGTTTTTTGATCTCTGGAGAGTCTTGAGCTTTAATTGTCTGGCCAATACTCAATTGATGCGCGCAGTAGTCCATCCAGACTTTGGCTGCGCGCGTGCTTTCTCTACAAATAGATTCAAAGCAACGTTCGCAGCAGATGAAATACTTGCTAGTTTCCATTATGCCCCGCTATCGTGACAGCAATACCGTCATTAAAAGGGTGCCATTCTAAAAGGTTTTCGCGCGCTAATTTCTTGATATTTGTTTTAAATCTGCGCCAATCTTCTGACATGTCAACTTCTACTAAATCGCGTGAAAAGAACACGGTTCCGTCTATATCTGCTCTATTGATGCACTGCAAATATGCATATAAAGATTCAGGGCAATGGCGGGAGATTCTCTCTAGGAGTTCTTGTGATGTAACAGCGTAAATATCCATTTGTGTCCTTAGATCATTTTAATCTAGACAAAATGATAAAGGTCCTGTACAATCTTTGACAGGTACACGTTGGAATGGTATTTAAGTGATGTATCCCTTCTAAAAGACTTACACTTAACTACCAATCATGCACCTTTGTCTGTGATTCTTTGTCCCTTCTTATCTGGATCTTTACAGGATCTTTATCATTTTTCCTAACCACCCCCTAACGGGGGTGTTTTTTTCTACAAAGTTACAATCTTGCCTAAAAAAAGTCTACAACAATGTTTTGAAACACTTCTTTTTAGCTTTTCGCTCGTGTAAAAGAATGACTTTTTCGCGACTCATGTCAAACTTATCAAATATTTGTTTAACTACAATTTCTTGGAATTCATCGGACGTTTTTTTAGATTTCCAATAAGCGTAATGCCGCTTATAAGCGTCTGTTTCCCACCTTTCCGGCATCCTCACCCAAATTTTAGACCGCGGAGAATAGTACACAAGCTCACACTCTAAGATCAAGGCTCCGTACTGCACAATGACATTACCCAGCTTAAATTTGTTTGGGCATATCTCAAACTGTAAAACGGAAACATCCATACAACCTCCCAAGAAAATACTTGTCAATCTGACCCATGATCTGCTACGGTTAAGTAAAGTTAAAACTTTAATTAATTGGTTTTCAGCATGTTTTATCAAGACGAAAGCAATAAGTATATAGCAGCATTTTTACTATTATCTTTTACCGCTATCCTAATTCAAATGCTTCAGAGGAACTTTACATGATCGACTCTGTAAAGTCTAGAGAAAACTATTTGCGCGTAACCAGCGTACTATATCCATTCAGTGGTTTACAGGCTATAAACCCCGACATTGTCGCTTATGCCGCTGAGCGCGGAACAAAAGTTCATAAAATTTGTGAGGGAATAGCCGAAGGAATTGGAGAAATCGGTGTCGAAGATGAGACTTGGGGGTACGTTGAATCATTTAAAAAGTGGTGGGATTCTGGCATAGACGTTGTCAAAATTGAACAACGCTTTTGGGATGATGAACTTTACATCACGGGTCAGGTTGATTTTATCACAAATACTGATAAAGGCATGGCTATTGTAGATATAAAAACTTCATCTAGGCCATCTAAAACCTGGCAAGCTCAAGGCTCTGCCTACGCCTATTTAGCTAAAAATAATGGCTATGACATCAAAAGAATCATTTTTCTACATCTAAACAAACATGGCAAAGAGCCGAAGCTATACGAATACCCTGTTGATGATTCATTTTTTCTAGCTATTTTAAGAACTTATAAACATTTCTATCACAAGGATTGACATGAACAATTTAAGCGATCTTATGCAAGAAAGATTAGACCGCTGGAGGAATAACACTCTTGTAGTGCCTGCCGTATCAAAAGTTAGAAACGAAGCTCCATCTAGACGAAATGGTAAAAACGATTATGGCGATGCAATGACTCTAGAAGAATGGGAAGCAGAAGCTAAGAAAAGTCAAACTAGGAAATAACTATGAATGAAATTGTGCTAAAACAACAATCATATCAGTCAGGCGCGCCAAGCGAACATGAGATGATGGTTTTCCATACCATGGCTGAGCATGCAGTATCTAGCAAAATGTATAAAGGCGTAGGCGAAAAGGCCGCGGTGATGATGATCATGCTCTCAGCTAGAGAACTAGGGGTTCCTCCATGCCAAGCGCTTAACGGCGGATTGAACATTATCCAAGGTAAAGTAGAGATTTCAGCTCGTATGATGTCTGCACTAATTCGGAAAGCTGGACACCAAATTAAAGTTCAAGAGTGTACAGAGTTACAATGCACTTTAGTTGGTAAACGCGGAGATACAGGCGAAACCCAAGAAGCTTCTTTTTCAGTCGCTGAAGCTCAAAAAGCAGGGTTGGTTAAACCTGGCGGCGGATGGTCTAAATGGCCAAAAGACATGTGCTTTGCAAGAGCTTTGAGCCGCTTAGCTAGACAGCTCTTTAGCGACGTGATAGGGATTGGCTACGTAGAAGGTGAAATCAGCGCGGCTGAATCAAAACCTGTAGAGCCTGAGCTTTTAAAAGCGGAAGAGTTTGTTGAGATTGAAAATGAGCAAGATTATATTGATAAATTTCTAGAGATATTTGATAAAGAAGACAAACATCATGCAATGGAATATTTAAGAGTCGTCCAAAAACACTTTGATTGGTCACCCGTTCAGACAATAAAAGAACTTCTAAAAGATGAGAAGCGCTTATTTGTTAAATTTAGCCATTGGAAGAGTAAAATTCAACAAGCTGAGGCAGCATGAAATTTATCAAGAATAACTGGATCACTATCGTTGTTATAATTATTGCGATAGTGGTTGTTCGGGACAGAGCTTTGAAGCAGAAAATTGAAGATATTTTGGAAGTTGAGAAGAAAGTCAAATCGGAATTAATCATATGAAATCAGGATGGGAAAAATATGCCACTAAAGAAGGGCTCGTCAAAAAAGGTTATTTCAGAAAACATTGCGACGGAGGTTCGGGAAGGAAAGCCCGTGAAGCAAGCAGCCGCGATAGCTTACAGCAAAGCTGGAAAGAGCAAGAGAAAATGAGAGGATATTCCTGCTGCAATGGACACCAATTTAACGCTGAAGAGTCTACCCACTCATTAATGGGAGGTCACGCATGCCCTCATTGTCCAGTTAGCAGATATATGATACCTATCAAAAAACAAGAATTAGAAAAGAAAATAGAATGGTTTGGTAGAATTACTGAAATCAAAGAAGAATTAATTTACACGGGAGAAGAAAATGTCAAAGATCGGAAGCGGTGTGAAGAAAGCAGCAGCGAAACTGGGGTTAACGAACGCAGACCAGTTAGGAGCAAAATCCGGAAAGGTAAAAACTCCAAAAGAAAAGATGAAAGATGTCACGAGGAAGAAGTAGCTAAAGCCACCCCTTCATAATTTATCTCACTCGAGTCGCAGAGATTCTGCCATACGCTTTTGCTGCACCTGCGGTGAAAGCGGCTTGAGCTTTTAAGTAGTATGTAGTGGGTGCAACCGCGTTAACTCTAACTGCGGGGATGCTTAGCCCGATATCAGACGGACCAGAGGCTGTAAAAGCACTGGAAATCGTACTATCTCCATAAGAGTTGTTAGCAATCCCTCCAACAGCCGGACTTACAGAGCCAACTTGATACGTCCCGGTTGTTATACTCGTAAACATTACAATACCGCTTACGTCCCAAGTTCCAGGCGTTAAAACAATGCTTGTAACGTTAGAAACGACATCTGTAGTTAAAGTCGAAACAGCGCCGTTAAACGGAATAAACGAAGAGATATATTCACCTAGATAACCTGAAGCTACCGGCAGTCCTGATGTATTACCTAATATATTACCGCCGTTAATCAGAGATCCTGAGTTTAAAACCTGCACCCAGAACGCGACATTTGATTCTATCTTAGAAAGTATCCATAGATCTCCATAAACGCCCGTGGTGGGGTTTTTACCTACAACCCATACGGTTGAGAATGGGTAGAGCTTTCCTGTCTCTGGCTGCCTGTAATCAGCTCCTGTGGGGGCTCTACTTCTAGAGACGGCATTGACAATAGAAATGTTAGGCCCCAGGTATGCCCTGGGGTTATTAGCGCTATAGCCTGTTAAACTAGAACTCATGTTAAAACCTCTTGTCCAGATCTATAAGTGTAAGTGGGTGTACCTGTAACGTTCATCGTCTTTAACCGAACGTAATTCCCTGGGGGGACGTCTGCTGATAGACATGCTGTACTCAGCTGAGTTAAAACTAACCCAACGACTAAGGTGCCTGAATTACCATTGCTAAAAGGTAGGATGGTTTGAACGCCTGTGGTAAATGCCGCATTTGTAGCCATTTCTAAGACTACAGTTCCCACCTGCGCACCTCCAAGAGATACAGTCGTGGAAATATCCACACTATATCTGACTGTTGACCATCTTGTTGCACTCACTTGGAATGCTGTATTTAAGGGACGGGTTGCAGATGACTGCGATCTTGGCAATACATCTGGAGGACTGATGTATTTCAGTCCTAGAGGCTGCGTCGAATCGGCTGCTATAACCTGTCCATCAGCCCCAGGAGAGAACCTATTATCGTTCACTCCATCACTAACTAAAAAATCCCCTTTCATCCATCACCGCTCTTTAATTTGGTTTTCTAGACATTCAATCCTTGAGTTTAATTTTTTTATTTCATGCAAGAGTAGTGCTGGTATTTCGTGGTACATAACTGTTTCTGGAGTACCTTCTTCGTTGTAAAGGCATAAGTAAGGGAATTTTTCGTGCACTTCTTCTGCAATCAGGCCGAACTTTTGTTTTTTTTCTTCGTCTGCTTTGTAAGTAAAAGTGGATGGAGTCAAACTTAAAATAGACACATCATCTTTGATAGCTTCTATATTTTCTTTATATCTTTTTGAGGAAACTACGGTGCCTAACTGACCAGCAGCCGAACATAAAACCCCAGCTCCGGTAACCGTTGCGCCTGTAATCCCTGCAATAAAAGCTCTATTTTGCTGTCCATTTCCTGTACCTTGCTGACCAATCCGCAAGGTGTTGCTTTCTGCTAATGTGCCTTCGTTACCAACTAAAATATTACTAGATTCTGAAGTAGCGTAAGTATAACCCGCTCTATCACCTATGAAAATATTGTAAGAACCCGTCTGCAATAAATTCCCAGCGGCGAAATTGCCTAAAAATGTATTGAAAGAACCAGTAGTCAGTGAGTTTCCTACACTCGTGCCGAGTCCTAGATTGCGCTGCCCGCTTAAAGCACCTTGAAAACAAGAGGTTCCAATACCTAAATTCCCTGGACCAGAAACACCCGCAGACATCGCACCGTAACCAATGCCGATAGTGAGGTTAGCTGTAGTGCCCAGCAAGGCATGCCAGCCGATCGCGACGCTTCCGCTCACATCACCCGAGTTAAAAAGCGTGGCTTCCCCTAAAGCCGTGTTGAAATTTCCCGTGGAGATTGTATTTGAGCTTACATGACCTAACGCCGTATTCGAAATACCGCTAGTTATTCCATTTAAAGCTAAGTATCCAATTCCAACATCTCCAATGGCGCCACCCGTGATAGATGCAGTGCTAGAACCTAAGAACAGGTTTTGAGAAGCCGGGCCAAAGTCTAAAGTAAATGTACTACCAGAGCCTGCCACGCGGATGTTTGTATTGGAAGTTAATATATTCCAATTGCTAGCCGTAGGAGGCCTAGCCCCACCTGTATTACCTGTAATGGTTAGAGCAACGGGAGTCCCGGTAATGGTAACTGTGTTGCCAGCAGATGAAGTGGTTATACCGCCAGCTCCCACAAAGTTAATGATGTTATCAGCTGCAACAGCATCAGGCCCGCCCTGCGTATGGAAAAAGATAGGCATCTCTGGATTTGCATCTGCAATATTAACAACTCCCGCTTGACTCATAGTGCCTCTTCTTGCTTGGTTAGCTCGATTTTCTTTACAACTTGGGAAAGGTTTTCAATTTTTCTTTCTAAAAGCATGATTTGCTTTTCATTGTTTGCAGAGCGCAAGATAGAGTTCTGACCATTCAACTCAACAAGCTGAACTTTTTCATCAATAAGACGGGTCATCTCAGGAATTTCTGAAGGGATATTCATGATTTCAGATTTGAAATCATCCAATTTTGTATCGTATTGACTACGCAGAGTATTAACATATCGTTGAAAATCTGCCCTAATCTGCTCTCTTTCGAAAGAAAAGTTTTCTATGCACTCATGCAAACCTGCAATTGTTTCGCGTAGATCTTCTTCTTTAGCGCAAGAGTCTAACTTGTAGTCGATCTCTGACATCCGAACTCTGTTCAGTCCGATCTCATTAGAGATAGCATGTAGGTCTTTCTTTACTTCTTTAATGGCAGCCATCGCGCCGTCTAATATCTCACTTAATTGAGATTCTATTTGCGCTTTGTTAGAGGAGATAACCCCTTGAGCTTTAGAGAGGCTTTCTTGCAAAACAGATAAGCAAATTTTAATTTCGCCTATCTGGTAGGCGGTATCAATTTTGAAGTCATCCTCAGCTTTCAATTCTTGAATTCTGGAGAACTCTTCCTTGGGGATTCCCCTAGGTATTGCCATGAATATACTCTAAATAAACTCCCCCAGAGCTCGGAGCAGATGCTTGCTTAACGTAGATAATTGTCCCTTTAGCTATGACAAAACTGTCATCCTTACCGGGGACCATGTTGGCCGTAAGATCAAACAATTTGAACGTGCCTGGGGGGAGGAAAAGCTTTCCTGTTGTGTTAGTGTTGTCATCACTGAAAATCATTCCAGCGTCTGTATTGTTAGTTAGGCAGATAATGCGAGGTTCAACTGTTAGAGCTGAACCTACGGCTGCATAAACACCCGAAATCCCGCCAAAGGCAAGAGATCTGAGTGTGTCAAAGTAAACGCGTTTAGCTGACATAGTTAACCCCTTATGCTAATAATCCGTAGCCCCTTAGAGCTGCGATAGTTTGAGTTAGCGCAGCAGCCAGCTGATAGATGTCATTTCGAATTGTCGCTGCATCTGTAGTGTAATCAGCACCCGCGAAGTTAGCGATTACCCCAGTCGTTCCACCGACAGTCACGCTGTTTGTTAGCGCTCCCTGAGTGACTCGAGAAATTCCGGAAGATCCAAAGAAACCTACCGTTCCAGTTGAATTTCCACCTCTAAAGGCAGCGCCTGCACCTGAAGCTAGAGTTGTAGCGCTTGTAGAAGTTAAAGTTGTTGCTGCCACAGGGCGTGCAGTTGTGCTACCAAAGCCTAATGCAGGTGGAGAAGCAAAGTTAGCGCCTGTAGAGACTGAATTTAATTGAGCTGGGGTAACGGCTACGTTATTAGCTGTTCCCGCTAAGACTTCAGCTGCTGTTGCAAGGCGTGTGATACCCTGTCTTGTCCTACTAGCCCTTTGACCGTCATAGCCATTCGGCGTCCGTAAGTTGAGTGCTGCCATAAACCCTCCGGAG
>Ga0247741_1002020_pt1 | contig 11309 bp, 15 predicted proteins | sample UWRJL213509R2_FD_180945 | JGI IMG/M metagenome (GOLD analysis project Ga0247741, IMG submission 180945) | Plant litter microbial communities from Arlington Agricultural Research Station in Wisconsin, United States - UWRJ-L213-509R-2 | ecosystem: Environmental > Terrestrial > Plant litter >...
GGGCTTCATGCGGCCGTCCGCATTAAACTCCTCGAAAGCCTTGGCGACCGAGGACTGGTTGGGGATGGTGATCATCCTCATCCAACGGCCGAGGACGCGGAGCTGGTTGATGGCATTGAATGACTGCGAGCCGCCAGACACCTGCATCACCGCCAGCGTCTTGCCTTGGGTCGGCCGCACCGAGCCGACCGACAACGGGATCCAGTCGATCTGGGCCTTCATGATGCCAGTCATGGCGCCATGTCGCTCTGGACTGACCCACACCTGGCCTTCCGACCAGGCCGACAGGTCGCGCAACTCTTGCACCTTGGGATGGCTCGCCGGTTCGGCGTCCGGAAGCGGCAGACCGGCGGGGTCGAAGATCTTCACCTCGCAGCCGAAATGCTCCAGCAGGCGCGCGGATTCCTGCGCCAGCAGGCGGCTGTAGGAGACCGGGCGCAGGGAGCCATAGAGGATCAGGATACGCGGCTTGTGGGTCGAGAACGCCGGACGCAGCGCGTCCAGGTCCGGCTGGCGCAGATACGCCAGGGATGCGGCAGGCAGATCAGACAACGCGCTTGCCCTCCGCATCGAGGACCTGTTCGCCGTCTTCTTTGGAGAAGGCGCCCCGGTGCGTATCCGGCAGGATGTCGAGGACCGCCTCAGACGGCCGCGACAGCCGCGTGCCCAGAGGCGTTACCACAAACGGCCGGTTGATCAGGATCGGATCCTTGAGCATGGCATCGAGCAGCTGGTTTCGGTGAGATCCGGGTTGTCAAGGCCGAGTTCGGCATAGGGGGTACCCTTTTCGCGGATGGCCGCGCGTATGGTCAGGCCGGCGTCATCGATCATGCGGACCAGCTTCTCCCGGCTGGGCGGGGTCTGCAGGTATTCGATGACCGTGGGCTCGATACCGGCGTTGCGGATCATCTCCAGCGTGTTGCGCGAGGTGCCGCACGCCGGGTTGTGATAGATGGTGACGTCCATAGCGTTAGACCCTCTTGATGGTGGTGGCGTTGGTTCGTACGGCGGTGCCGCGCTCATACCAGCCTTTGCTGCGGTTCACGATCCAGACAACCGACAGCATCACCGGCACCTCGATGAGTACGCCGACGACGGTGGCAAGGGCCGCCCCAGAATGAAAGCCGAACAAACTTATGGCAGCGGCCACCGCCAGTTCAAAGAAGTTGGAAGCGCCGATCAGCGCCGACGGACCTGCGACGCGGTGTTCCTCGCCGCTCCAGCGGTTCAGCAGATAGGCGAGGCCCGAGTTGAAATAGACCTGGATCAGAATCGGCACGGCGAGCAGCGCAATGACGCCCGGCTGGGCGATGATCTGTTCGCCCTGGAAGCCGAACAGCAGCACCAGGGTTGCCAGCAGCGCCAGCAAGGACACCGGCTGGAGCTTGGCGCCGAGGCGGTCGACGTCGGTCACGCGGCGCAGGACCTGTGCCGCGATCACCGGCAGGACGATATACAGCACCACCGACAGGATCAGCGTATCCCACGGCACAGTGATGGCCGAGAGACCCAGCAGCAGGGCGACGATCGGCGCAAAGGCGACGACCATGATGGTGTCGTTCAGCGCCACTTGGCTTAGCGTGAAATGCGGCTCGCCCTTGGTCAGGTTGGACCAGACGAACACCATGGCCGTACAGGGTGCAGCGGCGAGGATGATCAATCCGGCAATGTAGCTGTCGATCTGGTCGACCGGCAGATACGGCCGGAACAGGTAGCCCACGAACAGCCAGCCGAGCAGGGCCATCGAGAACGGCTTCACCGCCCAGTTGATAAACAAGGTAACGCCGATCCCGCGCCAGTGGCGGCCGACCTGGCTAAGGGAGGCAAAATCGATCTTGAGCAGCATCGGGATAATCATCAGCCAGATCAGCACGGCGACCGGCAGATTGACCTTGGCGACTTCGGCCGTGCCGATGGCCTGAAAGACGCCCGGCATGACATGGCCGAGGGCGACCCCGACAACGATGCACAGGAACACCCAGATGGTCAGGTAGCGTTCAAACGTTGACATGGATTTTACCCTGTTATGGTCCTGGCAAACAGCGCTGCGGATGCCGGGCATAGGCTAGCTACCTGGCGGGTCTGCAGGATGGCGGCGGGTGCAGCCGCGCGGTCAACCTGGGCGAACCCGAGGCGCTGGAAAAAGGATGTCGCCGACTCCGTCAGCAGATAGACCGTGCGGACGCCATGACCGATGGCTTGGTCAAGCACGAGGTTGGTCACAGCCGCGCCGTAACCATGCCCACGATGTTCCGGAACCACGACCACCGAGCGCAGGAGAGCGTGCTGACCGTAAATCTCCAGACCGCCGAAACCAACCTTACTGCCCTGATCGCTCAGCTGGAAGAAGTTGCGTCTGCTTTCGGTGAGATCGTCGGTCGGCAGGCTGGCAGCTTGCAGCGTCGCGAGAAGGTAGCCATCGGTACCGGCGACCGGCTGCAGATCGAGTTGCCGGCTCACGCGACATCGCTCCGGCGGTTGGTTGAACCTTCCATCGCCCCGATGGTGCGCAGCTGGGTTTCCAGCGCCAACTTGTCGATCGACGCAAGGGGCAGGCTCAAAAACGCGGTAATGCGGTTCTTGAGGAACCGGGCGGCCTGGGAGAACGCCTGGCCCTTTTCGATAAGCGAGCCTTCGACCGCGGCTGGATCCTCGACCCCCCAATGGGCGGTCATGGGGTGGCCGGTCCACACGGGGCATGCTTCGCCCGCAGCGTTGTCGCAGACCGTGAAGATGAAATCCATTTGCGGCGCGCCGGGTTCGGCAAAGACGTCCCAGCTCTTGGAGCTGAAGCCGCTGCTTTCGTAGCCGAGCCCGCGTAGCGTATCGAGCGCCAACGGGTGAACCTCACCCTTGGGCTGACTACCGGCGGAATAGGCTTTGAACCGGCCCTTGCCCTCGCCATTGAGAATGGACTCCGCCAGGATCGAGCGGGCGGAATTCCCGGTGCAGAGGAACAGGACGTTGTAAATGCGATCGCTCATTGCAGCTTCTCCATGGCTGGTGCGCAGCAGGCAAAAACGTCCGCCGCTGGTGCGCAGATTTCAGGATGGCCGGCGCAGCAGTCTTCCATCAAGAAGCGTACCAGGGCGCCGAGGCCGTCATAGTTGGCAGTGTAAATCATCGAGCGGGCTTCGCGTTTCTGATTGATAAGTCCAGCGCGCTCCAGTTCCTTCAGGTGAAACGAGACGTTCGACGGGGAGACCTCAGCCTTCTCGGCAACCGCCCCGGCGGCCATGCCATCGGGCCCAGCGACGACCAGCATACGCACGATATGCAGCCGCGTTTCCTGCGACAGCGCCGCGAATGACATCAGGGCTTGACGCTCTTTCATATTTCTACAATCCTTTAAATATTGAATCACGTTTAGCCGAATTGAATGCAATCGACAAGTCCCTTTAGAACCGGACATCAGGCTGGGCCGCCTGCTGGACAGCATCGACGGTGCCCGTGATGTGCCGCCGATCTTTTCCTACGTCGGCAGCCGGTGAACCTGGCTACCATGTGACCTACGTGAAAGCCGGCCAGTTCGCCGCGCTTGATTGCGGCGCCAACCCCGAAGCCTGGTCGGAAATCTTCGTCCAGCTTTTGGATGTCAATGAAGGCGACCGCCCGCATATGCCGGCCGGCAAGTTCGCGGCGACCACTACGGCCGCCAAGCCTTGGCGATTTTGCTTACCATCGACCGTGGAGCTGAGGCGACGGGCTCATGCGTGGATGCCGATCGTTTGGAAGACGGTCGCGCACTACCGGCGACACAGCCCACCGATGATCCAAGCTGGAACTGGGAGACCAGCTCCTGGAGCTTGCCGGCTTCCAAGGCCGGCGCATCGTTCACACCGTCTCCCAACATAAGTACGCGGCCGGCTGCGCGCTCCCTCGCAACAACGCCAACTTTTTCCGCTGGCAATGGCCTCCTCATGGTGGTTTTCGGAATATCTCGCATGGGCGATCGTCGGCCTGATGTATTCAGGCGGTCAGTTCCTCGAAGCATATGCCTATCGGCGCGCCGACGAGGGTATGTCAGCACTGCTGGCGCAGGTCCCGCGCACCACACTTCGGCTCACTGGGAATGCCGTTGACGAGATCCCTCTCGAAGCCGCTGCTGTCGGGGACACACTGCCGATCAGAAAAGGGGATCTTGTGCCAGCCGACGGTGTCCTTCTTTCTCAAAATGCCTCAATCGATCAAGCTGTCCTCACCGGAGAGCCTTATCCGGCCTTCTTTGAAGAAGGTGCGCGCGTTGCAAGCGGCGCGACAAACGCCGGAGATGCTATCGAAATCCGTGTTCTCAGTCGTGCCGAAGACAGTACCTATGCCAGCATTGTGAGACTGGTTGAGGCGTCGAGACACTCCAAAGCGAAGTTAATGCGCTTGGCTGATCGCTTCTCGATCTGGTTTCTGGTGGTAACAATTGCCATCGCGGCGGCCGCGGCGATCATGTCAGGAGATGTGTCCCGCGTGGTCGCGGTGCTTGTGGTCGCAACCCCATGTCCGTTGATCCTCGCCGTCCCGGTTGCGCTTGACGCCGGAACGTCACGCGCTGCCAAGGTAGGCATCCTGGTCAAAGGGGCAGGGCCATTGGAAGCACTGGCCCAGGTGTCTGTCGCCGTTCTTGACAAGACCGGGACACTTACTGCGGGAAGGCCGCGTGTAAGCGCTATCCGCGGGCCCGAACAGCCCGAAAAGGTTCTCCGTCTCGCGGCTTCGGTCGACCAGGCATCGAGCCATGTTGCCGGTCAGGCGCTCGTTGAAGAGGCGCATCGCCGGGGACTGGCGCTGAGCAAACCTTCAGAAGTCACTGAAAAAGCAGGGTCGGGCATTTCCGGAATTGTCGAAGGTCTAAAGGTCAGCGTTGGAAAGGCGAGTTATTTCGCAAACAAACCGTCGGTCGCAGAAGATGCGGAGATGGCCAAGATGACGGCGCGCGTTCTAATCGATGGGATCGATGCAGGAACGATCACATTCGAGGACAGCCTGCGTCCCGATACCGTTCAACTTGTCGCTCGACTTCGAGAAGTGGGGATCTCGCGCGTCGTGCTTGCGACAGGAGACGAAGCAATGGTGGCAGACGCCGTGGCGCGCGTACTGGGAATGGATAGTGTCGAAGCTCAGCTTACTCCCAGCGCCGCTATGAGATCGAGACCGAAATCCCCTCGCTTGATCTTGCTCGCAATCTCGACACACAGCACCGCCAGTACCACGCCAATGACGACAACAAGCGCATTCGAATATGCCGTGGGGTGTCCCGCAAGATGAAAGACGGCTACGGCTGCGATCGATCCTGTGGACCAGAGAGACAGCAGGGCGGCACGTGAAGCGAGGGGCGAAAAGCGCGCTATGGTATCCGGTTTGGTCGCCTGTTTGTTGTAATCCATGACCGGTGTGATTACTATCGAACGTCCCCGCTTGAGCTGTCGTTATCAATCGGAAGATCGGGCGCATTCGGCACAAAAGGGTGTGCAGGGGAGCGCTGCGAGACGGTCTTCGCCAATCTGCACGTGGCATTTAGCACAGTCGCCATATTTTCCGCTGTCAAGACGTTCAAGCGCGGCGTCGATGGCCGCGATCAGCGTGCTTGCCTCTTCGCGCATCGCCACAAGCACTTCATCATTTTCGACTTGAAGGGCACGCTCCTCGCTGTCCGTATCCAATCGCGCTGATAGGTCCCTGTTGATCGCTCCGAGCCGACGCTCCAGATCGCTTTTCAAAGTCTTCATTTGATTTTTGACGACCGATGCTTCCATCGTGGATATCCTTTTGCTCTAACTCCACTTGGTATCGGAGACACTGACATCGCTAGTCGACCAAGGCTTTGATCTCGCGCAATCCTGACGCATCCGGAAATTCGGCTTACGGGGCACAAGTGTTTGACCAAGATCAAAGACAGCCGTTCGGGTTGGCCTATCCTGGTCTTTCCAAACAAAGAGGTGGCTGACATGTCCATTTGCACAGTCCTGAGCATCCTGAATTCCAAGAGTCACGAGGAAGATCTGAAGGCTGCGGTCGAATTCTGTCGAGGCGCCGGGGCACACCTGAGTACCGTTGTCATCTGCATGGGATCAGCCCCCATGAATGGCGTATACGGTGCGGCCTCGATCGCGTGGCTGGACGCTCAACAGCGAGAAATTGACGATCTGTCCGAAAGAACAGCGCAAGTGCGAGAAGTTCTCTCACGAAGTGAGCTGTCGTACGATGTCCAGGAGATTTACACGGAATTTGCTTGGGCTCAGGAGGACATAGCGGAACGGGCTCTGTACGCCGACGTCGTTCTCATCGGCCGTCAGGCTGCCGGCGATGAAGATCTCCGCAAGCGGATCATCGGGGGGGCGCTGTTCCGCACACCCACTCCGGTGATTATAAATCGCGGTACGAAACCCCTGCAATCGAACGTTAAATCAGTTCTGCTTGCATGGGATTCTAGCGACGAAGCATCGCGCGCAGCCCGACAGGCGCTCGATTTTCTGAAGGCGGCAGAATGCGTTTACGTAACGATGGTCGATCCGCTGTCCAATGAACGAGTCAATGGTGAGGACCCAGGCGCTGACGTTGGAGCATTTCTGGCGCGTCACGGTGTTAAAGTACAGGTAGATCGCCTAACAAGCGGCGGCAGTCGATCCGACGATGTCATCAGACAGCATGCAATCGACGTAGGGGCCGATCTTATCGTGATGGGGGCATATAATCATCCTCGCTGGCAGCAAACCCTGTTCGGAGGAATGACCCGAAACATGATCGAGGACGGGAAGACACCTATATTCCTCTCGCGTTGAGAGCGCCACGTCTGCAAAGTCAATTCAATCTCGATTCACCATCGCCTCTGCCATGACAAGGTGTGGGAGGTCGAGGGCTAGGTCTTGATGGTATACGGTCCGAGGATTCTGTGCTTAAATGCTTACGGAACTCCGTCGAACTCGGGGCCAAGCGATTGAATATTTGAAACTAAGAAGTCCAATCTTCCACTCGTAAGCCGGGTACGCGATCAAATTCCCGGCAATTGTTGGTGACCATAATCAGTCCACGCGAGCGCGCGTGTCCCGCGATTAATTGATCATATGGACCTATCGGAGTTCCGCTACGCGCCAGTTCGGCCCGCAATTGACCGGTATGGCTTGCTGCCAATTCGTCGTACGGTAATACCTCGAGGCGTGCCGAGAAGCCCTGCACGACGGAAAGGTTCTTTTCAGGACTGGCTGACTTTTCCGCTCCGTAGATCAATTCCATTAGGCAAACCGAGCTGATGCAAAGCCGATCATGCGAGCGATTGAATGCGTCTCTCACCTGCTGCGGGCGATTCTTGATCGTAAAAATGCAGATATTGGTGTCCAGCATATACTTCAGCATTAAAATGCCTCGCGCTCCTGCGAAGCACCTTGATCACGCTCACTCATAAAGTCGGATGTCGCGTCCGCTCCTTCAAACCAGCTGTCCCAGATCTCTCCAGCTGGTGCAATGATACGAGTGCGTCCCACCGCAACGATGTCGACACGCTTTACATCATCAGGCAAAGCAACCGCCTTTGGCAAACGGATTGCTTGGCTACGATTGCTCTGAAATACTGCGCCGTGCTCCATCTGCATCACTCCGAATTGCGTCAACAACACCTTAGATGTCGGACTGGGATATGTCAATGGGATATACGCAGTGGACTGGAGTACGAATATGTGATCAGTGCCGCAACCAGTTGCCCTCGCCTTGATGAAAATCGAACCTTCGGCCCACCTATTTCTTATGAACTGAGGGGCAAGGGATCGGTGCCTTCGCTCAGAATTGCGAGATATCGCTGATAGCTGAACACGCGGCCACGTTAGCGGCCGGTTACCTCATCAACGATGCCCAAACGCTCCAGATCAGCAAGTGCGGCATTGACCGTTGGCGCGGACAGACCAGTGATCTGAACAATCTGGTTCGCTGTAGGAAAAGGATTTTGCTGGAAAAGCTCGTGAACACGAAGGGCCGACCCTGCTCTATCGCTCTGCATCGTGATCCGCTCCCGATCTTCCTTGAAAGATCGAGGATCTGGGTCGCAGCGTCAAACGCTCGATTGGCAGTGTCGGCAACGCCGGCCAGGAAAAATTCCAGCTAAGCTTCCCAATTTCCATGCTCGCGGACCTCCTGCAATAACCGATAATATTCTCTCCGATGGGACTTTAGATAGAGGCTGAGGTACAGCAGCGGCTTTCGCAAAACCCCGTTCATGCAAAGATATAGGGTTACAAGCAGACGGCCGATACGACCGTTGCCATCGAGAAACGGATAGATCGTTTCAAACTGCACATGCAGTAGGCCAGCTTTGATTAGCGCCGGTAACCGCGATTGGTTGTCATGCATGAAGCGCTCGAACGCATCGAGGCAACCGGCCATTTAAGTCACGGGTCGCGGTACAAAGAGTGTGTTACCGGGCCGCGTCCCACCAATCCAATTTTGCGAGCGGCGGAATTCTCCAGGATCCTTGGTGCCTCCTCGTCCACTCTGCAGGAGCCTGGCGTGCATCTCACGGATCACACGCAACGACATGGGCAGCGTTTCCAGCCGCTCCAAACCATACATCATTGCGTCAACATAGTTGGATACTTCACGGATATCATCAACCGGCTGCCCGGTTTGAGCTTCGGTCTCAAACTGCAAGAGATCAGAAAGCGTGGACTGTGTGCCTTCAATCTGCGAGGAAAGAACGGCTTCCTTTCTCATATACATATACACGGTTTTTGGATTGGGAATCAGACATAACTAAATATCAGTCGCGCCCGTTATTTAAGCAAGACGCATTTCATTTAATTAATCAACGGACTTAGATAGCCGCGCTTAATTAACGCGCCGACATTGAACTCCTGAGCTTTGATCGGGGCAACATCGGCGCCCAATACGATGAACGGGCGCCATTAGAAGTGACACGCCTGATACATCCTTTGTTAAAGCTCGCCTCATATTTCCGCTCGCCCGCGGCACTGGTGCCGAGAGAACCGGAACGAGCATGTCCAAACACGATCTTTCATCACGTCATTTTCAGCAAAAAATATCTCAATTCTGCGAACTGCGTATTGCGCCGATCACATCCAAGCGGGTGCTGGAGCACATCCGGCCCTTCCTGATCAGCTTAATCATCTTTCGGAAACGGCCTCCCCTTCGGAGTGGCCAACTCGACTGGACGGCGATAGGCCAAGCCTGTGGAGTCGAAGCTGAGCTGACGGTAGAACTGAAAAAGCAGCTCCGGCCGGGCTTGGTCGCAATCTTCCGATGGCTCGACGGAGCGCCAGCAGTCGAAGAAAAACGGCCACCGAAGCCGACGGCTCGCCCGGGGAAATTGGCGCGGGCCATAAAGGTCTCCTCGGCGACTTCGACCATAAAGCCTCAACGTGCGACCTGGCGTCATGCCCGCGAACCAAAGACCAGAGATCGGACTGGTAACGCCGTCTTCGCCAATTCGCGGATTTCCCTTTTCATTGAGAACGTCAAGTGCCGATAGCATTCTTGCTAGGCCTAATGAGTAGCCGGTTGCCATGATCAAGTAGTCTGGCTCAATCTTCCGGCCGTCGTAGAAGAGGACCTTTGGACCTTCGATGCGCGCCGCCTGACCAACAACCTCGGTTCGACCATCCGCTATTGACCTTATCGCGCCGTCGTCGACCGGTATTGCACTCTGCTCGCGATGAAACCTCGTTGCGGCTCCAATCGAAGGCGCCGGCAGGCCAAATCTCCGAACATCCCCGAATGCAAGCCGCTGGGTCATCCTTATCGCCAGGTTCGAAGCGGATGACGGCAACAGGTTCATCAGGGGCGAGAACCGGTGAACGGCGAGGCCCTTGAGGCGCTTGGGGAAGTATGGCCGATCCCGTGTGCACTGATAGCCATATATGCGCCGTCTGCGTTCGAGACAGGTTATTAACGACGTCGAATCCGGAATTGCCGCCACCGATCACCAGGACGCGCATACCCCGATACTGTCGTGCATCGCCAAAGTGCGCAGCATGGAGGCGTGTTCCCGTATAGGTCTCGCCGCCCGCAATTGAGGGCTCCACTGGGTCTCGGTCCCGCCCGGTGGCGATGATTACGTTCGTCGCCTTGATCGTGTCCTCGCCGACCTCGACTTCGAAAGTGCCACCCAGATGCCGTATGGAAGTCACATCCGAACCGTGGACCATTCTAAAAGCGTGAAGCTGTGAGAAAGCATCAAGATGACGAACCACGTCGTCCCGCCTGGGAAAGGCGGGTGTCTTCGCCGGATATTTCAGCCCAGGCAAATGCGAGACAGTCCGATGAGTGTTGAGTGTGAGCTGAGGGTGACGAGACCGCCAAGAACTTCCTATGGCGTCTCCGCTGTCCAACAGCAGCGGATCCAGCCCCTTTCGCCTTAGATGATACGCCACCGTAAGCCCTGCGAGCCCCGCACCAACGATGACCGCCCGCTCGATTTGTGATGATAAACCCATGAGGAGACCATGGGTAAAGTCGTAAAGCCTGGCAACATCTCGCTAACGGCTGCGCAAAAAAACGGTCATATATGTGCTTTTCATTAGATGACGAACCCAAAGTGTGCCATGTGGCGATTGAACCTTCCGGGGGAAGGAGACGTGCCGAACCTTCGACGACATCATGGATCGTCGCATTGCAAGCGTCCCAAGAGCCCATTTTTCCGCTCATCAGAGGCTTGAGCTGTGTCGCAAGCACGGAGATTTCGCTGTCGCCTATTCGACCGCCGTCCAGCAGGACCTCAAGCACTTCGGGGATAAAGACGGTTATCTCGCCTACGCCACCAAAATGGGGCACACCTTTGTTCTTGGCGATCCCGTAGCGTGCCGGCGAGATCGTGAACGATACATCAGGGACTTCGTATCAGCCGCCGGCGATCCATGCTTCGTTCAGATCAGTCGCGAGACTGCCACCGTCCTGTCTGACCTTGGCTATCGAGTGAACCATATGGGCGTCGATACCCATCTTGCATTCGATACCCATGGCTTCGCTGGAAAGAAGAATGAAACCGTCCGTTACTCGGAGCGCTGGCTGATCAAACAAGGTTATACGATCACCGAATGCGACGGGACAAAGACGCAGGCGGACCAGATCAAAGTGGTGTCCGACAACTGGCGTGCGGGGCGGATAGTCAGTCGACGGGAAATGCGCTTTCTAAACCGACCTTTCTTTCCCGAACTGTCGCCTCACATGCGCCGCTTCGTTATCCTGGATCCTGAGGGTTCGCCCATCGCCATTCTCGATTTCGATCCAATATTCGAGGACGGCGTCGTGAAGGGATACACTGCGGCCTTCAAACGCAAGCTCGCCGGAACGACACCCCATGCAGAGATTGGTCT
>Ga0247741_1002021_pt1 | contig 11306 bp, 11 predicted proteins | sample UWRJL213509R2_FD_180945 | JGI IMG/M metagenome (GOLD analysis project Ga0247741, IMG submission 180945) | Plant litter microbial communities from Arlington Agricultural Research Station in Wisconsin, United States - UWRJ-L213-509R-2 | ecosystem: Environmental > Terrestrial > Plant litter >...
CTCGTGTCTGAGCAACGAAAGTCAGATCAACCGGCCCGGAGCGTGTCAATGGGAACATGTGACGTCTCGCGGTGAGCTGGGTCGAAAACCAAATGTCGAGCGAGCCTTGCGCTTCTCGGCCACCCTACCCTTCTCAACCAAAAGAGTTCTCGCTGAACCGGAGGACAGGCTGGAAACCTCAGTATCTGAGATTCATATTAATTTCATAATTAGGAGCCTCGACTGCAAGTTGACTGCAAGTGTAGAAAATTTGAGGTCACCCGATGTCGTTTAGTAGACCAAAACCAAGCGGTGAATAAAGAATGTGTGCGGGCATATGCATCGAATATAACCGCGCAAGCAGAGGAGCTCATTGGTAACTTGCTGTGAGCCCTAGGAATAACTTGCGTACAAGATAATTCACTGAGAGATGACTTTTGAGAATAATGCGTTTCGCATTGAATATGATCATGACTGGGTCTGGAGTATGGTAATACATGGGTATCGGCGTGTCCGTGACACAATCTAACTACAGGTAAAAGTCCCACATGGCAAAGTGGGGTAGGTCAAATCGTAGAAATACATGTACGAAATTGCGGTAATGGGGAACAGAACAAGAGAACGAAGAGAAAACAAAAGAATAAACAATCAGACAAGGGGCGGCGTCCAGTGAGCGTGGCCGGCTGAGGGTTGCGGGAGGTAGGGTTTGAACTCCGTTTCATAGAGGTGATCGACGTCGCAAACCTCCAAGATGAGCCATCCCTCTTTTTGGAGCTCGCGCAGAAAACGAAGGACGTAATCTCCGAAATGCCAGGGAAATTGACCTCCCGGGTTCGTAGCCAGGTCGACCATGGGCAGCCTGGTCAAGATGCGTAGGACATCGGATTCGGAGACGTGGGGGCGAAGAGGGATTTGGGCTTGAGTCCGACATAATTTCAGCTTCCCCGTTTTGCCCTCGATGACGTTCGGCCAAGGGATACCCTGGTAACTGGTACCGCGGTCTTGGAAGATGCCCCCTGGAGTATTGTTGTGGCCATAGACGACTATAGCTGACCTGGTCAATAAAGGATCATCGCTCAAGTTGCAGTGAGCAAGGATTGCGGATGCCATCGGGAGAAATGGATAGATCAAGAAGACGAGTGTGCTCGGGAAAGCAATTTTCTGTATGACTGTGAGTGAGGGTCTTCAGTGAGGGGACTCGAGTACGAACGGGAGTTGGCTAGCTGATGAGGCTGAAGGAAAGTCGCGATTGACCTCCGAATTTGTAGTACGAGGAATTGAGTGGCAGGCCTAGTCATGTTAACGAACTTACGGTGGGATTTTCGGGATAGCCAACGCGGCTGGCACAGCATGGATTATGGAGATCAGAAGAGTAGGGTTTAGTCCTAAACTTACAGACATTCGGAGCGCATCATCGCAGGGACGGGCAGGCTATTATCTGCCTGAGAAAGACGGTGATATCCTCATGTGGATATGAGGCGCAAAACGTAGTGCAAAAGCGAAGGTTTGATTAGGAAAGCCGAGGGAGGAGGACTACGGGGAACCAAAACCCTGGTAATCTGGATTCGTGCGGAATTCCGCAAAGATGGTGTCGGGTTTCCTACGCGTGATAATTGTAAGTGACAATGACTGGATAAGAAAAGGATTAATGAAAGTTCACCACACAGAAAACCTGTACAAATTCGGAGCGGCTGACCCGGCCGTAAGCAGATGCTCTGTTGGTGGCTTGATACACACTCGGGGAACGAGAATATCGCCTCCTTTAGAACCCCCCCAACTGTATGACTAGACAAAAAGTACACGTCCAACACCCCCCGCAAGGCACGGGCTAATGGGCTCTGCTGCAACCAAGGGGACTATCTGCCAAAGGTTCGGATTCACAAAATTGTGCTAGATTGGATTTCACAGTGATCCTCGAGACGGCAGAATCCTTGGTGCATAGCCCAACCAAACCACCTTGAAATTTAATAATAAAACCACTAGTGTTGCTTGGGTTTCGACTATGCTGTCCAAGTCCCCCCTTGCGACTTGATCAGGCGAAGGCTTTGTGCCAGAGACTAGAGTACCTGTCGCCCAAGTGTCAAGGAATTTGAAGAGAAGAGATACTGAAACGAGGCAACCAACCATCGTGACAGACAGCTACGAGAATTATAGAGGAATATTCATGAGGTGACGGAGAAAACAAAGTTGCAGGATTCCTCGGGCTGTGACGTTGCAACACCTTTGTTTGCATATGATTGGTTGTCGCCCACAACATTCGACCCGTGCAAAGTGCCGTAAGTGGTACTCCGTTTCTAGTGCCCTGGCTTGCTGGCTGTGGAGCTCCTAATCACCGCACATGTGGAAGATAGCAATATCCCAGCTTTGTCTGGCAAGAAATTGCTTTGCAACTTCATTCCTTTCATTCACAAGCCCAATTATCAATGGGCGCCTATTTTATGTCACGGTAACGGTCACGCAGCGCCAATGATCCAATCGTGCTTCGGGGGCAAGATCCGGATTTCAATAGCGAGAAGCAAAGAAGACGAGCGACTTAAACCAACAATCTCTTCTGACGGAAACTGTCGGAGATGGCTTTTTTGTGTGCTTGTGGATCGTAATGCCTGAGAATAGTGGAATTATCCAACCTTCCGATTGCAAAGCAGATCTTGACCCCGTGTCTTCCAAGGCACCCAAAACGTCGAAAATAGACCTCAATCCTACACAATAGACAAATTCACAGGGTGAGATTCCTCATCATGTTACCTTGCCCGATAACGAGGCGTTACGGCACGGTGCTTGTGCCTGAGCACCCAGAAACCTCGAAGGAAATGGAGTGGCTTGAATAAACATATTTATTGGTCCGCTGCAGTCCTCAATTTGGGTTCCGGCTCACCTTCCAGGTAGCGTGTAACTGGACATAGCACAGAAAGGGTACACCACGGAGGGGCGAACGTTAACATGATTGGCCGCTAGCGTCAGGCACATTTCGACACCACTTCAGGTGACGGAGATAACGAAAGACTATTGTATCACACCAACGTACGTGGGTTTTTCATACAAAATTCTTAAACCACGAATGAATGCTGAAATTCTGCTGGGCTCAAGCTCTCTAACTGTTGGGAGGTAACATCGCGTACTCTTTGCAATTACAAACACCGCGAAGACAGATGCCGCCCGAGGATCTACATCACCATTACCTAAGGGGGATAGGGCCTCAGGAAACCTTAGTCCCTAGCCGACAATTGGCGAGGAACTGTGAAATGGAGGTTAGGGTTATAAGATTTCTGATATCTAGGCCAAATGGGTCTACCTATTCTTTGGGAAGGTTCACCATGAGATGAATGACACAAAATGACTGTCTAGTTGATCCTTTAGATGGGAAATCCATGACACAACTCCGGGGCACCTTCGCTGTGTGCAAACTTAGCAGCACACCGGCGGTTCAGACACGGGGAAAAAATCCTCGCATGGATAAATCTTGCGTCAGTTGTGGGTGACTTCGAAAAAGAAGCCTAGAACATCCAGTTGCCTAGGTAGTGCGTACAATAAAATCACATAGCGCAGCACTTCGGAGGCGGTTCAGTATGTTAGAGCGGGGGGTCCGACCAGTTCAATTTCCATGTATTAAGCCACTGGATATCGTCTAGAACAATCGATTTAATATACAAAACGAATGAACTAGCGGACGTAGCAGTTTGGCGCCAATTGAACCACCTCCGTACATGTAAGGCCGCACTAGGATGACGGACAGTGGGGTACTGTTTTCTGCCACTCATCGACCAAGAGAGAGAAACGCTACTGGATACGACTCATGAGACTCGATTTACCGCGAGCGACGCAGAAAAATCATGTGGCCAAAAGACGCCTTTACGAGATCCAAGGTTTGACCTGTACACCCAGAGAGACGGTCAATGCAGTGCTCTCGATGTCAGTGAGCCACTCATCAAAAGACCGAAGCTGCGGAATATTTGATACGAGCCACTCAGCCCGGAAATTATGACCAGAAGGACACGCTTCAAGTTCTGGCTCCAAAGATAGTCAATTTTGACCCAATGCTCGAGTTTGTTTGTGTCCCTCGAGGTTCGGACTTGGAGGTGAACAATAACGATCGAAGACGAGTGTCAGGAGATGAAACTGACCAGTGACAGCTCGTCGCGGCGGAACACACTTTTCATTCTGCTCCGCTTTCTTACGTTGGATCTCATGTTCCGTTGTTGTAAAATGAAGCCCAAACGCGGTCCGGGTGACGAAGTGACGTCGCAGCTGATAAGATTAAGTAGATTTAACTTCAATAAACTTGCGCTCTGCTGCGAATGCTGAAGAACACTTGAGACGATCGTCGGTTGCATCCTGGGGTATCTCTGAGGCTAATTATTAGTGATAGTAAAGCAATGAGAGGAAACCTCAGAATCGGCTTGAACCACAGGGTTGCAAGTGCAACCACCAGGTCTATCTGTCACTGTTGAAGGGGATGCACTGGCAAGTGACAGCCAAAACCGACAGATGTCCCAAGAAATTGGGACGGAGTCCTGCACCGCACAATGTCACTTGAAAAAAGAAAGAGATGCCTGTTTCGAGATGCAGACAAATAAACAAACAAAATAAATTGAAGCCCTATATACCCGAACTAAGGCATATATAACCTCAATAAAAATCCACGAAGGAAGTCTAGGCAATGGCTCTACATGAAATCGTCGGCGCCAGTGCCAAAGTCATCCAACGCTTCCTCGTAGACTCCCGTATCAAGCCTGCAAGGCAAGAACAATCACAATTAATCAGTAACCACCCGATGCATGAAACCCAAAACACCTACCTCGACGAGACCTTCGCCCCTGCCAAACCAGGCTTCGACGTCGTCTTGGGTTTCTTCTTACCACTAGCTTTATCCCTGGCCTCCTTCTGCTTCTCATTCGCCAGGGTCGTCAGTCCGCTTGCGACCTTGCGGACCTCGACGTCCTTCAAAGGCGTGGACAGGGCACGAGCATGATGCTCGACAAAGGTGTGGTATAGAGGTTTCGACTGGTGTCGTTTGATAATAAATTCGATGAGCCGGTCAGAGAGTTTGGCAAAGTCTTCCTTTGTACGAGGTTGGAAGGAGATGAGGGAGTCAAGCTCAGAGGAGGATGTTCCTACGGGAATGAAGATATCGTGTTAGCTGTCTGCCGGAAGGTGTACTAGGAAGACGACGGACCACCAAGCGCAGCAGCTCCCAGAAGATCAGCTGCATTGTTCAGATCAGACTTGAGCTCCCTCTCCTTGTCTAAGCGTGCCTTCTCTCGAGGATCAAGTACGGCATCCGAGTCGTATTCATCTGAATCGTCGCCGTTCTCCTGGGCCGCTTTTGCTGCAGCCTCCTTCTCCGCCAATTTCTGTTTAAGAGTGCCTTTCTTCTTGATAGGCGCTGCAGCCACTGGTTTCTCTTCTTCTGAGGATTCCTCCTCGGATGATTCTTCCCAGTCGCTCTATGATACGGCACAACGTCATTCAATCAACTCGACGACAAAGAAGAACGACGGATGCTTACAGCAGGCGCATCTTCTTCCTCATCTTCTCCTTCCCACTTCTTGGTCACAACAGGTTTCTTCACAGCCGGAGGTGGCGCAGCAGGTGCCTTGGCCGTAGGACCTGTAGGCTTTCCTTTGACTTCCTCCTCCTCATCAGATGACTCTTCTGTGCAACTGTGAGCCCATTTCAATGAGCAACGGTAATATCAAGGTCAAAATACGTTACCCCAGTCGTCCGACATATGTTCTGATTTCTTGGTTGCGAAATGTGCTCGAGGTGAAGGTGGTGAAACAAAATCCCTTTGTTATCAGTTTTGGGAGATTATGAGAGATCGGGTTCAGGGTTTGTGATGACCTTTTCGGCAATCTCCGTCACATCACGCTTTGCAGGACGTTGGTCACGGTGTTGAGCTCGCTGTGAACAATGTCGACAAGCTCCAGGTACGTTGCAGTTTTAACGATTGAAAAAGATGCAAACTCATACATTTTATGGAATAGTACGCGTTTACTCAGGCTAGCATTGCCGTTGGTAAAAACACACGGCTTTACGCGGGAAGCATTGGCGCGGTCGGTTTTGGCTCTCCCACCCAATGAGGCCCACAGTTCACCGCTTTCTGACTCTGCTGTCTCAGCGTTGTTTGGAGATGGAGATGTAGCTCGAAAGGCATTGATTAATGCCTGGCTGAAGGATGGGCTGATGCACATGGGCAAAGTAGCGGGAGTTGCGCGTCCTGTTTCCGTTGGAGCCCCACACCTAGCAGCGGCTGGGACAGAGAGGAAAGTGGGTTTGAAAGATGTACTCCGTGCGAGACTGGATTACAACGAACCAGTGCTTGCGCACTTGCCAGAAGTAAGTAATTACATGTTTGTATCACGAACGTTATTGATAGTACTTCAGGCGTTCGCTCTGCTGGCCTCTCCATCATCAGGTCTACCTCCTCTGGATCCACTTCCTGCCTTCAAGCATGCGTCTCAAGTTGCGCAGGAAGCTTGTTATGTCACAGGCGATAGCTCGCTACAGGTGTGTGTCGCGCTGCTATTTCACCCATTCATTCACTAAACATGTACTATCCCAGCTGGAATGGTACGCTCGAAGAGCATCCCTTGCCGCTATATATGCATCTGCAGGTACGTCTATTCCTTGCACACTTTATTCGGTAACTTTCTCAAACCGGAACCTCGCCAGAACTTCACCAGCTAACCTCGCCAAAATCGGCATACGCATTCCTCGACTCACTTTTCGAATCTTCGTCGAGATTAAAGTCCTCACTGGACGAAGTCAGCCTTTACTCGTCGTTCATCTTCAAAAGCTGGAAAGGTATTATCAAAAGCTCAGCCATTCTGTAGTTGCAAAACCTATATCCCTTGTAAATCTAGACTATACACTGTATAATAAATCACCTCTACATCCGCTGCCCTCGCACGAGAGTTTGCTATAATTGATTATGTGAGTCTTCTTGCCCGAGATGGCCGAACATGCTAATTCATATCTTGTTCGTCATAGACCCTGGAAACTACTTCTCTGTCTTCTACCACCACCATCCACACCCACTATGGCGTACCAGACACCTTCACTCCCCCACAAAACCAACCCACCTCCCAATTTCTTCTCAGAGTACTCGGTCGTCGTCAACGTCCCGCTCAAGGAGGCATACACGACCCTCGGCACATCTGCAGGCCACGAACGCGTCTGTCGTCTCTCGAAGCTCTCTACCGGATTCGAGCTTCTGGAGAAAGACGTTGTCCAACTCCCAGTGAAGGCACATCCGGAGGGAAAGAAGCTGAGCGAGTCCGCTGTGCGTACCGCGTCGGTAACGGATGGCTCACCCCAGGGCAAGGGCGACGGAATGAAGATCACCAGGCAGCACTTCACGATGGAGGAGACCGTTCCGATTCTATTCGGGCTGATCAAGAAAAACGTGATGCTCCGAGGAACGCTATCGTGGAGCGAAGATGTATTAGCCGCGTTGCAGTCCGACGGTCCTCAAGCCGCGTTGGACCTGCCTTTGGAGGCGCTGTATGAAACCATCTCAGACTCGAGTGGTGGAATTCAGACGTGGAAGGTGAGGAGATTCGAAGCGGTGAAGGAGGATCCTGGGAAGACGAGGGTGTCGGAGAGGATCGAAGGGTGGTCTCCAATGTTATTGAGGCCTATCGTGCAACGGGAGGCGGAGCAAGGACATCAGTACGTACAATACTTCTCGTTTATATTCAACTTCTCATATTCCTTTGGTCGTTGTCAGTGCGCACATGGAACAGTATCATACCCTGTTTAAATGATCGCGCCTTCTCCACGAGTATATGAACTTAGGTGCGGTCCTTCTTTCGGCCCAGATAGTTAGCAGAGGCTCACATTATTACAGTTTTACCGCTTTATATCCTGCCCCATGGTACACGAATAATGATCATCAATGGTTATATTCTCTGTAACTTGGACTACGAAGGACCCGTGTGTAATTGCGTACCTGCCTGTGACGCATATAATGGCCATTCATATTCCTTTCTTGTGCGGTCACTGCTACTTTCCAAACGGAAGTGGATAGAACATTTCACATCTCTATTACCGATACCACTTCTCTATATTACCAGTGTGTAGTTTCTTCCTCTCGCTGTTTGGGAGGATCAGTGGTCAGCTCCAGCGTCCATGCGAAACCGTCAATATGTTGGTTGTTGGGGGTACTCCGTCTAACTGTAAGACCACCTCTACTTGAACTTGTGCTAATTGCCATCGCATGCGCGTGGCAGGTACGAGTTCTAGCTAGAAATAATTGGCCCACTGCTCGTTTCTGTTTCACATTTGTAAATATTATTAATACAAAATCTAGACGACAGAACGATATGTAGTAGTACTGACTGTGCGAAAAGAAGCAATAGCTTGCGTTGGAAATATTCTCCCTAAAAGTAGGGCTTCCCACAGTTAGATATGTACAGATCTCACGGACAGTACTCAGTACTCAGTGAAGGCTATGAAATAAAAGACTACAAAAGCACGATGAGACGTGACTGTGGGGAAAACGACAACGGTCTCTGTTAGAATGCAACTACTGAAATGAATGAGTCTTACTGCATAAGAACTCATAACATGGTTTTTTTTTCTAATATAAGTTTTGTTCTATACACTAGTTTTTTGCATAGATAGCAGCAACAGCAATACCACTATTATGTTTACGAAGTGTTTTATCTGAGAAATTAGTTAATGGACCTTCTAGAATACAAGTTGATCCAGTTGCAATACCATCATGAAACCAAACATTTTTTTCACTTGTAATAATGTGTATAGAAAAGTGATGATTTGATAGATATATTATACCTTTGAGAGGTAAAGTTATTGCAGGCCCACTAATTTTTGTAACTTTAATGGCTTTATTAATTGTAATTCCACCAACCTGAATGCTAAAGGCAACTAAACCTGGATTTTGATTAAATTTTCTTCTAATATTAGTGACTCCTTCACAACTATCACAGTGGCCTTGACTCTCTTGCCAGTTTAGAAAAGTATTATTCAATGATTTGAATTGAGATGATGTAATGAAAATTAGAGAATTTGGTTTGATTTCTAGCTCACGTTCATAATTACAACTAGAACAGATTTCTGTTGCAGTTCCTAGCGTGTTCTGATTTTTTAGCATATATGTAAGTAGATCTGATATATCAGTTCCTATTGTTCCATATGGAAATTTTGCTGGACATTCAATATGTAGTGCTTGTCGTACATTATCTCTTGCATTATTAAGTGTTATCTGACCCCGAACAACTTGGTTAAGACCCTGTACCAAAATTTGTGAATGTTCACCATATTGATTAAAATTTTGTGACCAGTAATGAATATTTTTACACCATATATGATATATAACTGTAAATAATGCATCATATGCACAGCTATGATTAACAGAATCCCATGTCATACCACTTAAATTGTCAGAATTACTATTATTGGTAATATCAATCCGTTGTTGTTTGAGTTTAGGCATATCTGTCTCTGGAGTGTCATCAATAAATTTTTGCTTAAGATTATTCTGCATAGTATCTGTAGATTTATATTTGGCAGTAATATTATGTAAGTTTTTCGTTTTGATTTTTTTTTGCTTTCGTAGAGATTCATCTTCAGAATTATCATTAGTCTCTCTTTTTCTTTTGCTATTTATAGTATGAAATTGAACACCTTTACTGCCTACTGCAGAAATGAATTGAGAATATTTGATATTATTATTATTTGATGTTTGATTTGTCTTTGCATTGGTAAAGGACCAGACTTCATCATCTTCTGTTGAAACAAATAATGGATCCTGTTCAGTCCATCATAGTGGTCCATCTACTCTTGATGGACAGTAATGCTTGCCTATTAAAGCTTGATATTGTTGTATAATTACATTTCATGTAGTTCCATTTATTTTAGAAGAAAGCTGCTGTGAGAATCTCAGTGAAGTTATTTCATCCAATAGCTCAAGCTCACAGAATTCTTGACGAAGATAGCCAGAAGTACCACAGGTTATTTTCTCTTCTGAAAATGGTCTAAGAATTGCCATACCATCTGCAGTTGACCCACGTGATAATGCAACATAATATGCCATATGTGTACGGCAGTTTGTTAAATCAACAATATTTATAGCACGTGTTTTACCTTGTGATGCATAATCAGTCATAGCAAAATTTGGCAAAACTGGTATTTGTGATCTACTAATTCTTTTTTCAGATCCTGTTCTTTTACAAGTGATTACTGTGCTTATATGGCCTAATGGAACTATATTTATAGGAAGATTTCCAATCTTTACATCTTTGGCTGGATTAAAAAGCTGAACAAACAGTGTATCTAAAATTTGCTGACCACATCAGGAAAATGACCTTTTGACCTGCACAAACTTAGGTATACTTAGGTAGCCAAAAAGCAACTTAGGTCGACCTAGGTCATCCAGAGATTGAGAGACAAAAGGCAACTCAAGTTGCTCTCAAGCACGCCCTATGAGGGTTATTGTTTCCTAGGTTGCATTCAGGTAACTTTCAGAGACACTAAGAGATCCTTAGGTCTGACTCATAGTAGCTTCTATGCTCCTTGAGAACTCATAATTTTGTTATAGTATTGCAGAATAAATCATATTGCAAATAATGAATACAATGTACATATGTTCTGATACCCTTGCCTCCTCCTGTTCTCGCATCCCTGTGTCCATGCACACCTGTGTCCCCATGTTCTCGAGTCCTGGCATCCCCGCGTTCTCGAGTCCTGGCGTCCCATGTTCTCGAGTCCTCATGTCCCCGCGTTCTCGAGTCCTGGTGTCCCATGTTCTCGAGTCCTCGTGTCCCCGCGTTCTCGAGTCCTCATGTCGCTGCATCCTTGTGTTCTTGTGTCCCCGCATCCTCGCGTTCTCACATCCCCATGTCCCCGCATCCTCGTGTTCTTGAGTCCCCACGTCCTCGAGTCCTCGTGTTCTTGAGTCCTCGTGTACTTGAGTCCTCGCGTTCTTGAGTCCTCACGTTCTCGAGTCCTTGTGTTCTCGAGTCCTCATGTTCTCGAGTCCTTGCATCCTTGTGTTCTTGCGTCCCGCATCCTTGGGTTCTTGAGTCCTCGCGTCCTGTGTTCTTGAGTCCTTGCATCCCTGTGGAACTCGCCTCCTCGCGTTCCTGAGTCCTCGCATGCCCATGTTCTCACCTCCTCAAGTCCTTGCGTCCCCATGTTCTCGAGTCCTCACCTCCTCACGTTCTTGCCTCCTCACATTCTTGCCTCCTTGCATTCTCACCTCCTTGCATTCTCGCCTCCTCACATTCTCAACTCCTCGCATCCCCGCATCCTCATGTCCTCGCATCCCGCGTTCCCACATCCCCATGTCCTTGCATTCCCGCATT
>Ga0247741_1002022_pt1 | contig 11304 bp, 12 predicted proteins | sample UWRJL213509R2_FD_180945 | JGI IMG/M metagenome (GOLD analysis project Ga0247741, IMG submission 180945) | Plant litter microbial communities from Arlington Agricultural Research Station in Wisconsin, United States - UWRJ-L213-509R-2 | ecosystem: Environmental > Terrestrial > Plant litter >...
AGAGTTGTGATACTGGTACGGCCCGACAAAAAGTACGAATCTTATACTTGGCAGTACCGGATAGAGGAAGACCGTGCTCAATGGTATGAAGCATTGCATTTTTAAAGCTGCTGTCAACATATATAAAAGGTAGCTAGTCAATAACAAACATGGCGGATGAGCTGTAATTCCATAAATTTCACTATGTGCACTCGGTGAGCGCTTCGTGAGCGCTTAACATGATAGAAATGACGTCGTCAAAGATCAAGTGACCTGCCCTTCCAAGGCATCTACTGTAAATGGAAGTGAATCAGGATGTCCTGACCAGTAAAGATAATTGGAAAGACAATAGGACCCCCACCTTATTGTGATCCCTCTTATTGTATCTCACCCAGTGACATATCCTGTCAACACCAACTCTGTTCCTGGTTATGATACCTCATTGGTGTCTTTTGTTGATGCCCTCACATCTGGTGGTTAGCGGTTGCCCCGACACAGATTTGCGAATTAATACCCTAAAATTGTCGGCCGGGTAATTCAAAACTTTCTGTGCCAAGTCTCCGTGAATTCATTCGAATTACTCCACCATACAGACGACTAATTGAGCTGGCTGCGACCTGGGTGGTGATGTCGGACGTATAAATATCGTCTAAAAGTCAATGCAAAATTCCTCAGTCGCATTCGCAACTTTCATATCACACCAATGGATACCTTCTTCACCATCTCGGCCCCCGTCACCGTTGACATCCCCGCCGACCAGGAGGACCCAGGAGGCTCGGGTGGTCAAGCCTACTGCGTCGTCTCGCATGCCCCCGTTGACATCCCTGCCGACCAGGAGGACCCGGGAGGCTCAGGCGGCCAAGCCTACTGCACCATCGCTTGAGCGCTTTTTGCTCGCGATGCATTTTTCAACCCTTTCGATCTTCGTGTAAGTCTCGACGTGATCTTCATCATAAAATTGCATTCTCACTGAGGATCATCCACAGTACCCAACCATCACTATCACGGCCAGCTTAATCACGTAGCACTGGCCAGGGCATGGGATGGATTTTTGAGACAGAGTGATACCTTATATTACGCATAATCAAATTCGATAATCAATCCGGTTGGTGTTCCGCCTGAAATTTTGCATGGATAAGCCGAGTAAATCAAAGCCGAATGACCTGAGAGATAGAAAATCAAGTCTATGAAGTCATTACAATCGGGGAGGTCATTAGAATATAGAATAACTGCAATGCAAACCATATGCATGTTGCTCCAGTCTCAAAAAAAAGCCGTTGTCGGCAGTATACCACGAACCACGAAATGCAACAGTCTATATACATATTGTGTAAGTGGAGCCGCTTCTCTTCAGCTATCTAATCGAATAACATCGTGAGAGGATATCCTAAAAGCTCGCATTGCTGTCTGCGACAGCAGTAGGTCGCCTGCATCACGGAAGGCCTTTGCGTCCTGGCCAAGAGTCCCAGCTGTGTAGTAGAGTTCGCCAGAGTGACATCTGAGTATGAAGTGAGAGATAGCTATTATTTAATCGTCCGCTCCACTTTTATATCATTGGAGTCTCACCTGAAATACGGCGCATTAGCATCGCCGTTGGGGAACGCGGTTGTCACTGGCGGATTGCAGGTGCCTGGAACTGGCTCATAGCCACCGAAGCCGCGGTCGAACTGGTATGCGTACACAGACTTGAACACACGATGCTTCGCCGCAGTGATAACTGTCGCTTCGTCGATACACCTAAATAGCTTAGGTCGGCGAGAACAATGAATTGACGAGTGAAATCAAAGAAACGCACAAAAATTGACCATCTGTGCCTACTCGACTGGTGACGTTGTAGAGATCCAGGGACGAGTTTGAGCTCTTAGGTATGGGGAACAGGTCTGGCCGTGCAGCGACTTTACTGGCAACGTCTGCGCTCAACCTGGGGACCATCGTTTAGCACTGATGCTTAGAAGTAAACAATGTACTCGAGTAGACTCACCCAGCAGCTGTAAAAGCTCCAACGAGTGTGGTGTTGGCATTGAGAAGTGAACCAACAAAATCTGACCCATCATCTCTCATCCAGCCAAAGATAACGTGGGCAGGCGCAGTCGGGCCCTTGCCGTTCAACGCGAGATGAGAGTTAGTGATATATTTCCCGTCCGTCACAATGTATCTGTTTGAGGTTGAAAGTGAGTAGGGTTACGGGTTGACCCGTGTGATCATGGATGAACTCACCTGGGGGCGTTAGGCGCAGAAATGTGCGTCTGAGCTGGGAGTTTCCTCAAGCATGCTAGGACATCCTCAGCTGTCCCATTTCCACACCCGACACTCTTTACCAGCGGCGCGCCATATTTTGAATACTCGTCTTCCAAGCTCAGGTATTCAGTATACGTAGTCGCATACCCGGACCCACCCAAATTGCTTTGTGCAATCGCACCAGCGAAGAGACCAAACGCAGGTGGCGACCCGAGTAGAGTCCATACTGAGCCAGCTCCTGCAGATTGACCATAGATGGTGACTCGCGATGGATCGCCGCCAAAGTCAGCGATGTGTTTCTTGACCCATTGCAAAGCGGTTATTTGGTCGGCAATACCAAAGTTTCCGTTCGTAACACTGTCATCGAGGGCGAGGAAGCCGAGAGTTCCATGACTGAAATAAAGTATCATTAGTAATTTGGTATCGAGATTGAAAGGAAATACCCACCGGTAGTTGATTGTGACGACAACAACATCTTCCTCCGTCGTATATTCCATCGCTTCCCTGGCCGCCTATAAAACCGCCTCCGTGTATCCAGAAAAGGACGGGTTTAATTTTCTTGCCCTTCGTGCTTTCAGGGAGAAAAGGCGTGAAGATATCTAGGAAGAGACAGTCCTCCGAGCCTGCATTGCCTTGGACGCAGTGGGACCCAAAGGCAAGTCCATCGATAGTGACTGGTATATGGGGTGGAATGCGAAACCCGAGCGAATGGGTTCGCATATGGAATACCGATGAAGCGGAACAAGAGATTGTCGCGTGTGCTGAAGATTATTAATGTATCAGTTGGCAAAAACGATTCAGCATAAGCTTTAAAGTCTTACCCGACTACAGCCAGCTTCTCAGATTGGACTTGGAACTTGAAACGCTGGGTTCGGGTCGGTCTGTGTGTTTGGCCGATAAGGCATATTCTGCGAGCAGAAAGTGGGAGACAAGAGACGCATGGGATATATCTGAGCCCTCTTTGCAGAGAAATCGCCTGGCACAGCGGCTCTTTGCTGCCTGCTACCAGAACTCCTGGGCAGAGGATGTTTGCTTGTTGTACGCGAGGTAGTGCATCAGAGAGGTAATGTCCGACTTGAAGTACTGCACAGTAATCTGCAACATGTCTTCGTTGAGCTTGTTGCAGGAAGTAAGTGCAGCAGAGTTGGTTAAAGCTGTTTCGAGGAGGGTGGAACCATTATAATTGGGTGCCGTTGGTCCTAAATGAAAGTCTCGTCAAGGATGCAATATATGCAGCAGAATGAGTGAAACTCACAATTGAGATCATTCTGAAAGAGGAACTAGAGGTCAGAGCCCACTGAACTAGGAGACGGTGCTGCTCTTGCTTGGCCAGCAAAATCACACTGAGAGTTGAAACGGACAACATAACACCTCCAGAAAGACGAAAAACGTGTTGTGTAACCTGTAAGACAGAGACCGCTCTGAGGACTGGCTTTCAAAAGTGACAAATTGATACTCGTTCTGTTGGACTGATGGGGCGTGGGAACAAGACTTCGAAAGGATTTCCCGATCGCCCCTCTAATGTCTCCACCATCTGGCCAGTGGCAGGCCTCCATGTCGTTCAACGGCTGAAGCTGAAGGTGGACCTCCCTTCCTCGTGCAAACGCCATCAGAGCGGACTGTCTGCCATTCTGGCTTCTTGCATCCGCAACACTTATTGTTCCTCCTGGCGTCAAAATCCTGCCCCAATTCGAAGGCACATGATGTTTCGAAAGTGCAGACAGTTTCTCGCAGTGTAGTGGAGCACAGGTTGAGCACTTCATTTCCTCATCCTTATCCCAATCTGACTCTAACCCTTTCCAGTCGCCTGCAACCATGCATATCCCTCCCCGCCAGGACCGCCTGCCCGCGTCCTCTTCTGGTCTATCAACGTATAATCGGAAGCGCGTGAATTCTCTCACACGCAGCCACCAAATCTGTCTCCCTATCCGCTATTGAAGCCTTCTTGAGGCCTCAGGCCTCAGGCTTCAATATCCGTCCATTCACCGTCTCGAACTTCCATCACCGCGCACGCTCCTGGAGACATCCGTACCTTGCATCATGCAACCATTCATGATCGGCATAGGGAAGTTGGGCGAACCTTGGAGGAAAAGTCATACTGGGTAGTGGTGTAATAAGAATAAAGGTTGGTCATATCGATTCTCTCTCCTTTCTGAACACCAATCTGACATTCCGTCTCTTACTAGTCCGCCAACCAAATTCCACATTGCGACTCTCGCACCCTCTCTTATATTCTCGCTTCAGACCGGCGTTGCCATTATCCGCCTCTGCCAATCCCCGAATCCGGATGAATATCCATGGACGAGCAATCGCCCCTAACCGATGGCAGACCTCCATCTCGTTCAAATGGTTGAAGATCGGCGCACCCTTCATCTGGGTACTCTGCAGTGTCTCGACGTAAATGTTTCGAGTTCCTTCAAATCCATGCGGACATGATGGCTCGTGTCTCACCACAACTGCCCCGATGGCTTGTGACTATGCCCACGTCCCTCCCCCTCCCTTACTCGTACCAGGACTACCTCGGTAGGAACGCCTCCCACACCTATGCGTTCTGTTTATAGAAATTCGAGGACAAGGGACGAGCATATGTGTGACGGATCCATGAACTTACCGAAACGATGGCCATCGAATATACGACAAGGAGGGCAGCTAGCAATGTTGTAGGCATAGGTAGTGGGGGATGCCGAGCAGCATTGGTACTTTTTCCTTCTAGTCCCTCGTTTTTTGTCATTCTGAAGCTCATCTGTATACATACCTTGTTCCCTTCAGATAACAAAGAGATGATATTGACCATTTACTTTCCTCGTAAGGAGCCTCTCTCTGTGCACCCAGGGAACGTGTTCTGCCGTGCGATGTGGTTTGTGAAACCAACCCGGCATGGGGCCAGCATGAGGCTTTACCATACCGCACGAGACCCGCACCTTCGTCTCACCAACGACTTCCTCTGGAAGTGAACCACCTTTAAATCTGCTCGCACTAGGTAAATGGCTTGGCTCTTGCCCTCTTTCCGATCACGTCGCTAACGAATAACTAATGAACAGACGGTGGAAGCATTCGCGGAATGTCAGAGATACTTGTGCTCAAGGAAATCATGCACAGGTTCATGGTCGAGGAGCCAAGGAATGCAAACGGGACGGTCGGGTACTTCTTGACCGTGCTCGAAAGCCATGCGAGTACTTTGACCTGGTTGGCGGTACAAGTACCGGAGGGTGCGTCCCCGACATATTATATCTGCAAATGTTTGATGTAATTTCCATGTTCCAGGATAATTGCTATAATGCTTGGGTGCCTTCGGATGCATGTGGACGAAGTGATCGAATGCTACAATAGCCTGGTGGAACAAGTCTTCTCTGAACGGAAGCGGTGGGGAGACGGAAAGTTCAAAGCGACGACACTCGAAGCGGTGATCAAATCCGTGGTGCAAGGCGCTCTTGGCGACTCGAAATCGCCCTTATTTGAAGGGGATGTCGATGGAGCCTGTCGAACGTGAGTCCAATAGTATTACCGAATCTGCTATTTTTGCTTGGACTCTGAACCATATTTATTAGCTTCGTCTGTGCCAGGAACGCGGATAACATGAGCGCAAACATCCCGGTGTTTTTCAGGACATACCAGTCTCATGAAACACATAGTGGTTGCAGGATATGGGAAGCAGCTCGCGCTACATCTGCAGCACCCACCTTTTTCAAGCGAATCGAAATCGGAAGAAAGCAACCTTTCATCGATGGTGGACTTGGTCGTAACAATCCTAGTCGGGTGGTACTGGATGAAGCCAGAGCGGTATTTGGCAAGCGTCGAATCGGCTGCTTGGTGAGCATCGGTACAGGACAGGCCCAGATTATCGGTATCGAGAGGCCCGGTCTGTTCCAGCAAATCGTCCCGATAAATGACATTGAGCTCGAGGCGCTAAAAGGAGTTGCCACCGACTGCGAGTCGACTCATGAAGACATTTCTAGCCATTACCCCAACTTGCCGTATTTTCGGCTCAATGTCGAACAAGGGATGCAGCAGATACGGCTTTCGGAATGGGAGAGGCTGGAAAATGTGGAGGCTAATACAGCTCAATACATGAGGAAGAGTGAGGTGGTCGGAAAGCTTGACTCGGTGGTCGAAGCTATTATACGGGGGCGGCCAATGATCCACCTTGATGCAGAAGAATCTCTCCTGTAAATCGGAATCATGAACCAAAATCATAATAGCTTTTTTGCCTCAGCTTCTCTTCATTGGCAAGCAGCGAAGACATACCATTTAACACGCTGTCACAGGAGAGTCGGCGTCTTCAAAGGTGGTAATCAAAGGCAAGAATTTGTTTAAAAAAAATATTGGTTTTCTGCGCATCACTCGAGAGGTGTATGGACTCAAAGACTCGCAATATTATCCCCCGAAATGAGAGCTAAGTACCAAACCACATGATGACTCCCAAAGCAGAGTACATCCAATGTACGAGACCGGACGAAACGTACAACGAATATCCAATGGACATTACTAGCAAATGTTGCGGGGTCGAGAACGAGTTGTCCTCGCCGTTGACTCCCAAGAAATCCTATCGTGCAGGAGCGCGATCTTGTGACGTGCAGAAATTGTCGCTGGGGTAAGGAGGGTATATATATAATGAATCGGGTTCGGCACGTTCAGACATGAGAGCGACGCCTTGAAGACTGATCCTCTGACCGTCGGTGCGTTCAATGTCCAGTACAAGATATTAGATATTAGATCATGATTAAACTCAGCCGAGAGACGGAGAAGCTGCGCTAGTAACAACTTGAGCCTCAGAGTAATCCAGTGAGCTAGCAGTGTTGGCGATAGAGCAATAGGTTCGATGTCAACAACGCGGGTCTCCTCAACTCTGAGAAGTTGAGAGCGAAATTTGAGACATTGCTACATTGCGCAAGATGTCTTATGCAAGCCCAACCAACTCGAAAATACACACTGTGTCTTCTTCAACGGATCTGATTCTGTAAACATATAGGGGTAAATAGGCGCAGAGACAGGACAGGGAATTTACATGTCTGGCGGAACCAGAGACTCCCGATAGTAGAGGTAGACTGGCAGGTATTTTCTGGCGACATCATCGAGGGTGAATTTCGAGACTACGAATTTGGGTGTTCGATTAGCGTCAATATCGCCGGCATAAATTACTGGTAGAGAATGTCAGAAGGATAGTGATTTAACAATAACTTGGATTTACCTCTCCTATTGAATCCACATGCGGTGTTTTCCATGGTGCTTCGTGGCCCATTCAAAGGTGATCATCTCGACCGAGGCGGACCCGAAAAAAAGGAAGGGCGAGATCAAAGTTGGTGAAAAGAACCTGGTGGTGGCTGAAGCGAGAGTGCCAGTGTTGAGAACCTGAAAGCCTTTGTGATTATATATCGTGAAGGCGTTGAGGGAGACTGCAATAACAGAAACAGAGGACCAGGCGTTCCTCGTCCCCAGCGATTTGTTGTGGTATTAGGCAATACGAGACTGAGGATTAGTGGAGTAGCGGGTCTTTCAGTTACATGCGCCAGTATTGCAAGTTTTATTTTATTTCCATATGAACGTCAAGGGCTAGTCATTTGCGATGTACGAAGGTCGTACAGAGGCTGTATACATCTCCTAAAGCACATTGACAAATCAACGATTGTGAATGAATAAGAGGGGAGGAGCATTCCTACCTCTTGGAATACTCCCACACTGTTGGGTACGTGAGGTACCAGCAACTCTCAGTTCGGCAGCACATGGAATTTCAGATCCACCACTAGATGCAAAGCTGAGAAGACATTGCATAGGACGTGGGTGCCCAATCTTGACGACTCGGAACAGTTCAAAGAGATTTCTTCACAGCCTCAGGCGACTGTATGTCCGCACTGGCAAGAAAGAGAGGGAGAGTATTAGTTACGATTGCGACTGCCAGCTGTAAACGTCGAGGTCCACCATATACCCGCCCCAGATGGGCAAACCACATCGTTTGGACTCCTCCTGACGCTTCCGCATCGAGGCCGCAGCATCCGTCACTGCCGGAGCCGGAGCCTACGAATAAAGTCGCTAGGATATGCCCTCAGAGATTTTGATGGCTCAGAACGACTGAAAGAGTGAGGGAGATCCTCTCAACTGCACGTTTGTATAGACTACTTACATACATTTGAAGTTCGTACATACCCCTCCGATGTCAGGCACCGTAGGGCATCTTCTTTCCACATTGTGGCCACATAGAGGGGTGACACTCGATGGAGGCAGGTATTTGTCTCTGCGCTGAGACATTTATTCACTCAGGATTGATTTGCGCGTCGAGTCTTCGATTGTGATGTACATGTCGGTAAGTCGTGTAGAAGTAACGAGTCTTGGTGACGCCAGTAGGAGCAGAGTAGGTTGGGCCCAATGTTGTGCAAGTCTAGAAATGTGTCAGTCACGGCGCAGAGGGAGCAAAGGAGGCATAGAATACCAACATAAAGGATCACCCACTTGGAACCATTTCATGCTGGACGCGAGGAGATTGGGATGGGACATTGTGCCGTGCACACCCTGGATGGCCTTGTCCAGAATGTTGGCAAAACGTTAGGATAACACCTCTAACGAGACCGATCTGCCAGAGCTCGAATGCTCGTTGTGGGCGTCGACGCTGATGGTGCTGGTGACGAGGAACAAGAGAGATTCATCACGACCTCGAGCGACTGCACGTCCGTCCGACTAGGACAGAGAGTATAATTTACTATTGTGACCAGCCATGTCGCCCGTACACATGCACCGCTGACGGGTACAGTCCACTTGAGGCGTGATATCACCTCTAAGCCGGATCGAATTACACATCAAGCTTCCAATAGTGGCGGGTTTGAGAACTGTAGAACCGTTGAACACATGCGAACATCTGAGAGAGTGACATTGGATTACGAGTGTGATTGGCGAAACGGCGTGCAAGTCTGGGACGAATCCGTATGTCAATGATAGAACTACAATAGAGACACAAGAGACCTACCAAAATATCACGGATTCCGAGACTCAATCGGCTGCGGAGGCCGTGTATGCAAACGTTTCAAGAGTATACACCGCGACGGGTGGGGAGCACGCAGAAGAGCATAGCTTAGGAATGGGATAGACGAGGAGGCGAAAATTCTTTGAGAAGTGTTCAGCAAGGAGTGATCCGAAGGTTGCAATGTGTGTCTTCCGCACGCCGCGGCTGGTAGGCAAGTAAAGGCAGTGCGGGGAGAGGAGACAGGCGTCCCCGTTGAGGTTGCCCCCGGCGATTCATTATGGCATCAGACAACGCGAGATTGACGAGTAGCAGAGTAGCGGGTCCGTCTTTCCCACTGTATGCGCCAGTATTGTTCTCATCACGTTGACACCCCCATCCAACGATCAGAGTTCGTTAATTGGACAGGGCTTGAATGAAGTCCGGTTGACCGCAGATGGCGCAAGACATCTACACATGTCGAAATCACGAATCCCCGATGTGGTTGTGGTTAAAAAAAGGCGATGGTAGGCGTTACGGGTGTTATCAGCGCGTCGATGAGGTCGAGATCGCGAAATTGGTGATTGCATGAACAAAGGGACCTGAATGTGCATAAGACCAGGTGAGGCAGGTCAAGACCGCATCGTTTGAAAGGATTTCCCTCCTACGGGGCATATGGTGTCGATAACGTATAAAGGAGGGTTTGCGAATATCCGAGTAATGTGGGTGTGCAACTGCCGCAGAGGATCGACCCAGGTGGACGTGTAACATGATACATGGAGGATATCGGGTCCGGCCAAAAAGCAGTGCCTTCGAGCTAATATTCGATGAATGCCCAGACGCCGCTCCAAAGGATCTATACAATGACGGGGAGGGCAGAACCATCGCAGATAGGTGGAGGAGGTAATAGACCTCATCGACTGTATAAGCATAGGCATGAAGAGCTCCGGGTAAGGTGGAGGTTGTCGCGAGATGAGTTATGATAGACATCGAGACCCCACTAAGCGACGTAGGTGTATGCGCAATGTGAGTTCGAATGTCGGAAAAACCAGAAAAAGCATATATAATCTAATATGGGCTCATATGCGTGTATCATGACCTTCACATTTTCGGTCCTATATTGGTGTCGAAAGTGCCCCATCCATCATTTTGGATGTATCAGCGGCAGAACTCTTATCAGACATTTGAGAGGGAATTCATCATATCAGCGACCTCAGCTCGGATCAGTTGTATACATTGAACGAGTACTGAAGCCACTTAAGTCGTCGTATCAGATATATATCTCAGCAGCATATTCCAGGCTTTACTAAACATTCTTCCGTCGAGTCATTGCACATGGAATAGGATGAAACCGAATGCATTTCTTAGGATACATGCAGTTGTGACAATCGACCTGAGGCTACGTATGTCTAACGGGCTACTATGTCTAACGGGCTACTACGTTCGTACCATCATTGTCGTCTTCTGGATCATTGTCCAGCTGATCTATCGGGCGCTTAGAATGAGCCTTCTTCAAATCCTCTCGTTGTTCCGCAGACACTCCCGCAATACTCGAGGTCGTATTCGGGAAAATGGTATTATCCCATTCTTGAGGATGGATCCTTTTTTTGCGGCGTGAGTCAGTGTCGAGAATTTTGAGGTATTCTTCGGTCTTCAAGATAACATATCCCGGTGATATATCCTATTTGTCGAAGGGCGTCGTTGGCAGATGTGCCTGAAATTAAGTTAGTAGGATAAACAAAAACAACATTAGTAAAACATACCAGTATACTCGCCATTGGGATACCCCTAATGTGATGTTGCGAATCCTGTGAATATGTACCATTGTTGAGGTCTGCGGGTAGTAAACTGAACCGTCCAGGGATGCTAGTTGTCGTCAAGTTGACGGCGCAGAATTTGGCTTCAGTCTCTGTAGAGTTCTTTGCAGCCTCAGAGCAGCGTGCAACCTACGTGGAGTCACGTCATGAAAGATCAAGCGCGCTCCAATCGTGTTCAGAGGTAAATGAATTGCGTACCAAGTCTGCCGGACTTATATTGATATTTAGAGGAAGAGCTTTGTATTCTGAGCTGGAAGGAGGAGATAGTTGAATGGCCTCACGAAATTTCCGATGGTATAAGTGAGTGAATAAGACGTGGGGAAGTGCAATGTTGCTCTCGCC
>Ga0247741_1002023_pt1 | contig 11297 bp, 4 predicted proteins | sample UWRJL213509R2_FD_180945 | JGI IMG/M metagenome (GOLD analysis project Ga0247741, IMG submission 180945) | Plant litter microbial communities from Arlington Agricultural Research Station in Wisconsin, United States - UWRJ-L213-509R-2 | ecosystem: Environmental > Terrestrial > Plant litter >...
CGAGCCCGGGATGGACGTTCGATGTTCCCCGCCTCGATGCCCCGCGCACGCGGGTGCCCGCCGGCTCCGTCGGCCTCGCCGGTGCCTTCTCGGGCGTCTACCCGCGCGACACCCCGGGCGGGTGGCGGCTGATCGGAACGACGTCCGCGCACCTGTTCGACCCGGCCGCCGCGCGTCCCGCGTTGCTCGGGCCGGGGGACCGGGTGCGGTTCCGGCACACGGACGCGCTCTCGGCTCCGCCAGCGAGCCGGGCGAGCCGGTCGAGCCGGGCGACGACCTCGGTAGCGCGAATGCGAGCCGCGATCCGTGTCGTGGAACCCGGCCTGCTGGCGACCGTCCAGGATCTCGGCCGCGCGGGGCATGCCTCCATCGGCGTCGCCCGCTCGGGAGCGCTCGACCGCGAGTCGCTGCGCATCGCGAACCGGATCGTCGGCAACCCGGAGGCTGCGGCGGGGATCGAGATCACCCTCGGGGGCTTCCGGGCCGTGGCGGAACGCGACATGTGGATCGCGGTCACGGGTGGCTTCGGCCCGCTCACGCTCGACGGACGCGCGATCGGCCCGTACACGGCGCAGCCGTGGCCGGCGGGCTCCGAACTGCAGGTCGGATGGCTCGATCGCGGGGCGCGGGCCTACCTCGCCGTGCGCGGGGGCATCGCGGGCGCCGATGTGCTGGGATCGCGCGCCACCGACACGCTCGCGGGACTCGGCCCCGCACCGCTCGGCGCGGGGGACGCCCTCGCTGTCGGCGACACCCCTCGAGACCCGGTCCCCCCGCTCGACGTGGCGCCGTGGGGACCTCCGCCCGACGAGGTGGAGCTGGATGTCGCACCGGGGCCGCGCGCCGACTGGTTCGAAGCATCCGCTCGGCGCCTTCTGCACGACGCGGTGTGGACGCTCTCGGGCGATTCGGATCGGGTCGGCGCACGGCTGGAGGGGCCGGAACTGGCGCGGGTGCGCGGGGGAGAGCTGCCCAGCGAGGGCATGGTGCCCGGCGCCCTGCAGGTTCCGCCCTCGGGGCGGCCGACCGTGCTGTTGGCCGACGGTCCGGTGACGGGCGGGTACCCCGTGATCGCGGTCGTGACGGATGCCTCGCTCGACGCGCTGGGACGAGCCCGCCCGGGCACCCGCATCCGGTTCCGACACGCCCGCCCCTGAGACTTTCGGCCACCCCTGCCCGCCCGGTGCCGGGCGGGAATAGGAGGGGGCGCGCGCGGTTATACCGTAGGAACCAACACTCGTCAAGAATCCGACTGGACATCCTGTCGCTCGCGACGTATAGTTGTTGTTTGCGCTCCTAGATTCCCCCTGCCCTCATATGGTGGTCGGCTGTGCCTGTGTGCCCCCCGCGAAAGCGGCGTGCGGCGCCCGGGTTTCGGGGAAGGCGAGCAATCCACCCACGACGAGGAAACACGAGCCCTTCTGGGCCCATGGAGGTTTTTCCCTTGGCCGCTGCGCGCAACGCATCCACCACCCCCACCAAGACCGGACGCGGAGCATCTCGCCTCTCGTTCGCGAAGATCTCTGACACGCTGACGGTCCCCGACCTTCTCGCGCTGCAGACCGAGTCCTTCGACTGGCTCGTCGGCAACGACGCCTGGAAGGCGCGTGTCGCCGAGGCCAAGGCCGCCGGTCGCACGGATGTCCCGGAGGTGAGCGGCCTCGAGGAGATCTTCGAGGAGATCTCGCCCATCGAGGACCTCTCCGAGACGATGCAGCTGTCGTTCACGAACCCCTACCTCGAGCCCGAGAAGTACTCGATCGAGGAGTGCAAGGAGCGCGGCAAGACGTACGCCGCCCCGCTGTACGTCGAGGCCGAGTTCATGAACCACCAGACCGGTGAGATCAAGACCCAGACGGTCTTCATGGGCGACTTCCCCCTGCAGACCGGCAAGGGCACGTTCATCATCAACGGCACCGAGCGCGTCGTCGTCTCGCAGCTCGTGCGTTCGCCCGGTGTCTACTTCGACAAGACCCCCGACAAGACGTCCGATAAGGACATCGTCTCGGCCCGCGTCATCCCGAGCCGTGGTGCCTGGCTCGAGTTCGAGATCGACAAGCGCGACCAGGTGGGCGTGCGCATCGACCGCAAGCGCAAGCAGTCCGTCACCGTGTTCCTGAAGGCCCTCGGCCTCACGAGCGAAGACATCATGACCGAGTTCGCCGGCTTCGACTCCATCGAAGAGACGCTCTCCAAGGACACGATCGTCACCAAGGAAGACGCGCTCCGCGACATCTACCGCAAGCTCCGTCCGGGCGAGCAGGTCGCCGCCGAGGCCGCGCGTGCGCTGCTCGACAACTTCTACTTCAACCCGAAGCGCTACGACCTGGCCAAGGTGGGTCGCTACAAGATCAACCAGAAGCTGGGCCTCGACGAGCCGCTCTCGGCCTCGGTCCTGACCGTCGAGGACGTCGTCGCGACGATCAAGTACCTCGTCCGTCTGCACCGTGGCGACGCCACCTTCCCGGGCCTGCGCGCCGGCAAGCCGGCCGAGATCCGTCTCGACGTCGACGACATCGACAACTTCGGCAACCGTCGCATCCGCGCGGTGGGCGAGCTCATCCAGAACCAGGTCCGCACGGGTCTGTCCCGCATGGAGCGCGTCGTCCGCGAGCGCATGACCACGCAGGACATCGAGGCCATCACGCCGCAGACCCTGATCAACGTGCGCCCCGTCGTCGCCGCGATCAAGGAGTTCTTCGGAACGTCGCAGCTCTCGCAGTTCATGGATCAGAACAACCCGCTCGCGGGCCTGACCCACAAGCGTCGCCTCTCGGCGCTCGGCCCCGGTGGTCTGTCGCGTGAGCGTGCCGGCGTCGAGGTCCGTGACGTCCACCCCTCGCACTACGGCCGCATGTGCCCGATCGAGACCCCGGAAGGCCCGAACATCGGCCTGATCGGATCTCTCGCATCGTTCGCGCGCATCAACGCCTTCGGTTTCATCGAGACGCCGTACCGCAAGGTCGTCGACGGTGTCGTGACCGAGCAGATCGACTACCTCACCGCCAGCGAAGAGGAAGACTTCATCGTCGCCCAGGCCAACGCACCCCTCAAGGGTGACGGCCACTTCGTCGAGGAGCGCGTCCTCGCCCGCAAGAAGGGTGGCGAGGTCGACCTCTTCCACCCCGAAGAGATCGGGTACATGGATGTCTCGCCGCGCCAGATGGTGTCGGTCGCGACCTCCCTCGTCCCCTTCCTCGAGCACGACGATGCACAGCGCGCCCTGATGGGTGCCAACATGCAGCGTCAGGCCGTGCCGCTGCTGCGCAGCGACTCGCCGCTCGTGGGTACGGGTATGGAGGGCTACGCCGCCATCGACGCCGGTGACGTCGTCACCGCCGAGAAGGCCGGTGTCGTCATCGAGGTCTCGGCGGATGTCGTGACGCTCCAGCTCGACGAGGGTGGAACGCAGGAGTACTACCTCCGCAAGTTCGACCGCTCCAACCAGGGCACGAGCTACAACCAGCGCGTCATCGTCTCGGCCGGCGACCGTGTCGAGGTCGGTGCGGTCATCGCCGATGGCCCCGCGACGGAGAACGGCGAGCTCGCGCTCGGCAAGAACCTGCTCGTGGCGTTCATGCCCTGGGAGGGTCACAACTTCGAGGACGCGATCATCCTGAACCAGAACCTGGTCAAGGACGACACCCTCTCGTCGATCCACATCGAGGAGTACGAGGTCGACTCGCGCGACACCAAGCTCGGCAAGGAGGAGATCACCCGTGACCTCCCCAACGTCGCGCCCGACCTGCTGAAGGATCTCGACGAGCGCGGCATCGTCCGCATCGGCGCCGAGGTCCGCCCCGGAGACATCCTGGTCGGCAAGGTCACGCCCAAGGGCGAGACCGAGCTCTCGGCCGAGGAGCGCCTGCTCCGCGCGATCTTCAACGAGAAGAGCCGCGAGGTCCGCGACACGTCGCTGAAGGTCCCCCACGGTGAGCAGGGCACGATCATCGCCGTCAAGGAGTTCAACGCCGAGGACGGCGACGACGAGCTCGGCTCGGGCGTCAACCGTCGCGTGGTGGTCTACATCGCCCAGAAGCGCAAGATCACCGAGGGCGACAAGCTCGCCGGTCGCCACGGCAACAAGGGTGTCATCGCGAAGATCCTGCCCGTCGAGGACATGCCCTTCATGGCCGACGGCACCCCCGTCGACGTCGTGCTCAACCCGCTCGGTATCCCCGGTCGCATGAACTTCGGTCAGGTCCTCGAGACCCACCTCGGGTGGATCGCGAAGCAGGGCTGGAAGGTCGAGGGCACCCCGGAGTGGGCAGCCAAGCTTCCGCAGGAAGCGTTCGAGGCAGCCCCCGGCACCAAGGTCGCGACCCCGGTGTTCGACGGTGCGAGCGAGGCCGAGATCCAGGGCCTGCTCGACGTGACGATCCCGACCCGCGATGGCGACCGCCTGATCGACGGCACCGGCAAGGCGCTGTTGTTCGACGGCCGCTCGGGCGACCCGTTCCCCGCGCCGGTCTCGGTCGGTTACATGTACATCCTGAAGCTGCACCACCTCGTCGACGACAAGATCCACGCACGTTCGACGGGCCCGTACTCGATGATCACGCAGCAGCCGCTGGGTGGTAAGGCGCAGTTCGGTGGTCAGCGATTCGGTGAGATGGAGGTCTGGGCCCTCGAGGCCTATGGCGCCGCCTACGCCCTGCAGGAGCTCCTCACGATCAAGTCCGACGACATCCTCGGCCGCGTCAAGGTGTACGAGGCCATCGTCAAGGGCGAGAACATCCAGGAGCCGGGCATCCCCGAGTCCTTCAAGGTGCTCATCAAGGAGATGCAGTCGCTCTGCCTGAACGTCGAGGTCCTCTCGGCGGACGGCACGGCGGTCAACCTCCGCGACACGGATGACGAGGCGTTCCGCGCGGCGGAAGAGCTCGGCATCAACATCTCCAGCCGGTTCGAGTCGTCGTCCATCGACGAGATCTGACCTTCGACAGGTTCGGGGCGAGCCCCACGGCCCGCCCCGGACCCGGACCCGACTCACGTAACTGACTTAAAGATTCGACACAGGAGAACACGTGCTCGACGTAACAACTTTTGACGAGCTTCGCATCGGTCTCGCCACCGCCGACGACATCCGTCGTTGGTCCTTCGGCGAGGTCAAGAAGCCCGAGACCATCAACTACCGCACGCTCAAGCCCGAGAAGGACGGCCTCTTCGGAGAGCAGATCTTCGGACCGAGCCGTGACTGGGAGTGCGCCTGCGGAAAGTACAAGCGCGTCCGTTTCAAGGGCATCGTCTGCGAGCGCTGCGGCGTCGAGGTCACCAAGTCCTCGGTCCGTCGCGAGCGCATGGGCCACATCGAGCTCGCCGCGCCCGTCACGCACATCTGGTACTTCAAGGGTGTCCCCTCGCGCCTCGGCTACCTGCTCGACATGGCGCCGAAGGACCTCGAGAAGGTCATCTACTTCGCGGCCTACATGGTCATCTCGGTCGACGACGACGCTCGTCACGCCGACATGCCGCAGCTCGAGAACGAACTGCGCCTCGAGCTGAAGACGCTGGGCGACCAGCGCGACTCCCGCATCGCGACGCGCCTCCAGACCCTGGAGACCGAGCTCGCCGCGCTGGAGGAAGAGGGCGCCAAGGCCGACCAGAAGAAGAAGGTCAAGGACGCCGCCGAGAAGGAGATGGGTCAGGTCCGCAAGGGCTTCGACGAGCAGATCACCCGCCTCGAGCGCGTCTGGGAGGACTTCCGCAACCTCAAGGTCGGCGACCTCAAGCCCGAGGACGACGTCTTCCAGGAGCTGCAGGACCGCTACAGCCTGTACTTCGAGGCCCACATGGGCGCCGAGTCGATCCAGCGTCGCCTCGCGGCGTTCGACCTGGCCGCCGAGGCCGAGAACCTGCACCTGCAGATCTCGGAGGGCAAGGGACAGCGCAAGATCCGCGCGATCAAGCGCCTGAAGGTCGTCAACGCGTTCCTCTCGACCGGCATGAGCCCGGCCGCGATGGTGCTCGACGTCGTCCCCGTGATCCCGCCGGAGCTGCGCCCGATGGTGCAGCTCGACGGTGGCCGCTTCGCGACGTCCGACCTCAACGACCTCTACCGTCGTGTGATCAACCGCAACAACCGTCTCCGTCGCCTGATCGACCTCGGTGCCCCCGAGATCATCGTCAACAACGAGAAGCGGATGCTGCAGGAGGCCGTCGACGCACTGTTCGACAACGGCCGCCGTGGTCGTCCCGTGACCGGTACGGGCAACCGTGCGCTGAAGTCGCTCTCGGACATGCTGAAGGGCAAGCAGGGCCGGTTCCGTCAGAACCTGCTCGGCAAGCGCGTCGACTACTCGGGCCGTTCGGTCATCGTCGTCGGCCCGCAGCTCAAGCTCCACCAGTGCGGTCTGCCCAAGCAGATGGCCCTGGAGCTCTTCAAGCCGTTCGTGATCAAGCGCCTGATCGACCTCGGTCACTCGCAGAACATCAAGGCCGCCAAGCGCGCCGTCGAGCGCACGCGCCCCGAGGTCTGGGACGTGCTCGAAGAGATCATCCGCGAGCGCCCCGTGCTGCTCAACCGCGCGCCCACGCTCCACCGTCTGGGCATCCAGGCGTTCGAGCCGCAGCTCGTGGAGGGCAAGGCGATCCAGCTGCACCCGCTCGTCTGCGCCGCGTTCAACGCGGACTTCGACGGCGACCAGATGGCCGTCCACCTTCCGCTGTCGGTCGAGGCCCAGGCCGAGGCACGCATCCTGATGCTCGCCTCGAACAACATCCTGAAGCCCTCGGACGGCCGCCCGGTGACCCTGCCCTCGCAGGACATGATCATCGGCCTGCACCACCTGACCACGGTCAAGGACGGCGCAGCCGGCGAGGGACGCGCGTTCGGTTCGGTCTCGGAGGCGATCCTCGCCAAGGACGAGGGAACGCTCGACCTGCAGGCCAAGGTCCGGATCCGCATCCCGGGTCTGTCGTTCCTCGAGGGCGAAGGCCCCGAGGGTTACGAGCGCCACGGCCTCGTCGAGTCCTCGCTCGGACAGGCGATCTTCAACGACACGCTCCCGAAGGGCTACCCCTTCGTGCGCGACGTCGCCGACAAGACCAAGCTGTCGCAGATCGTCAACAAGCTCGCCGAGGAGTACCCCGGTGAGGTTGCGGCGACGCTCGACCGCATCAAGGACGCCGGCTTCTACTGGGCCACGCGTTCGGGAGTCACGGTCGCCCTCTCCGACATCCTGACGCCGCCGAACAAGGCGGAGATCGTGGGACGTTACGAGAAGGATGCCGCGAAGGTGCAGGACGACTTCGACAACGGCTTCATCGACGACTCGGCTCGCCGCAAGGAGCTCATCGACATCTGGACCAAGGCGACCGACGAGGTCCAGGTCGCGATGCGCGAGAACTTCCCGGCCGACAACACCATCAACCGCATGGTCTCGTCGGGTGCACGTGGTAACTGGCTGCAGATCCGCAACATCGCGGGTATGCGAGGCCTGGTGAACAACCCCAAGGGTGAGATCATCCCGCGTCCGATCATCTCCTCGTACCGCGAGGGGCTGTCGGTGGCCGAGTACTTCATCGCCACGCACGGTACCCGCAAGGGTCTCGCCGACACCGCTCTGCGCACCGCCGACTCGGGTTACCTGACCCGTCGTCTGGTGGATGTCTCGCAGGACGTCATCATCCGTGAGGACGACTGCGGCACCGGCAAGGGCCTCGAGTACACGATCGCGGCCCCGGCCGCGGGCGGAGAGCTCGTGCGCGACAAGAACGTCGAGAACTCGGTGTTCGCCCGTACGCTCGCCTCGGACGTCGTCGACGCCAAGGGCGAGGTCCTGGCCGCGGCCGGCGACGACGTGGGCGACGTGCTCATCGACCGCCTGATCGAGTCCGGCATCGAGTCCATCAAGGTGCGGTCCGTCCTCACCTGTGACTCGGCCGTCGGGGTCTGCGCCAAGTGCTACGGCCGTTCGCTCGCGACCGGCAAGCTCGTCGACATCGGAGAGGCCGTCGGCATCATCGCGGCCCAGTCGATCGGTGAGCCCGGAACGCAGCTCACGATGCGTACCTTCCACACCGGTGGTTCGGCCTCGGCCGACGACATCACGCAGGGTCTGCCCCGCGTGCAGGAGCTCTTCGAGGCCCGTACCCCCAAGGGTGCGTCGCCGATCGCGGAGGCCGCCGGCCGGATCACGATCGACGAGACCGATCGTGCCAAGAAGGTCATCATCACGCCCGACGACGGCGACGAGCCCAAGGTCTACCCGGTCCTGAAGCGCGCGACGCTTCTGGTCGAGGACGGCCAGCACGTCGAGGTCGGCGAGGCGCTGCAGGTCGGTACGCGCGACCCGAAGGACATCATGCGTGTCCAGGGTGCCCGCGAGGTGCAGAAGTACCTCGTCAACGGCGTCCAGGGTGTGTACCGCTCGCAGGGTGTCCCGATCCACGACAAGCACATCGAGGTCATCGTGCGCCAGATGCTGCGGAAGGTCACCGTGGTCGACCACGGCGACACGACGCTGCTGCCCGGTGAGCTCGTGGACTCGCGTCGCTTCATCGACATCAACCGCCAGACGGTCGCCGAGGGCAAGCGCCCCGCGTCCGGTCGTCCGGAGCTGATGGGTATCACCAAGGCGTCGCTTGCGACCGAGTCGTGGCTGTCGGCCGCCTCGTTCCAGGAGACGACCCGGGTGCTCACCGAAGCGGCCATGCAGGGCAAGAGCGATCCGCTGATGGGTCTCAAGGAGAACGTCATCATCGGAAAGCTCATCCCGGCGGGTACCGGCCTCGGCAAGTACCGCAACGTCGTCGTCGAGGCGACGGAGGAGGCCAAGAGCGAGCGTTACCCGAACCGGGTCTTCGCCTCGGACGGTGTCTACTCCGAAGCCGACCTCGGGTTCGTCGATTTCGACAGCTTCTCGACGGATGACTTCACGCCCGGCACCTACAACTGAGTAGCGCCGAAAGGGGGGTCCGCGTATGCGGGCCCCCCTTTCGCGTACCCGGGAGGCGACGCCGACGCCCCGGAAGAGTCTGGTTCTCTGCCGGAGCGGGCCAGTCGGGCGTACTGCCGCGTCGCGCACGAGTCGCGCGCCGACGTCGGCTTACCCTGGCCGGGGCGGGGTTGTCCGGGGGGCACGGGGGAGCACGGCGGGAGCGACGGGTGGCGAGGATCGGCGGACGCAACAGCGTGCTCGCATGGCTCGCCGGGCTGGCATCGCTCGCCGTGGTGGTGGGCCTGGTCTGGCTGGCGGTGCCGATGACTCCCGTCGTCGCCGCATGGGCCGAGAACGCCGTGAGCGGGGTGCTGAACCCGCCGTCCGCCAACACGGCGTCGCCTTCGCCGACGCCGACCGAGGTGGCGCCGCCCCCGGCCGCCCCCGCGGTCACCGGGCCGCCGACGACGTGCGCCGAACTGTACCCCCCGGCGCTCTGGGACCAGCTCCAGGCGGCGCACAAGACATCCCTCGACGAATCGGTCGTCTATCCGCCGAGCGCGGTGGCCGGTCTGCCCGAGGCGCTCGGCGCACGCATGACGCTCGGATGCACGTGGACGGATGCCGAGGGCGCATCGACCGTGACGCTGGCGGAGGTCACGGAGTCGGCGCCCGACACCGCCCAGCGCGTGCTGACGGCGAACGGCTTCGCGTGCACGCCGCTGGCCGACGGGATGCGGTGCGAGCTCGCCGCGGGAGATCAGTCCCCCGGTGAGACCCACGTGCTGCGGGGCGGGCTCTGGCTGTCGGTCGTGCGTACGTTCCCCGGGCCCCCGGTCGATCAGGTGAGCGCCGAGGCGCGCGTCTGGCCCTGACGGGGGAGAGCGCGGGGCGCACGGAGGCCGTCTCGGCGCGATCCGACACACGGCGGCACGCCTGACCGGCGACGCTCCGAACCCGGGTTACCCTGAGGGCCGCGGGGAGCGCCCCGTACAGATCGGACGGGCGACCGTCCATGCGTGAGGAGTGCAGCCATGAGCGACGCCAGCAAGGAGCCCGGCGCCCCCGTCGAGGACCCGCGGCCGGTGGATGACGTGGTCGGGCGCGCGCACGAGGGCCTCGCCGACGCCGAAGCGGCGCAGCGCGACATCACGCCCGCGCAGCGCGACTCCGCATCCACATCCCGCGGGGAAGACATCGACTACGCGATGTACGAGTCCGCCGCCGAAACGCCCGCGACGGATTCGTCGCTCGGGACGCCCGCGACGGTCGCGACTCCGGCCGAGCCGTACTCCGCGCCCGCCGCCGACACGACCGCCTCGTCCGAGGCGCCGACCACGGCGTACTCGTCGGAGGCACCGACCACCGCCTACGCGTCGTCCGCTCCGTACGTCGCACCGGCAGCCGCCGACTCGTACACCGCGCCCGCTGCCGAGGCGTACGTCGCGCCCGCCGCCAGCCCACAGCCCATCTTCGTGCAGGCGCCCGAGCCGCCGCGGCCCCGCGGCAACCGCGCCGCCGCCGGCCTGATCGGCCTCCTCGCCGCGCTGAGCTTCGCCGTGCTGTACCTGGCCGCGGCCCTCGCCTTCGGCCTGCTCGACGGCACGCACACGTTCACGACCGTCGTCGACGCGGCCGTCGACGCGCTGACCTCGTGGTGGCTGTGGATCACGACCGCGGTCTTCTTCATCGGATTCTGGCTGCTCGGCGCCATCATCAACCGTGGGCGCTGGGCGCACTGGGTGGTGTGGGGTCTGCTGATCGGATTCGTCGCATACGGCGCGCACCTCGTGGGCCAGCTGTTCCAGGCCCCGTTCTGGCAGCTCACCCGCACCGAGGGTGCCGACCTCGTCGAGACGCAGCTCGTGGCGCCCCTCGCCTTCGCGGCGTTCGTGATCGGCCGCGAACTGACGATCTGGTTCGGCGCCTGGGTCGCCGCGCGCGGTCGTCGGGTGAGCGAGATCAACCTCGAGGCGCAGCGCGAGTACGAGCGCACGCTCGAGGCGGGCCCCACGCTCGTGCGGTCTTCGCAGGGCTGAACACGTCTCGACGCCGAGATGGATGACGCGGGTGCTGCCGGACGGCGGCGCTCGCTCGCCATCCTCGCGTTCGCGCTGGTCGCGTTCGTCGCCCTGCTGATCTTCGGACTCGGGGTGGTGAGCCTCGCGTTGGACGAGGCGGTCATCTCTCAGCCCGGCATGACGCAGGCGCCCGGCATCGTCGGCACCATCCTGTCGATGCTCGGATTCGCCGCAGTCGCCTACCCCGCCCTGCTCCGGCGGTCGGGCGTCGCGATGGCCGTCCTGACGGGACTCGCCTCGGTGTTCGGCTACGTGGCGGGCGTTGCGATCGGGGGGCTCTTCTCCGGGATCGATCCGCTCCGTGCCATCGGGGTGGCCGGCTCGCTTGCGATCT
>Ga0247741_1002025_pt1 | contig 11296 bp, 11 predicted proteins | sample UWRJL213509R2_FD_180945 | JGI IMG/M metagenome (GOLD analysis project Ga0247741, IMG submission 180945) | Plant litter microbial communities from Arlington Agricultural Research Station in Wisconsin, United States - UWRJ-L213-509R-2 | ecosystem: Environmental > Terrestrial > Plant litter >...
GGACCGGCGCGGCTACGACATCTGCTTCAGCGTCGGCCAGGTGGAGTTGCCGCCCGGCGGCGACGCCGACATCGCCGCGCTGCTGGCGCAGGGCGACGCCGACATGTACAAGAACAAGCAAGCGATGAAAAGGGAAACAACATGAATTCAAGCTTCACCGCGTTCCAGCAACTGCACGACGGCAGCTAATTGCTGCTGCCCAACGCCTGGGCGACGCGTACCTGCGCGGCCTGGCGCCCGAAGGCGAACGCGTGGCCGAGGTGCTGAAGCGCGCCGCGCTCTACAAGGCGGCCGGCGCCGGCAGCCTGTTCGTACCGGGCCTCTCCAAGGTCGACGAAACCGAGGCGGTGGTGGCTGGCGCCGGCTTGCCGGTCAATGTGATGGATTGGCCGGGCCTGCCTTCCGCCGAGGCGTTGCATCGGCTCGGCGTGGTGCGGCTGAGCGCCGGCTCCGGCATCCCGCAGGCGCTGTGGGCCGTCGCCGCCGACGTGGCCAAGGGTTTCCTGGCCTCCGGCAGCGCCGGCCCGCTGGCCGCCAAGGCGATGGCCTATGGCGACCTGCAGGCCCTGTTCACCAAGGCTTAGATAATCCCGGCGCCGCGCAGCTGCTGGCCGATGCGCTGGATCTCGGTTTCGCCCTGCACCAGCGCGGCGGCGCTGGTGTGCACCGAGTAATAGCCGGTGACCAGGTCGTAGGGATGCTTGACCGCCGATCCCAGCACGAACTCGGTCGCGCCTTGCGCAACGAACTCAATGGCCGCCTGGCCTTCTTCGAACACCACCACCTCGCGGCCGATCACGGTGCTGCCCGTCCGCAGCGCGCCGTTGCCGACCGATACCCAGGCTACGTCGTGTCCCGCCGGCGGCGTGTAGGTCCAGCGTTCGCCGTCGGCCAGCTTGACGTGCAGGTAGTTGATCGAAGCGCGCGGCTGGATCGGGCTGACCGCATCGCCATAGGCGCCGAGGATGACGCGCGCCGGACCTGCGCTGGGCACTTGCTCGGCCGGCAGGTACTGGCTGTGCGACGGGCCGTTCTCGTCTTCCGCCGGCAGGGCCAGCCACAGCTGGAAGCCGTGCACGCCCTGGCCTTCGACCGGGCCGCCGTCGTGCCACACGCCATTGCCCGCCGCCATCCACTCGACGCCGCCGGTGCGCAGCACGCCCTCGCTGCCGGTGGTCTCGCTGTAGGCGACGGCGCCGTCGAAGATGACGGTCACGGTGGCGATGCCGGAGTGCGGGTGCATGCCCATCTTGCCGCCGCGACCAGGTTCCATCTTGAAATGGTCGAGGAAGACGAAAGGCTTGATCATCTGGCCGACATCGCCGGGGCTGACCAGGCGGGTGATCGCGCCGTGGCTGCGGCCGGCGGTGCGGTAGACGATTTTTCTGTGTGCTTGGTTCATCGCTTGCTCCTTGGTTGAAGGAGACATCCTAGACTTGCGCGATCCATATGAATAGCCAATATAATTGGATGGATCATATCCAGGGAGTAGATACATGCTTGACGCCATGTCGATCGACCAATTGCGTACCTTCATCGCCGCCGCCGACGAGGGCAGCTTCTCGGCCGCAGGCCGCAAGCTGCGCCGGGCGCAGTCGGTGGTCAGCACCACGCTGGCCAACCTGGAGCAGCAGGTCGGCTTCGCGCTGTTCGAGCGCACCGGGCGCTATCCGCAGTTGACGGAGGCGGGCAGGGCGCTGCTGGAGCAGGCGCGCCAGGCGGCGGCCGGCATGGATGCCTTCAAGGCCAAGGCGCGCACGCTGGCCGAAGGACTGGAGCCGGAGCTGGCGGTGGCGGTGGACGTGATGTTCCCGATCGCCACGCTGACGGCGGCGGTGCAGGCTTTTCAGCTGGCCTTTCCCGGCACGCCGCTGCGGCTGTACGTGGAGGCGCTGGGCGCGGTGGTGCAGCCGCTGGTGGAGGGCAACTGCCGGGTCGCGATCATCGGCTCGCTGCCGGAGATTCCGCCCGGCTGCGCCTCGGAATTCCTGCTCAGCGTCGCGGCGCTGGCGGTGGTCGCGCCGGGCCATCCGCTGGCCGCGCTGAAGGGCGCGATCCCGCAGCAAGAGGCGGGCAAGCACGTGCAGCTGGTGCTGACCGACCGCTCCTCGCTGACGGCGGGCCGCAACTTCGGCGTGATGTCGGCGCAGACCTGGCGGCTGGCCGACCTCGGCGCCAAACACGCCTTCCTGCGCGCCGGGCTGGGCTGGGGCTACATGCCGCTGCACATGGTCGAGGATGATCTGCGCACGGGCAAGCTGGTGCGCATTGCGCTGGAGCCGCACGCCGCGCTGGGGCCGGGCTTCTCCATGCACGCCATCCACATGAAGGACCACCCGCCCGGCCCGGCCGGACGCTGGTTCGTCGACCGGCTCAAGCATCACGGTGAGGGATAGGCAGCCTTCATGGCGCACATGGAGGCCGACGCCGGCGCCGGCCGGTCTAGCCGAACTTGACCAGGTTCAGCGCCGGCAATGGCCCGCCCGGGAACTGCGCCAGGCGCCCGCCGCCGTCGAGCGTGCCGAGGTCGATGCCGGCGAAGCCGAGCTGTTCCACCAGCGCCAGCACCGCGCGTTTGGCCTCGACATGGTCGCCGGAGACGAACAGCACCCGCTGGCCGCCCTCGGCGCCGGGATCGCCGGCCAGCAAGCCCGGCTGCAAATGATTGAACGCCTTCACCACCTGCGCGCCCGGCAGCAGCTGCTGGATCACCGCGCTCGACGCCTTGCCGTGCAGATTGACCGGCTGGAACAGCGGCGCTTCGATCGGGTTGTTGGTATCGACGACGATGCGGCCGTTCCACGGGCCGAGGCCGTCGACGGCCGCCGGGATCTTCGACCACGGCACGGCCAGGAACACCAGCTCCGCCTGCGCCGCTTCCGCGACGGTGACGGCTTGCAGGTTCGGGCCGAGTTCGGCGGTCAGCGCGGCCAGCGATTGCGGGCCGCGGCTGTTGGCGATGGCGGCCGGGATGCCGGCGCGGGTCAGGATGCGGGCGATGGCGGAACCGATGGCGCCCGCGCCGATGATGGCGATTTTCATGATGTCTTCTCCTGTGCGTTAAGCGGTGAAGCCGCCGTCGACCAGCATGTCCAGGCCGGTGACGAACGACGCCTCCGGGCCGGCCAGGTAGGACACTGCCGCCGCCACGTCGTCGCCGATGCCATAGCGGCCCACGGCGATGCCGGGCTTGACGAAGTCGGCGATCGGGCCGTCGGCCGGGTTCATGTCGCTGTCGGTCGGGCCGGGATGGACCACGTTGACGGTGATGCCGCGCGGGCCGAGGTCGCGCACCAGCCCGCGCGTGTAGCCGGACAGCGCGCCCTTGGTCAGCGTGTAAGCCGATGCGGTGCCGAAGGCCGCGTACCGCGTCATCGAGCTGCCGATGTGGATGATGCGGCCGCCCTGGCCCATGTGGCGCAGCGCTTCCTGGGTGGCGACGACGGCGCCGGTGACGTTGACCGCCAGGATGCGCTCGAAGTCCTCGAACGCGATCTGTTCCGGGGCGCCCAGCACGCTGATGCCGGCGTTGTTGACCAGGATGTCGATCTTGCCGAACTTCGCGGCCACCTGGGCCACGGCGTCGCGCACCGCTTGCGGCGCGCCGGCGTCGGCCTGGATGGCGACGGCGCGGCCGCCGGCCGCTTCGATCTCCGCCACCACCGCCTGCGCCTTGTCCGGCGAGGCGTTGTAGGTGATGGCGACGGTGGCGCCGTCGGCCGCCAGGCGCCTGGCGATGGCCGCGCCGATGCTGCGCGATGCGCCGGTGACGATGGCGACTTTGTCTTGCAGTTTTTTGCTGGTGTTCATGTTTGGCTCCATAAGGTCAGGGTTGATGAACACAGTATGGGCATCCGCGGCTGACAGCAGTAGTCGGGACTGGCTATAATCAGTTTCAAGCAATACTTGAAATGGAAACCATGGAAACCCTGTCCAATCTCGAATCCTTCGTCCGTAGCGCGGAGTCGGCCAGCTTCTCGGCCGCCGCCCGGCAGCTGGCGCTGACGCCGGCGGCGGTGAGCCGCAATGTCGCCCAGCTGGAGCGCAATCTCGGCGTGCGCCTGTTCCAGCGCAGCACGCGCGGCCTGAAGCTGACGGAGGAGGGCGAGCGCTTCCTGCTCGCCGTCAGCGGCGGGCTCGACAGCATCCAGGGCGCGATCGCCGAGGTCACCGCCAACAAGGGCGAGCCGGCCGGCGTGCTGACCTTGTCGATGCCGCCGCGCTTCGGCCGGCTGCACATCCTGCCGTTGCTGCAACAGTACGCGCAGCGCTACCCGGCGGTGACGCTCGACTGCAGCTTCGACAACCGGCCGGTGGACCTGATCGCCGAACGCATCGATGGGGCCATCGGCGGCGGCTTCGAGCTCACGCCCGGCGTGGTCGCGCGCGAGCTGGCGCGGGCGCATGTGGTGGCGGTCGCCTCGCCGGCCTATGTGGCGCGCGCCTGCGCGCCGCCGCCGCGCACGCCGGCCGACCTGGCCGTCCTCGACGGCGTGATGATGCGTTCGCCGCAAACCCGGCGCGTGCGTAGCTGGAGCATGCGCAACCGCCAAGGCGCACAGATGGAAGCCGAGCTGCGGCCGGCGATGCTGGTCAACGATCCCGACGCCCTCTGCGCGGCCGCGCTGCTGGGCATGGGCGTGGCGCTGCTGGCGCTGCCCGACGTGATCGAGCATCTGGAGCGCGGCGAGCTGGTGCGGTTGCTGCCGGACTGGCACATCGACGCGGGACCGATCTCGCTGTACTTCGCCAGCCAGAAACTGCTGCCGGCCAAGACGCGCAGCTTCGTCGACTTCATCGCCGCCGCGTTCCGCGATGGCGGACTGGCGCAGCGCTTTTCGGCGGTGTAGCGCGCCGGCGCTGGCGCTCCGGTCGCGCGCTTCAATGCCGACAGCCTGGAATAAGGTGCGAGATGCCTGCTTGGTCAGGAAAATTGAAACACGAACTGGGGGTCGCTTGCGGGCTGCTGTTCTCCCTCCTCGCCGCGCCGCAGCAGGCGCCGCTCAAGCTGGCCGATGCGCCGGTTCGGCATGCCGCTGCGCTGCGGCCAGTGGACCTGCCTGGCGCCAGCCGCGGGCGGCGCCATCAGGCGCGCCGTCTCGCGGCGCAGCACGCCATAGCATTCGCAGACATGCTCTTCCAGGCCGGTCCGGCTCAGCACGCGGATATGGCCGCGCCTGCAGCTGATCAGTCCCAGCGTCTGCAAGCGGCCGGCGGCCTCGGTGATGCCCTCGCGCCGCACGCCGAGGATGCCGCCCAGCGCCTCCTGCGTCACCGGCAGCTCGCTGCTGGGCGAGTGATCGAGCGCGTGCAGCAGCCAGCGGCACAGCCGCTGCGTGGTCGAATGGTGGCCGTTGCACACCGCCGCCTGCGCCATCTGTGTCATCAGCGCCTGGGTGTAGCGCAGCAGCAGGTCGAACAGCGGTCCCTTGCGGTGGAATTCCGCCAGCAGCAGCCCCGCGCGCAAGCGGTAGCCGTCGCCGGCGCTGTGCACGACGGCGCGGTTCGGCATGCTGGCGCCGCCCATGAACAGCGACACGCCCAGCACGCCCTCGTTGCCGACGCTGGCGATTTCCGAGGCGCCGCCGTCCTCCAGCTCGTATTGAATCGAGAGCACGGCGGTGGTCGGGAAATACACGTAGCTCAGCTGCCCGCCGCTCTGGTACAGCACGTCGCCGTGCGCCATCGCCACCGCTTCGCACTGGGGCGCCAGCCTGCGGTATTCCGCCGCGGACAGGGCGGCCAGCAGGCGGTTCTGTCTGGGATGCGGGGTTGGCATGGTGAATCTTTCTGTACGATGAAACTCCACTGAGCATGACAGTGGGGCGGACGCGGGTCTGTTGGTTGTCGAACATATAATTTTTCCTCGACTTGTGTGCGGAAACCCACAGAGCAGGCGCCGCGCGCTGGTCACGATGACGGTTTAGTCTACGGCTGATGCCGATGCCATGGAGGCGCATGTCGACCGAGCAACAATATCCGCAAGCTGTCCTGGTGTGGCTGGACAGCCCGCAACCGGCGCTGCTGGCACAGCGTTCGCTGCGGCTATGGCAGGCGATACACGACGAACTGTCGCCGCTGATGGGGACCAACGGCTTCATCACGCTGTACGGCCGCTGCCTCGACCTGAGCGGCGTTGGCCGCCCCTGGCTGAGCAGGGCGCCGGCGCGCAGCGCCCCGGCGGCGTGCTTCGACCTGTTGGCGGCGCAGCTGGCGGCGCGCGCGCCGGCCGAGGCGCGCGCGGCCGGCCGCGTCCTGTTCGCCACGTTTTATGAGCTGCTGCTGCTGTTGATCGGCGCCGCCCTGACCGCCGGCGTGCTCGACGCGGCATGGCGCGACCGCCTGCGCTGCCAGCCGCTGCTGATTGCCGTGACGGCGGCACCCATCCCCCAATGACGCGAGGTACATGATGAACAGAAACAACGGCGACCAGGGCGCCCCGGAACGACGCCGCGCCCGCCACGGAGCGGACCGGCGCGCCGCCGCAGCGGGCGCTGCGGCCGAAGCGGAGGGCCGGGCGGCCGCGCGCGAAGCCCGGCTCGGCGCGCGCGAGCGGGCGGCCGACGACTGCGACGCCGCGCTGCGGCTGCGCGAACAGGCGCTGGCGCGGCGCCATGCGCAGGTGGCGTCGCAGGACGGCGACCGGCGCGAGGCGGCGCGGGTCAAGCGGGTGCTGCAGCGTCACATCATCAAGCTGCGCCAGGCCAATGCCCACCTGGTCATCGCCGCGCTCGGCGCGCAGGTGATGACGGAGGAGGTGCGGCGCGCCAAGGACGACCTGGGTCACATGGCCCACCATGACTTCCTCACCAGCCTGCCCAACCGCCTGCTGCTGATGGAGCGCCTGGCGCAGGCGATCGCGCTGGCGCGCCGCCAGGGCGGCAAGATGGCCTTGCTGTTCGTCGACCTCGACCGCTTCAAGGTCATCAACGATTCGCTGGGCCACGCGGTCGGCGACCTGTTGCTGCAAGCCGTGGCGCAACGCTTGTTGTCGGTGATCCGCACCAGCGACACCGCCAGCCGGCAGGGCGGCGACGAATTCGTCGTGCTGCTGGCCGACGTGGCCAGCGAGCGCTCGGTGTCCGAGCTGGCGGAAAAACTATGCCGCATGCTGGCCGAGCCGTATCAGCTGGGCGGCGAGACCGCGCACATCGGCGGCACCATCGGCATCAGCATGTATCCCGACGACGGCGAGGACGGCGAGACGCTGATCCGCAACGCCGACGTCGCCATGTACCACGGCAAGCGAAGCGGCCGCAACCGCTGCTACTTTTACCGGCCCGAGATGAACCTGCGCGCCATCGAACGCCAGCGCACCGAGGCCGACCTGCACCGCGCGCTGCGGCTGGGCGAGTTCGCGCTGCACTACCAGCCGCGCGTGCACCTGGCCAGCGGCGCGATCAGCGGCGCCGAGGCGCTGCTGCGCTGGACCCATCCGGAGCACGGCGCGGTGGCGCCGTCGCGCTTCATCCCGGTGGCCGAGGATTGCGGCCTGATCGTGCCGATCGGCCGCTGGGTGCTGCGCGAAGCGTGCATGCAGGCCGCGCGCTGGGGGCGCTGCGGGCTCGACGTGGGCACGGTGGCGGTCAACATTTCGGCGCTGGAATTCCGCCACGGCGGCTTCGCCGAGCAGCTGCGCGCCATCTTGGCCGAAAGCGGCCTGGCGCCGCAACGCCTGGAACTGGAAATCACCGAGGGCGTGCTGATGCAGGACGCCGACGCCAGCGCCGCCATCCTGCGCGAATTGAAGGCGATCGGCGTGCTGCTGGCGATCGACGATTTCGGCACCGGCTACTCCAGCCTGAGCTATCTGAACCGGTTCCCGGTCGACGTGCTCAAGATCGACCGCTCCTTCGTCCACGACATCGACGTCGATCCCGGCAGCGGCATCATCGTCGGCGCGGTGATCGCGCTGGGCGCCAGCCTGGGCCAGCGGGTGGTGGCCGAGGGCGTGGAGCAGCCGGCGCAGCGCGATTTCCTGCGCGCTCACCGCTGCGAGGAAGTGCAGGGCTTCCTGTTCGGCAGGCCATTGCCGGCGCCGGGCTTCGCCGCGCTGCTGGCACCGGGAGGCCGCGATTGAAGCCGGCTCCGCTTTCCTACCGGTATTGCGCTGTTGCGCGTAAAATAAGCGTATGGTGTAGCCCAAGGCGGCACGCAGAGACGCAACGTCGTTCCGATCGACTTACCAAGGCCAGCCCACTTCCACCATGAACGACAATGCCGACCCCGGCGCGACCGCCCTGTCGTCCCCGACCGAACGCGACGGCGAGTACCTGCAATCCCTGCACGACAAGGAAGTGGACGAGCTGCGCACGATGATCTCGCAGCTGCTGGTGCAGCTGGAACACCTGCAGCAACCGCAAGGCGGCGCGCACACGCTGCACGGCCATGTCGCGCGGCTGCGCGAGGCCAATGAACACCTGGTGCTGGCGACCTTCAGCGCACAGGACAAGCAGGCCGACGCGGAAGCCTGGGTGCAGCGCCAGACCAATTTCCTGTCGATGCTGGCGCATGAGCTGCGCAACCCGCTGCAGCCGATCGCCTACGCCAACAGCCTGCTCGCCAAGCTGGCCGGCGACCATCCCGAAGTGCCGCGGCTGCAAGCCATCGTCGAGCGGCAGATGCGCCACATGACGCGGCTGATCGACGACCTGCTCGACGCCTCCCGCATCAGCAGCGGCAAGATCGGACTGGACAAGTCGACGCTGCCGCTGGCCGAGATCGTCGCGCTGGCGGTGGAGGGCAGCCAGCCGCGCCTGGACGCGCGGCACCAGCGGCTGGCGGTGACGCTGCCGCCGGCGCCGGGCCATGTCTACGGCGACCGCATGCGGCTGGTGCAGGCGATCTCCAACCTGCTGCACAACGCCTCCAAGTTCTCGCCGGAGCACCAGGTCATCGAGCTGTCGGTGCAGCCGGCCGGCGCGATGGCGCAGATTTCGGTGCGCGACCACGGCATGGGCATCGCGGCCGAGCTGCAGCCCTTCATCTTCGACCTGTTCACCCAGGGCCTGCAGTCGCTGGACCGGGCGCAGGGCGGGCTGGGCATCGGCCTGACGCTGGTGCGCTCGCTGGTCGAGCTGCACGGCGGCACGGTGCGGGTGTACAGCGCGGGCATCGGCATGGGCAGCACCTTCACCGTGCTGCTGCCGCTTACGTCGGCGGTGGCGGCACCGCCGCCCGCGCCCCTGCCGCCGCTGCCGAGTCCGCGCCGGCTGCGTATCCTGCTGGTCGAGGACAACCGCGACGCCGCCGAAACGCTGGCGCTGCTGCTGGAACTGGGCGGCCACGCGGTCACGCAGTGCCACGACGGCGCCAGGGCGGTGGCGCTGGCGCTGGAAAGCCATTACGATGTGGTCATTTGCGATATCGGCCTGCCGGGACTGGACGGCTTCACTGTCGTCGAGCGCATCCGCGCCGGGGCGCCGGCCAAGCCGCCGTTCTTTATCGCCGCGTCCGGTTACAACCAGCCGCAGGATCGCGCCCGCGCCAGCCGCAGCGGCTTCGACCACTACCTGGTCAAGCCGGTGCCGGTCGAGATGCTGCTGGCCCTGATCGAACTCCATGTGCGCTGAGCGCCGGCAGGCGCCGGCGCGCGGCGGACATGCCTATCGCTTTACTGTATTGAAACTTAACCATGGCGACTAACGACGAACGGCATCAGATGATAGAGCGCAATGTGATGCGCCGCCCCGCCACAGCCACGGCCGACGCCATCGTGCTGTGGCGGCGGCTGGCCGTCGAGCTGAGCGCCATTATCGGGGCCGGCGGCTTCGAGACGATGTATGCGCGCAGCGTGCACAAGGTGCGCGAGCGCCACCCCTGGCTGGCCGAGGGCGCCGACCCGCAGTTCGAGCGGCTCAAGGCCGGCCTGGAGGGCCAGCTGCCGGCGGCGGCGGGCGCCGCCGGCATCGACCTGCTCACCACTTTTACCGACACGCTGATCCAGTTGATCGGCGAGTCGTTGACCACCACCATCCTCAAATCGGCATGGAACCAGGACATCGCGGACACTGCCGCTAAGGGAATCAACAATGAGCAATAAAGTCAATATTCAGCGCCTGGCGTCGGGCGTGCCCGGCCTCGATGAGCTGCTGGGCGGTGGCATTCCGGAATTTTCCTTCAACCTGCTGGCCGGCACGCCGGGCAGCGGCAAGACCACGCTGGCGCACCAGATCATGTTCTCGCTGGCCACGCCGCAGCGGCGCGCGCTGTTCTTCACCGTGCTGGGCGAGCCGCCGCTGAAGATGCTGCGCTACCAGCAGCAGTTCCCGTTCTTCGACGTCGGCAAGGTCAACGAGTCGATCAAGTTCGTCAACCTGGCGTCCGACCTGCTCGACGGCGACTTCGACCGGGTGCTGGCGCGCATCGCCGACGAGGTGCGCGCCTTCGAGCCGAGCCTGGTATTCGTCGATTCCTTCCGCTCGGTGGTGCAGTCGGCCCAGGGCATGGACCGCGGCGCCGCCGGGCTGCAGCACTTCGTCCAGCAGCTTGGCATGCAGATGACCAGCTGGCTGGCCACCACCTTCCTGATCGGCGAATACCTGGCGCCGGAGGCCGAGTCGAGCCCGGTGTTCACGGTGGCCGACGGCATCATCTGGATGTCGCAGCTGGTGCACCGCGACGCGCTGGTGCGCAAGATCCAGGTGGTCAAGATGCGCGGCCAGGCGCAGAGCCTGGGCGTGCACACCTTCCGCATCAGCGACAGCGGCATCGACATCTTCCCGCGCGCCATGCTCAGCGCGGCCGCCAATGCGCCCAGCATCGACGGCAATCAACGGCTGTCGATGGGCGTGCCGGAACTGGACGCCATGCTCGGCGGCGGCGTCCCGGCCGGCTATTCGCTGCTGCTGGTCGGGCCGTCGGGCTCAGGCAAGTCGGTGCTGGCGACGCAGTTCCTGGCCGAGGGCGTGCGCAACGGCGAGACCGGCGTCATCGCGGCGTTCGAGAAGAGCCCGAACCAGCTGCTCAGCCATCATCTCAACGAGCTGATCGAGAGCGGCCGGGTCGGGGTCATCAACACCCGCACGCTGGACCTGTCGCTCGACGAAATCCTGCACGAGCTGGTCGCCATGATCAAGCGCACCGGCGCGAAGCGGGTGGTGATCGATTCGCTGTCCGGCTTCGAGCTGGCACTGGCGTCGTCGTTCCGCGACGACTTCCGCGAATCGCTGTACCGCATGGTGGCGGTGCTGACGTCGATGGGGGTGACGGTGCTGATGACGGCCGAGCTGGAAGACCGCTACGAGGTGCTGCGCTTCAGCTCCTACGGCAACGCCTTCCTGGCCGACGCCATCGT
>Ga0247741_1002026_pt1 | contig 11291 bp, 12 predicted proteins | sample UWRJL213509R2_FD_180945 | JGI IMG/M metagenome (GOLD analysis project Ga0247741, IMG submission 180945) | Plant litter microbial communities from Arlington Agricultural Research Station in Wisconsin, United States - UWRJ-L213-509R-2 | ecosystem: Environmental > Terrestrial > Plant litter >...
GATGGATGCCGGCCATGGGCGTGCCTTTCGGATGTCTGGGGTCGAGCTGTCTGGATCGTTCTCGGACGCCGCGGCGCGCACCGGAGAGGCGGCGCCTTCGACGTGTGTCACCGAGCCTAGGCGAGCAGTCTTGGAGGCGGCCCGATTGTGACGAATCCGGACGAGCCCGGCGCTCCGCCGAGCACGCGGGTAATGTGGGGTCGCTCATGGCACCCTCAGAATCCGCCCCGACGATCGCGCTGGCCCTGCGCGCGGCCACCGACCGACTCGCCGCGGCGGGGGTTCCCGACCCGGGCGTCGATGCGGAGCTCCTGCTCGCGCACGTGCTCGGCACGAGCCGCGGGGGAGTGCAGGCGGCCGGCATCCGGGGCGATCGGCTCGCAGCGACGGATGCGGCGACTCTCGGAGATCTGGTGGACCGGCGTGCCACCCGGGTCCCGCTCCAGCACCTCACCGGCCTCGCCCCGTTCCGCCAGCTCGTGCTGCAGGTCGGGCCCGGCGTCTTCGTGCCCCGTCCCGAGACCGAGATCGTGGCGCAGTTCGCCATCGACTCGCTGAGCGCCGCCGCATCCCCGACCCCGATCGGTGTGGATCTCGGCACCGGGAGCGGCGCGCTCGCCCTGGCGATGGCGACCGAGGTTCCCCACGCGCTCGTCTACGGCGTCGAGAAGTCTCCCGACGCGTTCGTGTGGGCGCGGGGGAACGCCGAGTTCGTCGGGGCGACGAACGCCCGGATCGTCCGCGGCGACCTCGACACGGCCCTCTCGGAGCTCGATGGCACGGTCGACGTCGTGGTCTCGAACCCCCCGTACGTGCCCGATGATGCGATCCCGCGCGACCCCGAGGTGCGCTTCCACGATCCTGAAGCGGCACTGTACGGCGGGCCGGATGGGCTCGACGTGGTGCGCCTGGTCAGCCGTGCCGGGCTGCGGCTCGCGCATACCGGCGGGACGATCGTGATCGAGCACGGCGAGTGGCAGGGGGAGGCGGTGCGCGACATCCTCAGCGCGGACGGATGGCGCGCGGCCGCGACGCATCCCGACCTCACGCGCCGCGATCGGGCGACCACGGCGCTGCGCCCCTGACCGTCCGCCACCCGTGCGCCGCATGGGCACGCGGGGACGCCGCCGTAGACTTGGGGCGACATGTCCGACATCTTCGACTGCCGCGACGAAGCGCAGCTTCTCGCGGGCCTGCGTCACGCACGCCGGTCGATCGCGCGCGGTGAGCTGGTCGTGCTGCCCACGGACACGGTCTACGGGGTCGCCGCCGATGCCTTCAGCCCCACCGCAGTGGCGGGCCTTCTCGCGGCCAAGGGGCGCGGCCGGCAGTCGCCCCCGCCCGTGCTCGTGTCGGGCGCCCCGATGCTCGCGGCTCTCGTGACCGAGGTGCCCGAGCCCATCGAGCGCCTCATCTCCGAGTTCTGGCCGGGCGGGCTGACCATCGTGCTGCCCAGTCAGCCCTCGCTCGCCTGGGATCTGGGCGAGACCCACGGCACGGTCGCGGTGCGGATGCCCGACAACCGGGTCACTCTCGAGCTCATCCAGGACGCGGGGCCGCTCGCGGTCTCGAGTGCGAACCTCACCGGGCGCCCGGCCGCGACCTCCGTCCTCGAGGCGGAACGGATGCTGCGCTCGAGCGTGAAGGTGTACCTCGACGACGGACCGTCCTCGACCGGTATCTCGTCCACGATCGTCGACGCCACCGCTCTCGCGCGCCGAGAGAAGGACGCCCGGGTGCGGGTCCTTCGCGAAGGGGCGATCCCGATCGAGCGGCTCCGCGCGGTGCTCGGCGACGTCCTCGACTCGGAAGATCCCGCGTGAAGCAGTACATCTTCACGATCCTCTTCACGGCGTTCCTGACCTTCGCGCTGTCGTGGGCGGTGTGGCAGCTCAGCATGCGCTTCAAGCTGTACCCCGGCATCCGCGAGCGCGACGTCCACAAGACACCGACGCCCCGGCTCGGCGGGGTCGCGATGTTCTTCGGCATCGTGGCGGCCTTCCTGGTCTCGCGCGCCAACGACTTCTTCAACCCGTTCTGGTCCGCCCCCCAGCAGATCTACGCGATCCTCGGCGCGATGCTGTTGATCGTGGTCGTCGGAGTGATCGACGACCTCTGGGATCTCGACTGGCTCATCAAGCTGGGGGCGCAGTTCCTCGCGGCCGGCCTCATCGCGGGCGTCGGGGGACTGCAGATCTATTCGCTGCCGATCGGTGGTCTCACGGTCGGCTCGAGCTGGGTCAGCTTCACCCTGACCGTCTTCTCGATCGTCATCGTCATGAACGCCGTGAACTTCATCGACGGCCTCGACGGGCTCGTCGCGGGCGTGTGCCTGATCGCGAACGGCGTGTTCTTCGTCTACTCGTACCTGCTGCTGCGCGAGTTCGCGACCAGCAACTTCTCGCTCGCCACGTTCATCGCCGCCGCTCTGGTGGGCGCGTGCCTCGGCTTCCTGCCGCTGAACTGGAGCCCCGCGAAGCTCTTCATGGGCGACTCCGGCGCGCTGCTGCTCGGTCTGCTGATGGCGACGTCCGCGATCGCGATCACGGGCGCCATCCCGCCCGGTGCCCTCGACCCGGAAGACATCGGGCGCTCGCAACTGCTCGGTGCGTTCATCCCGATCGTCCTGCCGATCGTCGTCGTGCTGCTTCCGCTGCTCGATTTCGGGATGGCGGTGCTGCGCCGTCTGCACGCCGGCAAGAGCCCGTTCTCGCCCGACCGCAAGCACCTGCATCACCGCATGCTCGACATGGGGCACAGCGATCGTGACGCGGTGCTGATCTTCTACGCCTGGACCGCGGTCATCAGCTTCGCCGTGCTGCTCATGTTCATCGCCGAACGCAACCAGCTGTCGTACTGGATCGGGGTCGGCTTCGCCGTCGTCGGTGCCGCCGCCTGCCTGGTGCTGACCTTCATGCCCTCGCGCCGTCGGCGCCGAGAGGCCGACACCCGTGCCCCTGACGAGATCTTGACCCCCGTGGAGGAACTGCCATGACCGAACCGACATCGACGCCGCCCCCGACGCCGGGCCGACGGGCAGGCCGAGGCGCCGTCGCCAGCACGCCCATCCTCACCGCGATCCTGCGCTGGGGAGGGATGCTCACCGCGGGGCTGGCCATCGTGGGAGCGGTCGTCGGCTTCCTCGTGGCAGGCACGGACGGATTGTGGAGCGCGCTCGCCGGCGTCCTGACGGCCGCGGTGTTCCTCGGCATCACGGCGGCGAGCATCCTCATCGCGAACCGCTGGTTCGGGGACCCTCTGTTCGTGCCGATCTTCTTCGGAATCGTGCTGGGCGGGTGGCTGCTCAAGTTCGTCATCTTCATCGTCGTCCTGCTCGTCCTCCGCGGCCAGGAATGGATCGTCCCACCCGTGTTCTTCGTGGGCCTGACCGCGGGGATCGTGGCCTCACTCGCGGTCGATGTGGTGGTCATGCTGAAGATGCGACTGCCGTACGTGAGCGACGTCTCGCTCCCGGGCGATGACAGTCGCCCTGAAATGCCGCAGAGCATCACGAAGCCCCCCGCGGATTCGTGACCTGCCCGGATCCTTGATAGGGTTATGACGTTCCCCTGGGCCGTGCATCGAACTGAGGTTCGTGACAGACACAGTCGTGACAGACACCGTCGTTAGACGTTTTTTCGGCAGTCTTACTGATACGCAGTCTTACCGATACACAGTGATGTGCACCGCCGCGGTTGACTCTCACCATTCCCGTCGCATCGGTTCCGACCGATGCTCCCGAAGCTGGAGCCAGCGCTGTTGACTCAAGCCGCGACTTTCATCGCCACCGCAAGCACCGACGATGGTGGATTCCATCCGCCGTCGATCTGGGAGTTCTTCCCTGACGCGGTCCTGTTCGACGGGACCTGGTTCGCGCTCACGCGCATCAACCTGATCCAGATCCTCGCGTCGGTCGTCCTGATCGTGGTCTTCCTCATCGGCACGCGCCGCATGAGGATCGTCCCCGGTCGCTTCCAGAGCGTCGTCGAGATGGGCCTGGACTTCGTCCGCGTCAACATCGCGCACGACCTGTTGGGTCGCAAGGACGGCGACCGGTTCCTGCCGATCCTGACGACGTTCTTCTTCCTGATCCTGTTCATGAACATCACGGGCATCATCCCGGGCCTGAACATCGCCGGCACGAGCGTCATCGCGATGCCGTTGCTGCTCGCGCTCGTGGCGTACGTCATGTTCATCTACGCGGGTATCCGCAAGAGCCCCGGCAACTTCTTCAAGAACTCGCTCATGCCTCCGGGCGTGCCGTGGCCGCTCTACATCATCATCATCCCGCTCGAGTTCCTCTCGACCTTCATCATCCGTCCGGTCACGCTGACCCTCCGACTGCTGATGAACATGATCGTCGGGCACCTCATGCTGGTGCTGTTCTTCGCGGCGACGCAGTTCTTCATCTTCTCGCTCGGCGGCTTCTGGTCGCTGCTCGGCGTCGGAACGCTCGCGTTCGGCTTCGCCTTCACCCTCTTCGAAATCCTGGTGGCCTTCCTCCAGGCCTACGTCTTCACGATCCTCACCGCGGTCTATATCCAGCTCGCGGTTGCGGAAGAGCACTGATCGGGTCGGCAACCGCCGCCCCTCACCGAAAGGAAACAACCCCGTGGATGCAACTACGGTTCTCGCCCAGGTCACCGGCTCCGTCGCGACCGTCGGATACGGCCTCGCCGCGATCGGCCCGGCCATCGGCGTGGGCATCGTCGTCGGCAAGACCATCGAGGGCGTGGCTCGCCAGCCCGAACTCGCCGGCCGGCTCCAGGTCCTGATGTTCATCGGTATCGCGTTCACCGAGGCGCTCGCGTTCATCGGTATCGCGACCGGCTTCATCTTCGGCTTCTAAGCCAATCGGCCTCACACTTAAGGAGACAGGATGCTGAACGCTCTTGTCACTCTCGCTGCCGAGGGTGAGGGCGAACCGCCCAGCCCGCTCATCCCGGCGATGTACGACATCGTCTGGTCTGCGGTCTGCTTCGTCGTCATCCTGGTGGTGTTCTGGCGCGTCATCCTTCCCCGGATGACGGCGCTGCTCGACGCGCGGTCCGCCGCGATCGAGGGCAACATCGCCAAGGCCGACGAGGCGCAGAAGCAGGCCGAGGCGGCACTCCAGGAGTACACCGCGCAGCTGGCCGAGGCCCGCCGCGAGGCCGGCGAGATCCGCGATGCCGCCCGTGAGGACGGCAAGCGCATCGTCGCCGAGGCCAAGGACGCCGCAACCGCCGAGGCCGCGCGTCAGACCGCGACCGCGCAGGCGCAGATCGAGGCGGAGCGCCAGAGCGCGCTCGTCTCGCTCCGTTCCGAGGTGGGCACGCTGGCTCTCGACCTCGCCGGCGGGGTCATCGGGGAGACGCTCTCCGACGACGCCAAGGCGAAGTCCGTGGTCGACCGGTTCCTGGCCGAACTCGAAGCATCCGAGAAGGCTGCTGCGGGGAAGGGCGAGTAATGGGCAGCGCGACCACTCAGGCACGTCTAGCGACAAACGCCGAGCTCGTCGGGGCGAAGGGTCTGGATCTCGCCGTGGCGGATCAGCTCTTCGGTGCGGCGCGACTCGTGGGTTCTTCGGGACACCTGAGCGGAGCGCTGGCCGACCCGTCGGCGTCGACGCAGTCGCGGCGGAACGTCATCGAGGGTGTCTTCGGGGCGGCCTTCGCCCCGGCCACGGTCTCGTTGCTCTCCAATGCCGTCGCGCAGCGGTGGTCTTCGGCCGCCGACCTGACCGCCGGCATCGAGGAGCTCGCCATCCGCGTCGCTGCGATCGCCGACGACCAGTCCGACCTCGAGGGCGAGTTGTTCTCGGTGTCGCGGATGGTCGCGGAGAACCCCGAACTCGAGCTTGCGCTCGGCAGCCGTCTCGGAGACGCCACGGCTCGCGGCGCACTCGCCGAGAGCCTGTTCGGTGGACGTGTCAGCGCGGGCACCGCTCTGATCGTTTCGTCGATCGTCCAGCAGCCGGGGGAGCGCCGCATCCGCGAGTCGCTCGCCCGCGCCATGCGGATCGTCTCGGACGAGCGCGATCGTACGGTCGCCACCGTTGTGACCGCCACGGCCCTCTCGGACGAGCAGTCCGCCCAGCTGGTGCGCCTGCTGAGCAGCAAGTACGGCCGCGACGTCTCGCTCAACACCGTGATCGATCCGTCGGTCATCGGGGGACTGCGCGTGCAGATCGCCGACGACGTGATCGATGCCTCGGTATCCGCCCGGCTCGCGGACCTCCGCCACCGGCTGGCGGGCTGACACAAGAATTCCCGCACCCCGTGCGGAACGCGGAGCGAGAGCCCCGCACCAGACAGCACTCTCAAGATAGAGGAAGACAATGGCAGAACTATCGATCAGCCCCGACGTCATCCGTGACGCGCTGAAGGACTTCGCCGCAGCGTACGAGCCCACGGGCGCCGCCGCGACCGAGGTCGGCACCGTCGTCGACGCCGCCGATGGCATCGCGCACGTCGAGGGCCTGCCCGGCGTCATGGCGAACGAGCTCGTCACGTTCGAAGACGGCACGCAGGGCCTCGCGTTGAACCTGGACGAGCACGAGATCGGTGTCGTCGTCCTCGGCGAGTTCTCGGGCATCGAAGCCGGTGGCCAGGTCACGCGCACGGGTGAGGTCCTCTCCGTCGCCGTGGGCGACGGTTACCTCGGCCGCGTCGTCGACCCCCTCGGCAACCCGATCGACGGCCTCGGCCCGGTCGCGACCGAGGGTCGTCGCGCCCTCGAACTGCAGGCGCCCGGCGTCATGCAGCGCAAGTCGGTGCACGAGCCCATGCAGACCGGCATCAAGGCGATCGACGCCATGATCCCGATCGGCCGTGGCCAGCGCCAGCTCATCATCGGTGACCGCCAGACGGGCAAGACGGCCATCGCGATCGACACGATCATCAACCAGAAGGACAACTGGGCGTCCGGCGACGAGAACAAGCAGGTCCGCTGCGTGTACGTCGCCATCGGCCAGAAGGGCTCCACGATCGCCGCCGTCAAGGGCGCGCTCGAGGACGCCGGGGCGATGGAGTACACCACCATCGTCGCCGCGCCCGCGTCCGACCCGGCCGGCTTCAAGTACCTGGCGCCCTACACCGGCTCGGCCATCGGCCAGCACTGGATGTACGGCGGCAAGCACGTCCTGATCATCTTCGACGACCTGTCGAAGCAGGCCGAGGCCTACCGCGCCGTGTCCCTTCTCCTTCGTCGTCCGCCGGGCCGCGAGGCCTACCCGGGTGACGTCTTCTACCTGCACTCCCGTCTGCTGGAGCGTTGCGCCAAGCTCTCGGATGAGCTGGGTGCGGGTTCCATGACGGGGCTCCCGATCATCGAGACCAAGGCCAACGACGTGTCGGCCTACATCCCGACCAACGTGATCTCGATCACCGACGGCCAGATCTTCCTGCAGTCCGACCTCTTCAACGCCAACCAGCGTCCCGCGGTCGACGTGGGTATCTCGGTGTCGCGTGTCGGTGGTGACGCCCAGGTCAAGTCGATCAAGAAGGTCTCGGGAACGCTCAAGCTGGAGCTTGCCCAGTACCGCTCGCTCGAGGCGTTCGCGATGTTCGCGAGCGACCTGGATGCGGCCTCCCGTCGCCAGCTCGCCCGCGGTGCGCGCCTGACCGAGCTGCTCAAGCAGCCGCAGTACTCGCCGTACCCGGTGGAGGAGCAGGTCGTCTCGATCTGGGCCGGTACCAACGGCAAGCTCGACAACATCGCCGTCGAAGACGTGCTGCGTTTCGAGAGCGAACTGCTCGACCACCTGCGTCGCAACACCGAGATCCTGACGACGCTGCGCACGACCAACGTGCTGGACGACGACACGCTCGCCGAGCTCGACAAGCAGGTCGATGCATTCACGCTCGAGTTCCAGGGCGGCAAGGGCCAGAGCCTTTCCGCACCGGGTCACGAGGAGGTCCAGGCTGCCGAGGTCGACGATGTCAACCAGGAGCAGATCGTCAAGGGCCGCCGGGGCTAAGGAGACGCGACAGCGAAACCATGGGCGCACAACTACGGGTCTACAAGCAGAAGATCTCTTCTGCTCAGACGACCAAGAAGATCACGAAGGCGATGGAGCTCATCGCGGCTTCGCGCATCCAGAAGGCGATGGCGCGCGTCAAGGCGTCGTCTCCCTTCGCGCGCGCCGTGACGCGAGCCGTCTCGGCGGTCGCGACCCACTCCAACGTCGAACACCCGCTCACGACGGAGCGCCCGGTCATCCGCCGGTCGGCCGTCGTCATCTTCACCTCCGACCGCGGCCTCGCGGGAGCGTTCAACTCCCAGATCCTGCGCGAGGGACTCGAGCTCGCAGCGCTGCTGCGTTCGCAGGGCAAGGAAGTCACGTACTTCCTGGTCGGGCGTAAGGCCGTCGGATACTTCCAGTTCCGCAAGCTCGCGAGCGCTGCGCAGTGGATCGGCGACACCGATACCCCGCAGTTCAGCACCGCCGAAGAGATCAGCGCCGAGCTGCTCGATTCGTACCGGCGCGGGGGAGACACGGATGGCGTCGATGAGATCCACCTCGTCTACAACCGCTTCGTCAGCATGATGGTGCAGTCGGCCGAGACGGTCCGCCTGCTCCCGCTCGAGGTCGTCGAATCGGATTCGTCGGCGACGAGCGCGGTCTACCCGCTCTACGAGTTCGAACCGGACCCCGAGACGGTGCTCGATGCGCTCCTGCCGGTGTACATCCAGAGCCGCGTCTTCAACGCCCTCCTGCAGTCCTCGGCGGCCAAGCACGCCGCGACGCAGAAGGCGATGAAGTCGGCCAGCGACAACGCCGACAAGCTCATCACGACCTACACCCGCCTGCGCAACAACGCGCGTCAGGCCGAGATCACGCAGCAGATCGCCGAGATCGTCGGCGGCGCCGACGCGCTGTCGTCGAGCAAGTAAGCCCACACGAAAGAGAAGAAGACCATGACTCTCACCGCCACCGAGCAAGCGCCGGAGACCGCGGTCGTCGGGCGCGTCGCGCGCGTCAACGGTCCCGTCGTCGACATCGAGTTCCCGCACGACGCGATCCCGGACATCTACAACGCGCTCAAGACGACCGTCACCATCGGCGACGAGTCGACCGAGCTCACGCTCGAGGTCGCTCAGCACCTCGGCGATGACCTCGTTCGCGCCATCGCCCTGAAGCCCACGGACGGTCTCGTCCGCGGCCAGGAGGTGCGCAACACCGGCGGCCCCATCACGGTTCCCGTCGGCGACGTCACCAAGGGCAAGGTCTTCAACGTCATCGGCGAGGTGCTCAACGCGCAGCCGGGCGAGAAGATCGAGATCACCGAGCGCTGGGGCATCCACCGCAAGGCTCCGAACTTCGACCAGCTCGAGTCGAAGACGCAGATGTTCGAGACCGGCATCAAGGTCATCGACCTGCTGACGCCGTACGTCCTCGGTGGAAAGATCGGCCTGTTCGGCGGTGCCGGTGTCGGCAAGACCGTCCTCATCCAGGAGATGATCCAGCGCGTCGCGCAGGACCACGGTGGTGTGTCGGTGTTCGCCGGTGTCGGCGAGCGCACCCGTGAGGGCAACGACCTCATCCACGAGATGGAAGAGGCCGGTGTCTTCGACAAGACCGCCCTCGTCTTCGGCCAGATGGACGAGCCGCCCGGAACGCGTCTGCGCGTCGCCCTCTCGGCCCTGACGATGGCCGAGTACTTCCGCGACGTGCAGAAGCAGGACGTGCTGCTCTTCATCGACAACATCTTCCGCTTCACGCAGGCCGGATCCGAGGTCTCGACCCTTCTCGGCCGCATGCCGTCCGCGGTGGGTTACCAGCCCAACCTGGCCGACGAGATGGGTGTGCTCCAGGAGCGCATCACCTCGACGCGTGGTCACTCGATCACGTCGCTCCAGGCCATCTACGTCCCCGCCGACGACTACACCGACCCGGCGCCGGCCACGACGTTCGCGCACCTCGATGCGACGACCGAGCTGTCGCGTGAGATCGCCTCGAAGGGTCTGTACCCGGCCGTCGACCCGCTGACGTCCACGAGCCGCATCCTCGACCCGCGTTACATCGGTGCCGACCACTACCGTGTGGCGACCTCGGTCAAGCAGATCCTCCAGAAGAACAAGGAACTGCAGGAGATCATCGCGATCCTCGGTGTCGACGAGCTCTCGGAAGAGGACAAGGTCGTCGTGTCGCGTGCGCGCCGCATCCAGCAGTTCCTCTCGCAGAACACCTACATGGCGAAGAAGTTCACCGGTGTCGAGGGTTCGACGGTTCCCATCAAGGAGACCATCGAGTCGTTCGATGCGATCGTCAAGGGCGACTTCGACCACGTGGCCGAGCAGGCCTTCTTCAACGTCGGCGGTATCGGCGATGTCGAAGAGCGCTGGGCGCAGATCCAGAAGGAAAACGGCTGAGCATGCCCGTCAACGTGAGCCTGGTCTCCGCGGACGCGGAGGTATGGACCGGTGAGGCGACGCTCGTCATCGCCAAAACGGTCGAGGGCGAGATCGGTCTGATGGCCGGACACGAGCCGATCCTGGCGATCCTCGCCGAGGGTCAGGTGCGCATCACCCAGCCGGACGGCACCAAGGTCCTCGCGAACGCGCAGGACGGGTTCCTGTCGATGGAGGGTGACGTGCTCACCATCGTCGCCGGCAACGCGGCTCTCGCTTAATCGTTCACCGGATGCCCGGCACCCGCCTCGTGCGGTGCCGGGCATCCGCCGTCTCCGGATGCCTTCCTCATGCTGATCCTCCTACCGCCGAGCGAGACCAAACGCCCGGGCGGACGCGGTGGTCCTCTCGAGCCCTCGGGGCTCGCGCTGCCCTCTCTCGCCCCGGAACGGGAGCGGGTCGTGGACGCGCTGGTGGAGCTCGCGAACGATGAGGACGCCGCCGCGCGCGTTCTCGGGCTCGGTGCCAAGCAGCGGGGCGAGATCGCGCACAATGCTCGGCTCCGGACGGCTCCGACGATGCGCGCGGTCGATCGATACACCGGAGTGCTCTACGACGCGCTCGATGCAGCGAACCTCGACGCCGTCGCGCGTCGGTGGCTGGGCTCGCACGTGCTGATCCACAGCGCCCCGTTCGGCCCGGTCGGCGCTCTCGATGCGATTCCCGCGTATCGCCTCGGCGCGACCGCATCCCTTCCGGGTCTGCCCTCGTTGCGCCGCGTGTGGGCGGATTCCGTCGGCCGCGCGCTTGCGGCGAGGTCGGAGGCGTTCGTGCTCGATCTGCGTTCCGAGGCGTACGTCGCGCTCGGGCCCCTGCCGAGCGAGCTTCCGCAGGCGTATGTCCGCGTGGTGACGCGGACCGAGGGCGGGGCCTTGCGTGCGCTGAATCACTTCAAC
>Ga0247741_1002027_pt1 | contig 11287 bp, 12 predicted proteins | sample UWRJL213509R2_FD_180945 | JGI IMG/M metagenome (GOLD analysis project Ga0247741, IMG submission 180945) | Plant litter microbial communities from Arlington Agricultural Research Station in Wisconsin, United States - UWRJ-L213-509R-2 | ecosystem: Environmental > Terrestrial > Plant litter >...
TCGCTCATTGTAGATTTTCGAAGGAGGGTCAGAGAAGAGATGAAGGTACTTCAAGGTAATCTAACCACCGGATAAAGCTTGATATTGAATTTCGGCCAAAACGAAAAATGGATCTTTGCAAATGTTTTGACTGCGCGCGCTAGATATAATCCAGAAACTGTAAACCATGTCGTGGATGCCAGTGTCTTTCGGCGAGCTTTCTAAATAGATTTATCTTCAGTTACCATATTAAACTTTTTAGAATCCTGATTTCGATACGAACTTCGCGAGCAAATTATTAAAATTGAAGCAGGCTACTAAAGTGCAACTTAATTCTAACTACTGCTTCGAAATTTATTGAAAGCTGACACATAAATTTAAATGCGCACTGAAATACATTGACCATAAATATTCCACGTAAAGACTGGCAGCCTCCCTAATGCGGAGTAACTCACGGGAAATTAGTGCTTGACGAACGCAGCAATAAGTTTCTAAGGGTGATTGAGCGAATACAAGGTGACAATCAAATCTCAACGGCGTTATGTTCAGGCACTTCGATGATCGCTATCTAAATATTTTAGGACCTCAAATAGTGAACTTATTTGATGTTGATCTGGTGGTCCATATCGATTCAATTGACGTGCTCCCATACCTAGTGCTATTGGGCCTGCATAATCGGCCTCAAATGAATCGCCGACAAATAAACATTCTTCAGGAGCGCAGTTGAATGAGCTTAATATTTCTTTGTATATTTGAGGCTCAGGTTTGATGGTTCCCAATTCATAGCTAAGAAATTTTTTTGCATCAAGCTCGGATAAAAGTTTTTCAATTGCTATTCCGTACGGCTGAGCTAAATTCGAACAAAGCCCCACGTGAATCCCGCGTGACTGCAAATCATTAAGCGTATTTGTCACGTCGTCAAAAAGAGTGAGGTGTGATATTTCCCTATCGATTTGATTTTCAATAGATTCTACAAATCTATCAGAAGGACTTATTCCTAATGCGTTGCTAATCGCCCTAACGCCGCCATTGATTGTCATCACAGTACGAGCATCACCATCGAGGGCCTGACGACCATATTCGCGAGCCCACTTCAGAAGTTGACGAAAAGGATGATGCTTTACGTGCGGTTGAATTAGAGTTTCGAACACGTCAAATATAATGTATTTAATTTGATTTGAATTATTCAAGCTTAGGCGCTGTTCAGTCATAATTTTTTACTCTCTGCAAAATAGCGTCACGTAAAATATTTTCCTGCGCCAAAAGTTTCGCTACATTTTTTGCGTCATCGATTCCCGAGTGTGCTCTACCTTCAAACGAAAGTTCCTTCATTATCAGTGCGCGGCCCAGTCCAACCTTGTGGCCAAATTTTCGAGCGAACAATTGTTTCACGTTGAAGTGTTGTAAATGTGCGAGTGGATTTGTTAACTTTTTTAATCGGCATTCCATAATAAATTGAGAGCGGTCAAAGACCCCCCATGAACCCCACGCCTCAACTTTAGATACTTGCAGCCACGACGATAGTTCCAAAAGTCTGTAATTCAATGGCACCGCATTGTCAACAATGACTTGTTCTATTCCCGTCAACTTAGTGCAAAAAGCCGTTAGAGTGGGATTATCGATAGGTCTGACATAGAGCTGCAAAGAATCTATAATCTTTAAATTGTCAGTTGATAAATCACAAGCGACCACACCGATCTCGATAATTTCGTGCCCTTCTATTAAAATCGGCTGCGATTCGCTGCAAGTGCATTCAAGATCAATTAGCGCGATACGTAAATTTAATGACATTTTTTTACTTCTCTAAAATTTTTTAGCATATCCGTAGATGATGATTACTTTTTTCAGGATTGACTTAATCGCTAGAAGTTCATTAAAAAAAATTTATCACTAGCTAAAGACCTAAAGTTTTTCAATTCAAGTCACCTAGGTAAACACACCGTCCGCCAAACGACCTATTAAATTCATCACTTCATTTTCTCCAAACTTGGAGAGCGCATGCTCAATCGGAGGCTGACCTCCGAAAATTTCCAGCGGTGTTTGAAGCCAGCGTATTGCGGCGTCACAATCTCCGTCCATCAACTCGTTCGCAGCATATTCAATTTTAGCGGTTCTCCAGCTATCAAATGTCTTTCGCAAAGGTAGATTATTTTTATACATATGACCGCGATCTTTACCTGAAAAGCTCTTGCATTTTTCGAGAAGGATTTTATAAACTCTCCATAGCTCTACATCATTTTCATCATAAGGCGAAGCAAACGTATCTATCTGTACCCAGCTTTCTTCCTGACCTACATGAATATAATCTTTGAAGTCATCAACTAAAACTACTCTTTCGATTAAGCACGGATCAACAAAATTCAAATTTTTCGTCTTGCCCTCCCAAAGCACATATTCAATTTTTTCAAACCATTGTGGTGCAAAATTTTCTTCGACTAAAAATTTTGCGATACTTCTAAAAATTGGTTCAGATACGGCAGTGAAAATTACAATTTTTTCCGTAATCGATTCACAGCTAATGAGAAATTCGTAAAGCCAGGGACGTGGAATCTGACTCACTGCATTAGAGATCAAAGTACCTTCGAGATCCAACGCAATTACTTTCATCTTTCGTTCTCGATAACTAATAGTGGGCAGAGTCAAGTAAATATTTTCTAACAACGTAAAATTGTTCGATTGAATTATTTGCAAGCAAAGTCTCTTTGATCGATTTACCGGCGAAAACTGGATTAGAATTGGCTCTACTAAATAAGGAATATGCGTGGTCATTGCCCACTAGCGCACGCAAGTATTTGAAAATTGTTATCAAGATACTTAGGCGTTCGATCACATCATTTTTTTCAGAAGGTGGGAAATCGTCCAGATCTCCATGGAGCAAATTTTCGTATTTTGTGGAAGAAATTCCACCGAGAATTGTAGCCCTTTCGGTTAGGGACAAATTCCATCGCTCTTTTTCGCAAAGCTTTTCAAACCATCCCATGCTTGCTTCAACATGCGCGCGCGTGACGTCTGGAAAATTAAACGAATCTTCGGGCATATATTCCGTAAACTCCTGATACTGCTTATGAGACGTGGACTATTCGGAACCGGTTAATATTAACTACCTGCGCGCTTCTCTTCATAAAGTATGAGCACACCTCGCAAGCTAAATTAGATATCACTCTCGCTTGGCATTTTTCGCAGGCTCGAACTTCACAATACAAATGCATAAATCTTCTGTCGCGCATTGTGAACAACTCAGATTTTTCAACATAAAATCGCTCGAAAAATTTGCAAACAAAGCCGCGAACGCTGTACGTTATTTCCAGTGGCTCTTCGAGTAAATAAGTTTTATATTTTTAACTGAATCAACATCATTCTCTCTATTCGACAAACTAATCGCATCGACCTTTTGCGGTACAGCAATTCGAATAGTCCACAACTCATCAAGCGACCCTTCGAGCTCCGCAGAAACGATATCGTACTCAGGTCTTTCCTTATCAGGCGCATCCAGATTTGCTGGGAGAAACTTGAATTCGTACTCCTGTAAATCTAGGTGCTCGGTAAAATCCAGGGCGTCAAATATTGAATAGCATTTGATTCGGCATCATTTTCGTCGCAGCCGAATGCACACTCATCTCCATCTTCATAAAGCGGTCAGCAAAATTATTAAGCAATTCCACGTTGTTCTCCGATTTTATTTCAAACTCCTCAACTTTTTGATCGCGGAGAAATAGAAAAGGTGATATTAAGAAATTAACGCACCGAATTTTCCAGATAGCGTACAACTACATACAAGTCTTCAACAGATTCGCTACCTAACAAATAGCTTTTTATAGAATGATTGTTGAAAATTTGATTCGAATTCTTTCGATTGAAAAGCTCGCAGTAGAACTCTACACCGACTAATGCGGCCGAATTTTTTGCGATTAAAACTAGTAAAGCAAGTCGCTCCATAACTGACCGTTCAAACTCATTTAATGGATCGCATTCGTTTAAAAGGTATAAGACGTCAAGCTCACTATCGGAAATGTTTCCAAGCAATTTTAATTTCTCTTCGTGCCGCAAATTCCATTTCCCCTCAGCTGACATCAACTCGAGCCATTGGAGACCAGCGGACAGATGGCTCGCGTTGAGATTCGGTAAGTCTTCCGAATTTCCCATAATCAAGTCTCAGCTTTTTTTAATGAAATATACCGACGGTATTACAACGTGACGCTGTTATGTAGAGCAGCTTTCATAACAGGCTTTACCAAAGTTTTCGCTGCATTTTTTCAAACCTACTACTGACTTCGCTAAAGCCTGTTCTGACTGAAAGACATTCCATAAAAAATATTTTTGCAATTTATCAATTTTTCAAACCAACGAATTTTTTTGGTAAACCAGTTTCCAGTTTTTTAAGGGGGGATGCGAGTCTTCTCGACTGGTCGCGAACAGGTGTTCATCTTTCTGTGCTACACGCACACGCATCGACCACAGATCCATTAAGTTACCCTCAAATTCAACTTCTAAAATGTCGAACTCTCCTAACTCCTTAGGATTAGAAATTTTGGAAGGGACATACTTAAACTCAAAATCTTCTAAACCTAGATGTTCAATAAAATCGAGGGCGTCAAATATTGAATAGCATTTTATTCGCAAGCTTGAGTAACACTTCGGATCGAGCGCATAGATTGGAAGCAACGGTACGTATCCCGGAAAAAACTTTGTAACCAGCACGAATTGATTGCAATCATCTTCACAAAAAATCCCATCGTCATAAACCAATGCCGACATGGTTTCAGGGGGTTTGTACTCTATAAAAAGAGTCCCGACTTTTTGCGATACCACTACCATTCGTTTTTCCGCTCGAAGGTCAGAGTGAAATTACATACTATGACTGAAATCAATTCAAATGATAATGAATTTCATATCTGCCAACGATTTAGGAGCAAGCATATCATGCGGATAGAATTGCTCGCAATGAAGAAATCTCTAAATGAAGAAAAATACAAAGCTTTTATTGCTTACTTAAGAGCTGCGCGAGAGGCGCAGGGGTTGTCTATACGCGACTTGGGAGAGTTGATCGGTGAGCCTAATCAAATAGTGCATCGGATCGAAAATGGCGAGCGAAAGTTAACCGTTCAGGAGTATGTACAGTATTGCCGAGCTCTGAAGATTGCGCCTATGCCCGGAATAGAGATGCTCGAAGAATCAACCACGACAAAGTAGTGCTAAGTTTCAAACACATATCTTTCCTATTCCAGTTTTAAAATCAATCTTCAGGGTAGAGTCAGCGATCATTCCCAATTTCACTGCCGCTCTTTTGTTCGTAAGACTGCCCCTTACTCGCAGCGACAGGGGTACATATTTATCATTGTAAGATAGTGCGTCATTCATTTTTAAAACGTATTGGGCAGCATGAACGCAGTAGAAATTGAATCAGCCGTATCAGACCTTGCGCTTGAGCCCTTTGACCCAGCTGAGTTTCCGTTCGCGTTTTTGGCGGCTTTTTGGGAACAAAAACTCGCGCTGAAGCGCCTGCTAGACCGGCAGCGTGGAGGTTAATGTGCCGCCTTCGCAGATGATTAATCCAATGTTCGACTTTGCTGTTGATAATTGAAGACGAGATGGTTCTGCACCATCATCACTCAGCCCGCCCGCCCGCCGATGAGGGTTTCAGCAAGCCCAATCCCGGCGAAATATTATTCGCCATTGGGTATCTCTTTGCCCCATAGAGATTTCAGCCGATTAGCTATTTTAGACTCTGAACCTATATTTGTTGGTTTATAGAACTGCGGGATTTCAGAATTTGTGTATTTCTGAAAAACCCACCCATCTGGATAGGAATGGGGATACATATACTTTACATTGTGGTCAGGACTAGGATGATTCTTAAGATGCTCTGGAACCTCTATCGTCGGTTGTGACTTTACATATTCCAGCGCATCATTTATTGCGCTATACGACGCATTACTTTTAACTGTGCTTGCTAAATACGTGGTGGCCTGCGCTAGCGTTATTCTGGCTTCTGGCATTCCAATCTTGCTTACTACATCTAGAGCATTGTTTGCTATCGCCAGCGCATTTAGATCGGCATTCCCAACATCTTCTGAAGCAAATATTGCCAATCTTCGAGCAATAAAAACGGGGTCCTCTCCACCATCCAGCATTACAGCCAGCCACAAAATTGCCGCATCAGGATCAGACCCTCGCATACTTTTTATAAACGCAGATATGACATCATAGTGCCTGTCCTGATTTTTATCATAGGATCGCGAATTTTCTTTAATTAGAGATTTTAATTTGTCAGGACTCAGCTCGTTTTTAAGTCGTAAATTAATGGCGGACTCTAAATTTGAAATTGCCTTTCTGGCATCCCCATTCGAAAACCGAGCCATCAACTCAATATAACTTTCATCAAAGCGCTCATTAGTTTTTGCCGTAGCAGATTCAATAATTTGGATAATTGAATCATGGCTAATCTGGGTCAATTCTATGATTTGAACTCTGGACAACAGTGCTTTGTTTACACTGCTTCTAGGGTTTTCTGTAGTAGCACCTATCAGGATAAAGCGGCCACTTTCTACGTGAGGGAGCAGAGCGTCCTGCTGTACCTTCGTAAATCTGTGAATTTCGTCGATGAAAATAACTGGCGTTTTGCCCCGAAACTCAACTTCATAAGATGCTAATTCAATCGTTTTCTTTAATTCGGGAATGCCCGAGAGGACGGCGGAAATACGAAATAGCTTTATCTCTGGTGCACAGCAAAGAATATTTGCAAGCGTTGTCTTTCCTGATCCTGGAGGCCCCCAAATAATCATACTTCTAGGAATTTTGTCATTTAGCGCCGGATATTTTTCCACTAATTTTTGAAAACCAACGTAGTCTATCTGCTCTTCAGGTCGCAACCTATGAGCCAAAGGTATTACTCCAGAACTCTCTGTACTATGGGAAGAGAAAAGGTCATTATTCATGAGGAAACCCTTTGAAATTTCTAATGCTTTTTAACATCTCAACAAGGTAGCTATTTCGTAGTTGCGAATTACTTTGCGCCTCCGTGATACTCCTCATATCTTCCGCACTGCCGACAATATGAACTTCATTTTCAGCACGGGTGATCGCGGTATACAGCCATGCTCGATCAACTATTTTCCCTTTTGAAAGAGCAATGATGACACGCGGAAACTGGGAACCTTGTGCCTTATGCAGTGTGATTGCGTAACCCAGTTCCATGCTATCCAAAACCGCCTGATTAACTTCTACCTTTTCACCCGTATCCAGAGTTACGTCACCAAACGAATCGACTGCCCGTTGAACACTACTCAGGAACCCAAGCGATCCATTCTGAATACCCTTCTCATACAGGTTTTGAGTAAACATGATCGCATCATTGAGCCGGAGGTCCTGGGAGAACTTCTCACCATTTATCTCAAATTCGAGACGTTCACCGTGAGGGTTTACTTTGCTTTGGACAAGCTTATTTATCTCCTTGACGAGCGCCTTTGTGGGAGCCATTACGCGGGTATCTTCAGGGCTCTTTTCATAAAGTGAGCAACACACATTAACAATGTCGTTTTCGCTCGTTTCATGAAAGTGAATATTCCCTGTAGATAGCTGTTCAGGCACAACACCTGTATTAATTGATTTACTGAACTCCGGTATGCCCGTACTACCTTCCTGACGTTTAACAATGTCTAGCATCGTGTTGGCGATGCCTCCAGAATGAACGATGTCTGCGAGAACCTTGCCGCATCCGATTGGAGGTAACTGATCAGGATCGCCCGTAAAAATAATGAAAACAGATGGGTGCAAATGATTCACTAATCGATACATCGTAGGAAGATCAATCATACTGGCCTCATCAATGATCAGTATGTGGTTCTTTTTTTCCGATGTAGGGTTAATGGCCTCTCCTCTAAGCAAGGCTGCAATGGTCTTTGTGGGAAAGCCAACCGACTCATGGAGTCGCAGCGCAGCGCGTCCACTCAAAGCAACCGCGTGAATTTCAAAGCCCATTGCACTATATGCTCGAAGAGCCGTTTTAACCACTGTTGTCTTGCCTGTTCCAGCTCCTCCGGTGATGCAGCTAACCACATTATCAAGGCATACGAAAACCGCTTCTGCTTGCTTCTCCGTTAAATCATAAGGCTTCTCATTAGCAGCCTCACTTAAGGCTTGGTACGCCGCCTGATCAAACAAGTTTTTCTGATTGGCTAGCGCTTTAAGCCGCTTCGCAACCACATTTTCCATGAGCAATTGAGCAGTCGGGTGGAAGGTGCCGTGTTGGGAATTACGGATAAATTGGGCTTTGTCATATCCAGCGGAAAAAGCCCGACTCACGAGGTCTTTATGCTTGAGTAATTTCCTTAAGTGGGGCTGCACATCCTTGTGAGTTGTGTAAGTATGGCCTTTCTCCACTTCCTTTCTAATTGCCACCTCAAGCGCTGCACTCAAACGCCTCTCATCATCTTCAGCAATTGGGCTGTCAAGATGCCAATTTGGCATATTACGATCGATTTCCTCAAACGACATGCCAAAGCCAAGAAGAAGGTAGGGATTGTCTTGGATCGCCTGGATAGACTTCTCTCCATGATGCTTTAGTAACCTTTGCTGTACGCTTGAAGGAATTTTTCGCTGAGACATCCAGTTACAGAAGGCTAGGTTTTTATATTTGGCGTAACCGTAAAATAAAACCTCGATAGAATCTTCACTTAAAACGCCTCTGAGGCGGTTTCTTGACTTCGGAGAGTCACATTGCGCCGTTGAATGAAAGTCGCTTCCCAACAACCTCCAAAGCGCTCTAGCCTTGTTTTCACCAATGCCCTTGAAGTCTTTTTCTCCTGCAATGAACTGAATTAACTGTTCACCCGTCTCTGGCAGAGCGCATTCAAGATGTCCAGGTGACTCATAAGTGTGCTGTTGCATCTCATAGTCGCCAATCTCAACACTCCCAATCTCGCGTATACCTCTGACCGTCCAATGCTGACCTATCGCGGGCTGCACAGGAAGAGTATCGGGGTGAATTTTAATCGTGGCGTAATACCGTCCACTACTTGATTTGTAGCTATCTTTTGCCAGCGGCACGCCGGTGAAGATAACCAGATTTTTTGACGTGAACGGTATGCTTGTAACCCGCAAGTGTTCTTCGTGCAGTTTGGCGATCATCGAGGCATGAACCCCATGTCTGAAAGCGTTTCATTTAGTTCGCCAAAGCGTTCCAATTTATTTTCCAATTCCTTGACCTTCGCTTTTAGCTCAATATTCTCTACTTCTAATTTTGATACCCGTATTGAATTAAGCTTTGTTTGATTGGAGGTGTTGTCATAGTGCTTTAGCTTGAAAGGGTCTGACTTCGCAGGCTCCGTGAGTGGCGGTAACACGCCACGATCACGCAGGTCATCTTCAAGCTGAATTAAAGCCGCTTTCAGCGCTGGGTTTTGGTTTAATGCGCTTTTACCACAGCCAATGGATTTTGCGATCTCAACGCGACTGAGACTTCCACGAAAGATGATTTGGGTGAAGTCATCATCTGTTTGTGTTGCTTTCCAAACCTCAAATGTTTCAAGGTTCTCCTGAGCCTTTTGTTGACCGTTAGCCATCTTAAGACTTTACCCCTAACTTGCGCCTGACATCCAAAGGAAGATTATTAATGGTCCTTTCGAACACTGCATCAATGGTGTCCACCAATAGACGCTCATTATTAACCTTGGTTTCTTGAAGCTCTTTAACAAGATCATCTTTCTTTTTTTGTCGCAACCCACCTTTGCTCGCGATGCGCCTTTCTCTGGAGGCAGCCAACTCCTTATTCACGTCATCAAGGTATCGGGTCAATGACTCAGAATAGGAGCACGAATTAAACAGTGGTTGAGGTTTGCAGCCTACCAATCTGGCAACTTCGGCCTTCTGAATTTGATAGTTTGACTTCTTTTCGTAGCTGGATTTAAGACCGTTTCTACGAATAAAATTCCGTTTATCTTTTCTTAGGTCTTCAATCGCAATGTAGGAATTATGAGAATTATTTTTTTGACTTACCCAGTTAGGTAAACTTAGTGGCTCATCGCGCTCCGGTTCATCTGAACCTAAAAATCCATAATAGTCATCAATCATTATTGGCTGCTCAACGTCACAGGGTCCCACGCGGCCATCTCTAATGATTCTTCAAGATGGGCGATGTATCTGTCATATTTTGTCTTTCCGCTATTTTTCTTGAGTTCCTTTATCCTTTGTAATGCTAACCGAACCGTCTTCGCATTCTCTGTTTTAAAGAATGTTGGAAGCTCAGCGTTTCTACAAACCGCCACATCGTCTTTGATTGAAACAAGAATCCCCTCATAATTCATTTCTGAAATATCCGAATGAATACAGCCCAAGCAAAACTTTGGCTCGGCATTTCTTCTTTGGGGAATCCCGTCCTCTGCACACTTCGCGCGATGCTGATTACCCTCCCGAAGCATGCAGGTCGCCCAAAGGTTGGATTTGATGCCGATTACCCGATCAGAAACTATTTCCATAACTTTTGCTTGGTCTTCGGGTTTGACCACCTTGGTCAGTCTGGCAGTTTTACTCACATACCGTTGAAACCCACCTGCGTAGTCATAATACTCTTCATTAGCAGCTTGAAAGTGTCGTCTCACGATCTTACTGATAACGGCGCGTTCAGCGATCCTCACAATAACCTGCGTTTCTTTATTTCTTAGGTAAGCCATAAAAAAACTGTTGTCCATATGCTTAAAATTTGCGCGAATCACTTTGCCTACATCGCCCCGATAACGGGTTAATACGGCCTCAGCCCAAATATGCCGAAACGCATGAGGGGTTGGATACGGCAGATCAGCCAAAAGCTCTTTAGTTATGCGTTTTGTGTCGCTTTCATTGAAGACCTTACTCTTATCTTTCAAAAACGCTTTGGTTTCCAATGACAACCGCTCATCAAAAAGCTTTGACATTGACTCAGGTACCGTACCATTCCGGTATTGAGTCAGAAGTTGGGTTTTCCTGTAAAATTCATTAAACTCATAAATTGGCAAACCCTTCCTCAGTTGGGTTCTGATCTCCGACAAGTCTGAATACTTATCAATCTGACTGTGCTCAAATAGGGAATAATTATGGATAAAGTCGATCCATAACAAGTCCACCCTACTGCCAATAAATACAGCGGACTGAAACTTATTTTCTTCTTTTAATTTGATACCAGGCCTATAAAGTGCTGGTTCGTCATCACCCGACAGATTGATGGTTGAAGCCATATGAGCAATTAGGTATGCGTAGGACGTTATTTCCCGATTTACTTTAGATTCCCCATGAGTCTTAGGAACCGCCCAATTCACGTTAAAACGCCAAGGAATGT
>Ga0247741_1002028_pt1 | contig 11281 bp, 13 predicted proteins | sample UWRJL213509R2_FD_180945 | JGI IMG/M metagenome (GOLD analysis project Ga0247741, IMG submission 180945) | Plant litter microbial communities from Arlington Agricultural Research Station in Wisconsin, United States - UWRJ-L213-509R-2 | ecosystem: Environmental > Terrestrial > Plant litter >...
TCCGCGGCGCGGATCATGGCCGTGGTGCGCGATGGGCTCCGGCCGCCGGCGATCGCATCGGCCGCGAAGGCACGCCGCGTCGCTCGACGGCGATGACGTCGGCCGCGGGTCGTGACGCCGCGTCGCTCGACGGCGATGACGTCGGCCGCCGGTCGTGACGCCGTGTCGGTCGACGGCGATGACGTTGGCCGCCGGTCGTGACGCCGCGTCGCTCGATGACGTCGGCCCGCGGGTCGTGACGCCGCGTCGGTCGACGGCGATGACGTCGGCCGCCGGTCGTGACGCCGCGTCGTTCGACGGCGCGCGGGGTCCGCTACACCGAGACCGCGGCGCGCAGCTCGGCGGCGGTGAAGTCGCGCTTGCCGCCGGCCTCGGCGGCGCGCACGAGCTCGACGAGCGCGGCGTTGACAGGGGCGGTGGTGCCGACGCGCGCGGCGAGCTCGGCGATCTCGCCTTGCAGGTAGTCGACTTCGGTCGGGCGACCAGCGGAGAGGTCGTCTTGCATCGACGAGCGCGCGTGCGGATCGACGGCGAGCATCGAGCGCGCGATGAGCCGGAACACGGCGTCGGGCAGCTCGAGGATGCGCGGTACCCAGCTCGGCGGGACCGGCGCGAGCTTGGCGAGGGGCTGTTTCGCCGCGCTGCAGGCGCGCATCGCCTCGCGCATCACGGCGGCGAGCACGCGCCGGTAGTCGCGCTGCGCGAGCTCGGTGGCGAGCGGCACGCCGGCGAGCGCGTTGATCGCGTTGTTGAGGTTCATCACGAGCTTCGTCCACTGCACGGCGGTGATGTCGGCGCGCGATTCGAGCGCGAGCTTTGCTGCCGCGGCGGCGCGCACGAGAGGCTCGCCCGCCGGCGACGCCTCGATCATCAGCGTGCCGGTGGTGCCGCGGTGATACGCACCGCGTTCACGCCGCACCACGTTCCACGGCACCATGCCCGCGAGCACGCGGCGACCGGGGAGGGCGGCGCGCAGCACCTCGGGGTTGCGCACGCCGTTCTGCAGGCTCACCACCACGGCGTGCTCGGGCAGGACCGCCGCCAGCGTGGCGCCGGCCTCGGCGGTCTGCGCGGACTTCACCGTGACGAGCACGACGTCGGCCCCCGCGGCCGCGGTGGGATCGGTGGTCGCGATCACGTTCACGGTCCGCGTCGGCCCGTCGAGCTCCGAGATCGCGAGGCCCTGCGCCAGCTCCTCCATCACGCGCGCGCGACCGATCAGCGTCACGGGCGCGCCTCCCGCAGCGAGCTTGCCCCCGACCCAGCAGCCGATCGCGCCCGCACCGAACACGGCGATCACAGCGCCACCTCGGCGATTGTTCCCGTCGCGAAGTCCGAGTAGCGCGCCCACGTGGGCCTCACCCGCAGGTACGCCAGCGTGGGCCACGCGCGCAGGCGATCGCGGCCATCGGGGAACGCGACGAAGTAGCACGCGCGCAGCCGTTCGAGATCCTCCGCGGTCGGCACATCGGCGACGCCTTCGAGCTGCACCGTGATCTCCTCGGACCACACCGTGATCGCGCAGCGCGGGTCGGCGACGAGGTTCGCGTACTTGCGCGACGTGGTCACGGTGTCGAACACGAGCTCCATGTCGTCGGAGACCGCGTAGCCCACCACGGCGGACTGCGGCCGCCCGTCGGCGTGTACCGACGCCTGCACGCACACCTTCTGGGCCTGGAGGAACGCGAGCAGCTCCGTACGCGTCATGTCGAGACGGTACTGCGCTCCCGTGCGATCGCGCTCGGCCCCGGGCATGGGATTCACGCGACTTACGCGGGCACGCGCGCTGCAATTGTCGAGAACCATGAACAACGCACTCATCCCCCGTGATCCCCAGCAGGGCAAAGTTGGTTACGCGCTCGCCTGGTTGCTCGGCATTCCGCTGCCGCTGCTCCTGATCGTCTATCTGTTCAGCCGCGGCTGCTAGCTGTAAGCGGGCAGGCAGCGAAGCGTTGATGCTCCGTCGGTGTCGCTCGTGTCCGCGAGCAGACCCGAGGGAGGCCTGCCGTGTTGCATCGCTCGTGCGTCGCATTGTCCGTGATCTATCTCGTGGTACTCGGCGCCTGCGGCGCGAAGATGAAGATGGCGTCCGCGCCGATGGCGGCGGGTGACAGCCGTCCGATGCCGCAGGCGCCGCCGCCTCTCGAGCGATCGCTCTTCGACAAGAGCCCGACGGGCGCGCTGACCGAGGAGGCCCTGCAGCGAATCCTCGCCGCTCCCATCGAGCTCGAGCTCCCGGCGCGCGTCGGCGTGCTCCCCATCCAGACCGCGACCGACTGGCGCGGTCCCGGACCGGATAGCAAGGTGCCGGCGGGCGTCGCTCCGCTCGTGAAGACGCTGCGCGCCGATCCCGCGTTCACGCTCGTCACCCAGACGATGGTGATTCCGTCGGGTGCGCTGGGCATGGAAGCGCTGCGCGAGATCGCAGCACGCTATCGCTTGCGCTACCTGCTGCTCTACCGCGAGGTGCTCGCGAAGGGCTCGCGCCTGAGCCCGTGGGCGTGGGGCTACGCCACGCTCGTCGGCGCACTGTTTCTCCCCGGCAAGCGGCAGGAGGTCTACGGCTACACCGAGGTCTCGATGTTCGACGTGAAGACCGGCCTCCTCATGTTCACCACGCGGCGCGCGATCGACGCTTCGCAGACGACGAATCAGTGGCACCAGCGGGAGAAGATCGATCAGCTCGCGGCCAACGCCGTCGCGAAGTTCGCGCCCGAGCTCGCGCTCGATGCGCTCGCGGATCTCCGCCGCTTCGCCTCTGCCGCCGAGGCCGAGAACATGCGGCGCCGCGGTGGTGACGGCGCCGCCGTTGCGACCGACGCGAATTGATTCCGGTCACGACGTGACCCCGGACGAGGGCGCCGCGCGCAACTAGAATCGATCGCGGACGACGACGCCGTCGCGCCGTCGCCAACCACCGTCGATCCACACGTGGCCCGTGCCGTTCTTCTGCCAGCGGCCCTCGATATAGACGAAGCCCGGGCGCTCGCGCTGGTACGAGCCATCGAGCCAGATCCACCGCCCGTGCGCCCGGTTCCAGTGCCCATGGGCCCAGACGTAGCCGGGCCGGTACGTCGCGGTCTCCTCGCGCGGCGCGGGCGGCGAGTCCGCCACGATGTGGCCTTCGGTCGCGCAGGCGCCGACGAGGAGAAGCGGGACGAGAAGTCTTCCGAGGATGCGCATGTGAGCCTCCTGGCTTTCCACATGCGCAGCAAGCACCGCGCCGGGGAGGCGCGTGCAGTTCCGCGGAGCTAGCGATCGGTCGTCGGGCCTGGGCGCACGCCGCGCGCCGGAGAGCTACAGGACCGCGCCCTGCGTGATCCAGAGCAGCCAGAGCTTGTAGTCGGGATCGTTGACGTCGATGAACGTCGCGTTCGGATGGTTGTAGGGCGCGGGCTCGTAGAGCGGCTTGGTGAGGAAGCGCGAGAGCGCGGGGGTGGTCAGATCGAGGAGGCCCGGGATGGCCTTCATGTTCGTGAGCGTCGTCGCTGCGCCATCGTCGTAGTGGATCTGCGCGGTCGCGGGACCGCCCGCGGTGTGGCAGTTCGCGCAGCCGAGGCCACCGGCGGCCGCCTTCTGCAGCTTCGGATAGATGTCGGTCGTGAACTTCGGCGTCGTGACCGTGCCACCGCCGTCGCCCATGCCGCCGGAGATGGCGAGGGTCGTGCCGTCGGCCACGAACGTGACCGGCGTGGTCTGGGTGGCGGTACCGCCCTGGCCGTTCGCGTAGGTGACCTTCAGCGTGTACGCACCCGGCGGAACGTTCAGCATCGCCACGCGCGCGCGTCCCCCGACGGCGGTCGACGTGGTGACCGCGAGATCGATGTCTCCGGCGGCGCCGAAGAAGAACGTGCCGCCGACCGTGACCGGTGCGTTCGTCGTATCGAGCAGGACGATATCGGTGAGCGGCACGGCCTCGAGCGGCGTGCCGTTGTTGCGCTGGAGCTCGGCGAACAGCACCGACTTGCCCACCGCGCTCGCGACCGGGATGTTCGCGGTGGCGTACTGGCGGTTCACGTCCGCCGTGGTCGTCATGTAGAGGTCCTGCACGACGGGCATGCCCTCGACCGTCACGACCGGGTTGCGCGTCGGCCGATAGAGCGTGCGGGCCGCGGTGAAGTAGACCTTGCTACCCGTGGGCACGTTCGCGATCTCGTAGAGACCACCGGTCGCGCTCGTCGCGCTCATCGCCGGCATCACGCCGTCGCTGGTGATGGCCGCGTTGTCCAGCGGGGTCGCCGCCGTGAAGTAGTCCATCGTCTTGCCGGACAGCTTCTGGCCGGTCTCGACGGGTGCGTCGATGCCCGCGTCGACCTCGGGTTCGTCATCGCCGGGGGTGGCGGGCGCCTTGCCCGGGCAGCCGGCGAGGAGAATGAGGCCGAAACATGTAAGCGAAAAAATAGGTTGGCGCATGGACCCTCTCCCGGGCGAACACCCTCGAAGCATCAATGTACGTGCCACCTCACCCGGTAACATATCGAGTGGTTGTGCACGAAATGGCTGGGAGTGATCGCCCCGATCGTGGGGGCCGAGTCGCCAGTGGTGTGCTTGCCGGCGTCATACCCCAGGAGTAGGGTGCGCCATGCTAGACGACCAGCTCAGGGAGGCGCTCACCTTTGATGACGTCTTGCTGGTCCCCGCGCACTCGGAAGTGATTCCGCGCGACGTCGATGTGAGCACGCGCCTGACGCCGTCGATCGCGCTGCGCATGCCGCTCGTCAGCTCCGCGATGGACACGGTCACCGAGGCCGCGACGGCGATCCGCATGGCGCGCGAGGGCGGCATGGGGTTCATCCACAAGAACCTCACGATCGAAGAGCAGGCGCGCGAAGTGACGCGCGTGAAGAAGGCGCAGTCCGGCATCGTGGTCGATCCGCTGACCATCGCGCCGTCGCGCACGCTCGAAGAGGCGCTCGCGATCATGCGCCACAACCGGATCAGCGGCCTGCCGGTCGTCGATGCCGACAAGCGCCCGCTCGGCATCCTCACCAACCGCGACGTGCGCTTCGAGAAGCGCCTCGACCTGCAGGTCGGCGAGCTGATGACGAAGAACCCGGTGACCGTGAAGGACGGCGTCGGGCTCGACGAGGCGAAGGAGATCCTTCACAAGCACCGCATCGAGAAGCTCCTGGTCGTCGATGGCGGCGGCAAGCTGAAGGGCCTCATCACCATCCGCGATATCGAGCAGGCGGAGATGAACCCCGATGCCGCCACCGACGAGATGGGCCGGCTGCGCGTCGGCGCCGCCGTCGGCGTCGGTGCCGATCGCGATGGACGCATCGAGGCGTTGATCGCCGCCGGCTGCGATGTGATCTGCGTCGACACGGCGCATGGCCACTCGGGCGGCGTGCTCGCTGCGGTCCGCGAGGTCAGGAAGAAGTTCCCGAAGATCCAGCTCATCGCGGGCAACGTCGCCACCGGCGAGGCCACGAAGGCGCTCATCGAGTGCGGCGTCAACGCGGTCAAGGTCGGCGTCGGGCCGGGCTCGATCTGCACCACCCGCATCGTCGCGGGCGTCGGAGTCCCGCAGCTCACCGCGGTGGGCGACGCGGTGTCGGCGGCGCGCGGCTCGGGCGTCGCGATCATCTCCGACGGCGGCATCAAGTTCTCCGGCGACGTCGCGAAGGCGCTTGCCGCCGGCGCGGACACCGTGATGATCGGCTCGTTGTTCGCGGGCACCGACGAGGCGCCCGGCGAGGTCATCCTCTACCAGGGCCGCTCGTACAAGAGCTACCGCGGCATGGGCTCGATCGGCGCGATGAAGGAAGGGTCGAAGGACCGCTACTTCCAGGGCGACGTCGAGGCGCCGGCGAAGCTCGTGCCCGAGGGCATCGAGGGGCGCGTGCCGTACAAGGGCTCGCTCCGCGAGTCGATCTATCAGCTCGTCGGCGGCCTGCGCGCCTCGATGGGCTACCTCGGGTGCGCGACCATCGCGGAGATGCACGCCAAGGCGAAGTTCGTGAAGATCTCGTCGTCGGGGCTGCGCGAGAGTCACGTCCACGACGTGATCATCACCAAAGAAGCCCCCAATTATCGCGCTGAATGAATCGGCGCGCGGAGTAACAGTGGCTCATCAGCTGATCCTGGTCCTCGACTTCGGTTCCCAGTACACCCAGCTGATCGCGCGCCGGATCCGCGAGCAGAGCGTCTACTGCGAGATCCATCCGTACACGATCGCGCTCGATCCCGAGCTGAAGGCGATCCGCGCGATGAAGCCGGTGGGCATCGTGCTCTCGGGCGGTCCGTCGTCGGTGTACGAAGACGGCGCGCCCACCATCACGCCCGCGCTCTACGAGCTGGCGGTGCCGATCCTCGGCATCTGCTACGGCGCGCAGCTCACCGCGAAGCTGCTCGGCGGCGACGTGCGCCCGGCGGAGAAGCGCGAGTACGGCCGCGCGATGGTGCGGGTCAAGCAGACCGAGGGCGTGCTGAAGTCGTTCACCGAGGGCGAAGAGCTCAGCGTCTGGGCCTCGCACGGCGATCACGTCGAGGGCGTGCCGGTGGGCTTCACGCACACCGCGGAGTCGGATAACTGCAAGTACTCCGGGTTCGCGAACGCGGCCAAGCGCATCCACTGCGTCCAGTTCCATCCCGAGGTCGTGCACACGCCGCGTGGTGCGGAGCTGCTCGGCAGCTTCCTGTTCGGCATCTGTCAGGCCACCGGTGACTGGTCGATGGCGTCGTTCGTCGACGAAGCGGTCGCGCGCATCCGGCAGCAAGTCGGCAGCGGCCGCGTGATTTGCGGCCTCTCGGGCGGCGTCGACTCGAGCGTCGCGGCGGCGCTCCTGCACAAGGCGATCGGCCCGCAGCTCACCTGCGTGTTCGTCGATAACGGCCTCTTGCGCAAGAACGAGCGCGGCTACGTGGATTCGATCTTCCGCGATCACTTCAAGGTCGACCTGCGCGTCATCGATGCGGAGAAGCGCTTCCTCGACAAGCTCGCGGAGACCACCGATCCCGAGACCAAGCGGAAGCTCATCGGCTACGAGTTCATCGCCGTGTTCGAGGAGGAGGCGAAGCGCGTCTCGGGTGCCGAGTTCCTCGCGCAGGGCACGCTGTATCCGGACGTGATCGAGAGCGTCTCCACCAAGGGGCCCTCGCACGTCATCAAGAGCCATCACAACGTGGGCGGCTTGCCCGAGCGCATGAAGCTCGCGCTCGTCGAGCCGCTGCGCGAGCTGTTCAAGGATGAAGTCCGCCAGCTCGGCCTCGAGCTCGGCCTGCCGCGCCACATGGTGTGGCGCCAGCCGTTCCCGGGCCCGGGCCTCGCGGTGCGCTGCCTCGGCCCGCTGACCAAGCCGCGGCTCGACGTGCTTCGCAACGCCGACGCCATCATCGAGGAAGAGATCGTCGCGGCGGGCCTCTACGAGCAGATCTGGCAGTCCTTCGGCGTGCTGCTGCCCGTGAAGTCCGTCGGCGTCATGGGCGATGCGCGCACGTACGAGGAGACGCTCGCGGTGCGCGCCGTCAACTCGCGCGACGGCATGACCGCCGACTGGGTTCATCTTCCGTACGAGCTCCTCGGCCGGATCTCGTCGCGCGTGATCAACGAGGTGCGTGGCATCAACCGCGTCGTCTACGACATCACGAGCAAGCCGCCCGGCACGATCGAGTGGGAGTAGGCAACGGCCGGCAGCGCCACCGGCGCTGAGCGGCAACCGGCGGCACCACGCGCAGCGTCGTCGCGATGCGCTGATACGGTGCTCGCATGCAGCCACGCTTTTCGTTTGTGCTCCTCGTGATCGCCGCGTGCGGTGACGACGGCAACACGCCGGTCGACGCCGGGATCACGGTCGATGCCCGCCCCGACGCGGTCCCCGATGCATCGGCCGACGCGAACCTCGGCATGCCGCTCGTCGGCACGTGGGTGAAGTCGCCCGACGCGTACACGGACCAGGGGTACCAGTCGCTGACGTTCCGCGCCGACGGCACGGTCACGATCGTGACGCCGAACGGCACCCAGAACCGCGCGTATGTCGTGCCGGCGCCGGGCCGGCTGCGGATCATCGTGGGCGCGGACTTCCAGGAGACGAGCTTCGTCACGCTGAACGATCAGGCCCTGTTCGATGCGGTGCTGCCGCAGGGACAGGTCACCGGCGTGGTCGGCACGTGGACGACGACGCTCGGGTTCGACACCGGCCTCGTCACCGCGTCCCTGGCCATCGCGGCCGACCACACCTTCACGGGCATGACGATGAGCGCGAGCGACGGCTCGACCTTCAGCGGGACCTGGGCCGCCGAGGGCACCGGGCTCTTGATGACGTACACCACCCCCTCTGCGCACACGGAGCACATCCGCGCGCTCGGCGCGCTCGGGCTCGGTCCGAACCTCCTGACGAAGCAACCGTAGGCAACGATCGGCACGCCCGTCGGGACCGGCGGTAGCTCTGATAGCGTGGACCCATGCAGCCACGCTTCTCCCTCTTCGCGTTGGTCGTGCTCGCGGCTTGTGGTGACGATGGCGGCGGCACGCCCGTCGATTCCGGGACGCACGATGCGGCCGCGGATACCGCCCCCGATGCAGATCCTTCGATCGCGCCGCTCGTCGGTACCTGGTTGAAGGGCGCGGACTCGTGGTCCGGACAGATGATTCCGATGGTGACGTTCCGCGCGAACGGTACGGTCAGCCTCGGCGAGGAGGCCGCGGCGAGCGAGGGTACGTATACGGTCCCGACCCCGGGCCGGCTGAAGATGGTGTTCGGCACCGACGCGCAGGAGCTCGACTTCGTGATCGGCAACGACCATCTGCTGCTCTCCGCGATGGTTCCGCAGGGCACCGTCACCGGCCTCGTCGGGACGTGGAAGACGACGTTCACCACGAACGGCACGATGGGATCGTCGACGATGATGATCGCCGCGAACAACACCGGCGCGTACACCCTGAGCGGACCGACCGGATCGCAGGTCTGGAACGGAACCTGGGCCACGGAAGGCACGGGCCTCGTGTTCACCGCGACCACCCCGACCGCGCTGACGTCTCACCTCCGGCCGATCGGCATGGCCGGAATCGGCACGCAGCTGTTCACGAAGCAGTAAGGTCTTCCTCGTGCTGCGCACCGCGATCGCCTGTGTCCTCACGTTGACCGCATCGGCCCGCGCCGACATCGACTGGGCAACTGGGCTCGTCACCGCGCCGGGGATCGGGCTCGCCGATCGTCAGGCTCCGAACCCCGCGGTCGCCCGCGGACCCGCGCGACGGCGCGCCGAGGACTCCGCGCGCGCGGCCCTCGCGAAGGCGTTGCCCGCGATGCCACTCGCCGGTGGCGGCACGCTCGCCGACAAGCTCGGCGACGCGACCGTGAAGGCGCGCGTCGACGCGGCCGTGGCGGGTGCGCTCGGCGTGACCGCGGATCCCGAGACCGACGGCTCGTGGAAGGTCACGATGGCCGTTCCCGTCGAGGCCGTGCGCCAGGCGCTCGTCGGACCGCGTCCGCTCGGGCCCACGGGTGACGGCGGACCTGCGGTGGTGATCGTCGAGGGCGTCACCGCTGCGCCTGCGATCGGGATGACCATCGGTGGCCTCGCGGCGGCGACGATCTGGACGAAGGAGCTCCCGTCCTGGACCAAGGGCGCGCCGAGGGTGAAGGCGCGGAAGGTCGCGGGCGCCGCGATCGACGCCGACGTCGGCAAGGCCACCGCGGCCACGCTGTTCGTCCTCGTGCGCTGAACAAACCAGGCTCGGCAGCGCCGCGCGCGGCCGCGGTGGTTCACACTGGGGCGGCGATGGCGACGACGATCCACGAGGCGTCCTGGGACTACATCCAGGACATGCGCGGGCGGATCGAGCCGCAGCTCGCGGCGGCGTCGACCGTGGCGCAGGCCGCGCAGGACTTCGTGGACGAGCTCGCGAGGTCGTTCTCGAGCATCGTGCTCGCCCGCGTGTTCACGGTGTTGCCGCTGCGGCAGCTGCCGGCCGCCGAGCGGGCGTGGGCGGAGCGCTTCGCGGTCCTCGCGTCGCGCGCGGTCCCGCTCGATCCATCGACGCCGGTGCTGACGCTGCTCGGCACGAGCGGCGCGAAGCCCGCGTGGTGCAAGCGCGAGACGTCGATCGGTCACCTGGCGATTCCGCTCGTCGATGCCCAGCTCGTCGACGGCGCGCCGATGATCGCGGAGCTCTTGTCGTCCCTGCAGGTCGACATCCACAAGCGTCCGGGCGGCGGCGGCGGTGTCGAGCTCCGGCGCCTCGCCGGTGGTCGCGACGGGCGGTTCTACGTCGCCGATGCGCAGTCGTCGCTCGATGCCCGCGGCCGCAAGATCATCGCGGCGGAGGAGTTCGTCGCGAAGCACTCCATTCGCACCGTGTTCGGCATGGGCGGCGCGTACCTCGGCGGCGAGATCGTCGCCGCGATCGTGTTCACCAACGAGACGCTGACCCCGACGGAGGCCGACCGCTTTCCAAGCCTGATCGGCACGTTCAAGCTCGGCACGGCCAAGCTCGCGACCACGCACACCTGGCTCTAGTCAGACGACGCGCGCGGGCGGCGGCTGCTTGGCCACTGCCTCGTCGGAGAGGCGGCGCACGTTCGCGAGCAGATACGCCGTGATCGCGAGGCCGACCACCGACTGCGTGATGCCGGATTGCCCGAAGTCCATGCCGAGCACGGAACCGATCAGGATCGCGTCGATCACGAGCACGACGATGGAGACCAGCAGCATGGTCTTGATCCACGCCGCGCCGCGCGGCAGCTCCACCGAGATCCGGAGGCCCGCCCAGATGTAGGCGCAGCCGAGAGCGAGCCGCGCGATGATCGGGAACCAGATCGCGAGCATCCACGATGCGGGGAGGGCGCCGCCGAGCGATCCGAGCTTGGCCAGCGTGCTGAGGTCCCGCACCGCGAGCAGCGCGCTGATCACGCCCGCGATCAGGAAGTACAGGCGCAGCGACTTCTCCGTCTCTCTCATCCCCATGCCTTGCTATATCACGCGGAACAACGGTCATGACTCGCGCGTTTGGGGCGCCGCGGATCGCACGGGTGCCGTCGGTGCGCTAGTCTCGTGCGGTATGCGGCTTGCGGTTGTTCTCGTTGTCCTCGCCTCGCTCGCGGCCCCCGTTCGCGCCGAGGACGTGGCGACGTACGAGACCGATGGCGATGCCGAGACCGCAGGCGCCGATCCGCGCGTCGCCGCGCTGGACGAGGCGTTCGCGAAGGCGATCAACCTCGTGCTGATCGATACGGTCGCGGCCGACGTGCGCGGTGCGAAGAAGACCGAGCTCGATCGCGAGATCGTGAGCCACGCGCGGTTGTGGGTCGCGAAGTTCACGGTCACCAAGGACACGGTG
>Ga0247741_1002029_pt1 | contig 11280 bp, 1 predicted proteins | sample UWRJL213509R2_FD_180945 | JGI IMG/M metagenome (GOLD analysis project Ga0247741, IMG submission 180945) | Plant litter microbial communities from Arlington Agricultural Research Station in Wisconsin, United States - UWRJ-L213-509R-2 | ecosystem: Environmental > Terrestrial > Plant litter >...
ATGGAATCTCTTCTCGAATTGCTCTTTAGAACTAAATCGAGCCTTCTTTAGAGTTTCAGCAGCTCTTCTAACGTCATCAGGGTGCTTAGCTAGTTGTCTAGCGCGTAGGATCAATAGATCTTCCGTACTAATACCATCTCTAAACCCTTCCACAGAGAAAGTGGCTTCTGCTAAATCAAGGGGTAATATAGGATCAGTGCCATGTAGTAATTGAAATGGTGAGAATCCTGTAACGCGACTGACGGTGACTCTATCAGCGAATACCATTCCAGCTACATGTTCTGGCCATTCAGAGATTTTATCTCTGCAGGCCTTAATTATAGCTTCTCTGAGTATGAAATGTCCTCTCTCTACAACTCCATTTGCGTGATGATTGTATGGTGATATTTTAATCTGTGGAATTCCCATCCTTTTAAGGAGTTTCTCAAAGGCTTCTTTTACTTCCGGTCCATTATCGGTTACAACTTGTATAGGGGCTCCATAACGACAATATATTTGTTCCCAAAAGAACGAGGCTAGGCTCTTAGCGGTGGCGTTTCGTAATGGACGAGCTTCGCATGTTCCTGATAAATCATCTTTTGCAGCAACAATACATCTATATCCTTTGGCTAAAGGCATGTGCATAACGTCAATATAAATTTTTGCAAATAAGATACTAGGCGTAGAGATTTGTAGTGGGATTTCAATACGCTTTAGACTTCGAATTTGACATTCATGACAAGACTTCACATGGTGATAGACATCCGCGCGCATGTGTGGCCAGAAAAAGCGGTTCCGAGTAACTTCATGGACGGCTTGTACTCCTTTGTGTCCAAGGTTCTCATGTGCGTGTAGGAGAATTGAATTCTTCTGTCCAGGGTCTAGAATTACCAATAGGGGCGGTCTGCTTCCATTCCGTTTGAATAGGCGTCCATCTTTAATGAAAAATTCCATAGCCTTAGATAGAAAACGTCTCTTAGCTTGGACATTCTCAATTATAGGAGCTTCTAAGGTGGATAAAAATTTAAAGATATCTCGAAGTTGATGCTCTTGTGATATGCGTGAAGCGTAGCATACGGGAGAGTTTGCGTCTGTCTGTAAAATTGTGATTGCATAGCTGGCTGGAGAGTGCGATTCATGAATAGGAAACGGTGGGAAATAATGATTAGGAATAAGGGATAGGAGGGCGATATTGTCAAGCCACGAGTCATCATCATCTTCAGCAATTTCTCCTTCTGCTAAGGGTCTTCTGGATAGTGCGTCTGGACCTTTATGTTTCTCAGCAGGTACGTGAATCAATTTGAAGGTAAACATGAGAATGCCTTGAATCCAGCGATTTATGGCAGCATTAGGTTGTAGATCTGGTTCATTTAGCATGCCTTTAATATATTGCGCATCGACTTCCACATGAAGAGTCTTGACAGCGATAATATAAATTCTCCAATGTCGCATTGCTTTGTATAGTCCAAATAATTCTAGTTTTGGCTGAGAATATCTAGATTCACGGGGACTCATAGGTAATGAACCGTAACGTGCAGGACGGCGGCGACCTTCATCGTCTATCTGAGATAATATCATTCCTGCGGCTTCAAAACTTGAGTCAACAGAAAGTATGACTGGGTTCTCTGACTGATAATCTATAGGTCTGAGAGCGGGTGCGGACGTGACGTAATTCTTGATAATATTAAAAGCATCTTGACGACGTTGATCCCAAATAAATTCTTTTCCGATATGATATAATTCTGATAGAGGTTTGACTATCTTAGAATAATTAGGGATCCATATGCGAACAGTTCCACAGAGTCCCAGAAATTGGCGAACTCCTTTAGGCGTAGTGAGCACTGGCCAAGTTAAGATCTTGTCAACTTTCGCAGAATCAGGTGATCTTCCTGCTGCGTTACATGTTTGTCCAATAATAAGTACTTCAGGTAAGCATATCTGACACTTATTAGCTGCAAAGGTAGCTCCTGCACAGGCTACTCTATGCATTATACGGTGCACGTCTTGTGCATGTTCCCATATAAATCGACGAATACCAGGGTTTTCAGGTATGGTTTCTGGTTTCCCATCCTGATCTAGGTACATACTTTTAGGTCCTTTAATCGGTAGATCGTCGATAAATATATTGGCAGTGTGTGGAATTTCATCTTGTAAAATCATGGTCATACACTTCTGAAATTCAGCAGGTGAGTTTGTATATCCAGTGGGCAAGGATGTGATTTGTAGAAGTCCTAACGGTGTGCTGAAAGCGGTGAGATCTCTGCTTTTAGGGTGAATTTTTCGAGCATCAAATCCCCAGAATAAGTCAAAGACAGTGTAGCATTGTCTTCCAGCAAAACCTTCTATGAAATCATCTACAATGGGTAGTGTTCCTGTATCGCGAATAGTAATAGCATTTAATGGCTGTAAGTCATGTACAATTCGTAGCTTCCCATTTTTCTTTTCAACAACGAACCAGCTAGATCTGTAAGACGATTGACTCTGCTCATATACTTCAGCCGCAATCTTTAGCTTAAGTACTTCCATGACTTTAGGTAACAATCCAGGTGCGATAGGATGATGCTTGTGTACCCAAGGTGTGTGCGGTATAGTTGGAATAATATAAGGTGCAAAATAAGATTCTTTGAAGGTTCCTCGTTCTGCATCCTCAAAGGCAATGGCAGCTTCATTAGTGGTCATAATCCACAAGAATAGTTTTTCCTCTTCTGGTGATAGGAAACCTTTTGCGTTTACATTCAGAATTTTACAGCGGTCTTCTGATATTTTAAACGTAGGTGTGAACTCTGGTGGATTAGTAGGTAAAGGTGGTAATGTCAGGAGTGGGTCTTCAGGTATCTGACGTTGAACGTAACAATCTTCAGGAAATGCACGTGAAACAGGATGAATTTTTCGGCCTACGCGTTTATACACTCCAAAGGTCATTGGCAAGGATTCTCCTCCTATGGGATAAAGTATATGTTCGTCATCATCCTCAATAATAGTATCGAAGGTGACTTCACACTCAAGATCTGGTGCTACGTCTATTTGCTGCGGTAATGACGTAGTAGTATAGAACACATTAAACGAGGTCGGGGAAAGATCCTTTCGGGTAGATGTGCTCAAATTAAGTGAACGGGATGATGTTGATGTGATCACTGGGAGTGTCTCAGATGACAGCTTCCGGTGCTGTGCAAACGGATCAAATAACGGAAACGATAATTCTACTGGTATACTTGAAAAGTTAAAAATAGAACAAGAAATAGCGTCTACGAGCGTCTGTCCATAAAATTGCATGGAATAAAAATTATTTCGTGTAAAAACGTCAATGATATAGTCTATAGTAGGAATTGAAACATGGTGGGGCGCGGGGAACATGATTAAATTCGAAGTTTGAGATGGTGTCGAACTTGATTCGAAAAACGAAAATTCATCAAAAAATTTTCTAAGTCCAATCTTAAGCCATTTCGAAGTGGCTAACCATAAGGTCATAAGTCTCAAAATTCGCATTTTTACAGTCATTTCCCTTAATGCACTCATGGTACATTCCTCACATTGATAGTTCAAAGTCTGAAAGAGATACGAACAAGAGAAAAATCGAATCACATTGTCTAAATCATAGAAGGGGTCATAGTCTGAGTAACAAAGCCTAGCAAGGCAAGGTCTCGAACATAGGTAGATAGTCAAGATACGAGAGAGAATCAGAGTACGAGAGAAGGAAAGACAATAGCTGAATGTTGATAGAGATATTATAAAGAGGAGAGATTCGAACCGAAAATAATGTCGCATGATAAGAGAAATAGAACTTTCATACAAATCAATATCAGATATGAAATGACAGTACGAAAACATGAAACGAGAGATAGGAAGAAAAGGAAACAGTGTCAGGTACAATAGCGAGTACAATTCAATGTCGCATGAAGAAGAAAAGTGAAAACTGAACAAAAAGAAACATAGAAAACGAGAAGATCGTACGTGGATTAGTTCTTCCGAATAATGGAGTGTCGATGTCGATGTCGAGTGCGTAACTCGAATGGTAATGAGGTGTGCATAACACGAGGTTTCTTCTTCATCCTGCGAAGAGGTTAATAGTAAAATACGAATGTATGAAATCAAGGTCACACCTGGCGTTAATTTTCCCTTTATCCAGTCACTCGTCCTTCCCATCCTGCTCTTGAGGGTTCTTCTCATCGTCCACTGGATCATCCGTAGGGAGGGCCATAATGGAAATACTCGTTGGCGGAGCAATCTCATCGATGACATGTTGTCGAAGGAGTAAAATGTCGAAGGAGCCCGAGAACGGTACATTGAGGAGGGCCAGTACCTCGCGAGCAAGCGCGAAGTGATGTTCACGTAAGAAAAAGTCATAGACGGCCGTGAAATAGGTGGCTTCGCTGAAGGTGAGGATAGCGGGATAGTTCTGGATGACGGTGTTGAGTTGGACTTGGCGAAAAACGTCTCGAAAGCCGCGGAAACCAATGGCGCGAAAGAAGCTCTCGTAAATTTCAAGAAGTAAGTTGATCTGGCGTCGGCAATTAAGGAGGTATTGAAGGTGATGGCACCATGAACTGTGGTAGACATCGTCGTTCCGCACTCGCTTCATGATCTGTTCCGGGAGTTGTCCATAGAATAAGTCGGAATAGTCGAATGGGTGCGTTAGGGTGTTCCAGTCGATATCGTCGTCAATAGGCAGGCTAGGATAGATCGGGTGTTCAGCGTGTAACGAGAGTAGGTCGGTAGTGGCAGCAGTCGCAAGTCCGAGGGTGTTCGAAAACTTCGGTAAGTAGTTGAGTAACTTGAAGGCATGCAAGCGATTGAGGCATCCAGTATAGTGAAGGCGTTGGTGGTCGTCGAGAGGGTCCTTAGGCTCGAAAGGCTCAAACTGGGCAGGATAATAAGGGAGACGTGTTGGGTGGAGCTCAGTGATGGGTACCGTAGGGTTGAGTTGTCGAGGCAGCAACGGCGATACGAGAGGCTGGAGCTCGTCGAGATGCTTCATAGACTTGTGCGTATGGAGGCGTTTGTGATGGAGGAAGAGTAGGATAGTGGCGATAAATTCTTCAAGCTGAGGATAACGTTGGTGGGGTCGCGCGTTGTTGTCCACACCGGTACGCACATACTCGTTCCGGAGGTTTGAGGGAATCGGGACACCATGGTCGAAGACAGGAATGCCTTCGAGGTACGCGAGGAAGTTACAGATGCCGTAGTGGTGGTTGAGAGTGAGTCGTCGCGCGGCGTTGAGAGCATAGGGCGTATGAGGGACGGGGACGTAGTTGATTACTTCGGTTCCAGAACTGTCAACACTTCGATAGGCGATTCGCTCGTGTGCATCGTGCTCGGTAGTAGGGTGGAGGAATATATAAGCCTGCTGGTCGTCGTGGTCGTCGATTCGCTGTCCATAGCCGATGACTCCACAAAAGTCGTCCGAGCGTAACTGGTCGGGCTGGAAGTAGTACAGCTGTTCTCCATGGTCCTCGGATCCTCTAATGCGGACACACTGCATGGGTACAGTCTCCTGGTCTTCATGTGGTACGTCAAGCTTCTCGCTGGATACGCGAGACGGTGGAAGAGTCTCCCCAGACGGGATCTTGTGAAACTCAACGGCGGTCGTAGGCTTCTGAGGGTGCGTAACGACACGAATGTTGAGGATAGGCGCGTCCGAGCTGAAGGGAATCTTGGATACGTGCATAGCGAAATCATCTGCCTTGAAAGGGTGCTTGTCGAGGAGAGAGTCGAGCGGGGAGGAAAGGCTGTCGGTTGAAGATCTTCCTGAAATTATGCGTGGGTTGAAGTCGGAGTCGTCGGATAGCATATCCCATACGTCTTCGTCACTGGAGGAACTGGAGCTGCTGGGGTCGCTAGACGACACGTTCTCCTTCACGAGTGGGTAGACGGGCTTCATGATGTACCGAGGAATGTAAAAGGGGTACTCCAAGGCGATGGCGGTACGATCGATGCGATTAGCGAGGGCAATGGCGACGGCGAATAGCTGTTCGACTTTTGGTAGGCGATAGACAGGCTGGTTGTAGATATCGTAAGTATAGACCCATTTATCTTGCATAAGGCCTGGTGGAACGCGTATTCCGCTAGGGAAAAGCTTCTCGCGACGGAGTAAGGAAATGAGGTCGCTAAGGACACTCATATTAGGAGGGTAGACTCGAATTCGCATGTCGGCGGCTGGGATAGGTGGAAGGAAATGGGCTTTCGATTCATTGGGATGCTGATTTCCAATGATGAAGAACGTATCCTGCGCGTAGCCGGGGCCTTTCATGAGGAACATGAAGTACTCGTAAGGGTCGAGGTCAGGCGAGTCGGAGGAGTTGTCTTCTCGGTAGAATGGTGCGTACGCCAGCAACCAATCATCCTTCTCCGTTTCGGGTTCCCACTGGACATACTCGAGGTGTTTCTGAGCTGCTTTCGGATCCACAGGTAAGCCATATTGTTCCACATGAGGGTCGATGCGCTGGAGAGGCGGAAGGCAGTTGTCGTCGTAAATATCTTGCTCAGCTTTCGCGGCGGTGTGATTGAGGAGGTACTGGCGTCGTGATATGTTAATAGGAAGAGCTCGAAGTAAGGCAGGTATGGACGGATTGTCGTTAGGGTCGTAGGGCGGTGGTACACGGTAATGGTGTATTGGCGCCTCGTCGGTGGGTGCATTTACGAGCACGCCTTCCCCAGCGGGGGGTTCATCGGGCGCATCGGAGGAGGTCTTCTCGTTCAAATCGAGAGGCTCAACATCGCTGTCGGCTCGGGCTCGAACTTCCTCGTACTCCTGAATAGCCTTGACGATACTGACGAGAGCGTTCTTGACATCGACGCTAAGTTCAGGTGACGGTTCTCGCGGCGGCTTTACGTCCGGAACGGTGGTGGGCGTTTTATCGAGCTCAACGGGAGGAACGGGTGTGGCGAGCTGCGCCAAGACGTGGTAGACCTGACGCCTTGGGATTGCATCCTCGGATTCGACAGGAGGGGGCGTCTGGCGAGGTTGCTCCGCGACGATAGGGACAGGAAGGTACGGAGGAGGGGGTGAGGTCGAGGTACAAGCGGTAAAATGATGGGTTGGGAGGCAGACATGTGCGGATTCGGGTTCTGCTGCTGATGTGACAAGGTTGATGGCGGAGTCGAGATTATCGGGGGCGTGGTGAGTGGCTGTGTGATCGTCATCTCTTGCTCTAATCATCTCGTCGTCGGGTGGCGGTCCCCTGCGTAAGTGACTGAGTAGATCGAAGGGTATAGGGCTGTCGTTAGGTGTAACGAAAAAGGTGTAGAGTCGTCCTTGGACTCGAAAGTCCTCTCCGTGGGCGTGAAAGTTGGCTTGGGCAGGATCTCCGGTGACCTCAAGAAAGGTGAGCGGGCTAGCGTTACTTTCGCGGTAACCAATACCGGCGAGTACTGCTGAATCAGTGGTGAAGGAGGCGGAGAAATGTGGATTGGGAGCGAAATGAGCGTGGCTTTGGGCGATTTCGGCGTGGTGAGCGACAAATTGGATGGAGGATACAGATTCTGAGGTGTGAGGCTGGTAAGTAGGTGAATTTTCGTCGCTCATAAGTTGGGGACTAAAAATTTCTTTAACAGGTTCCTCCTCCTTGATTATATCTATCGCGCTATCGATATTATCAATGCTGCATTCAGCTTCGGCAAACGTATTTCCTTGAGTCTCTCTACTTTTGGTAAGTCCCCGCTCCACTGCATTTCGCCTGGTGAACTCAATTGACTTGACATTTTTGGCTTCACGTCCAGTCCTCCCGCTCGATTGCGTCAATTCGGCCTCCATGATCTGCTCCGTCAATTCAACATGACTGAGTAAGTCTTGAATATCCTCCATTTCTTGATTACTAACTTCATACACCATTTCTATTCGTTTCGTAGCGTTTTGGAGCTTCGCTAAGAGCCTTAGGTCGTCTTTGGGTAGGTCCTTCTCCATTTCATGTATTTTAACCAACGCTGACGCGGCCTCTGTGCTGCGTAGCATTGAAAACGTCTCCACAGGTCCCCAATCGCCATTCTTTTCGAGAGTATCTTGAGGGTTCGGCAAGGCCTCATGTGAGCACTGAAATTTCTGGAATTCACTCTTGTTCTCCACCTGAAATTTATCGAATGGTCCGGATGCTGGAGCTGAAGTGGCGAAATTCACAACTTGTCGAAGGGGCGGGAATGTTCTAGGTGCCATGGAATCAGGCGTAACGAAAATCTCCGAAAGGACCTTGCAGGTTTTCGGGTGCTTGAAGACCAAGTATGTACCTTTCAATCTTTCGTCGATTGATACAAAGTTACCTCTCTGCCAGGGCCTTCCGAGCAGTAAGTCGAAGGGGACATTCTCACCAACATGAAGATTCGAACGCGTCCTATTGGCTCCGCAAGTGAGAACTACATTCTCAATTAAACCTTTCAAGTATCCTGCGCCGCCGTTCGCATCATTCATATAGATTCCTTTCGACAAGTCTATAGGCATGCGAATGGCCTCCAAAGCTAGGTTCTCATTTATTACGTTCAACTGTGAGCCTGTGTCAATGACTGCTTGGATAGGTCTATCTTCGCAATACAATGTCAGCCGGATGAGCACCTCATCTGACTTAGGTGTCATTTCTCGAACACTGTTAAGCACACTAGCTTGTGGGTTCGTTTCTTTGGGAGCTACGAGGGTTGTCGACGAGTTAGTAAATTTCGTTGCATTCTTATACTTGATGATTTCTTGCATCGTAACTGACAGTTCCTTAGATGATCCGAGGAGTTTACGCAATGGCAATTCAACTTTAGTATCCAGGATCTCCTGGCAAACGGCACGAGGATCAACTTGCGAAGATATCTCGGATTGTCGAGGCCCAGTCCGTGCCTTTTCGTTCTTCTCATTCTCCGAGGCAGTTGGCTCTTTATGTAACGCTGGATTGGAGGGCACATTTGCGAGCGTAGGTGGCCTAACGGATGTGGGTGTACTGTTTGACGGCGCTGATCTCGGATTGCTACTGTCTCTCATAGGAAAGTCTTCATTGAATCTAAGTTTGCGAGCATCGAAAGGAGTAGGTTCTGATGGTGAGGGTCTTTCAATGGGTGGAACATTCACGTTCGGCGAGGTTACAACGGCTGGAATAATAGGATGATTCGACTTGGTTCGTCTATCCGTAGGAGGGGGAGTAATGTCCATATCGTCCTGGTGAATTGGACCAAATGAGCGTGTTCGCAATCCCGCCCGAGGCTTGGGTATTCGTTCAGTACTTCGGCTCCCTACTTTAGAGGGTGACTTAGTTATTTCCTTCCGAGCTTGTGTAGTGCGCTTATCACTTCTTTCGACTGGGTAAGCATGATAATCCATAGCATCAGAGTCATATTCGCTTGAAGAAAATTCCTCTGTGTAGGCGTCACGCTGAGTGTAAGTTGGATAGGTACCAGCAAGTGCGACTGTCTGGCCATATCGGCGATACGGGCCATCGTCATGATCATCCGTGTCAGTCCAATATACATCAGTAGGTGGATCATTTCGATATATTTCGCCAGGCTTTCCATTGCCTCGAGTGATAAAATTGACAGTGCCTGGATTCTCCTCGTTATTCATCCGCTTTATACAATCTATGAAAGATTCTCCCCCATGCCTAGCCAATCTCCGTCCATCACGGAACAAATATCTGTGATTTGCATCAAAATAAAGAATTCCTTTCTTGACCATTTCTGCCATTTTGGGACAGTCGCGCATTCGGTGCTGTGGATCATGGCATCCAAAACACTGGTTAGGTCGAAATTGTGCTTGAGATGGGGGTGCATTGAAGGGTCCTTGATTTCTGAGAGGCATTGAATTAGGATAGGTGGTAGGTGTCGGTCTACGGAATTGAGGCTGACTGGAGGATGCTGGTGGATAATACCTCGAGGGCGGTGGAACAGGACTAGCAGTAAAGGTAGCGGGAGTTGGTAACATGTTTTCCTGCAAGGGTTTGCGGGTAATACATTGGGCCATTATACCAGTAGGGTCAGACTTGAGAGCATTGAAATATAATTGACCATATGCAGGATCTTGTATGGACATCGAATTGAGCTTTGAAATTATTCCATCCATCTCCTCCTGTGGTGCAGAAATTGTTCGGCTACGATCTTCTTCAATCTGGCGAGTCTCAGTTTGCTTCTTTGGCTTCTCTCTAGACTTCTTTAATTTTCGCCTCCTATGACGGTGCTTTCGAGATTTCCTACGGCGATCATAATCTGAATCTGAATCCGAGTCATATTGATCACTCTCACTTTCAGATTCACTTGCATATTCTGTGTCTTCTGCAGGTGCAAAACGATTAGGGAACTGAAGTAACCTATCCGAATATTTTCCTCTCTTGAAATGAGATTCTGCAACGGCGCTAATCTGCTCGATTTGCCAAGGATTAGAGGTATTATGTGTAGGATAGCGGCCAATTAAACGATCTTCTAGGATTTCTTTCAATCCTAATGGTAATCCAAGCCAAAAATATCCATGGAGTTGCTGATCATCAATATATCCATTCACATTAAGGTGTCCTGCGAATGACATATACTCTCGATAATACTGCTTCCACTTTTCTAGGTTGGTAATGTACTTCTTACTCTGACTGCTAAGGAAATTAAGAAATTCTCCTAGGTTAAATTTCATTTCTTCCTTTTCTGCATCATAGTATTTGAGGATGTGAGCCTCCAACTCATCCCAATCTGCATTGAGGTAGTGAGGAGAAGCTTCAATGAATTCTCTTACTGACTTAGAGCAGTATTCTAGAATTCCTTCACATTTGTCAGCATCAGAAGTAACTTGACACTGGTCCAATAATTTCTTGTAATGCTTGATAAACTGTGTGACTTCATCATATCTTCCAGTGAATTTCTTGGGTGCTTTTCTATCGCTCTTGTGAGGCATGTCAAGCAATGGATTATGCAGGTGTGCGTGGGGATTCATATTGATAATAGGACTAGGGTTTAGGAATGTAGGAAATTGATACCGAGATGAAATAATAGGTTCAGGTAAAGGTATAGGGATGCTTCGTGAAAATTCCTGCTCTGGTATTACAGAAGGTGTGGAAAGAGGTGAGGAAATATTTGATGAGAGGGAAATAGGCGATGTAGGTTGTGATTCTAGTTGGACAAATTCGTCCGAAAGATGAGTGTCTGAAGGCGCGTAAATGCCTTGTGAAGCAATATTCATGTACTTAACGTAACTTCTTGGAACCAATTCCCCTCGCGGTGGGCTCCAATTTTGTCAGCGCTAGGGTTGTTTAGCTTGGGTTTACCGGAACTTTCACTAGTTCGGGATATTCCAATGAGTAGGAGGAATAATGGGTTCCAATCAATTAAACGAAAAGTAGACAATTGAATAAAAGATAG
>Ga0247741_1002030_pt1 | contig 11279 bp, 15 predicted proteins | sample UWRJL213509R2_FD_180945 | JGI IMG/M metagenome (GOLD analysis project Ga0247741, IMG submission 180945) | Plant litter microbial communities from Arlington Agricultural Research Station in Wisconsin, United States - UWRJ-L213-509R-2 | ecosystem: Environmental > Terrestrial > Plant litter >...
TGCAACGCAGATTCGATTCCATGGCAAGCGCTACCCGTGGTTCGTTTCTGACGTCACTAAAAAGGATTGGGAATGGCTCTTGAACACTATGGTGTATGGCCAACTCTTCACGAAAGCAAGTGATGTCGAGTTGGAGTCTCTTCGCTGTCTAGGTGCTCGCTGGAAGGTATGTTGTGTCTGCTAGACCTAGGTTCGTCAATACTGACTGGGTTTTAGCAATACGAGAAGGAAGGCAAGTGGGTGTATGAACAACATCCCTTCTGGTGCACTGGCTACACTTTCTGGGATCTCCATTCTGAGGCACCCGATCTCTTCCTTCACCTTTCTCGCTCCGACTTGGTTCTCTTCAAGGGTGACCTAAACCACCGCAAGCTCACGTACGATTGTGCTGCTCCCGCGAGCACTCCGTTCGAGGTCGCCATCGGGCCTATGGCTAACTGTGCTGGTGCACCCATCGTTGCCAGCTTGAGGACGATCAAGAGCGATGTTGTCGTCGGTCTCGGCACTAATGGAGATGAGGTGGCTAAGGAACTTGACAAGGATGAGCCTGGTTGGAAGATCAGCGGAAAATATGTGAGTAACCTCTTCATGGGTCTTTCTTGTGGCGCGATTTTGACTTGTCTTATAGGCTATCGTCCTGATGTCTGAGGGTCGCCCTGGTGAAAAAGTGTGCTTTGCGTAGAGATCTTTGTTTCCCGTCTCTCTGCACTTTCATTAAGTCCCTGAACGATCGATTCATCGACTCTGTTCCCCTTTCTTATTAATGTTTATATCTCCTCGCATTACACCCAACGAGTTCCACAATCTCGTAACATGACCAACACAAAATAATAATCTCTTGATTCCCCAAGTGAGCTCGACACCGGATACAAGGAAGAACAAGTTGAATGGTAAGAATTATAATGTCAAATATTTTTGCCCACCCAGAAACGTCCACCAACTATTCGCTGACGCATTCCCGAACTAGTAGCAACTCTTTCGTGGAACCTTTGTCTTCCCCGATCCCCACCAGCAGTATTGAAGTTGAACGAAGCAAGTGCAAACATGCTACTACCGTGCGCGTGACTGCCCAGAGCATCTGTGACTACGATTCACCCCTTGCCAGTACTGGTCACACAGAACCGCAATACACCTATCTGGTCCCGCCTTTTAATCTGCCTAACGCTGTTTTATGCTGGCTGTATAATTCGCCGCCTTGCTGGCATGGATACCCAAGTGATGACACAACAGGTCTAAGACTTGAGTTGAACCAAGAAGTACACTCAATTTGCCAAGCCACAAGCCAAGTCATGTAAGTTCAAGTTCTGTTGTCCTCTGACTCTCAAAACACATTTATGCTGCCGATCACCGTGGACCGGTATGTTTTACTTAGTCACTGGCACTCTGAAATCAACTGGTGTTGGCGACACGAGGGTGAAGAACACAGCGGGACGACGTTCATCCTGAACTGGGATTAGTGTTCATCCTGGAATCCTGGATGCTTCAACTTACAATGTGATTCACAGCGGCTGTTGCCGACTCAATCCTGGCGCATGGAACGGCTAACTTGATTTCGAGAGAAAATACTTGAATCGGCTTGCGCCAATTCTTAGAGATAAAAAGGTTCGCCGACATGGTGTTTCTGCATCTTGTCCCCCATACAACATGGTTTTCAAGACTCTTTTCGCTTCTCTTTTCCTCGCATCGACTGCAGTCTATGCATTGCCGTCCTTGTCCGTCTCCTTGACCGGTATGACCAACATTATGTCTGACATAACTCAGCCTGACATTTGTTGGTCCTCTAGGACCCAGTAACGTCGGTGGAGTGGACAACTTCAAGGTTGAAGCCACGATCACCAACACTGGTAACGAAACAGTGAAGCTGCTGGATGATCCACGCACGTTGGCTTCAACCTTACCCGTCGATAAATTTACCATCGTCCACGCAAATGGTGGCAACCCCTCATTCACGGGCGTGTTCGTGAAGTTCTCTCCCGAGATTGCCGCAAAGGAAGGGGAGTACAGCGTCCTTGCTCCTGGCGATTCCCTCAAGGTCGTGCACAACTGTACGTCCTCGAACCAATTTTTCTTGCACATAGAAGTCTCACGAATGGAATTACAGTGTTCGAGGCATACAACTTCACTGATTCAGGAGTAGGGTCCTACAATCTTGTGCCCGATTCCGGTTTCTACTTCGTCGACGAGAAGGACGAGGTCGGGGTAATCCATGCTGATATCGCCAAATCGTACACCGCTCAAGTCGACGGTCCTACTCTCGCAGTCGCCCGTGCTGATGAGCCTGCCTCTGACGGCCTCACCAAGCGGGCCTCCTACGTCGGATGCCCTAACCCGAGGCGGTTGATCCTTAGGAGAGCTGCTGCATCTGCTGAAATTTACGCCCGCAACGCAAAATCCTACCTCACAATCCGGAGGGGGTCAACTCCGAGATTCACCACGTGGTTCGGGCGGTTTACGCCAGCTCATCGTGCCACGGTGCTGGATCACTTTAATAGGATTGACGCGAACACCTTCTCCCAGTTTACATATGACTGCACTTGCACTCGCCCATCAACCTACGCGTTTGTGTTCGCTAACACGTCAGTCGTTCTCTCAACTTTTCACTTCGAGTCTCGCTCACATGACTGTCACAGTTTCGGAAGGATCCACTTGTGTGGTGCGTTCTGGAGGGCTCCCTTAACTGGTACCGACTCCCAGGTATGTCGAGAATTCCCCAAATTGATCAGAGGGTGCTTTCCTTATCATCCAACTACTAGGCCGGAACGATCATCCATGAGGCATCTCACTTCACTAGGAACGGAGGAACCCGCGACTATGCCTACGGACAAGCAGCCGCTAGGAGACTCGCGATATCCAACCCCAACCGTGCAGTATTCAATGCCGACTCTCATGAGTATTTTGCCGAGAACACCCCTGCTCGAGCGTAGCGACGGGGACACACGATTGATATCACATTTGAAGTATGCGTGTATAATCGGACATTGTAGCACGGAAATGTTCTAGACTACAATTTTATGATCACCTACCATCTATCATTCACAGAACGGTATCATTGAGGGCACAGGATGGTTTAGTCTGCCCGAAAAGGGTCTTGTGAGGTTACATTCGTTTAAACTATTCTCGATCTGATGTTGGTGTATAGAAAATTTCTGACCCAAGTTAGCTCACACAGTGTATAGGTACTGTACTTGAGATACTCTACCCTCATTTGATTTAGGAAGAGCCGTCAAAGGACCAGGATCATGACCCCGGAGCGTACACTAACACCACAGCTTGTATTGTGTTCAACTTGTACGAAAGTAAGTCCCAAATAATACCATCCACTATAGCAATAAGCTTATTGACTCGACCATATCATATAGGCGCTGCAGTGAGTAAATTCTGATCTCTGTATGGGGTTGACCTCTCCAGTTCTAGACACCAGCCCTATACGACCCCAGGACCTGCAGTGTGCGTGTGGCCATGACAGGGGGGATTTTATTCATGCTAAATACCTCTTTAGCTGGATGGGCGGAAAATAGGGCAGATGAATACTTTCTGTAAAATATATTAAAAAAAGGATAGCCCGTTCTTCTTTTTTTGTTTCAATGATTCATGCTACACTGGGAGGCACTATGCTGTGAGTTTGAAGGTAGTTTTGACCAGCGCTTATCCTTAGCGGTGCGCAAGCGCCCACTCAGTAACGAAGCGGGCCGCACAGCCGTTCCGTCATGTGCCACGAGCAGCGCCAAGGTTGAATGTTCGAACTTTACTTCATACTTGTCAATGTCAATGGCCGCTCAGTACTCAGTGCTCACTGAAGCAGACTTATTGAATATCGATACTGAAGTCTAAGCTTTCAAAAACTCTGTTAAGGCGTGCCTAAGATTTCATCCCTCGGACTGAACCAGATGAACCCACACGACACACGACCAACTTTCGTCTACGAGGTGAGCTCTCCGCAGCAAGTGCATCCTAATCGGACGTCCTCAACCCTTCAGATACCTCAAATGTGGACCGAGGACTAACGATGCTTCATCTTCCCCATACTCTATTTCTGTTATCATTACTCTCGTGAGAGGTTGTGTACTTACTGCGCTCTGCTATTTTCTGGAAGAGGCAGGGTCGCCCATGCTGCCTCACTCTGACATTATTTCGCGAAGACCAGAGCCGACACTCAACAAACTCAGACCGCGTATCTGAATGATTGACGAAGCCGATTCCCGAGAGAGTTGTGATACACCTTTCCGCACAGAATTGTAAATCCATGAAACACCACGCTCCGCTTCTGTTGACATGGTTTTTGAACAACGATCCTATAAATGTATCCTCGAAAATTGAATCGAGCTTCACTCTCCACTCGACACCCATGTTTCCTGTGTTTCTGTTGTCCCCTCTCCTTCTGGCTTTGGCCGTTTCTGCCAATACCATTGTGGTCGAAAGATCAACAGTGACGTTGCCGCTCTCCCGTCGCCTCAATGTCACCAACATACATAATTTGGTTCGCCGTGATCAGAAACGTGCCAAAGCTCTCCAAGCAAAAGGCGCGGCTCAGACTTCCACTGATCTGACCAGTCGTGTCGTTATCAACGAGCAGGTCGAAAACCAAGCAGTGGGTTATATCGCATCTGTCGGTGTTGGTTTCCCCCCAATAACTTGTGAGTATTCTTTCAGTTGCGTCATCCATTTGTCCCCTGATTCTAATTTGGATTTGGAACAGACTCCCTGCTCATTGACACTGGAAGGTATATTCGTCAGCGTCTTTGATTAACGACTTGTCACTCACTTTTTCCTCAAGCTCGAACACATGGCTTGGAGCCGGCGCGGCATATGTTAAGACCTCTACATCTAGACTGACCTCCAATTCAGTCGTACGTTGTCTATTGGTATTTCCTTATGTGGTTGCTAAAACTGTTGTCTGAAATTTCAGTCTGTCGGTTATGGGTCAGGCTCCTTTTCTGGTATGCCCATGCAGCTAGGTAACGGGAACAGATTATTAACTCTCCAAACAGGGAGTGAATATATTGACCAAGTTACCCTTACGCCTGGTCTTGTAATTCCCAAGCAATCCATTGGTGTTTCTTCAAACGTAAGCACGAACTCGGCACACTAAACTGCACTGATTTATATTCGCACTTTTAGTCTACTGGATTTGATGGTGTCGATGGCATCCTTGGGTATTTGTTCAATAAAGAATAAAGGAACTCATCTGACTCACTTCTACGTTTAGAATTGGTCCTGTTGGTCTCACACAAGGTAAAATTTCGCACCGCGATATATCACCAACGCTCTGATGGCTTCATTTCTAGGCTCCTTGTCGCCTGCTAATAGCACTCTCATCCCCACCGTCACCGACAATTTATATTCTGCCTCAACCATCTCGGGCAACCTGATCAGCATCTCTTTCGAACCCACCACTACCGATAACGCTCTGAATGGTGAGCTCACCTGGGGTACGTACTGGTCTCTGTCACGTCACTCCTAGAAATCTGAAAAAGAATTAGGCGGAATTGACCACTCGAAGTACACGGGATCGATTTCCTATACGTAAGCCTTCACTTGACTTCAAGCAGCTCCATGGTATTAATCCTTCCACTATTCTAGTCCTGTAACATCAACCTCTCCTGCCTCATATTACTGGGGAATCGATCAATCCATTCGCTATGGCACAGATACTATCATTTTAGCCTCCACCGCTGGAATTGTGGATACCGGTTTGTCCCTATCACTTCGTGAGCGAAACTCAGATCTCTGATAGCTATCCCGTACAGGAACCACCCTCATTCTCCTTGCAACAAACTGCTTCAAAGCATATCAGACTGCCACTGGCGCTGTCCTTGACAGTACAACAGGACTCCTCCAGATTTCAGCCGCACAATATGCGAAGTTGCATTCTTTGTACTTCACTACGAATGGGGTGTGTATCTTGCCTATCCTAAAACCTTCCTGCCTTCTGATGCCTTCTCGGTCCACTTGCACACAGATCACCTATGAGCTGACGCCTAATGCTCAAATCTGGCCTCGCTCTCTCAATGCTGATATTGGCGGGACAGTAGGCAACATCTACCTCATCGTCAATGACCTTGGCTCCCCCTCGGGTCGAGGCCTCGATTTCATCAATGGCTACGGGTTCCTTGAGCGCTTCTACTCCGTCTACGATACTACCAACAAGCGTGTCGGCTTTGCAGCCACTCCTTATACCAAAGCAATAACCAACTAAGGTGTTGGTAGCTGGAAAATCTGTAGAACTAACCGATTTATTAAATAAAGTATCACATTAGAAATCCGGACACGAATTGGGGATGTTGAAAAGATCAAGTCACTCAAAGGCGATGAGAGGAAAAAAGGGGGGAACTCGTACACATTGAGCCGTAAAATTATAGGCGCGTTACAATAGGATTAATGTACAGCGACTCGTCCACCTCATCGACATCGTCCTTATAGAATTGGTCTTCACAAGACCCACAGCGGCTTGTTAGCCTCGAAGTAATCTTTCAACTCCTCCTTGCCGATGATCGCTTTCTCGCTCTTGAATGCCCTCTCCTCGGAACCTCCTGCGATGTCTCGCTCGATACCATTCAAAAAAACAGCATAATCTGCAGGTAGCCCCAATGAGGCGAATAAGGCTAATTCTTCCTCATCTGTCAGTCTCTTGTGGGTAATCTTCCTTCCCAAGACATTGCTCAATATCGCGACAGCCTATCCAACAATTTCAGTCATTCATCCAGGTGAGAATGGTTGCAACACTCACTTCATCATATGTGTATAGTGTTGGGCCGACCACGTAGTAATCCGTGTTCGGGCTCTTCTCGTCGACAAGGGCATCATACGCTGCTCTAGCGATATCCCCTGTCCCCACAAACGGTATCCGACCATCCCCAGCGACGGAAAAGACCTCGTTCTTCGAGCGGATGCTTTGGTGGAAAGTTCTTCCAAAATTGTCTGTGAAGAGGTTATCAAACGATTCCGCAACCCTCCCAAATCGAACTCACCTATGAACCAAGTCGGACGCAGGACTGTGTACTCCACTCCGATTTTATCGAGATACTCGTGTACTTTTCCGTGAAAGGGTCCCCCTTTCTCCACGCTGCTGGCACCGACGAGAACGAAGCGTTTGACGCCCTTTGACACAGCAAGGTCGATGAAGGCGCTAGCCGCCTCCAAAGCATTGAAGCGGGTTAACACGAGGAGAACACGGTCGATCTTCGGGTCCACAGTGAATGGGCTCTCAAAAGTGCTCGAATCGAGCCAGTCGAATTTGACGGCAGGGAATGGCTCAGGCGCTTTACCTGAGCGCGAAGCGATGAGAACAGAGTGACCAGACGGCCGAAGGAGCTCAGCAAGCTTCAGACCGATTCTTCCGGTTCCACCAATGATGAAGACAGTCATTGTGCGTTCGGAATGGTAGAAGTTTGTGTAGTCGATGCTGCCTGCGATTGGTCTGAGACAGCCCGTTATATATACCCCCCAAATGGCTAACTCATGACGGTATTGGTAATTTGGTCGAAGGATGCGATCTGCAAATTGGATCACATCAGCTGTTGACTCAGCATATGATTACTTTAGTCCGAGTCACATGTCTACCTCTTGGTCTTTACAGATCAACGGCCCACAGCTGTTTGTTAGCTTCAAAGTAATCTTTCAACTTTTCCTTGCCGATTATCGCCTTCTCGCTCCTGAATGCCCTTTCCTCGGAGCCTCCTGCAGCATCTTGCTCTATACCGTTCAAAAACCGAGCAAAATTCACTGGCATGCCCATTGAGTTAAAGATGGCCGATTCTTCATCGTTTGTCAGTCTCTTGTGGACAATCTCCCTGCCCAGGACTTGGCTTAATATCGCGACCGCCTACTCAAGGTTTCAGACACCTGTCCAGGTTAGAACGGTTGTAACACCCACCTCATCATATGTGTATAGTGTTGGACCGACGACGAAGTAATCCATATTTTGGCTCTTCTCGTCCACGAGGACATCGTATGCTGCTTTGGCAATATCTCCTGTCCCCACAAATGGTATCCGGCCGTCCTCAGCCACGGAGAACACTTCATTCTTCTCCCGGATCGGGTCGCAGAAAGTTCTTCCAAAATTCTCTGTGAAAGGTGCTCCTCGATCGCATCTCAATCCTCATCAGAATGAACTCACCGATGAACCAAGTTGGACGCAACACGGTGTATTCCACGTTGATTTGGTCGAGATACTCGTGCACTTTTCCGTGGACGGGTCCTCCTTTCTCCGCGCCGCTGGTGCTGACTAGGACGAAGCGCTTGACGCCCTTCGACACAGCAAGGTCGATGAAGGGGCCGACCACCTCCAGAGCATTGTAGAACGCAAAAAATACGAGCAAGACACGGTCGATCTTTGGGTCCACGGCGAATGGACTTTCGAAAGTACTCGAATCGAGCCAATCGAATTTGACGACAGGGAATGGCTCAGGCATTTTACCCGAGCGCGAGGCGACGAGAACAGAGTGTCCTGACTCGTGAAGGAGCTCAGCAATCTTCAGGCCAGTTCGTCCAGTCCCCCCCGTAATGAAGGTAGACATACTGATCGTCTGTTTGGAAAGGGTAGGGGTTGCTGCGATCCAACTCGAGACAATGTTTTGTGAAACCTCAGACGACTTTCGTAGCCCATTTTATCAATATATCTCTCCCTTGGCATGGACCATCCCATTCAACTTGAACGCAATCCATAACTTTTACCTCGTCGTAAATGTAGATATTGGTAATTTCGGCCGTGAAGATAAGGACCACCGAGTCGGTCCGGTTGTCGCGTCGAGCGGCTGAACCACCGTGCTGATCATTTCGAAGGCGCATTACATAGCAGTTGACGTTGAGGTTTGTAATGCCATGCCCACGATTACTGAGAGGTCTTTGATCCGTGAATTGCACATTGTTATATAATCAAATTAAAAAATCTTCATCTGCCGAGAGTGAAATTTTTGGGAGACAAGGTTTCGGAGATCCTAAGAGACTATGGAAGGAACTGGCAGATATATATTACATAGTCCGTAGCTGGAGAAACGCGAATACAACAAATATGGCTCTACGACGTGTTTGGCCTCACAACAAAGTTGACAGGCATTAGTCCAAGTCCTCTGACCAGGCTCCTGGTGGGTCTTGATCTCTTCGACTGCGATTCTGCCGTCCTTGGGATGGGGATGGCGGCGACGGCGAAGTTGGATTGGAAGTTGACCGACGAGGTGATTGTTGAGAAGGGGTCCATGACGGCGTGCTCCTACTTGACGTTCGATTGGCCGAATTGTGGTTCCCATGTCCTGTGAGACCACCGAAGATGGAATGGAAGAACCCGCCAGACTCTGGTGCACGATTTGATGCTCCAGGTCCAGGTTGATCGGAAGGCCCAGACGGCCCAGACGACCCAGAGCTATGCCGTCCGCTACCACTTGATCCAGGGCCTTGAGTTGGGGGTGGGTGATGTTCAGGTTGTTCTATCAGGGCATATCTAGGAAGGGGGCGCATATAAGGCCCAAATTTTGATCTACTTGGAGTTCAGACTCACCGACAAACAGGACATGTCCCACTTGACTTCAGCCATGGCATAATACAAGGCTCGTGGAATGGGTGTTTACATGGCAGTGTGATCACGACTTGTTCGTCCGGATCCTCTGTTCCAAGTTTAAATTGGTCTTTGCATACCGCGCAGTCCTGTTGGAGTGTGGCGGCTGGACACCAAAGAGATCAGGCACGCATTATTTGAATATTAAGATGACTTACAGCCCTCCATCAACACCTCTCGAGGCAATTTGGCCATAATTTCTTCAGTTGCGGGGATGGGCCTATGAGAATTATTGTTCTCCATCAATTGAGTCATGATCTGGTCAAGTGCTGCGCGACATGAACTAGCTAAACATCCGTGAAAGGCGAGGACGTACCCTCTTGGTTGAAAACGTAGTCGCCCATCCTCCCGTTCTCTGGCCCAGCACCCCCAAAAAGTAAAGGATCACGATGGCCGAGGAGTGCCATGAGGTACTGAGCCATCATTGGGCCTGAGATTGTCGATCTGTCTTGACCGCCAGCTGGCGGCGGTGTGGCCATCGGGTCAGAGCGTAGAAAGCTTTGACGAAGTCAGACGGGTTGTATGGAGTTTACTGTACACTCACGTCGACATACTAGGGACCGCTCTTGGAGAACCAGGGGCACTAGGTGATTCTCCGCCCAATGTAGTTGGGCCACCGATGCGAACTGATCGTGTACCAGGACCTCGGACCTCAAAGGTGAACTTTGCATTCTAGTTGGCACATATAAACAAGGAGTGTCGAATTCACGTACGGATGACCCTGTTGTGTTCCGTGTTGTGTTGTTCTCTCTCATTCCTCTATCCATCACGGACTGTAGGCCGACTGATTAGAGTTGAAGTTAAAATCAGCACGTTCAAGGTGACCAAGGAGTGATCCCACGCACGCAGCAATGCACCAAGTCCTTGAGGCATATCACCCAAGTCACCGTCTGGATCTCCATGGTCATGAGCAAAATTTCGAGGATCGTCTGAAGGGCCTTCTATCTAACGATAATTCAGTTTTAGAATGACCTCATCGGCCAGGGGGCTGGAGGTTCACCATCTCAACGAAACTTCCATGGCATGATGCACATGCAGGATCAGGAACCTTGATAGCAATATTACTGGTGATAGAGAGGAATTAGATTCAGGCCGAGGCGTACCATGAGCGGCCTCATCTCAGCGTGGCACTGGGTAGTAATGAAACCAAGATTAGGCGCCAATATCAAATACAGACAAAATCGCGGAGTACTCACTTCGTGGCAATACCAAAGAGGTTCCCTGGAAGACATTATGTGTTTCTATGCAAATATGAAAGACGACCTGTGATTCAGAGGTGACTGTCAAGAACAGAAGCGGAGTTGGCAACTCGGCCTTATTCCATTAATGAGGGAGAGTGACATCGTCGCGTGACATCACGTTAACACTGCCATCGATCTCCCCTTTCTTCCGAGTTCAACCACGACCACGACATGTTCTCGTCGAGTCCTCATGCTTATTCAGAAATGGTATCTTGGTACTCTATTATATGTGGATGAAAAGCATTGGTTTGCAATTCCCAAGTTTTCTGAAACAGCTGTAACAAATCAAACGACTTTTGCGCTCAGTCGTCTTCTACGCGTTGGTGTCGCGATGCAACCTCCTCCCATTCTCCCTTCACCCTAAGCTCTAGCAATTCTATCTTCTTATCTGAGAAACCCCGCGAAACAGTCTTCACCCACTTAAACTGCCCCGAATCGTCCTCCACTGCTACTCTCTCAAACCCTTCCAGTGCTTTGGGTCTCCATTC
>Ga0247741_1002031_pt1 | contig 11275 bp, 12 predicted proteins | sample UWRJL213509R2_FD_180945 | JGI IMG/M metagenome (GOLD analysis project Ga0247741, IMG submission 180945) | Plant litter microbial communities from Arlington Agricultural Research Station in Wisconsin, United States - UWRJ-L213-509R-2 | ecosystem: Environmental > Terrestrial > Plant litter >...
CATAATTCACCTCTTGTCACAAGCAGAGGAGAGCCTTCCATTTAATGGGTTTGAAGGGCAGCCAGTGCCTATGGCTGACGTACCTCCCCCTCTGCCTGAAATCGAATGGTCTCAGTCGACGTGAGATCAGAATTTTCTTGATCGTTAACTAAAGTCTTATGTCTTCGATGAAGACCTCTAAATTCCATTGGGATGCCCTACTTTGACACTCAACTGCTGTCAGCGTGGCCTTCCTCGCTGAGCTCGAAAGCTTCGAGCTACCCTGCCCCACCTCGCATTCCTCCACAAGTTCTAACCACCATGAAGTACAATGACAATATAGCATATGCCAGCCTTCCAAAAGAACTGAGGGGTCGTAGGAATATGACTACCTCTATCCCCAAGAGAGGTAATGGCCGGTTTAGAAGTGACAAAGGCATTGAGGTGAGCCCTTCATGCTATCATGGTGCTGTTTCCTCAAGGTTCGTAGTCGGATGCTGAAAACGCAACTTTCGATCATTTGGATGCGGAAATTCCTCGCATGTATCGCCGGGTGGAGATTGAGTACTCGAAGTTCGGCGTCGAAGATTTTGATTTTGGGTAAGCGCGATTGCCATCGAGAAGTGCACTACGACTTACGGGCTTAAGATTTTATAACAAGACCGACTTCAGCGGCCTGGAAACACATATCTTAAACTCGTACACCAATGCAATCGTCCAACTGATGCATTTTATCCCACCCATGCGACGGTTAGCCAAGGCACATGTTACAATCGACTGCCCACGAGAACACTGTTTACTGTGCGAATTGGGCTTCATCTCTCGTATGCTCGAAGATGCTCGTGGAACCAACTGTCAGGCCAGCAATTTCTGCAAGGCTGTTGGCGTCTTAGCTCAAGGTACGCCTTGACAAACTCATTTGAGCTTCCGTTTACCTAACACACAAACTAGAATCTCATGCCATAGAGATCATTGATTATGGACGAGAAGGTCCTGGAGTAGATTATGCTCAGAAAATCCAAGCTTTTCATCGGTTCTTGCTTGACCATGTGAACACTGAGGTCAATGCATATCCCAACAATCCTCGCATTGTAGACCCAAATTCGCCAACCCAATCTCCTGCTCCATCACCCGTCACGCAGCTGTTGGGCCTCGATGCAACAAACGTAATTAGGTGCTCGAGCTGCAAGAGCATTAGAGAAAAACCACACCTAACTCATATAATTGACATGGTCTACCCTCTGAGAGTGAGCTGTTATTCATTCAACGTTGTTGGCTTTCACTGATATTCTGACAGCCACTATCGAACGATCAGCCATCTCTGACCTTTGCTCAAGTCCTAAGAGGTTCCCTGCTCCGACCTTCGATGCATAAAGCAACCTGCCAGATGTGCAGACAGTATACCACATTCACGTCCACACGATCTTTCGCATCGCGCCAACTTCCTCCGTATCTAGCCGTGAATGCATCGGTGTATAACGACGAAAGTTTCAGCTATTGGCAAGACTCTCGAGGGCCCCCTTTCTTACCGCCACAGGTATCCCTTGCTGGTCAGACTGGGGGAGTGGATGACGCAGAAGAAGTGTTATACGAAGTTCGGGTATGTCCAATCTATGATAACGAGTGCACTGCTCTGAAGGGCGTATAGGCGCTCGTGGTGAAGGTCAACGGGAAGGGTCCGAACTCTCATCTCGTCGCCCTCATCAATGGTAACCTCTTCCTTCGTGTGAAATGCATCTCATTAACCTCCATCTTTGTAGTTCCTGAGGCAGAAGCATCTAATTCATCAAGCCCTTGGTTCTTGTTCAACGACTTCGTGGTCCAAAATATTTCTCAAAAGGAAGCCTTGAGTTTCCCTGATAAGTGGAAAGTTAGTCCTAAAAGGTCATCAACCGACGCCGTCACTTATGGTCTCTTGAACAGGTCCCAGCAATCGTATATCTTGAACGAACAGACAGTCGAAGACAGCTCGCATTTGAGGATTTACCGTTTGGGCTGGACGCGACGATTCTGAGAAGAGATACTTCAATATCAAAGTAAGATTGTCTGATTTTGTGCATTTGGGCTTCAGCCTCTGGCTTACACTCCCCCAGTAATCGTGACCCGAATGTCATTAAACAAGTTTTGTTGCGGCCTGAGGAGTTACCAACCCCGGGAATGTTAGTTGCGATTGACGCTGAGTTTGTTTCAATGCAACAGGTAATCTCATTCCCCTTGACTTGCAGTGGATCTCACGGTCGTGTAGGAGGAGACAGAATTCCGCTCCGACGGAACAAAGAAGGTCTTGCGACCAGCACGGCTAAGCCTTGCGCGTGTGTCAGTCCTTCGCGGAAGCGGAACACAGCAAGGAGTGCCTTTCATTGATGACCATATTCACACAAGCGAGATCATCGTCGACTATCTTACCGAATTTTCTGGTATCAAATGTACGTCATGGCCAGATTCCGCTAAGCATATAGATTAACAGACGGCTAAGTTGGTGATCTTGATCCCTCACTCTCGCGACACACCCTCACTCCATTGAAACTTGTCTACAAGAAACTCCGTCTACTTGTCGATAGTGGCTGTATCTTCATTGGACACGGATTATCCAAGGATTTCCGTATCATCAGTAGGTCTTTCATATCTCTAGATCACTTGAGAGTAACAAATTTGCTACAGATATTTATGTCCCTCCTGAACAGGTCATAGACACCGTTGATCTATATTTCTTGAAGGCTCGACAACGTCGACTTTCCCTGCGTTTCCTTTCTTGGTATATTCTGGGCGAGCACATTCAGACTGATACCCACGATTCCATCGAGGACGCTCGCTCGGCCCTAAGGTTGTACAATGCTTACCAAGAGTTCGAGGAACAAGGCATATTTGACCAGAAACTGGACGAGATTTACAGAGAAGGACGTCAAGTGGTACGTATTTTTGCATTCATGTTCTTCCAACGTTACAGACTGTCTGGCCATAGAATTTCAAACCTCCAGTTAACCCTCAAGCGTCTATCGAAGTGGCAGAAACTCCCACTCCGATACCGACGTTCACATTCGTACAACCCCATACTTACAGGCCAAGGCATCCCCGAGGGCGGCCATAGTGATACCCTTAGAGTTTCTTTATATTTCCGAAATCGCTTTCCATGTCATGACGGAATGTATGGTAGTGTTGTAATGCATAACGTTACTCGAGCTTCTGTTCAAATGTCGAAATCGTCATCCAGGCCCTTGCGGCGATGATACTAGGCTTTTTTCTCAGACATCAGAGTCTGAAATAGCGTAAGTATGCTCACAACAATCGTAGACCTTTTTGGGCCGCTCTTCCCTTGAACTTCCTCCATCTTAGCATAGAGCAGATCAGAATGCGAATACGAATGAACTGCTTCCATCTTGTAGAATCTCACCTGGTCAAGCAGATCGATCAATTGTGCCTCAGTAACCCTCCCCCGAAGCTGCCCAGATTGCGCCATTCTGAGGAGGATCGTCTCTATTTGTTTTGCCCTCTCTGCACCGACAAGTGATATGCGCGTTACTGGGAAACGAGAGTGATGAGCCGAACACAATACCTGGTAGAGGTTGCAGACGTACATCGTTCCCGTGCTGCTGTATCTAGAACGGTCGCCAGTAAATCTCGTCTCATTTGCTCCTCTTGTGCTTGCTTAGCTACCTCTTCTTCATTGGATTGCCCTCCTGCCTGCGCAGCTGCATTTGATGCCAAATCCATGTTACTGAGGCGCTTCGGTAGGTCCCGGGGGTGAAGTCTAGTCTTGTACTTTGGGCAGCGATGTAACCAGCTGAGAGTGGTAGGTCACTGCGAAGACGAGATCTTGGTGAGGGTAAAGCAGACAAGTTTTGATTGCGGAAACCAATTTCGACATGATTATATCGCGCCGGCTGCCGGGCCTCACTAACTTGAACCTCGATTTCCATCTAAACTGATGAATATATTTGGCAGATCATTAATCTACTATCAGAGCAGGTGGGAAGTAGAGGTGAGTATATATACAACTGTCTAGGTTACTCGTAATCATGCGTCAAGCATGAATGTGCAATTACAAAACGAATGGCTATAAAATGGGCGTGATCATAACGATTCGTAAGTCGTCAAAGAGAGAGAGAGAGAGAGAGAAAAGGTAGGCAGAATCATGCTCATAGGAACAGGATTGAGAAGATGGTAGTCGCAACAATGAAGGGGATGGGATTAGCAGTCCGGAGGATGCTCTCAGCACCACTTGTGGGTGTTTGTGAGGTACCATTCAGCTCCTTAGCGAGTGCCTGGAACGCAGCAAAGTTCTTGGGGCCTGATTCAACTGCGTTGACGGAGAAAACCATGCCTGATCCACAGTGATTTCCTTGTCTGCAGTATGCCCAGACGGGGAGAGTCTGATGGAGGGAATCAGCTGAAGATATAGCACTAGATGACTTGCACTTACATCGTTGATGCGAACGGTGTACTTGGGGAAGTTTGTGGCTCCATCAGCAACAGGGATGCTAAGAATTAGATATTAAAACACATCCAAATATGTCCTCAGTGGAAAGGCGATGACTTACAATCCGGAATCAAAGCCAACTTGTCCGGTTGTGCTCGTTAGGGAAAGAGCACGGCAAGGGGCATCGAAAGAGCTAGCGGTGACGGTATGATTCTTTTGATGGAATTCAAAGGTGATCGTGTCGCCGATTTGAGCAGTGATGTTCGATGGGCTGTAGGTCAAGAGGCCTGGTCCGCCAACGACGACTTTGTGATCAACTCCGGATGATGGCGTAGGAACAGAGCTGGTCACTGTAGTGATAGGTTGAATGGTTGCAGTTGCAGAGGTGGTCGTTGATGAAGGTGCCGATGTGGTGGCGGGGGGCGCACCGCCCGTGGCTGCGGCTTGGAAGGCCGCGAATTTGTCACCGGGATTCACAGCGAAAACCATGCCCTGTTGACAATGGTTTCCTTGTTTGCAGTAAGCCCAGATAGGAGTGAGCTGATTGACGGGGAGCTCCGCGACAGGAAAGTCGGTAGTTTGTGTGTCCGCAACAGGAACGCTGAAAAATTGTATGTATAAGTAAGAGATCGAGGGACAATGGCAATCGTCCTCACAATCCAGTATCAAAGCCGTTAGGAGTCAAAGCACAAGGGCTGCTAAAGCTGGACTGTGTAACAGTGTGGTTTTTCTGCTGGAAGACAAATCGGACAAGGTCTCCTATTTTTGCGTTCTAGAAGATAACGACTTATGAGACGCAGTACAGCGCAAAGCTATCCCAGGTACTCACCACGAAAGGTGGATTAAACTTTAGAACACCAGGTCCTCCGACGACAACGTTGAATGTCTCGCTGAGAGCGGGCTGGGCAACTGCCAGGACAAGAGCAGAGAGAGCGAAGTGGCGCATTGTGGTTGGACTTGCGTAACGTTTGAAGTGTGGTGCGATTATAAGAATGTGCAAGCACAGGAAAGAACGCTCAACGTTGAGGGAAGAAAGGATCGTAAAAGTTGAGGATGAATGGACCCTTGCGCCCTTTTATACCCTCAGAGAATGCCATGGTCAACGTGAGAGGCTACACAATGAAGGTCAAAATGCTTTGTTCGATAACGTCCAAAACAGGCAAGAAGGAATGACCCTGGCAACCGTATTGTTGTTGTGAAATCACGTGGTGCTACCTCAAGGCAATGGCGGGTTTCTTTTTGTTCTCCGCAATGTCCGCATTGCCTCAGAACGAATCATTGTCAAGTCACTGTCAGTAACAAGTCGACTCGGAGTAACTTTCAAAGGACAGGACAATTATGGGTTTGTGCATTATCTTTCAAACGACCTTCATAGCAGTAGTCAAGATTGCATTATCACTGATTCTCCCATTCTTTAGACAGTCAGGTCGAAACTGTTCGAATCAACGAAATCTATTAGAGATGTCAATCGATCATAATTGTATATGGACTCATTGATTATCTCCCGGTCCTTGATATTGCACTGGTACAGTGTGCGATGGTGCCGCTGATACAGTACTCATCCGATAAGTGTTACGTTGCAGCAAATTGCAAATCGATAGACTCATTTTGATTTTGCAGCGCTGAGGGCTTTTGTTTATACAGTGGGGCGGTACAAATAAAACTAACCAAAATAGGATGCGGGGCCGCTCAGGCGTGACCTCGAGCCGTACAGGCCGCAAGGCGACACCGCGATCAGATTTGGCAAGATGTCGACATCACGTCGTTTGCCGCTGAGGATTCAATGCGAGCTCGCTGTTACGCACGGCGAGCTCGCATATCTCGCCACCTAGATAATGTCTCTCTTCAAAGTTTTTTTATAAAGTCAAAAGCTCACCTGTAATGTACTTCTCATTCCATTTACAATAAATTAGCTGCATATTTTTGCATAAAAAGCGGGTAGATTTTCGGAACCATATTGGATCTCTCTGGATACTGTTATGCGCTTGAAGAATTTCAGAATCACCATATGACAGTATATTGTGTAGATATGTCTCTCCAAAAATTTAGAAGCAAAACTGTGTTTTGGATGTTGAGATATGTAGGCTCGCTGTGCGTAACAGCGAGCTCCCATTGAATCCTCAGCGGCAAACGACGTGATGTCGACATCTTGCCAAATCTGGTCGCGGTGTCGCCTTGCGGCCTGTACGGCTCGAGCCTCGAGGTCACGCCTGAGCGGCCCCGCATCCTATTTTGGTTAGTTTTATTTGTACCGCCCCACTGTATAAACAAAAGCCCTCAGCGCTGCAAAATCAAAATGTGTCTATCGATTTGCAATTTGCTGTGATGGAGAATAGAACAGGAAACTATAGCACGACCTTGTGGCGTCAGAATCGGCGACATCATGTTACAGAATTGTATCTGGCCAAAACAAGTATTGGTATACACATGATCGTACCACCTTGGGCGGGTGGGGTTTGTAATCTTAAGAGTGAAGCTGTAGCCGTGTGTCCTCTACCCTTGACCTGACTCATAACAATATCAACGGCTGTCACCGTCAGAACCGATAAGATATACCAATTGATAAGGCAGTATTAACACCCTGGTATTACTTGGCATTGCACGAGTCCGAGAGGTGCCAGACACTTTTCATAGATCTAAACGACTGAGTTTTCCTTCTTTGAATAACAGCACAGAAGTAGCCTGCCATATTTCCCGTCCTTTAGCTCAGTACCATGGAGACCACTGGCAGAGACAATTACTTCGATAGACTCTTGCGATGTCATTGGCTGAAAATCTCTCATGACCAGCCACCAAGAAGCGAAGTCAGCGTTGAACGTTGACCTCGTGTCGTCCATGAGAGTCGTTTGTGTTGCCACCCTGTCAATGCTCTCATCGAACCCATGCTATTGCTGCAGTGGCGTCAACCCCACTATTGAATTTCGAGAGACGGAATTAGGCTGGCAGTCTCCAAGCAAACAGACAGAGGTTGTCAATGAAGAGAGCTTTCAGGACCAAGCCGAATGCCCCTCGAGCGCATCCACTACGACTAGAATTGCCGGGGCAATGGAGAGCTGTCGCTTTGTTTTCAGAGAAGAGGGTATTTTGGGAGGGAGTTGTGGTTATATGCGACGAGAGTGGTTTCCTCTTGAGGTAGCATCGATTAAACCACGGCCAGGGCTCAAGACGTCCTTTTCATAATGCTTATGGCTTCACTTCCGCAGAAATTTCACTCGAACGGTTAAAAGAGATTAAAAGTACTTAATAGGAAGTCTGTTCATAAAATCTGTTGATTATTACTAATAAATTACATGACAGACGTACAACAATGCGACTTCAAAGCAAGTCCTTATGATCCAAGTTACAAATCCACTGGACTGCAAGGATATCAAACGTACAGCTCGACAAACTTTCCCCAGCGCTCAATGACAGGCTTTACAATATTGTCCCATTCTTTACCTTTGTTTCGGCCACTGGTCCACCTTTGAAACTCAAAGATTTCCTTGTGCTTGCTGCCGCAATCGGGACACACCGTTGCGATGGAGTTGTTAGAGTCATTCGTCTTGCCTTCCGCAGCAGGCGGTTCAGTGACCTCGGGCCAGGCTCGATCGAGATAAACGGCCGTAGAAGTGAGATCCGCGAGCTCAAGGTGTATCAAGCGTTCTGGGATACACAGACAGTCAGAAGAGTTTATATCGACAAGATTGCGGCACATACCTAGTCGATGACACCAAGGTCCTTTCTCACCAGCCTCAACGCGGCCCTTCATGAGACTGACACCTTTACCATCTTCTTTCCTTTCGGGATGGAATCCTCTCAAAACTTGTTCCTTCGATCCGCATTGCTTGCCCCATTCGTCAATTCTCTTGACAAGGTTGACCGCGCGTCCGACCTTCAGTTTTATTGTGTCAGTATTATCTTTCTCTTTTGAAAGGCTAGGCTTCAGCTAACAACACCAAGTAAGAATGGTAGCAATCACTTACCTAGGATCTCGAAAGTGTAGATATAGCCATCCACATCCGACTGAGAACGAGTTTTCTCCATCTCAACTCGTAGTGCAAGTTGAGTTTCAAGCTGCAGATACGGTTTTATGTAGTCTGGTATCAATAGATATCATGAGTTTGTGGGATAGTCCACATGGATAAACCATACCTGAAAATTCCACCCAATTGCCATTCTTTCGTGAATAATAACCCGATGGAAGCATTATTTCTTTAGAATGCTGATGACAAAAGACCTCAACTGTCGATGACTCGCCATCATCCGAATCGAAAGACCTGAGCGCAGGTCTCGTCTTGACAACACGCGCGCAGCGTTTCCCCGCCTTGGTCTGGCCCGAACATTGCTCGCCACCTTTAGAAGGAGTTGCCGACGGACTCGCCACCCCAGATTTATTGGATTTGGTCGGTGTTGAGGGAGAGGAAGATGCTTTCCCATGCGGTGGCCGGTGGGGTTTGGGTCCTGAAGATATAGTGAGTGTTTCTGACTGTGGGTTCCCTAGAGGAACAGGATTTGAGTGTGGACGCGGAGGAAGGGGGTCGTTGGGTGGACGGAGAGCCATTTGCATCGTTAGAGACTGTGGGTATTCTTGAAAGGGTGTCGGCATTGCAAAGGAAGGCTCTGACGACGCATGAGGAACACTCCCTCTGCTTGAGTAACCACTTGGAAGGGACGGGTGGAAACCACCAACAAAACCACCAGCCGCAGGCGGCGCTGGAGGCGTTGCATTGTCAGCTATAGAAAGGTTCCCAAACGAGGGGAATGGGTTGTTCCCTGGACTAGGGTAGTTCGTGAACGTGGACGGGCCAGGACCAGGGAGGGAGGGTTTCGAAGGAGGTTTTGGGGGCTTGTCTTCTTTCTACAGCACATATCTAATTAGAGCGACTCAAAATATTTGAGGAATTCTATTACCTGTGAGTCGAATGAGTTGAAAACTGATGAAATAAACTTTATCGCCTTCTCAGTCTTCCCTCCATGGCCAGAGGTCATTGCGGACAACTAGTTACTGTAATTGCCCTGGTTGGATGGTCTTCTATCTTTCAAAGATCTGAATGAGCGTCAGAAAAATACAACTCTCAGAAGCAGGCTCTCGCCTTACGAGTGAGAGGTAGTGTGGTGAAGACCAAGTTCCTTAGAAGCTGTGTGGCGTCCGAGTTGACTTGTTGATCTTTGAAGCTCACGGCCCGTGAGCCGTGGCCAGCAACTTTCGCACGAGAGCAATGGAAAGTTTCTTCCATCTTTCCCTTCGTCCATAGCCAATAGGTGAGTTATTGCTACTTCCATTATCATGCCATCGGATGAAACGCACTGGGCTCTGACAACTGTTGATGTCACGCACTACGCTCAATGAGCGGCGGCCTAGAAAACCGTTAACTGAACCTTCTTCTTTTGCGTCGTACTTCGCACCCAGATATACTAATATCTTTGCCTTCATATAGCTGTGAGTGCGATGGAGAACAATTACGATGAATTCAAGGAACTCTTGGAGACGATGACTGCTAGTCTCTCAGCCGCAAGATCGTCCTTACAATCAATTAAAGAGAAGTCAGTTGCGTTCCTCTTGACCCTATCATCAAATTTTCATCTCTGCAGAGCAGGCAGCAAAATCTGGATATGGCAAACGGGATTTCTCTTCTCTCATTGAAGAATCATGTGTTGATATCCTATCTTCGATCTTTGGTGTTGGTTTCGTCTCGTCGTGTACTAGGCGACAGTCTCGCCGAACGATCTGCTCCTTCTAACCTATTTAGCGCAAAGGACCGTGAACCTCGCGGAAATAATGGGGGTGATATGGTGGACTCCATGGTTGAAGGCAGGGTTGTACTCGAGAGGATCGATGCCTTGGAGAGTAAAATGCGCTATCAGATTGAAAAATTGGTTCGGTTGGCTGAAGAGCCGGTAAAACTCAATGGAACCATCGATGGTGAGCAAATCATTTACGTTTATTAGACTTGCTTCTAACACATTTTCAGATCCTCTCTCCTTCAAACCAAATCCTATGGCATTGATGCAAACTGAATCTGCAGCAACCCAAGTTTCATCAAATGGAAAGGATGTCAGAGACAACGGCGCTCTTAACGATGATATGATATATCGTCCTCCACGTTTAGCACCTATGCCATACGTCGAAAAATCGAAGAACCAGTCAAGACGAGAACGTCCCCCAGTGCCATCCGCTCTTGCAAATTTATCTGCGGATCCATCCCGTCCTTTTGTGGAGTCAACATCTGGCCTGGGAGGAGCACCTGCCATGGCATCAGGTCGTGCTCAATACCTGAAACGCCTAAAGGATTTTGAAGAAGACAACTTCACCCGGTTGATCATGAAGAAAAGCGACGCTAAACGGAGGGCTAGGGATGAGGAAGACCTAGCTTTGGGTGGCGACCTCGGTGGTGGATCGGGAGGTCGGAGAAGAGCTGGTGGTTTAGAGGATGAATTTAGTGAAGTCTTGCGGAGTGTTAGCAGAGTGAATGGAGGTCGCAGCCAAGGAGACGGCTACGAGGAATTGAGGAAGAAGGGCAAAAAGATGGACGTACTCGAACGAAGTCGAAATAAGCGTGACTCTATGGAGGATGAAGATCTAGTCGACGAACCGCGAAGGACAAAAAAGCGGAGTCGATTCGAGTTGGAGACTAAGGTCGCAAAAAAGAAACTGAAGAGATAGGATTCGGACTCCATCACTTCTGCTGTTCATATCTAGCCCTATTTCTTATTTCAAGTTCTACAAAAGAGCGATTCTCCCCCCAAAAGCAAACGTGAGTTCGAGCCTAGATTAGAAATTAGAAATCGAGTGTACAAAGATGGCCAAACATCCAGCTGTGCCACAATGCTGAATTGGGTTTCTTTTGTCCTCTAAAAATACCCACACCATGGCGTCGCGCTCACTGTTTCGTGAGTACA
>Ga0247741_1002033_pt1 | contig 11274 bp, 7 predicted proteins | sample UWRJL213509R2_FD_180945 | JGI IMG/M metagenome (GOLD analysis project Ga0247741, IMG submission 180945) | Plant litter microbial communities from Arlington Agricultural Research Station in Wisconsin, United States - UWRJ-L213-509R-2 | ecosystem: Environmental > Terrestrial > Plant litter >...
AACCGACCTCGACCTGCGAGGGTGTGACCTTCTCGGTCGCCGACAACTCGCGCATCCGCGCCTCCTACGCCACCGACGTGACCGGTGCCAAGTGCCAGGTGCGCTTCGTGGTCAAGGACGCGCAGGAGAAGATCAGCACGGATGACGGTCGCGGCACGTTCATCCTCGACCTGCACGGTTACCCGAAGACGCCCGACGCGGTCGAGCAGGCGGCGTTCGCCGACGGCAGCCTGCGCCTGCAGGTCACCCCGGGCGCCTCTGCGGCGGCCTACCCCGACCTCACCGGATTCGTCATCAAGCGAGGCTCCGCCCAGGTCGGCACCTGCACAACAGCGGGAGTCTGCACGCAGATCACCGGGCTCACCAACGGCGAGAAGAACCTGTACAGCGCTTACGCCGTGAACTCCGCGGGTGAGTCGCTCGCGCCGGTGACGACGCAGGCCTGGTCGTATGCGACCCCCGTGCTCGGCAATGTCGCGCGCACCCTCATCTACCAGCACGGCATCACGAGTGCCGCCTATGGCTCGGTGAACCTCGTGGTGACCAGCTCCGACCCGACGGTCGTCGCGTACCGCGTGAACGGCATCTCGAACCCGGTTCCGCGCACGGGTGCCAGCACGAGCATCAACGTCTCGCTCCCGGTCGGCCCGCAGCAGGTCGCGATCACGCCGATCAGCCAGTACGAGATCCCGCGCGGCCAGGGCGACGGCGGCGGAACCGATTCGCAGGTCATGTCGGTGGCGGGACTGCCCGCGGTGACCGACTCCGGCGTGGTCAACGCCACCGACGACTCGCTGACCCTCGCGGGCACCTCGTTCGAGCGCCGCTCGAGCGTAAAGGAGCTCGAGACCATCTACGTGGCCTACCGCACCACCTCGACCCGGCCCACCTGCTCGATCGACAACTCCACCGGTGGCGGGCTCAGCGTCAACGCTCCGAGTGGAAGCTACTCGAACACCGACCCGACGATCACGGTGCAGGCCAACAAGTACTACAAGGTCTTCGTCTGCATCTCCAACGGCTTCGGTCTCGCCGTGGGCGAGCTGCGCGACGGCTACCCCTACCGCCAGCCTGCGGCCCCGGGCGGGTTCACCTACCAGGTGAGGAACGGCAGCTCGGACGGCGACTATCGCATCTCGATCGTCGACGCACCGGCCGGCGAAGAGGGCTTCACGATCGACTACCGCAACTTCTCCGCGGGCAGCGGCGCGACGCGGGTGGGCATGGATCCGGCCATCGGGGCGCGGTACTGCACAACGGTCTTCGGCGTGCAGCGCTGCTCCGGCTACGGTGACGTGCAGCCCGTCGACCCGAACCGCTCGTGGCAGATCAACGTCTCCGTCACGGGGGTCACCTGCCAGGGCAACAACCTGAGCGCGAACGTCTCCGGCGGCGCGGGCGGCAACGCCACGATCACCCAGGCGCAGTACTCGGCCGGGCCGTTCGAGATCGACCACGCCGAGGGAGAGCCGGGCAAGATCCCGACAGGTGCGACCAGCGTCGAGAACGTGCGCGGAAACATCAGCTGGGGCGGGGCGAACTCCAACCTGCAGCCCTTCACCTGGCGCGTCAACGGCCCCACTCCCTGCACCTAAACCCGCGAACCCCTCACCAAAGGAACAAGAACTTCGATGCCGATTACACCCGAACAGTCCGTGTGGTTCGCCGAGACCTTCACCAAGATGGTCGACAACGTCGAGCAGGCCGTGCTGGGCAAGAACCACGTCATCGAGCTCGTCCTCGCCGCCATGATCAGCGAGGGGCACATCCTGCTCGAGGACTTCCCGGGCACCGGCAAGACCTCGCTGGCCCGGGCCGTCTCGCAGACGGTGGACGGCACCAGCTCGCGCATCCAGTTCACCCCCGACCTGCTGCCCGGCGACGTCACGGGCATCACCGTCTACGACCAGAAGAAGGGCGAGTTCGAGTTCCACAACGGACCGATCTTCGCGAACGTGGTCCTCGCAGACGAGATCAACCGCGCGAGCGCCAAGACCCAGTCCGCCCTGCTCGAGGTCATGGAGGAGGGCAAGGTCACCGTCGACGGCAACTCTCGCCCGGTGGGCCTGCCGTTCCTCGTCATCGCCACCCAGAACCCGATCGAGCAGGCCGGCACCTACCGTCTTCCCGAGGCGCAGCTCGACCGCTTTATGATCAAGACCTCGCTCGGCTACCCGGACCGCGCGGCGACCGTGCGCATCCTCGAGGCGACGGCCGACGTCAAGCAGGACCTCGCCCCGGTCGTGACCCCGCAGGTGCTGCTCGGCATGTCCGACCTCGCCCGCCAGGCATACGTCAACCCGCTGCTGTTCGACTACATCTCGAGCATCGTCGAGGCGACCCGCACGGCGACCCAGGTGCGCATGGGTGCGAGTGTGCGCGGCGCCCGCGCGCTCACCAAGGCCGCGAAGACCTGGGCCGTTGCGCACGGCCGTACCTACGTGACACCGGATGACGTGAAGCTGCTCGCCGAGCCCGTGCTCTCCCACCGTCTCGTTCTCGATGCCGAGGCCGAGTTCGACGGAGTGACGGCCAACGCGGTCGTCGCCCAGATCGTGCTCGACATCGTGCCGCCTGCCCGAAACGACCTCGTGTGACCTTCGACACCCAGTCCCGCATCTCCCGGACGGTAGCCTCCACCGGCACCGCCACGCATACCCGTTACGTCACCAAGCGTGGCGGCGGAAAGTTCGTGTCGGTCGTTGTGTGGTGGATCCGCGCGTGGCGCTGGTTCGCGCCCCGATTCGTCGGTGCGGTTCGCTGGGTGGGCAACACGGTGACTCCGGCCGGCTGGCTGGTGCTGGCGGCTCTGCTCGCGCTTCCGTTGGGCCTCGCGTTCGGCTGGACCGAGCTCATTGTGGCGGGCTCGGTGGCCGTGCTGCTGATGATCGCCGCCATCCCGTTCCTGTTCGGCGGCCACTCCTACGAGGTCGACCTCGACCTCACGACCGAGCGCGTTGTTGCCGGCGGAGAGGTCAACGGCGGTGTGAAGATCACCAACGTCTCCAAGCGCATAGCGCTGCCCGGTCGCATCGACATCCCGACCGGCAAGGGTCTCGCCGACGTGCACGTTCCGCTGCTGCGCTCGGGGCACAGCCACGAGGAGCCGCTGGTCATCGCCACCCCGCGTCGTGGCGTGATCCGCGTCGGGCCGGTCACCTCGGTGCGCACCGACCCGCTGGGCATCCTCAAGCGCGAGGTCGCCTGGGTCGACCTGCACGACATCTTCGTGCACCCGCAGACGGCCTCCATCCCGAGCACCAACGCCGGCTTCATCAAGGATCTCGAGGGCATGGCCTCGAACCAGGTGGTCGACTCCGACATCTCCTTCCACGCGATCCGCGAGTACGCCCAGGGTGACGCGCGCCGGCACATCCACTGGAAGTCCACCGCCAAGATGAACAAGCTCATGGTGCGCCAGTTCGAGGAGACCCGTCGCACGCGCCTCGCCATCGTGCTGAGCCTCGACGAGTCGGAGTTCGCGAACGAGGACGAGTTCGAGCTCGCCGTGAGCGTCGCCGGCTCGCTCGGCGTCCGCGCCATCCGGGACGCCCGCGACATCGCCGTCGTCGCGAGCGAGGAGATCCCCGAGTTCATCCGCGAGTCGATCCAGTCGGTGCGCAGCCTCAACGTGCTGAGCGGCCGCGCCCTGCTCGACGACCTCAGCACCGTCGAGTCCGGCTCGACCGTCATGACGATCGAGCAGGTCTGCTCGCTCGCGAGCCAGGTCGTCCACGACATGTCGATCGCCTTCGTGCTCTGCGGATCCCTGACCACCCCGCGCCGCCTGCAGTCGATCGCCGCCAAGTTCCCGACCAATGTCACCATCGTCGCCGTGGTCTGCGACCAGGCGGCCGAGTCGTCGGTGCGCAACCTGAGCGGTCTCAAGGTCATCACCATCGCCCTGCTCGACGACCTCAAGCAGCTGATGGCGAGGTCGGGCCGATGAGCGAACGCAGACGACGGGCTGCGCCGAGTGTGCGCGGCGAGGTGCGCTTCCTGCTCACCAACGCCGCATTCCTGCTCGGGATGATCGTGCTCGCCGCGATTGCCGCCTGGCCGATCTACGAGACGGTCGCCTTCGTCATCCTCGTCGCGGTGAGCGTTGTGCTGGCTTCGGCCATCGCGTTCGTCTCGTTCGTGCGCGGCTGGTCCTGGCTGACCGTTGTGCTCGTCAGCATCGGAACCTACCTCGTGGTGGGTGTGCCGCTCGCCGTGCCCGAGGCGCTCACCGGCATCTCCGAGATCGCGGGCGGATTCCTCACGCTGATCACCGGCTCGGTCTTCGGCTGGAAGCAGCTCATCACCGTCACGATCCCGGTCGGCACCTACCAGGGGCTCCTCGTCCCTGCGCTGCTCGTGTTCCTGTTCGGCACCGTCGGCGCGCTCTCCATCGCGTGGCGCGCGAAGACCACCTGGTGGATCGCCCTCCCCGTCGCCTTCGCCGTGCAGCTGTTCGCGCTCGTGTTCGGCTCGAGTGTCCCGAGCGGCGAGTCGTCGGTCGCGGGGCTCGCCCTGCTCGACCCTCGCGAGCTCGGTCTCGGACTCGCGAGCTTCCTGCTCGCGCTCGGCTTCCTGATCTGGCGGGTCAGCTACGCCCGCCGGGTCGCCGTCCGCCTCGCCCAGAGCGAGGGCGGCGTGCGACAGGGCCGGTCGGGCCTCGGCGCGCTCGTGCGACGCATCAGCCTCGCGGTCGTCATCCTGCTCGTCTCACTGGGCGCCGCATCGGCAGCCCTGCCGCTCATCGCGGGCAACAGCGAGCGCGAGGTGCTGCGCACCACGATCGAGCCCGAGGTGCGACTGCGCGACTACACGAGCCCGCTCTCGCAGTACCGCAGCTACTTCGACACCGATCTCTACAACAGCGAGCTCTTCACCGTCGAGGGTGAGCAGCCCGCGGGCAGCCGGCTGCGTCTCGCCGTGCTCAGCTACTACGACGGTGAGGTGTTCCGCGTCACCGATCCCGGCGCGAGTGACACCAACGAGAAGACGGCCTTCATCCGCATCCCCTATCGACTGAGCCCGGATGCCGACGGCGGCACCGAGCAGAAGGTCGCCGTGACGGTGGGCGACTACTCCGGCATCTGGATGCCCACCGTCGGCTCCCTCGTGAGCGCGAACTTCGAGGGCTCCGGCGCACGCGCCCTCACCGAGGACTTCTTCTACAACGAGACGACGTCATCCGCCGTCAACCTGGGTGTGCTGGGCAAGGGCGACAGCTACGTGCTCGACGCGGTCGTGGGCGGCTCGAGCGCGGATCTCGGCGACCTCGTGGCCCCCGACGCGGGTTCGGGTCTCGTGGACGAGTCGCTCATTCCCAAGAGCCTGGTCAACTGGGTGCGCGCGCAGAACGTGTCCTCGAGCGGCGCGGGACTGCAGGAGCTCATCGAGCGCCTGCGCGCCAGGGGCTACCTGAGCCACGCCCTCTCCGTCGCGACCCCCGCCGAAGGCGAAGAGGAAGCGCCCGCGGTCGAGGGAAGCTGGGCCGACGACCTGGGCGAGTACGCCTTCAAGCCGAGCTTCGCCGGACACTCGGTCGGTCGCATCGACGAGCTGTTCACCTCGCTGCTCGAGAAGCAGAACTCCACCAACGACACCGAGAACACGCAGCTCGTGGCCGCCGTGGGCGACGACGAGCAGTTCGCCGTTGCCGCCGCCCTCGTTGCGCAGCACCTCGGCTTCCCGTCACGCGTGGTGCTGGGTTTCGCGCTCGACGACGTCGGCCAGAGCGGCGAGCCGCTGCCCGCGTGCCAGGCCGGTGTCTGCGAGGGACGCAACCTCACGGCGTGGCTCGAGGTGCAGGGCGCGAGCGGCGACTGGGCGACGGTCGACGTCACCCCGCAGCACTCCGACCCGCTCGACCCGGTGAACGAGAACCTGCGCGACCCGGAGAACTCCACCGAGGTGATCCAGGAGGCGGCGACCGAACAGCTGCCGCCCGACGCGAGCCCGAGCGGCGGCGACCAGCAGGACAACAATGACGACGACAACGGACTCGACCTCGCTTGGCTGGCGGGCATCCTCCGTGTCGTCGGTCTCTCCCTGCTGGCGATCCTCGTGCTGCTCTCCCCGTTCGTGACGATCCTCGTGGCGAAGGCCACCCGTCGTCGTGACCGGATGAAGGAGACGGTGCCCGAGAAGCGCATCGTCGGCGGCTGGGACGAATACGTGGATGCCGCCCTCGACCACGGCCTGCCCGCGCCGACGACCCAGACCCGCACCGAGCTCGCCCGCAGCTACGGCAGCCCGCGAGGTGTGCAGCTCGCCCGCTTCGCCGACCGCGCCGTCTTCGACGCGACCGAGCCGGTCGAGGCCGACGGCGACCGGTTCTGGGAGATCGTCGAGGCCGAACGCCTCGCCTTCTCCGCCGGACTCACCCGCTGGCAGCGCTGGAAGGCGGCCCTCTCGCTGCGCTCGTTCACGAACTACCTGCGCTCTCAACTCCCGACCACAAAACGATAAGGTAAGGCCACATGGACCCCACTTATACCGATTCAGCGGCAGTCGGCGCCGCGATCGTCTCCATGCTCGTGAGCGTGGTGATCTCGGCGGCCTTCTACGTGTGGGTGTCGTTCTCGCTCTCCAAGGTCTTCGTCAAGCTGGGCAAGCCGGCCTGGAAGGCCTGGGTCCCCTTCGTCAACTACATGGTGATCCTCGAACTCGGCGGCTACAACGTGCTGTGGGCGTTCGCACTGCTGCTGCCGATCGTGCAGTTCGTGGGCCTCATCTTCATCTTCCTGTCCATCCACAAGATCAACGAGCGCTTCGGCAAGGGCGTCGGGTTCACGATCCTCGCCGTCGTCGCGTTCCCGGTGTGGTCGACGATCCTCGGATTCGGTTCGGCCACGCCAGGGGGAGTAGCGCAGCCGCTTCCCTACCGCTCCGGTTTGACCGGCGGACTTCCGCCCGCGGTGCCCGGTCCGATCGACCCGTACACGGCAAACCCCGCGTCACCTCCGCCGCCTCCCGGGCCTCCGGCACCCCCGCAGTCCTCGGTGCCCGGCTCACTGCCGGCACCGCCGCCTCCGCCGGCTCCGGCCTACGCGGCACCGCCGCCTCCGCCCGCTCCCGCGCAGTTCGCGCCGCCGCCCCCGCCGCCCTCGGTCGTGGCGCCGCCGCCTCCGCCCGCGCCCATCTCGGCCCCGCCCGCACAGGTCGAAATCTCGCTGCCGCCGACCCTCGTCGAGCCTCCGGCCCCGACCCCGGTCGTGCCGCCCGTTGCTCCCGCGTCCGACCCGTGGGCACCGCCCGTGTCGTCGATTCCCGGGATGGCGATCTCCACTCCGCCGCCTCCCGCAGCACCGCCCGCTCCTCCGGCACCGCCCGCGCCCGAGCCCGTCGTCGAGCCCGAGCCGGTCGCTGCACCCGAGCCGGTCGCCGCACCCGAGCCGGTCGCCGCTCCCGCGCCGCCCGTGCAGGCGCCGGCCGCCCCGGTCGTCGTCGCGCCGCCCGTGCCGGTCTCGGCTCCCGTCGCCCCCGAGCCCGTCGTGGACGCCGCCGACCTCCCCGACTTCGACGACACGGTCATCGCCGGTCGTCGCCAACAGGGCTGGGTGCTCACCCCGGCAGGGGGAACGCCGATCCGCATCGAGGCGACGAGCGCCCTCATCGGACGCAACCCCGCCGCTCGCGGCTCGGCCGCCGACGCGCAGTTGGTGCCGGTTCCCGACCCCTCGAAGACCGTGTCGAAGACGCACGCCCTCCTCACCCTCACCGACGGCGTCTGGTCGATCATCGACCTCGCCTCGACGAACGGCGTCTACCTCGTCGACGCCGCGGGCGAGGAACTCGAACTGCAGCCGAGCGTCTCCACGCCCCTCGGCGAAACCTTCAAACTGGGGGAACAGACCTTCAGAATGCTGCCGGAGGCCTGACCGATGACACCGACCGATGCCGCGACGGCACCCGTAGCTCTCCAGCTCTCCGTGGGTACCGGCACCGACGTCGGCCTGCGGCGCAAGGTGAACGAGGATTCGCTGCTGGCGGCGCATCCCGTCTATGTCGTCGCTGACGGCATGGGCGGACACGAGGCTGGCGACAAGGCGAGCCAGGCGGTTGTGCTCGAACTCTCGTCGCTGGTCGGCCGCGGCTCCATCAAACCCGACGAACTCGCCGATTCGCTGGATCGCGCGCACGCCGCAGTGCGGGTGATCGCAGAGGGCACGTCGCGCGGGGCGGGAAGCACCCTCACCGGTGTCGTCGTCTCGGACCAGGGCGGCAGGCCGCACTGGCTCGTCTTCAACATCGGCGACTCGCGCGTCTACCTGCTGCGCGGTGAGGACTTCGTGCAGCTCACCGTCGACCACTCCATCGCGCAGGAGATGATCGACGACGGCACACTCGCCCGTGAGGATCTCGCCACCTACGCAGGACGCAACGTCATCACCAAGGCCGTCGGAGCCGACAACAGCGACGCGGACTTCTGGCTCTACCCGATCGTCACCGGCGACCGGCTCGTGATGTGCTCCGATGGGCTGAGCGGTGAGGTCACCGACGAGGGGATCGTCGCGCTGCTCGTCGCCAACCTCGACCCGCAGGCTGCGGCCGACGCGCTCGTTGCGGACGCCCTCGCCCACGGCGGTCGCGACAACGTGACGGTCGTTGTGGTCGATGCCGTCGCCGGAGGCGTGAGCGTAGACCTCGAGGAGGCGACCATCGCCGCCGAGGCGCGTCCCGTCGAGGTCGACGACATGCTCGAGGCCACGACGATCGAGATCCCGAGAAGGGGCGGGCGTGGAGTCCTCTGAGTTCCGCGCCGGGTCCAACCCCACCGTGATCGGGGCGAACGTCGTCGCCATGCTCGCCGGCCCCGGAGCGGGCAGCGCCTCCGCCTACATCGCGGCGGTCGTGGCCTCCGCGCGCGGCACCGAGGAGGTCGTGGCGGCCATCCTCTCCGCGCCCGGCACCAAGCGTCCCGACTTCGTCGTCGCCCAGTTCTTCGGTCCCTCGGTGCGCGCGCAGTTCCGCGGCACCCGCCTGGCGATCCGCATCGTGCGCCGGGACGGGGGACGGGTCGTCTACACCGGCCAGGACGTCGAGACGTTCGCGAGCCTCATCGAGACCAGCTGCCTGAGCGCCGAACTGTTCGATACAACGGATGTCCCGACCTCCGCACCCCGCATCGCCCTGCCCGGCACGCTCTCGACCTCCAGCCTCTTCTACTCCTCGGACGCGTCCGTACTCGTCGAGCCGGCGCACGCCCCGGCGGAACAGGTCACCCGCCCCACTCCGCTCCCCGAGCGCACCGTGCTGCTCTCCTCTCCCCGCCAGGGCGCGCTCGCGACCCTCGAGTTCACCGACGGCAACCTCGTCGACGTCGACCGCACCGTGATCATCGGCCGCAGCCCGCGTGCGGAGCGTTCGACCTCGGCGCTGCTGCCCACGCTGGTCCCGGTGGCCAGCCCACGCCAGAAGATCTCCCGCACACATCTCAAGGTCTCGGTCGACGGCTCGCGGGTGGTGCTCGAGGACCTCGGCTCCAAGAACGGCACGGAGGTGACGGCGACGAACGGCATCGCCTTCCGGGTGATTCCGGGGGAGCCCGCCGAACTGCGCGACGGCATGGTCGTCGCGATCGGCGACCAGGTAGCGTTCACGGTCGTGGCGCGCGCGTGAGCGACCCGCAGCTTCCCGAGGAGCCGGACGACGAGACGATCATGGTCGCCCGCCACACCCCGCCGGCCGATGAGACGGTGGTGGTGCAGCGCTCCAACGCGCCGGTCGACGAGACCGTTGTCGTGCAGCGCAGCGCTCCGCCCGAGGATGAGACGGTCATGGTGCAGCGCACCGCGCCCCCCGCCGACGAGACGGTGGTGGTGCAGCGCGACAGCGCGCCGGCGGACGAGACGATCGTTGTGCAGCGCACCGCCGCGCCCGCGGACGAGACGGTCATGGTGCGTCGGGATGCCGCCTCCCCGCAGACGGGCTTCGACGAGACCGTGGTCGTGAAGCGCGGCGCGTCCCCCGACGACTCGACGATCGTGTCTAACCGGCCGGCCGTGCCGCGCGCCGACATCCCGCGCCCCGACAGCCCGATCAGCGGTGGCCGCGTCGCCTTCCAGCCGTCGAGGCTCGGCGAGGGACCCAAGGAGAGTTACGGCATCCGGGCCTCGGTGACCAACGTGCCGCAGGTGCGCGCGGAGGTCTCGGCGCCGCCGATCGTTCGTCGCTCGACCCGTACCGTCGAGCAGCTCGCGGCGGAGCAGAGCAGGGCGCGACGCTCGGGCGGGCTGAAATTCGTGGTCATCGGGGGCGTCATCCTCACCGTTCTGGTCGTCGCGGGAGTCGTGATCGGCGTTCTGCTGGCCCAGAGCTGACATATACCACCAGTCACACGAGTCACATGGCCCCCACGTGAGGGGATAGCGGAGGCACCGCCAAAGGGTTAGGTTGACTACCTAGAGTTATTCGTACTCATGGTTGCCGCGCCTGGGGGGCCCACGGCATCACTACTCGTGAGGAGAGCGCAATGGCAACCCTTACTGAGATTCTTATCCTTCGAGGGGTAGTACCCATCGAAAACCTTGACTCGATCTCGGGTCAATGGGGAGAAGACGAAGACGCAGTGCGATCACTTGTCGAAAAGGGCATAGTGACCGAGGTGCAGCTGGCGTCAGCGCGTGCTGCGCAGGCCGAGCTGCCGTTCGTCGAGCTCCTCGAATTCCCGGTCGACCGCACCGCGGTCTCCCTGGTGCCCGCGGCCATGTGCCGCCGCTACCAGGTGCTGCCCATCGGCGTGATCGGTGACATCCTCACCCTCGCCATGGTCGACCCGGGCGATGTCTTCGCGATCGACGACGTGCGCGCCGTCTCGCGCATGCAGGTCAAGGCCGTCGTCGCTGCACCCGGCGACCTCAAGACCGCCATTGACCGCTTCCACCGCGCGGACGGCGAACTGAGCGACCTTACCTCGGCGCTCGAGGAGGAGAGCAGCGGCTCGGAGATGGTGGTCGCCGGCGGCGAGGCACCGATCGAGGACGACGCACCCATCGTGCGCTTCGTGAACCTGCTCATCAGCCAGGCCATCCAGGACAAGGCCTCGGATATCCACATCGAGCCCGGCGAACACGAGATGCACGTGCGCTACCGCATCGACGGTGTGCTGCACGAGATGCAGTCGGCGCCGAAGGCCATCCAGAACGGTGTCACCTCGCGCCTGAAGATCATGAGCGAGATCGACATCGCCGAGCGTCGCAAGCCGCAGGACGGCCGTATGTCGGTCAGCCACGGTGGTCGCAAGATCGACCTTCGCGTCGCCACCCTCCCCACGGTGTG
>Ga0247741_1002034_pt1 | contig 11267 bp, 11 predicted proteins | sample UWRJL213509R2_FD_180945 | JGI IMG/M metagenome (GOLD analysis project Ga0247741, IMG submission 180945) | Plant litter microbial communities from Arlington Agricultural Research Station in Wisconsin, United States - UWRJ-L213-509R-2 | ecosystem: Environmental > Terrestrial > Plant litter >...
TTTCAGTTCTAAATGCAGTGGTCTACTGGCTTTGGTGGGATAAACCAATGGATGTGCGTTGTCCGATCCCAGTGTACTTGAAATCCTCGCCGAAAACCCTCGAGTGCTTCGGGAAGGACAACGGCATGTCATCGAGTTTTCCACACGATTTACAATGGACCCAACAACCTGCACTCATGCGTACATCCTCCCCTTCTGGAGCTCAAACCAACGGCGAACCCAAGGGAACCTCTGCACATTTTCTTCAGTCGACAGACGCTACATCCACTTCCACTGATGATATTTACGACAACCTATGGCCATTCACGAGTCGACAAATAGCTAAGCGTGGAGTTCCTGGCGGACTCTTCTACGTATTCATCTACTATCCAATATCCGTCCTCCTCCAACCCTTCGATGATATGTTCAACTTAACGAACTTCCGAGGAATGGAAGACCGCGTACCAACGTTTTATGCCCCGGCTCTCCAGAGCTCCAGCGACTCGGTAGTGCTACTTCTAGCGCTGACTATCATTCCCATCTTCGGGGGCATTCATTGCCTTGCCTGGAGAGGCCATTTTCCGTCGGTGTACGAGCGATGGTTGTGGAGGTCAAATTCACTTGCGATTTGCGTCATGCCTTTCAGCATGATACTTATTGGCACCTTTATCCACGATGACAAGCCAGATAGGTCCATTTGGCAGAAGTGTGTAGATCAAGCATGCGAGGTTGTACTCATCGCGCAAATAATCTTGTATATTTTCTCTCGAATGTGTTTGCTTGTCCTCCCTCTCATTGCACTTCGTAACCTACCGCCGTCAGCATACATAGCTTTGAACTGGATATTTTTCATTCCTCACGTATCATAATCACATTTTGTATAACACGCTGTACGCTCGGAGAACGGCATTGTTTCGTACCGGACCGGAGCAGGCCACAAACTGTAACAAACATCCACCAACCTTCATCTAGGCTCGTACGTGTACCACTTCATACTTTCTTTTACGCGATGTCCTCTAAATACGAGCTGCTACCCTCAGAACCGACGTATGACTCAGGCTCGGAATCACCGACCTACCCACCACCATACGAATCAGAATCGGCCTACCTGTCACACTTAGATGTGGAACAAGAGCCAACGGCCCGCCGTCCACGTCGACGACGAGAGCACCTGCCTGCCTTCGATTCAGATCCACGGTTTAGGATGAAGACACCCTCGCCATACATTCGCGCTGCGCTGCTTATCTTCATTGTTCTGCTGTTCTGGCTCGCGTTCGTGATGCGAAAAGCGCTTTGGGTTGCCGGAGGAATGGGCATGGGGAAGAAGGAACCTGAGGAAGTCGATGCTTCATATTGAGCAACAACTTCTGGAAGACACTACATATTTTGGTACGCCAATTTACCCTTCTGAACGATTTAGTTGCTGATATTTTAGGTGATTCCGTTGGTTACAGAATACCGATATCGAACTCCTGCAGCGCTGCACCAATGTTATATAACCACGGACCTGATGGTTGAAACACTTCACATTCATTCTTCGCCTACCATATCTCAAATGCCCACTATCCTTTGACCGGAGTGGTCACTAGCGTACATTCGCACTTCGTGACATCCAAGCTCAAAAGCCTATGGACTCTACCTCTCAATAGCTACGTAATATGTATATCAGGAATTTCAAACTGTACCTTGGATACTCATATCCGAAATTGAACTCTTAGAGTTTCCCCTCTGCCAAGACTCGTCGATCCTTGTGGACATCCATATCAGTGACGCCTTTCGCAGGGCTGTCTCTCCTGTCTCTGCCTCCGATTTCACCATCTTTGCTGTCCTAGGAATGAGGAGGTGCGTGTAAAATTATCCTGACCACATCTATTCTCATCATCGGACAAACCTTTTACAGGTTACCTCCTCGCCTAATTACAAGGCTCAACGATTGCTCCAAGCGTTTGATCCGAAACTGTGCTTGCAGGTCAATTTCAGGGTCCCTGAATTGAGTACTGAGACTGAAGATTTCTGATACACAGCTCGGAGTTGAACCAGTTGAAATTCTTGCTTGACGGACATCCCCTGTTGGTGTCGGTGCCCGGAATTTGGACACGACGAGCTCCATTCGTTCCTTGACAGCTTCCTGTTTAGTCTTGGGGGCCAGTAAATTCGACACACAATTCGAAGACTTAAAGGACACGTCCCGAATGACGACTATTTCTTGATACATCGCGAATGGGGCCATACACCGAATAATTGCGGTCAAAATCGTATCACTATCGCGTTTAACGAGGGTAGTCACTCTAATCATCAAGGCTAGACTAGGAGAGTTCTAGCATGTATCTCAAGTTGCACATATCGAAGATAAAGAGAATGAGAGCCCTTCCAATTAGAACGAAGGTTTAATACGAGGATACTTAAGAGCGAACGCGCACGACTACGCGGTGCCTACCACATAAGCGGCATGCCTTCCGAGTCGAAAGGGAAGGTAATCAAGGCGGGACCAGCAACCGTACTTTCATCGTCGAGCCTGGCTTGCCTAATATCCTCTCCTCCACGAAATACAACGACAAAAACCGTCCCCTTCCCAGCGAGGTCCTTCGGAATCTCGACGTAAAATCTATTATCGCGCTCCAGGAGAGGTGCGATTATGATTTCCTCGCCGTTGAGGAAAGCGATATAGATAGTTTCCTCATTCGAGAGTGTCGGGAATGGGAATGAGATCTCAGCTGGCTGGCCAGGAACAAGGCGCGAGGCGACGGTCAGACGTGGGTTGACGTGCAGTCCAGAAGGTAACAAGTAGCGATTCCCTTCAGGCCCAGTTTCGTAGTTGAAGAAGTTACTGAGTAGCGAGAGTGTTTGAATCGGTGTGAGGGATGTCTGAAAAAACGATATTAGTAGTAGAGGGAAAGCGATAGAAGGGATAATAACCTCAAAGGCAGTGTTCCAGGGATTTTGCTTGCGCACTGACGAATTGATCCATGCAGCCTGGCGTGCTTCGACGCTCAGTATCGAAGCCAACGTCGTGATATAAGCCTAATCCAAACAAATGTCAAAATTTTATCTGGAGATCAATAGAAATAGATCGACCTTGTTGCTGAAATATTGTAGCATAGACGTATATGCACTCGCCATGATGGTAAAAAACCCCTCGCTGACATCGATGAACGTGCGTGGATCATTGTCATGACTAGAAGCATTAAAATCAGTTCCAGCACGATCCTAAGTAAAGAATTACTCACAAGTCATAGTTGTAAGGCTGGACATGCTCGCTTCCAGCTGAAGTGATGGCGCTCTGCAAGAATTCCTTGTGAACGCGCTCGTGTTCTGACATCTGCATCCATCGGCCTCGAGTCCAGACTGGGTATCCCCCACGACGAAAATCATCCTCAGAGTAGCGAGCTATGCCACGATCGAAGAAAGCAGACTTGAATTGCCCGAGAAGTAGCGCAAAGTTCAGATACTGTATATCTGGAATTAGGTGAGCAATAAATCACGAGCCTGGATGGCGTTGGGTACCTATAAGTTCATCATTCGCTCGCTCTTCGGCGCCTCTGGCAAAAAGGTGGTGTTTGGCGTCATAGGCATCAAGGTTAACGTCTTGAAATGTATGATCAGAAAAAATTGACCGCACAATTAGCAGAGCGGCTCACCAGATCCAGACAATCCATTAGCGGTCGTAATGTTTCTCCGGACTGGAGGCACTAATAGGACGGCTTCGCCGTGAGCATATAATCTTGGGCGGTAGGGGATATACTAACCAACGGACGGTAATCCAGCAGCTGGTGTGATGCTTTTCTGGGCGGGAGGCATGTTGGTGCCGACTGCTTATAAATTAGCATGATATAGGCTTGAAAGACGCCTAACTCACCGGCGGCTGGCAAAGCGCCCAGTGGGATAACGCTGGCGAAGATGGATAATACAAGTGCAAGGGTAACAAAAGAGGTCGGAATAGAGGCCTTCATGATAATGAACGATTGTGGATAGTAATTGTGCCGGTAAAGATCGTGTTATAGGATTGATGGTCGTGGAATGACAACTCGAAAGTGTTGAAGAAACCGTGGTTTAATGGTCGCTTATATATCGCCGTAGGTGGCTGACCGTATCAATCTCGTTCGTAGAGGCTGACAATGTCAGTAGCTTCAGGTAGCTCGTTTGGGCATCGAGATGCATTTTAATCCGGCCTGAACAACACGATAAAAAACGCTCGTTCGTGGCCTCTTCAACGCTGAAGGGATATCTTGAAGACTTGTGGTTCTCTATAAGTAGTGAGTAGTATTAAAAAAAGATTACTGGTACACGTATGTGGTAAGAAATGTATAGATTGGGTTCGAGATACTTGTCCAAGCGGAAAACGGGACCGGCAAGAAAATTTCGGAGATTGGCGATGGAAAGGCCGCCGAAGGGCCAGATATTCAGGTCATGCAAACTAGACACGACCCACGTCAATTTAAGTACGTAAGGAGATGAATTAAACCTACCAAAAAATAGTGGTACTTCTTTTCATTCTTGGAATTTTGAGAGCTTATGCCATCGATCTGCCAGGTCGGATGTGTTCATCGGCCTCCATTCGAACAGCCCGCCTTTCACATGGCGAGACGAGACACGGAAAGGTAGTGTCCCAGATTCATTGAACTCTAGAGTCAAGTCACGGATTATCGAGTTACTAAAATGCATACCCTTGTCGAGTATGAACTCCAGACTTCGTTCGTTATCCCCAGTGAAAAGTCTGGTGGGCCTGGTTGAGTCTGGTTGAGTTTGGTTGGTTAAAAACGTAACCATCAAAATCGCTCAACCAAAGCCAACGCCAGCCAAAAAGTGCAACCCCGCCCAATGATGGGATGGGCATGGTTGGGTGCTTTTGGGCTTGAGTAAGTCGTCGATCATCTTTACCCAATATCGCCCAATTGACTCGCACGTCCATTGAGGTTAGGTGGGCCTGGTTGGGTTCCACTGAGTCGGTTGGAAGGCACACAATTGAATCAGATGCACTGTCACTAAACGAGGCCCAATGAGAATTTAAGCGCTATTGAGCAGAAATAATATTTATTAGACGGTTGGATAATTCTTATTTAATCTATATAATATATCCTCAACGACGGGGTAACGCCAGCCAGGTACGAAACGGAGCGACAGGATTTGACATGGTTGAGCGAGTTTTGCAAACAGAGTTAGTAACTTTCCCAGAAGAGTCTGTTTTTCTCCTTCGACAGCTCAATGAGGCGCTACTTACAGAAAATCAGTAACGCTCGGCCTCCCATTCACATGATTTGCTCACCTAGCCCGGTGTTCGTCGTTGGTGCCTTTGATTCAGTCAGTGCACACCGGAGTCACTCACTAGTCAGCCAGGGTTATTTCTAAGTACACCACTCTATCAAATAAAAATCACTAAGAAACGAGTCTAATGAGGTCAGCTCGTGAAGAGATGCGGTTAGAGACAGTGCATGGTGAGCAGGTAGCACAGCACTCACTGATGTAACCAATCTTGCTCGCTCTTGTAAAAATGCGACCGCTGCGTCGAACTGAGACGTAGGGAAATGAGTCAGAATGTCAATACATAGTAGAGAATCTTACTCACCACGGGAATAAGTCCTTCAGCGAGAAGGAACACATGCTTACAGTGCATGAGGCGACAAACGCAGAAGAGTGGACAAAGACAAGGCAAAGCTGAAGTTCCTCAATGACCTGGCGGCGTGCAGCATTAGGGCAGGTTGTGTGAACTTATACTTCAAATTATTAAGTCCTGCACGACGTGTCCAGATATCCAGGTACTCGTGTCAAATTACATTGGCTGGTGTTGGTCCTCGTTGGGCAGAGTTGGGCACGTCTGGGAATAGGATGCCTTCCATCAACCACAGCCGAGATCACCCTGAGATCGCTCAAAGAGACCCAATCCCGCTAAACAGGTCGCTCAACGCGCCCAACGGGCTTTTCACTGGGCGTTATCACTCAACCAGCCTCTGTTCAGCCAGTCGGAGTGTAACAGAGTGAGTAGATCCCGGGGTAGCGCCGACGAGGGTACGTTATATTTGATCGAATCGATGACAAGAGTGGAGAGGTTTGGTGTAAATGTGCTGAGAGGCCCAAAGAGCGTGGGGTGAGGCACTTGAGTGAGAAAATCGGGATTCCCGAATCCCAAACATGACTGAAGGTGGAGCTCTCGTAGAGACGGGGTGGAAGAGAGCACGCAATGAATGTCCTGGAGGGTTAGAAAGGTGCTTAACGCCTGCGACAGCCGAAGCGAGGTCATGTGGGGGAAAACAAATTTCTCAAAGACGAGGGTGGTGTCGGCTGCAGGGCACTGCACCGATATCTGCTTGAAACATCCGAGGACAACGGGACTCCTGGTATTGGTCTCGGGTGATGCCCACGGACTCGGATGGAGGAATTCCAGCCTGAAGGATCCGAACATAAGATTCGTGCAGTGGTCAAGGATCCTGTACCAATCGTTTCGCATGAGCTTCATGTTGGCGCTGAGATGAGTTATATTGCGCCAAGAAAATTTGTCGGCAATGACACCTGGCCTGCGGGAGTACTCCATGTGAAAATCGAAATACAACCGTCGAAGTGCAAGAGTGGGCGGAAACTGAAGGGAGCTTGCGTTATCTTCTCTGCCCGATGGTTGACCCACTGATAAGGTCTCCAGGTTGTGAAAGGCGATCTTATTTAGATATTTCGACATGACGCTGAAATCAAGTGCTGAGAAGCCATAGAGCTCCAAAGATTTGGCGTTCTGGATTGCTTCGCATGCAAAGAATTCGAGGTAAGAAGCGAATTTGTCAGCATCGTCGGTGGTTATGCGGGAGTGTTGCCGTATGAGATGAAGTGAAGGAGATGCCCAGAAGTTGAGGATTTCGAGCTTTTTTCTGAGAAAACCTGCCCCAACATGCTGCCTCAAAGACACGTATTCCAGCTCAAGTGCAAGCTCTGCCCACAGTCTCGGTGTCGACAAAGCAGCGTCCCTCCAAGAACGACAAATGTGGCACAACACTAATGGCGCTTGCTTTAAGTCTGGCTGGTGGTGGTCGTAAATACTTTCTGGAAGGCAGAGCAAGAAAATCTCGGTTAAAACATCGATCGGGAGGTACTGTGCGGGACAATGCCATTCTCTGGAAGGGATGCTTGAAGTAGACCGATCCGCTGGACAAGGGAGATCTTGGAGTACGATAAAATGCAGTGGTCAGTCCTTCTTCGAGGCAGTGAACTCAATAACTAACCAAATTCACCCCCCTCAAGTTCCTTATGCATCTCAGAATCTTTCATACTGCTATACGGAGGATCCAGGCTCTGGTAAGAGCAGGGGGTCTAATCCGATGGGGCCAGTTTCAGGCTTCAGATGCGAATATAAGCAACAAAATAGAGCGCAAGGACACCGGTAAGTGGGAGCTCCAGATAGGAAACGTCAGCAGTGGTAAGAATCGCATCGGTTTCGTGGGGTGCGTGGGAACGAACAAGAATAACCTGATGAGTTGTTCACAGCGTTCATGGACATGGCTCAAGCTTTCAAGCTTAAGTATTGAACGTCGAATCTTAGAGCGGCAGAGGGCGAAAATTTTCACCGTATCTCTCGATGAATCCATAGATAAAAGACAAAGTTTGACGTACGAAGTATGCAGGGAACCAAAGCGTCTGCACAGCCTCACAGTCCCAATTCTATCTAGTACAGCTTGTAGGCCAGTTATAAATCCATAAAGCCGCATATAAAGGATAGCTTTGAAGAATTCATCGTCCCACTTCCCCTCGTTATTGTCCCGCCTGCTACGCATGATGTCCACTCACCATAGGCAAGGAAAGGCGGTCCTGTTTTTCGGTTTTATGACTGGGTGCATGTGAGCCATTATCATGAAAGATCTCGCTGCGGCTAAACTGACACTCGGCTGATGCTGTTATCATAGACTTTATGGCATTGTCCTTGTACAGGTGTTCCGTTACACTCTCAATTATCCCAGGGATTCGAGACTTCGGAAGATAACTGTGAGCGTCATCTTCAAACAATTTATGCAAACGCGTACTAACGCTTTCTTGTATGAAGATATTCTGCGTATTGTTCGTGATTTCAGATGCTGCGTCATCTCCTTCGCAATCGTCTATAGAGGCTCATCATAAATTCCCTTCTTCAGCACCCTCAACAGCCTCCATATAGGCTTCTCGGCCCACATGGTATTCATGTCTATGATCGCCACCTCTCCAGAATTTTCTTCAGAAAGTAACATAATATGGTAGGTTACTTTCCACTGGTATTCGCAGTTATAGTTTGACCATTAGTGACAATGTGGACATTGCCTTCAAAGGAGCCTTAAGGTATGTTCTAAAGAGTACTCTCTTTCGGGCATCCAGTTGAGGACGCCTTAGGCGATTGCCTTATCAAAAGTGTGTTAAACTCTAACCACTTTGAATCTCTAATTGGAGTTCAAGTAATTTGCACTGTGTGTCTGAATCCAGTTGCTGCTTATGGTGTCAATCCACGGGTGCGAACTGCATTGCTGATATATTTTCTATGGCACTGATTACGCGCCTAATAGTTTCTACTTGAGCATGATCTGGAGGCGTAAGCTTTCCGCTACCTTTTGTCAGATGGAGTTCTGACTTCAAGTGGTAGTCTCACGCATTGTCTTGCTAGGAAGAAAGACCGCTAAAGCAATAAGGGTGAGTTGTTTTAATCCTTGGCTCGAATTTCCTTAGTTTTACCATCGAGCAGGTCATTTCTTTCATCGCGGGAATTTATGCTCTAGGTGTGTCACAAAAGCAGCTGTACAGACTCGGAGAACCGCTTTCTTGAACACTATCTGGCAGCGATAGCGTCCAGTAAGCGTTCGAATTATAATCACCACCCGTGTGCTCAATATGCCATCATTTGTTTTCAGCATGGGGTAAAAAGGTGTAAGATACCTGATATACCTCCGGACGGAAGGGTTGCTAAATAGACATAACAGGTTGTGCGTCTCAAGCATGTTCAATTTCTCGAGAGAATTCGAGGTCTGTGAAAATGTCCTCTGTTCTATCGCTTCCGTTCCTGATCATAAATGGCAGCCAATCTTCTACTTGGGAAATGGATCCTCAGCTCTCATCGACTGTACAATCTCGGCGGTCATGGCTTTCGTCTTGTTGCAGACAAAGCCGAGTGGTAGCAGGTACGCGACTTTGGCAATGCCATCAGACTTAACCAAATGAAGTTTGAACGACCCCTCGTTTTAGGCAGACTACAAGTATCGTCAATCGGCTTGTTGTCTTCTTTATCGGAACTGGAGTCATAGCAATGTGAGGCAGCCTTTCGATATCAATAATTAGTTGTAAGAGAAATAACTAAAAGGATTTTAGATCGTCTGCGATGATCACACTTACTTTGGTCAGTTAAAAGCCTTCAAAGTCTCACAGAACTATGATTAATGGTCATCTGGAATAGTATATCATAAAACCATCAACTGTGCTTTATCTATCCATGGAATATTCAGCGCCCAGTCGTGAGAAGTTGTTTCTCAATATACTTTGTAACTTAAACGCTAACGTACCATTATTAATTAACAGTATACACCAACGCGTTATTGGCAATGTGAGAGCTTTGTCTCATTCTTTTTTTTTTTTTTTAAAAATAGATACGCAGCTGACTCCACAAAAAAGGTTCAACTCAAAGGCAAGCTGGAGGGAGAAGATGAACGAATTGTCTGAACTTCGCGTCCCAAGTGAGGTCATATTTGGAGAGTTTCATGACCCCAGTGGAGAGTGAATGGAGGTACATTATAGCATCGATAACACATTGAAGTACGGCTAGTGATTGGAGAACCTGAATGCGAAGCCTTTGTATCGTGGGAAGGTGTTGCTACATGCAGTGGACTCCACAACTGGCGAATTCCGTCAGCCCTACGCCCTGAAGGTCAGACGACTTCATGTCGTCGACTCTTCGAGCTTCATCCCAACTCTACACATATACTACTGTTATGTTCACCATACACCTGGCATAACCCACGCATCACGATATGGAAGGCTAATAGTAGATCCTGTTCCATAAACAACGTGGTAAAAAATGAGCATCCCATTCCGCGCAGATTGTACCTCCGTGTTACTCGTAAGCGAAACTGAGGCGCTGCGCATGTAGAGTCACGTTGTAGGCGACTTCGGATCAAGAAGCGTGACTATGTCAGTCTAATGCAGGGGGGCATGTCATGCTCAATATTCAATTGAAGCGGACATCTTGGGCCTTTATGACAGAGATCGTGCTGCTACTATGCCCGACCGAGAAACTAATTAGTGCAGCTCAGGCAACATTGTACTCAGGGGGAAAACACAGGGTATTATCAGCGCTCCATCAGCGCTGACTTTGATTATGATCAATGCACGGGCAGTGAGGAGAGGTGCGAGAGCCCAAGCGCTTTCACTTTGGGTATATAAAGCGCTTTCTGGACACGGGTTATCACCTTTGGTAGCCCCAGCGCGATAGTCCGTCAATGATCAATGCATCCATACTTCCGCTAGTAATCGCACTCCCTATTCTCGTGGTGGTAATTGGATTGCCATGCATATACTGTACAATTATTCGGAGAAAAGGTGTGTATTCAGCATTTATTTCGATCTCTAAATTTCGGTTGGTAGTAATTAAAGCAATAATTTGCTTCATTTTGTCCATCCCATCTCACTCATCCCCCTTCGCTGACTTAATTGCACAAGGACAAATATTGGATGCGGAAGGAACAAGCAGACTTCCAAGCTATCGACAATCAAATATGATGGGTTCAAAATCAGGAGTGGTGGCACCAGATACCACAGTTGTGGTTCCATTAGCCAACCCACCTCCATACAACCAGTGACAACCTGACCGCGTCGATGGAGGGAACGCGCTTGAATATTTAAATCATTTAATCAGCACAAAGGGGTTAATACATACATCTTAATAATCACCTAGCCATAGACAGCATGAGTCGGAATTCGAGGACTTGGCTGGTCTGTGCACCGCCGAGTCTCTCTCGCGCTACAAGCTACTGTGTGCTACCCCTCGGGCCCCGCAATCATTGGTCGAGTTTAAAGATTCTCGTTACCCAAGTCCAATGAGCAGCCTCAAAGGGCTCTAGCAACCCATCAGTAAACCGCCCTGGGCCTCAGGGCACAGACGGTCTGAGTCACTGCGACGCGCACACTCCCACACAGGAGAATCTGCGCTCGCGCGCGTCGCTCCTCTTTCTCTTAAAAAACCTAAGACTGTCTGAGAGTCGGGGAGGACAGATAAATGAGGACAGAAATGGATTTCGAACCCATTTCTCGAACCCTCACTGTTCTCCCCAGGTAAGCTCGTCGGGTAATTTCCTTAGGTT
>Ga0247741_1002035_pt1 | contig 11265 bp, 19 predicted proteins | sample UWRJL213509R2_FD_180945 | JGI IMG/M metagenome (GOLD analysis project Ga0247741, IMG submission 180945) | Plant litter microbial communities from Arlington Agricultural Research Station in Wisconsin, United States - UWRJ-L213-509R-2 | ecosystem: Environmental > Terrestrial > Plant litter >...
ATTTGATATCCATCTTGGAGCCGAACCAAAACCTCTACGGCGCCTTCTGTGTACTCGCTCATATGTAAACCTGAAAACCTGACCTTCGGTCAATTTCCCGTGACAGATCCGCGCATGTAAGAAGTCGACTTGACTTCTGAAGTTCTGAGAGGTTGAAAAACGGATTTAACAAGTCTACAAAAGCGGTAGCTGGTCGTTTACCACCTGACCACCCTCTGGTCTTCTTCATCAGCCTTCCCACATGGGTTGAACATCAATCGTGTATAACACGCAATTCTTCTCTGGTCTCATGAGCCCCGCCCTGTGCGCACTCTCTGTCGGGTGAGGAAAACATGGTGCTTCTGAAATGTAATTGACCGCTACTGATTGCTGTTCAATGATACAGAATTGAAGCTCTCCAAAGCTCCTGATTTTCACCTAACCCACGGGACTGGACGCGCTTGCAGTTACATCTTAATCTCGTGCTCCGATTTCTTTCGACTGTCTGTATAAATGGAGGTCGTCGTTGCTGATCTTTTTGCAGGCCCTCCTCATCTCGTGAAATTAAACGCCAACCCCAAGCCATGGTTTACTTCGCAACACCAGTTGTCCTCCTGCTCTCTCTTGCCACCTACTCTGTAGGCCTTTCCCCACCCTTCGCCAAGCGTACCGTCGCGCAAGTTCAAGCTGACATCGCCGACATCTCGAGTAAAGTCACAGCCCTTGACAATGCCATCACTTCGTTCCCGTCTACGGGAGGCTCTTTGATTACTGCCCTGGTATGAATCCTTACTCTGTCGTGTTATCGCTAAAATTATGTAAACAGGCTATCCACAACAGTGCCGTAGCGCTCATTGGAACGCTCAAGACTGGTACTTCGGACGTTATTGTACGTGCTACTTGCCGTCATTGATGTCTTTGTTTGAGCTGACCGACTATATGCAGGCAACAGGCCCAGTGGGAGAAACTGATGCTCAAGGTTTCCTCACCTCCGTCCAGGCAATCGAACCAACCATCAAAGACTCTTTGGTCCAGATTGTTAACAAAAAGCCTGCATTCCAGGGTGCGTGTTTAGTCTTCTGCTTGTCTTAGCTCTGAGTCCATTACTGACAACCTTGCGGTCGGCATATAGCCCTCCCCATTGGAGGTCTCCCAGCTCTCATCCTCCAGGACCTGAAATACCTCAAGGGAAATACCACAGCATTCTCTGATGCGCTGATTAGCGCCGCTCCTGTAAGCCGTTCTCTTTTATGACCCAGGAATTCCCGTTGACATGCACAACCAATAGGCAGACCTAAGGGCGCAAGCAACCGCACTCCGAGACGACATCGTCGCTGCTTTCGACCCCGCCATTGCCGCCTACTCGTGAAGTACCTGAGCAGATCTTATCTGAATGGAATTCCGTTATATTGTATTTTAGCCCAGCTTACCGAACACTGCCAATGATATCGAGAATAAGTGTTGCAAACTCTGAACTGCTTCCAGAATAGGGAGAATAGGATGGTTAATCCAAACGGCGTGAAGGAAACGGACAATAACGGGCCGCTACTCTCTCGGTCTAAATTTAGATCTCAACTTCTTGCCCCACAACCACAAGGTTCTGAAGGACAGACGAAGAACCACCGCAAACTCGGACGCCGCTGCGCACGCGGAGCTCTTCAAAACTTCTTACCAATATATAATACCTTTGAGCAACAATTCTAGGACAACCTCTACTACTTACTCCACTGGATAATGGTGTATGCAGCGTTCAAGAGTCTAGAGAACTTCATTGAGAAGACGCATGAAAGGTGCGTGGATGCGTTTAGAAGTCGAATGGTGTCTGAATGTGCTATAGCTATTATTATTCAAGAAGCCAGAATTCAAAGAGCCAATGTCGCCATCGGGCATAAATCCAGGCAATTTTTTATGTGAAAAAGCGAATTGAAGTTATTCACTAACAAGTTAGCCTTCGCTGAGCCGGTGCTGCAACAATTTCAAGCGCTAGCCTGAGGATACTTAGCTGCAGACCACGTTGGCAATATTTGTTTGAAATTTGCCACGACTCTTGTCAATTCGGTGGCTCTGACGTCAAATGCTGGCGTTAACATGTAGGTAATGAGAACTTCACCCCCTTTCCGCCTCTTTCATCTCCTCCCATATCGACGTGACTTTGCGACTTGCAACTGTAGATCAGATATGAGTCTGACTTACCCGGACGCTTTCGCTGTTTTGGTTGCACTACTAGGCTCGTTGCTTATTTATTATGTCAATTCCAAGCGGTCCATAGCACCGCTTCCTCCTGGTCCAAAGAAGCTACCATTTCTTGGAAATTTCTTCAACGCCCCTCGAAGCGACCCCCACATTGCGTACAGAAACTGGAGTAGACAATGTGGTACAGCGATTCTAATAATTTCCTCCCCTGCTTGAGACGCTAATGTGTTCTTAGGTTCTGATATCATTCACTTTGCTACACCAGGCAAAAATATCATCGTTTTAAATTCTGCCGCCGCCGCTATTGATCTTCTTGAAAAAAAGTCTTCCATTTACTCGAGTCGGTAAACACTAGCGAGCATGAATATGTGTCAATGCCTGATGTTTATCTCATTTAGCCCTGCTTTCACGATGATGGATCTGTAAGTTATCCGCCAAATACTGGCACGGACATTTTTTCTAACCTATCTGATGTAGAATTTTGTGGGATTAGGCGCTCGCTGTCATTCCCTACGGCGAACGGTGGAGAACGCGACGAAAGCTGTTCACCCAGCACCTCCACCCAACAATTCACAGCTCTTTAGTCCCGTGATAACCGAGTTTGTACAAAATATGTTGCGCTAACTTCGCGAGTGTCCAAGCGATTTTCTGACCATTACTCATCAGTAAGCTTTGCAATACTTTAAAGTTATAGTTACACAGTAATCACTTTCAACGGCAGCGTGATAGGGGGAGTGCCACTCACCCTTGCTTACGGACTTCCCATCCAACCTCGTAACGATCCGTACATCACGTTGGTCGGGGAGACCCTCCACGAGATTCTCAAGGCCACGGTTCCTGGCGGTCATCTGGTTGATTTAATTCCCATACTGAAGCACGCACCAAAATGGCTACTAGGTGCGAGCTTCCATGAGACCGCAAGGAAGGCCAAGATTACAAGCGGGAGATTGAAGAACGAGCCCTTTGAAGCCGCGATACAGCATATGGTACGTTATCGTTATAGGTCTTTGAGATGTGCATGGACTTACTATGGGTTAATTAGGCATCTGGCAATTCAAGACCTTCGTTGACTACCCTAGCACTTCGAGACTTGGATGCAGCGGGTACCAATGGCAGGCTTGTGGTTAGCGATGTGGCTGCGAGCTTATTCGTAGGTACGAGGTTCCAATTTCCACCATTAAGAGGTGGGCCATTTGCTGACTCGCGGAACTCTGGCGAAAACTAGCTGGCACCGATACCACCCTATCTAGCGTGAAAACCTTCTTCTTCGCGATGGTCAACTATCCTGAAGTGCAGCGCAAAGCTCAGGAAGAACTCGACCGTGTACTCCAGGGACGTCTACCACAGCTTGGCGATGAGGCTGATCTACAGTACACTACTGCGGTTGTGAAAGAGGTTTTGCGGTGGCAACCTCTTACCCCGCTCGGTGCGCCTACTTTGGTGATCTTGACTTGGTCATTCAGTCGTTCCCTCGATGCCAAGTATACCACATTTGGTGACTGAAGACGATGTTTACAAAGGATTTCGTATTCCGAAGAACAGTATGGTCATAGCCAACTCCTGGTTATTTTGTTCCAGCATCGTTGACAAATTGAACTAGCTAATATTTTAATACTCTTGCAAACAGGAGTATGCTCCATGACGAAGAGATTTACGGAGACCCATCAGCGTTCAGACCTGAGGGTTTCCTGACACAAGACCGGAAGCTGGATTCCATCATCCGGGACCCCGCTACCGTAGCCTTCGGATTCGGGCGTAGGTCAGATGCCGCCCATTATCCCCTCGTCCATGTTTGCGCTGAAATCTTGCACTCACGCCCACGCTTTCCAGGATATGTCCAGGCAGCCACATTGCGTGGTCTACTCTGTGGCTGTCGACTGCCATGGTTCTTACTACGATGAAAATCACGAAAGCTCTGGATGAGAAGGGTGTCCCAATCGAGGCTGAAGTGAAATATGAATTTGCCATGTTAAGGTTGGCGCTTTCACGAGTTCACACGGGATGGGTGTCTAGACTAATCACCATGTCCTTAGTCATCCTGTTCCTTTTAAATGTGCGATCTCTCCACGCTCGAAGGAGGCCTTGATTGTGTCTACTTCAAATGTATAGCAGTCAACAGTGCGTTATTTGGGCTTCGACTGCAGGTCTTTCAAGTATATCTCACTGAATCCCTTGTAATGCATGAATGTAATTTTTACGCAGCAGCCCCTGGAACTAGAGGGATCAGGCTATGCTCGTGGCCGAGGACAATCCACGAGAGATGTGGGCTTGGACAACAGTCGACGCATCGACGGCTGGTCGTGAGGTACCAGTGATGAGGACGAGTTCAAGGGAGTTGGAAGAGATTCCTAAGAAGTGAGAACTTTCTTAGACCAGGAGGAAGAACTATTTCGAGTTGACACAATAGACAACTGGTGACGCCAGCGGAGTAGCTTTGACGGTGAGCGCATCCAGGTAAGTCAGGTGCATATCCGAACCTAGGATGTCGCCGCAGTGCTCACATTCAACTCATTCAATGTCTACGCTGCTTCCGGGTCGGCTGACGCCGATGACCTCATGAATGGGACGCCATCGACAGCCTGAAGCGCCGCATTTGACGCAACTTAAATATGAATGGACAACTTACTAATGGATAATATGCAACAGGGCTGGTCATATAATCATTGCATACTAGCTCTATGACATATCCTGGTGAAAATCGTTCCAAGGTAGATGGAGGACTCGTCAAACACTCACACGTGATCCCGCCGAGCAACTCTTCGATTTAAACTAGGCTAGTGAAGAAACTCAATGTAAGTTACGTTGGCTCTCCATACAATACCTGTTTCAACGACCTTTTGTCAATTCAGTGGCTTTGGCATCAAATGGTGGAGTTGACATCGACATTGTGAACACGACAGCCTCTGTGATATTATATAAAGGCCTCGTCCTCTTTCTTGCGTTTTGCATCCCTACTTTTCCGACTTGGACTTGCAGACCTGATATGGGTCTGACTTACCTGGATGCGCTCGCAGTTCTGATCGCACTACTGGGCTCGTTGGTTCTTCACCATGTCAATTCTAAGCGGTCCATGGCGCCGCTTCCTCCTGGTCCAAAGAAGCTACCACTTCTTGGAAATCTCTTCAACGTTCCTCGAACCGACCCACACACGGCGTACAGAAACTGGAGTAGACAATTTGGTACGACGATTTTAGCAATTCCTCTCCCACTTGAGACGCTGATGTGTTCTTTAGGTTCTGATATCATTCACCTTGCTATACCAGGCCAAAATATCATCGTCTTGGACTCTGCCACTGCTGCTATTGACCTCCTCGAAAAAAAGTCTTCCATATATTCGAGTCGGTAAGCACTAGCGACATGAATGTGTCAATGCCTGATATTTATCTTATTCAGCCCCACCTTCACAATGTTGGATTTGTGAGTTACCCTCTAAATACGATAGTCATTCTTTCTGATCCATTTGACACAGGATGGAATGGGATTGGCCGTTCGTTCTCATGCCTTACGGTGACCGCTGGAGGACGCGACGAAAGTTGTTCACCCAGCACCTCCATCCCAACAACTCCCAGTTTTTCAATCCTGTGATAATTGAATTTGTACAAAATATGTTACGCCGACTTCGCGAGTCACCAGATGATTTTCTTGCTATCACCCACCAGTAAGCTTGGTAATACCTCATAGTACACAGTACTCACATTCAATGGCAGCGCGGTAGGGGGAATGGCACTCACCCTCGCTTACGGTCTTCCCATCCAACCTCGTGACGATCCGTACATCACGTTGGTGAAGGAGTCTCTTCATGAGATTGTCAAGGCTTCGCTTCCTGGCCAGTATCTAGTTGAATTTATTCCTATATTGAAGCATATACCAACATGGCTACCGGGTGCGGGCTTCCATGAGACAGCAAGAAAGACCAGGATCTTAAGCAAAAGGTTCAGGAACGAACCTTTTGAAGCCGCGATACAGCATATGGTGCGTTACAGGTCTCTGAGTTGTCTATGGGACTTACTTGCCGTGGTTGGAACCAGGGGTCTAGAAACGTCAGACCTTCGTTGACGAGCATGGCACTTCAAGACTTGAGGGATATAACAGATACCAATAGCAGGCTTGTGATCAGCGATGTGGCCGCGACCTTGTTCGCAGGTACGATATTCCGAGTTCACGGTTCACCATTGAGAGGTGTGACATTTGCTGACTCCCAAACTCTGGTAAACGAACTAGCTGGTGCCGATACCACACTATCCACAGTACAAACACTCTTCCTCGCGATGGTCAATTTTCCAGAAGCTCAGCACAAGGCTCAGGAAGAGCTTGACCGTGTACTTCAGGGACGTTTACCACAGCTTGGCGATGAGGTTGATCTACCGTACACCACTGCGATCGTGAAAGAGGTCTTGCGGTGGCAACCAGTTACCCCGCTTGGTGCGTTTTCTTCGTTGACCCCTTGATCCTGACTTTGTCACTCAATCGATGCCAGGCGTACCTCATTTGGTAACTAAAGAGGATGTTTACAAAGGATTCCGTATTCCGAAGAACAGCATGGTTGTAGCCAACTCCTGGTTAGTTTGTCCAGCATGCGAATCGAACTGGCTGATGATTTTTCTGCTCCTGCAAAATAGGAGCATGCTCCATGACGAAGAGGTTTATCGAGACCCGTCAGTGTTCAGACCTGAGCGCTTTCTGACAGAAGGCGGAAAGCTCGATCCTGATATCCAGGATCCTGCTACCATAGCCTTTGGATTCGGTCGCAGGTTAGATACAGCCTGCCATCCTGTCGTCCGTGCTTGCACTAAAATGTCCCGCTCACTCCTTCCAGGATATGTCCGGGGAGTCACATCGCATGGTCTACTTTGTGGCTGTCGACTGCCATGGTTCTTACTACGATGAAAATCATGAAAGCCCTGGATGAGAAAGGTGTGTCAATTGAGGCTGAAGTGAAATATGAATTTGCCATAGTAAAGTTAGTACTTACAACTTTCACGAGTTTGCCTGGGAAATGTCAGGACTAATCACCGTGTCCTCAGTCACCCCGTTCCTTTTAAATGCGCGATCTCTCCACGCTCGGTGGAGGCGGATACTTTGATTATGTCTACTTCAGATGTCTAGTACTTGACCGGGTACAGTGTTTGAGCTTCGACTACCCACAGCATTAATAGTTTGGATAGGATCTTTCAAGTGCATCTCGCCTAATCCCTTGTAACAGATGAATGTATTTTTTTACAATAGTATTAGGTGGCTGCCGCCGCTGACGATCTCGAATAGAAATAAAGGAGCATGACTTCACTGCGCCACAGCGACTGAAAGGTGCCTGGCGATCGCCTGGGACATCGCGTCTGTATCGCTTGTCACGTTTATCTAAGTTGGACAGTAAGCTGTACTGTCTGTACACCGTCAAAGCGGCACGAAATCGAACTCACCAGATCAAAGCCTTCCTTTGCACGACAGGCTGCCTGCTCCCCTGATGTACAAAAGATACCACTGTGTTTCGAAATTTCGTCAATAATCCATCAAGCACTCATTGTAGCTTAATTGTGAAGCTCTCTACCATTTTTTACCCGCCGCGTGTGCAGCAGTCAATATCTTCTGTATAACCTTCTCCACCTCTGGATGCGGATCTGGATTAGGCGTGGGGTAACCCAACGAAATCGACAAGTCGTAGGGGCCGATAAATAAAGAGTCTGCAATCCAAGTAGAGGTTAAGTCTCTGAATAATTTGGCCAGCTACAGCTATTAGAACATACCTAGTCCATCCACTGCCGCAATCTCGTCGACATTATCTACAGCCTCTTTATTCTCGATCTGCACCATCACAATTACACACTCGTTTGTAGACGCTAAATATTCCTTCGCAGTTACACCCCAAGTGCCATGAGTGAATGGGCTCCCGAAACCACGTCTTCCGGTGGGCGGGAAGCGTGCATCGGCGACTACTTCTGCTGCTTTTGCTGCTGTGGACACCTATATGAAGTACTGATCACTATGCATACATGGGTTATGAACGTGCAAATATACCAAAGGCACCAGCACTCCTCGCGCACCTGCATCGAGGGCTTGTTTGATCTGCCAGCTTGAGCTCGCTGTCACCCCCGTTGCTGGGATCCTCACGATCGTGCTCAGCGGCTCTACATTGGCGTCACCAGTGATGCTCGTGCTAACCCTCGCATTTTGGATCGCAGACACACACTCAGCAGCACCTGGAACTAGAGGGATTAGGCCATGCTCACAGTCGACGACAATCCACGAGAGATGCGGGCTCGCTTGAGCGACGGTGCGGGCATGGAATATTCCTGGGAGTGTCAACCATGCGCCAAATGCAGGGGTGCGAGTTGTAGATTTGAAAGCGGTGAGCAAAGCGTGTGAGGTCATGAATGAGGCCAAAGACAAATTTTGGGCAAGGTGTGAAAGTCCTGGAAGCCTATTGGCACGAGTATCGGCTGAAGAGAGCGGTAGTTATTTTTGGACTATGGCTCTTCTTGGCTCATCTCGGGTGCTTCACCCCAGCGCAAGGAATCTCTAATGGTTTATTCGTGAATCGCAATAAGAGCGACCCCAAGAAAAATACGTGCGACCGAACAGAGTCAAAATTTAAGCAGCTATTTGTAGACAGCCATGGCACTCGCAAACGCTGCGCTAATTTGTTTCATGTCCTGCGTGGCCTTGTCCTTCAAATCGGCCTTTAGTGGTTATAAGCATCAGGAAATGTTAAGATGTGATACTAGGAAACGTACTGGGCAGGCATCGATCAGTGCAGTCCCGAGGGCGGTGGTGTTCGAATTCATGTCTATCAAGTCCTGTTTCACAAGACCAGTGACTCCGCCAACCGGAAGCGCGTCGAAGGCTTGCTTCTTGTTTTTCATCTGATCCAACGTATCGATGATGTTAGGCATAAAGTCCTCAACCATAATGAGGATACTCTTCCCATCAGACTCATTCAAGGGGTGGGGTCCTGCCTACAAAATGAGTTTCATCGCTGGTGATCGCCAACAATTCAGAGTGGTTTTACCTTGACGTCCGCGCTGCACTTCTGAATAACTGGGATAAGGGCTGTAGCATTCTTGTGGATGTACTGAACGTTGGCTCTGCGTCAGATGAGGGGGGTAATGAAGATATGCATGTACGCACCAAGGCGTCAGTTAAAGTTCCACCTGGGTTTTTGAAGTCGGTGGTGGCCGTATGCAATTTGTTGATTCCGGTCTTGGTTGCGACTAGATCCGCGTTTATCTCCGGAACTCCTGCAAGGACAATAGAGGAAAAGTAAACAAAAATGAGGGAAGTGCACGTTCGGAGGTTCATTTCGAAAGACGAAGCAGGGGTAGCTGTGACTTGTTGGAGGCTGCAGCGGAAGTAGGTGCTAGAGCATACCGACTCTCAAGGCCTTTTATACGATGGAGTTCGGTGACCGCAACTCTAACGATCCATCGTGGCTGACACTGAGTCCTGAAAAAGAAACGATCCTCGTCGTTGAACGAGAAGCAGCAGCCAGAGAACCCAGACGTGATGTCTTCTACACGGCAGTCGTTCTCAGTTGAAGATGTATGAGGGTAGCCAGTCAGGTGGGTGCCAATATCCACGGCTCATTGCAGCAATCGAAGGGTCCGCGGAGCACGAGGTGCGCTACGGACATTGTATCAGTAATCAGAACAATGATGGTTTGAAAGAGGAATTAGCCTGCCTTATTTGTGGATTGAACTTCTTGAAGCTACTGGCACACGTCCTGGCTGATAAGGGAGAACTTGAGCTATGGACGCATAGTGGTTCCAGGCAATTTCAGTTGTACCTCGGTCGTCGTGTGGGTGGATCGTCCAACAGGTGACACCGAGCCAATTGAAAGGAGGAGTCACACAGCCGACCTCTGCAACCATGAATATCCCAGTAATACCAACACTGTTGTCCTCGGGATCGACACCAAATCTTAGCAGCAAATGGATGGTTGGATGCCACAAATGGGAATTGTAATGAGGAACGCAGAATGGAAATCAGAATGCTGGCGATGAAGAAATGGTGTAGGCAACTTCGTCGCACGAGAGTATATCAATAACATCGAATTCTATATTCATTAGTACCCGCTTAGGAGTTACCTAGCAAGCCAAAAAAAAGAAGTTAAGGTCTGTTACCCAAAGATTTTTCCTTTATGAATAACGAGGAAACAAATGCGCATGCAGCCAGAGCTATGGCGAAATACATGGTAACATGGATGGCATGTTCATAGGAGTTTCGGACAATGGTGCGTGTCGTGGGGTCAAGTTCGCTGAGATATGCCAGCGATTCTCGAACTTTCTGGATGATCTGTTGAGATATTGATATAAGAATCTCCTCACACTTTCAGAATATAGACGTACCTCATCAACATCGGCTCCAGATAAGTTTTGTCGCAACGAGGTCCTTAGTGTGTTCTGTGCGAGGGTGCTTCCTATTGAAATGCCAACAACGGAGCCTAGGGAGCGGAATAGATACGAGACTGAGGAACATGAGCAAAGGGCGAGTCTGCAGGAACACAAATGCCTACTTACCTGCAGTAGCGATAGCTTGATCAGCCTGTCCTGCGTTGGCGATCAAAGATATCAGACTTGTCGTCACTCCACTGATCGAATGTTAGAGCCAGAAATGTGACTGCAGAATGTTCTGGACACCGCCTACCTGCCGTTCCCATAGCTTGAGATAATGATGCCTAGTCGTGGGGATGAGTCTTTGCAGGTGAAGAGCACACATCCAACGCACCAATGATCATGGCCACCAAAGACGTTATCAGAACTCCGGATGTTAAGGTGACGATGACCGTGCCGGCAAGGAGGAGGGCATAGCCAACCACAGTGATCACGTAGAACTTCCCAGTTGCTTGCATGATCAAACCACCGGAAAGTGAGCCCGTCACTCCACCAGCAACATAGAAGATGAGCCACAAGCCAGCTTCGGAGGCAGTTTTACCCTGGACTGCTTGCAGATAAAGAGCGACGTGGAAGATGGTGGTGAAAGCTGAAGCAATGCCAAAGAAGTTGACAAGATAGCTCGCTATCAGGGACCGATTGACAATAATCCGTTTCGGAGCGAATGGCTCTTTGGCGAACATCATCTCCGTGAAGCCAAATACCACGG
>Ga0247741_1002036_pt1 | contig 11260 bp, 9 predicted proteins | sample UWRJL213509R2_FD_180945 | JGI IMG/M metagenome (GOLD analysis project Ga0247741, IMG submission 180945) | Plant litter microbial communities from Arlington Agricultural Research Station in Wisconsin, United States - UWRJ-L213-509R-2 | ecosystem: Environmental > Terrestrial > Plant litter >...
TACCCGCCGCGGACTCTGGAGGAAGAAGAAGCTCGCCTTCGCGATATTAAGGGCGGAACCATGGAGGCCGGCAACCTAGATTATGGACCTAAGGATTTGGATACACCAACGGACGAGAAGAAAGAGGTGGATGTTACTATATCTCAGGCTTGAGTTATCTTTGTTTTGTTTGCGGGTTTGCATAGGGCCTATCGGGTCTCTCTGACCGAAGATTCATGAGGCTTTCCACCCTTACGACATTGTTCAGCCTCGCTACTGTAATTCTCATCCGGGTTCATATCAACGATAGGTTTATGTGCGCAATGAAATTTCACGACTCTTATGATTTCAGAATTTAATCCCATTTGGTTATGGAGTCAATAAACAATTAGGCGACGCCTTCGACCTCAATACCAATATATAGTGCATGTTTCCTTGCATTACATCAAAGGCTTTCAACTTCGTATAGTTTTATGAAACGCTTGTGGCAGTGTAAACTGCAGTGTCAACAAACACTGAAACAGTCGCTAAAGCCTAACGGGCGCTAATGTTTGTCTCGTTTGCGAGGAAAGTTCTGAGGTTATTATTATCATTATTAAAGTATAGGAAATAAAGCCAACGCCCTACCACTTTGAAACTTTCATAAGAAGCAGCCGAGGGAGTCTTTTGAAGGAAACACTGCGTACGCCGTGGTCATCTACTCGCTTTCACATCACCCAGGTGGTTCTAAGAAATGGAATGAAATGAGTTACATGGCTACACAGATTATGTGTTTTTATCCTACTTTGTATGCCACTCACTGGGAGATCCTGGTCTACGATACTTGCTTTTAGGTGCAGCTCAACAGACCCCTGACGATCAATTCCATGTTTCAACTGGCCGTGGGAATCTTAAAATGGTTACCATGGCTAGCGGAATAGCAGATGGCACCTCATCTTGCTCTGCGTACTCTCGTATATTATCCTTGTCTTTATGTCTCTACCAGCAACTGGTTATACCCCTCCTGCTGCTCCTTTGCGGACGAAGCGCAACTTCAAGGCGCTCGTACTGCCTGACGACCCTATCGAACACCCGACAGGCAATGATCTCAAACCTACGAGAGCCGCACCCCTGCCAGGAGGAAGAAAACGTCCACCACCACTGGGAGGCAATGATGAAACCACTGGGTTTGTTCTGGATCCTACAATTCCCATGGAGAGTCCAGCAACAGGTCGGCGAAGTGCCATGCACGCGACTTTATCGAACACGCTGGCCAAACTCGACCTAAAGCAGGCAGTACCTCGGCTTGACCTGAAGAGTCAAGACTTGAAGAAACTCGCTGATCTCGGGCAGGGAAACGGGGGGAGCGTTGAGAAAGTGGAACACTTACCGACTGGCACAATCATGGCGAAGAAGGTGGGCCTTTGACGTTTCGTATTACGGCTGCCCGCTGATCTCTAAATCCAATCCGTAGATTGTCCTTATTGATGCAAAGACTTCGGTCCGGAAACAAATTCTTCGGGAGCTGCAGATCATGCACGAATGCCACTCTGAGTACATCATCTCTTGCTTTGGCTCCTTCTTGGCCGAACCCAACATATGTATCTGCATGGAGTTCATGGACAAGGGGTCGTTTGACGGGATCTATAGAGAGATCGGAGCGATTGATATTAACGTTGTCTGCCTGGTGGCTCAGTCAGTGCTGGAAGGATTAACCTACCTTTACGACGTCCATCGAATCATCCACCGAGGTACGTCACGTTCATTTGGGATGGTACAAGATCACTCAGACGTGTCAAAGATATCAAGCCTTCCAATATCTTACTGAATTCACAAGGGTTCATCAAATTAATTGACTTCGGAGTATCGGGAGAGCTCATTAACTCCATCGCCAACACCTTTGTAGGAACGTCAGTATACATGAGTGTGAGTTGCATTTCATACGAACCACCAACACCCATTAACGAGCTATCTAGCCAGAACGCATTCAAGGGGCAGAATATTCAGTGAAATCAGACATCTGGTCACTGGGTATTACTCTCGTCGAGTTGGCTACTGGCCGTTTCCCATTTTGCGAGACGCTCTCAGATGATGACGACGATAATCTGTCTGACCTTGATGAGGACTACGCCAGCGCCTTAGCAGAACATAACAAAACGCCTACCCATCGGGACTCCTTCGCTTTTAACAAGAAGCGGGATCGCCGACTCAGCAAGCGCAAGAGCAAAGGGATCGAACTGCAGTCCGATGGAGGACTATCCCAGATGAGTATAGTCGAGCTAATGCATCATATCGTTCGGGAGCCTGCGCCAAGAATAGGCTCTCACTTCTCGGAAGAGGCCCAGGAGTTTGTCGATGCATGTTTGGAGAAGGATCCTGATGAAAGACATAGCCCGAAAACTTTGTTGGTGCGTGTGTTTTCATTGGCCAGCGCTATTATGCTTATTCCGAATATGACACAGGAATATCGCTGGATGGACGATGCGAGAGACTCTACGTTTGACCTCAAAGCGTGGACCAGCACCTTCTAAATAGGGCTCGGCACCCCCGCACCCCTCCATTGAGTTTTTCCTCTGCTATCATTTATTCCGTTATCTTGCATATCTCGGACCTTTCGCATCTCACTGAATATAGGTGAGCTTCGATGTAATAATTTTCCGAGTAGTAATTCATGGACAGGGAACTTCCCTAGGCTTATCGCAATACATGTACATCGTAAAATCAGTGACTCAACTGCGTCCTTTGATTGGCGTGATTATGTCGTAAAGGCGATTGAATGTGCCAAACTCTTGCTTATGTCACGAGGGTAAACGGGTTAGGCGCCCACGATCTTCCTTCTTCCTCTTCTTCTCTCACTTTGTAACTCATGTCAGCTTCGGTTTCACCTCGAGCACCAAAGCGCAAACTTGCACTGGGGTTTAATGTCGGAACAACATTCAGTGGGATATCATACGGGTTAGTCAAGTTGTGCTACCTCACTTCGACGATGCTGACTATGCTGGCGATAATGGCAGCATCGTGGATACTGGCCAAATACCCAGTATATACAGGGTGACAAGGTGATCTTATATTTTGAGGCCCTTTCGCTCTCACTTATTGCACGAAATCCAGGTTTCCAGCTTTGGAAACAGTTTCTGGCGCTGCGAAGATACCAAGGTCCAAGCATCATCTGCTACGATCGCGATGGAAAGGTTCAAGCTGTTGGCGCTGAAGCTACATGCGATGTCTCATACATCTCTTCGACAGGCGCAAAGTTACACATTTGATCCAGATACGGAAATGGGGCAACGTTGAATGACGACGTCGTACCTCTTTCACCGAAGAAAACCATCATTTGATGTTCTTGCCGACTTTCTACGTTACATAATCGTCTTTCATTTGTTACAGAAGGGGAAGCCAGCCTTCATTGAAGGGTATGAAAAGGTGTCTAAAACTTGCTGATACGTACAAAACGTGCTGTTATTGTGAAGAATCGCGGCGTCGTCATCGTCGACGCATGGGGATGTCAGCACCTACGAGTGTATCTCTGGTCGAGGCGATAGGGCTTTTCAAAGAAATTGTAATCCCGCAATGTAAGTTCCTAAAACGATTGAGAACCCGGGCATTGAGTGAGCTATGCTCAAATTAGGTTATTTTCGTGGATCTGTGTACATCAACTTCAGTGCGAAGGATTTCTTGAAGCATCTGTCCAGTTACTTTTGAACAACCACTCCTTGCTGACAGTATGCATGATCAGACTCCTTGTCTGAGTCAGATTATCAGGATGACCTGGATCACATCGTCAGCTTCTTTGATAGGACGACAAAACCCAGATTCAAAGACCCTGAGAGCCGCAATACATCAAGTTTGGATTGCCGGGGAAGAGACAAGCCCGTCCGGAAGACTATACAGTATACTACAGCGTATACTATTCCATTATACTTCATTTTGGTCTCACCGAATTCAAAGCCCAGCGGGCTTGGGATGAAAATGTGAGTTTGAATCCATGTCCATAATCTTCACTTTCACTGACTATTACTATCATGGAGAAAAGCGTCAGTAAATACTTCGCTAGCGTTACGTCCAGTCAAAGAGGTCAATTCCCGTTGCTCTGTAGAGGTCCTGCTCAAGCAATCTATACAAAGACGGCGAAAGAATCTTGACTGCCAGGCTAATAAATATCCAGCAAGCGGCAGATTGGTGCATCATGTATCATGTCGCTCATTCCCGTTATTAATGTATTTGTCCTGCGATAATTTCTAGCTTTGCGTGTAATATGGCAAGAAGATATCTGCATTCGACATGAGAAGGTATTATATCAAAAGGGATAGAAGAAATATATGTAGTGGATGAAAGCATCGTGGATTTCAGAAATTGTCCGTCCACCCTCTGTTTCTTCAGACCGTCACGGCGGGCTCATGGCGCAAGCCTTTCGTTTCCCCAGCCCGATTGCCATTCACCACATTCCTGCGAGTTCCCATGTGGTCATCTTCAGGAGCACGGCGCATACGAAGCAGACTGAGGGGAATCAAAAATGTGGTGAGGATCCAGCAAATCCAAGAGAAGGCCTTGATGGTTTCCAAGATGCGACACTGCTTGAAAAATCCTCTGCACCACTTGAGGTGGTACCAGTGCCTCTGCAGAAGCTCAAGTGAGTAAACGAGGATTATAAGGTATGACTTGAATACTAACTGTGGTGATGATGGCCCCGACGAGGAACATAGCCCAGAGGATAGACAACAGTATCAACTCGATCATATGGTGGCGTGCATTTCCGGTGACATGACGCTTGAATATAGTGGAAAGTCTGTAAATGTAGAAAATCAACGAGGGTACCGCGAATGGGGTCTCAGTAACGTACATCCACAATGTGAAAGGAATGGTAAGAACGCTTGTAACGAGAAGTTCGACGATGATACGATCTGGTGGAATAATAGGGACACTATGAGTGCGCAAATTCCTCAGAAAATCATGCCAGGGGGCTTACCGTAGTAATAACTTCTATTGGCCAAAATGTCTCCAGCAGTGTTGCGGGTGTAGTGGATGCGGTAGGCGGTCAATCCCAGCAGCACCGTTGAGCACATGAACTGAAGAGAAGTCAGTGAAGGGCAAAGTATAGACCTGATATACGTACCAGGAGAACATAGAGAAAGTTGCGTAGATGATGCCCAAAGTATGCCATGGTAGACAGCAAAGAATATTAGTAGTGTTGGAGGTAGCGGGTCTTTGGTCACAATACAATATCGACTTTTGTCCAGCCTTTTTATTCAGAATCCGTTACCCATTGGGGCTGCCGGATTCTTGCCGCAACCACAGTGACCAGGTATTTCTTGGAGCGGCAGGTGCTTGAAGTCATCGCCAACGCGTTCACTTCTAGAAGGATACCTAAAAATAGATTTCAGGCTTCGTCTTCGCGGGTCAACAAAGTAGCAGTAGGCTAATCTTCTAGTCTTTGGGCAGAAAATGGGGTAGAAGGTCATACTATGACCGCCGTATAACCTTGCGATGACCGTGCGTATGCACTGGATTCATTCCACTGGGCATTCGGTCATAGCATGACGGCCGCGAACCCTGAGTATGACCAGGACATCACGCAATGCGGCAACCCAAAGACTCTGAGTGAACGAAGACGTAGGTCAGTTATGACGAGTCGGAGACTTCAGCTGAATAGTGACGTGAAATACTGCAGTGCTCACTGTGTCACGCCCCTGAGTCCTACATTCAACAGGTAGTATACTCACCCATGCTAACCTTTGCGGCTGGAGCCAGCACCGGATCGAGAACGGGCGTAGCAGGCATTCATTTGTCGACACAGCTCACAACAGTGCACTTTGGGAGTCCCAGGGAGAGCAAGCCAACTGGCTTATAGAATTCGTCGAAACCAACAATGTAGAGGTACAGGTCGTCTTCATCTGGGTATAACTTGAGACATGGAACAGAGTCCTGCTCCATGTCGGTCGTACTAGCGGCATCCCATACGTTATAAAAGTACAGCCTGCTATGAGAGTAACATAGGCATCGGAGCAGGGTCACGAGGTAATACACGAGGACTGCAAAATGATTCACTGTGAGGACGGAGGAACTAGCGACGCAGAATCAAGATAAGCTCACCTGCACGACTACTTTTCACACTCCCGTTGGTTTATCCACATAGATGCTCTGTCGGGGGTTCCATCGGCCATGGAGTGGTTCTTTCATGGCACTGTTGGCAAGAGTGAAGAGCAAGCTCAATCCCAGGAGGATAGTGAGCGTAAGCCACCCCAGCCAAGCGAACGCAACCAAGGCGCTCAAGATACGACATGCTTGAATCTGTTGGCACCATGACAAGTTGCCCCAAAGATTCTAAAAAGAACGAATGTCAGCTTCGTGCGTGGATGGGGTATTTTTAGCAGGATATCAACAACTCACAGTGGCAGCACCCGCCCCACCGATCCAGAAGAGCCACAGCACAGCAAGCCCAACGATTTCTGCAAGGAAGGTTGAGATGTATCGGTTTTCGTAGCGTTTATGGATGGAAAAGGCGCTGAAGAAAGAACCATTAAGCACCGAGTGTAAGGTGAGAGTTTAGGACTGCGACATACATGAAGATGCACCAAGGCACTGTCACCAGCGACGTGAAGAGAAGTTCTGCAACAACAGGATCTGCGAGAAACATGGCCTGAACATGAGTGGCACAGTGCAGATTACAATTCATGCGCACCATAGAAGTTCCTCCCACCGTTGAGAGGGTCACCTTTCGGAAGGTGGTTGGTGTAGTTCAACCTCGCTGCACAGAGGCAGAAAAGGATGAAAGAGAATAAGGCCTAACATCACAACGGTCGGTGAGCACGTTCCTCAGCGCACGGACGAGAGGCACAACACGCACCAAAGCCATGTATGACGCAATACGAAAGATCGCCAAGTCGAACTGCATGGTGTATAACCGAGACGGGTTCTAGAGGAACAGACAGACGAGGAGGGGTAGAAGAGGAGGGCAAGTGCGAAAACCGCCTGCGTTCAACGCGCTGGTGAAAAGAATGTGGGTAGCAGCCCGCGAGTGGCTGATGTCGAGGTTAAAAAGAGTGAATGAGGTCCTGAAGAGGAGCTGCGCAGTCAGAGGAGGTGGAGGTGGTGGTGGCAGGCAAGAGACGCAGTCGACATGCTGAGACCATGTTAGCCCCGGCATGTTTTCTCTCTTCTGGGCATGCATAGTTGGCCGAGACCGTTGATAGGTTCGGATGTTTATCCTGCATTTCAAGATCTAGGGTGACAGTTCTTGTGTTCTTGTGTCTTCCTTGACAACACTTTGGATCTTTGACTACCGCGGCCAAAAGACCATAGTCAGAGAGCGGGATCAGTCGATTCTTCACATGCTCCGTGTTCCCCGTTGCAGCGTTTCAAAATTCACTAACTGTGAAAATCAAAAGTACTTAGCTTGGCGTTAAATTCGGCCTCGCCAAAGCCTTACTAAAAATTAATGAGACAATTAAGGACAATTGCTATCAGTGCAAGCGATAAATAGAAGATCATAACACAATTCTTTTTTCGCCTCTTAATTCTCGGATGTGGCATTGTTGATATCCCGTATGGTGATCGGGAGCTCTGCACAACGCCTGTTTCTGGCGGCACTAGGCGGCACTCTGTGCACATGAATGTGAGGTTGAAGCTCAGAGTTCTTGATACCTATAGACTACAATAGAGATCCATCTAGTAGAGGAGGCAACTGGTAACGAAAAAAATGTAATGTGGTAACATGCCTCCGATGGCAGATGGCAGATGTCAAATCTAAAGTGGGAGATTTCCGGAAATGAGTCCTAAAAATAGGCGCCGTGTACCTTTTGGCGCTTATTTAAAATTCTATCCTACCTGAGAAAGTCCATCAAATACGACGTCGGTAACAACCAGCCTCCCTCACACAGGCCATCATCTGGGAAACGCCTGATATATAAGACAACTCGTCTCAAGACTTAAAGGTCTACTACCCATTGAATCTGTGGGAGCTCCGAGACATCCGACAGGTCTTGGAGTTACGGAGGCTTCGCACCAACACTCAAACGTGAGTACTTGAGTTCTTGCCCTGCAGGTCGGAGAAATATGCCTACTACTATACAAACGTCTGAACTCGATGGTTCTATCCTCTCCGTTTCGAAAGTCTATCTCCCCCGGAACTTCGCACTATGAGCATATACTACCGGTCGCGTACGAGAATATCCCGAACTGATTCTTCGGCTGTTGATCAACAGCTTGAATGGAACGCTCAAATTTTCAAAGGGCCCGAAAGCTAATGGCTGTCTCGGACCTGATGGGGAGGACTTCATTACAAACTACTCCAGGCTGTCAAAGCATCGATCTTGCAGGTTCGAGTACAATCATCTTCCAGCTCGAGGTAACAGCGGACCGAGTTATGTAGCACAGTCTCATAGGCTGCAAGCTGCGAGCCTGTCGTTACTCGGACGTGCACAATACAAAGAGAGAAAGAAAATTTACCTTGATATTTTCAGTCTTCAACGTTTGAGAGCCCGCATGGACACCGAGTCGCACCATCCTGCACCTCAGCCATAGCAGCTTGCAACACCACCCGAGCCGCGCGGGCTATCATCCTCAACATCAAGGCCCCACTCATCACATCACTGTCAGACGAAAAACACTGTATAAGGGGTATCTGAAACAATATCGAATAGGTTTACTAACTAGCTATCTAACTAACTATGTACAAGATCGTAAGTTACTTGACGGTTGAGTTGCAGAAGGGGAAAGTACGTCGTGCACAAGATGGGTGGGGGGGGGGGAGAAAGAGGGGGGGGGGGGGGGGGGGAGGTAATAAGAAGGAACGTCGTTTATTCAAGAAATAAAAAGTCTTTGAGGAGAGTATCAAGGTCATAGGCATAAAGAAAAAGATAAAATGATGTTGAATGCACTTTCTCTTCGATGTGGAAACGTGTGCGGATGGTCGTTACAACACTTACCAGCGAGGGGACTACGGTGGGAGTGAAGATGCGATGGGTTCGGATGGATGGGAGGTGGAACAAGTTGAGCCTTGGTCACCGTCGTAGCCGAAGAAGCGGGGCCAAGTAACCGTCGTCTTATGAGCCCAGACGACCACAAGCTGTCCCCATGACTAGCGCACATGGCCGTGTTCTGGATATACGGAACTTCATGCCCATGCACAGAGCTGGCAAAATCTTCGTTCCCTCATTTTAACCACTTTCCTTCACCTTCTCGCCACCTCTCATCTTCATCTACCTTCACCAAACCTCCTACCCCAGTAAACCCAACTCAACCCGAACCAAGACCATGGCCGCCTCTATCAGTGTCATCCCTGCGACCGTTGAACGCTAGACTATCATACGTGGGCGGGATCTCCGCCGGCTGCTCTTCCTCCGCTTCCTCTCCATTTCGGTCTCCCTTTCTCGGTAAAATAACACGACCGCCATCTTCATGCACTACCACTGCTGAGCCAGGCCGAGCCAGTGGTGTGTGGGGGTGAGAGGAACCTCCAGGGCGGAGAGCGTCGGGTACATCGCTGGCACCAGGTCCATACTGGAGGTAAGCCTGGTGTTGCTGTTGGCTTGGGTGTCCATGCGCGTTGGGGTTAGGTTCATCGGGGTTCGCCAGAGTCATCCCACCGGAGTGGCTCGGCCGGTGACCCATAGCCTCCATCTCTTTAGCACTGCGTCCTCCCGCCAGAGCACCTGCTGCACCTGCACCCAAAGCACCGCCAGGACCACCCGCAGACGAAGAATACTCCGACACAGAAGCAGGACCGGTATGCGCTGCGCTAACCATGCTATGCCCAGGGCTCGGTCCTCTGCCGAACGCACCAGGTGGGTAGTATCCCGCACCAGCACCAGCACCAGACGACGATCCGGTATGCATACTAGTCTGCAAACCACTCGGTGGGTACCCTGCCTCACTAGGTGTAGAGTAATGGCCGCCTTCCGAGCCAGAATTGGGGTAATGCGACGTCGTACTGGGAACGGCACTGTACGCACTTGGTCCTGAGCCGTACTGTTGTGGTGCATACTGGTTTTGGCGTCTCTTCTCATTCGGGTACGTGCTCGCTGCTGCCGCACCCGCTCCCAAGACACCAGCCCCAAGTGCTGCCTCAGCCATATGTGGACCTCCATGCGACGAAGTGGTAGCCGTTGGTTGATACGAATATGGGCTGATAATCCCTCCAGCATCCGGACCTGCTCCTAACCGCCCGCCCATCCCGTCATCCTCCAGTCCGCCTTCGTTCCCTAGCTCAATATTCGGCAACGTAGCACCTGGAGCACTTGATCCTCGCTTGCCACCAACATGCCCGGGGTCGAAATTGCCGTCAAAGTCGTCTTTGTGGCGACGACGACGTCGGAGAAGGAGGAAGATTAAGAGGAATGCTAGGGCAATACCTCCAATTCCTGATAGTGAGGTAATCAGTTTATTGAACCCGGATGGGATAAGCGCAGCTTACCTCCAACAACCCCACCAACGATAGCGCCTGTGTTACTACTCGATTCTTTCTGTGTGGCGGGTGGAGTAATTACCGTTCCAGGAGGAATGATGGTACTGATGGTAATTGTCGTGGTCAATACCTGGCCATTAGGTGCAGTCGTCCTATTTCACAGAAATAAATAGTTAGTTGACGTGTCCATCGATAACGAGGTCTGAATGAAAAAATAAGAAAAAGAGAGAATCCATGAAATCTAGGCGATGTGATACTCGGCCACTGTACGTCAGTCACACCATGCCGCCTCCACATAAAAACATATGATGTGGAGAAACCACTAGGTGAGAACTTCGTACGCATTTGATGTCACCAGAAACACGATGCAGAATGGAAAGTGCAGGACGAGATTCCAAAAATAGACCAATTCTAGATTGCTCGTAGGCTCGGCACGAAACGAATCTGAGGGAACATGAGGGCAAAGTGAAAGCAAAAGAACGAGGAAAAAGAGCGTATACCCGCACTATCCCAATGACGAACCAGTCGAAAAACGCGGAAGAGGCATCGAATAGTAAGTCCACATGACAACAGTGATGAAGTTCTGCAGAGATGTGCGGAAGAAGACGAATTGAAAAATCATGGAGAGAAATGACGTAGGAATAATCGTTATGTCGTCTATGCTCCAGGTTATGACCAACGAGCGGATAAGGTGGAAAGGTAGGCATCGTCGATGGGAGCAGTACCATTCTGCTATGAGACTGCCACGGCCCGAGTGAAAAATAGAATAAAGCATGAAGCATCTTATCGCCGCCGAATCGTGCTGAGGAGCGCGTGAAACAGAAACGCAGCATGCACGATGTGGAGTCGAGGCAACACCACAGGAAATCCGAAATTCGAAAGATATGTGTACTTCGAAGA
>Ga0247741_1002038_pt1 | contig 11255 bp, 11 predicted proteins | sample UWRJL213509R2_FD_180945 | JGI IMG/M metagenome (GOLD analysis project Ga0247741, IMG submission 180945) | Plant litter microbial communities from Arlington Agricultural Research Station in Wisconsin, United States - UWRJ-L213-509R-2 | ecosystem: Environmental > Terrestrial > Plant litter >...
CGTTCAATTATCTCGGTTTCAGAGATGCTAGATCGCGTCCTTGCTTATGTGTGGGACGTTCTATCAGGTCAGAAAAAGGGTGACCCAGCAATTGGTCGATACCTCATGGACACCTTGGGCACGAGCACTGAGGATCTTGAGCAAGGTGGCTTCAATGCTTCACTGCAGGTACCCAAATCTCTTTCGTGCTGAAATACTGCATAGCTGATCGCTTCGACAGGATACACTGATGATTTCATATCTCGCAAACCTCGTCCGGTCGCAAGCAGAAGTATCGTCTCGCCTTGCCCTCACAGTCGTGTAATAGAATGTGCAGTGTTTTGTATGCCCGCACGATCAATATATAGGGACACCTTACCTAACTGTTGAATATACGCGAGTGTTGTAGATCATGGCGCCCTGCAAGAATCTCCCCCAGCGGCCATGTATTCGCTGGACCATCCGTAGTTTCGTCGAAACCAACCTCTGAGCCTGTTGGTACTCCTGTGCGTAGATGGCTGCATCTGGCTGCCTCTACTGCGACCAATGGGCGGACAGCGTGTAATAGGATCTGCTGAGCACCGTATGGTCCAAGATCGTTTAAGCGAACGGCTGCTGAGAGGAGGCCACGGGCATGGAGAAATAGATGGAGGTATTGTGCTCGTTCTGATAGATTGCTTAAGAGGGGTTATCGCGAGCATTCAGTTAGACATACCAAGTGTTAGGCCCAGTGCCGCGGTCAATGCACCCCAGCATATTGGTAGATGTCCAGACAGCTCTTCCCTCCTCACTTTGAGTTTGAGCTGGTCGAGGAGAGTTGCCATTCGCCCATCGCGTTTTTCTGATTCTGCAGCCGCAAAAGCGGACAGGATTTTCGGCCGCGAAAAGCCTTTTGAATAAAGCGTAAGCAGGGCCACACCCTGAGCCATAGATGCCCGTCTTGAAACATGGTTGAGGGTCATTGCTTGATACAGTTCATCGAGTCCCGCAAGTGTTTGGACAGTTTCGTCTACGCCTTTTTTCTCCGCTGCATATTCATGTGCTGCACGATGGGCATCGGACACGAACGGGATAGCCGTCCTTGCATACGATGCTAGACTGTCGCGAAGAAAGTCGACGGTCGCTTGAACTTGCGAAGATTGAGCCGCAGGAAACCCGTGTTTAACGTAGGACTCGAGTCCCGACGACGCCACAAACGATCCAGTAGGAAGGTTGCTATCTGCCAGTAGGAGTAGAATGTACGACTCCGCGTCGTCCTCCATGGGCGCTTGAGAGTGATTAGATAGTTGCCGGCAGAGCAATTAGCGGAGATCCGGGTCACGTGGGAGGTCGAGGAGCTCCGAGTGCCTTCCGCCAGCGTTCCTGCAGTCATTGCTCTCCTTTTTACACGGCGTTCACTGTGGGTTGTCGCAGGGACGCCTTTCTCATATTACACCGAACCTATTCGACGTCGCGACACTCGAAACACCCACCTTTACCCCACACCCACCTCCGTTGATGAGGGCTGCACGCAGAATACTGGTTTCACAGCCGTCGTTGGCCCGACGTGTACCAGCCTCGATCAGTCATCGAGCACACATATCGTCCGTTGCTTCTTCGTCGGCTACTAGCTCATCAAGCCAACCATCAAGACCCCGTGGACGGGCTCTCAATTCGTCGCTTGCTGTTGACGCCGGGCTCAATTCGAATCTCGTCGAACAGGGTATCTTGGCTAGTCGGTCAACGAGTACAAACCATGCACTAAACCGGGAATCCGTGCAAGTTGGTACGTCTGGATTTCACGACTTCCCACATTATTCGAACCTTAATTTATCTCCCTCAGAACATGTAACGCCACTGCGACAGTACGGAAGCATGATCGACAAGGGCATATTGCGGGGAGATGACCACCAAACCCGTATCATCCAAAAGCTCCAGGATTTACACGATAAATTGGTCGATTATCAGCCACCAGAAATACCGGATGCTTCAGAGTCCAACAATCTCGTAAGTTGGTATTCTTCATTCCACCGAATTGCAAAATCGAAGGCCCAATTTCCCTGTCTAGCTATCTCGGTTATTCAGCCGCGAAACACCCATACCTACGTCCCCGCCAGAGTCAGTCCCGAAAGGTCTCTATTTGTATGGCGATGTCGGCACAGGAAAGACAATGCTCATGGACCTTTTCTACCAAACCCTCCCACCTTCCCTAAAACGTAAACGACGAGTTCATTTCCATGCGTTCATGATCGATGTCCACAAACGTTTGCACGCTGCCAAAATAGCCATGGGTTATCGGGGAGGCGATCCAATTGTCCCCGTTGCAAGGGATCTCGCTCGAGAGGCGTCGGTTTTGTGCTTCGACGAATTTCAAGTGACGGATATTGCGGATGCTATGATTCTTCGAAGGTTGCTCGAGTCTTTGGTGAACTATGGTGTTGTTTGTGTCATGACCTCCAAGTGAGTCCAGTTGTTCAACCGCGTGATCGTGATTCCTCAATACTGACTACAAAATAGTCGACACCCAGACGATCTTTACAAGAATGGAATTCAACGGTCGAGCTTCGTCCCCGCTATAGAGTTACTAAAGTCACAATTTGACGTCACAGATCTAGACTCCGGCACAGGTGAGGAGGTTTACAGCCACACTGCAGATGGAGTTCTCAAACGTTCTTGTACCAGACTATAGACGGATACCCCGAGCCTTATCTCAAGTATACTACCACCCTCTTTCTCATAAGAACGATCTAGAGATCAACAAGATATTCAAATCACTCGCCTCTCAAGATCCTAATGATCCCCCAATCAAGAATCGCAAACTTAATACATGGGGACGAACGTTGCTCGTCCCAGAAAGCACAAGTACTGTCGCCAAATTCAACTTCGACGATCTCTGTGGCAAACCACTAAGTGCGGCGGATTACATTGAGGTTACGAAGAATTTTAGCACCGTCTTCTTATTGAACATTCCCAAGATGGACATGGGCAAGAAAGACCTTGTGAGTCAGAGTCATGCTGCATATTGAGCTATTGGAATTCAATTGGTCTATCCAGGCAAGACGGTTTATCACGTTCATCGATGGTATGTGTCTGCCCGAAGATTACTGCCAAGCTTGCTGATACATCGTCTGGTGACTTAGCTTGCTACGAGAGCAAAGTAGGTCATTTGATCTATCCATCTAGCCAAATCGTCTGACATCGTCACCTTCAGACAAAACTTTTTGTTACCTCAGAAGTTCCCGTCTTCCAAATCTTTTCTGACGACCCCGAATCTGGTGCGAAGCACATCTCAGATCACATGCGCAGTGTAATGGATGACCTTGTGAGCTCCGTCTCTCCAGACGCATTTGACAATACCTGATAGTCTTTCTGCAGGGCCTCTCCAATGAAGTCGTCGGCAGCACGTCGATGTTCACTGGAGAAGAGGAGGTCTTCGCCTTTGCCCGCGCCTGCTCTCGACTCGTTCAGATGGGAAGCAAGGAATGGGCCGAGACAGCAGGAATGACATAACGTAGTTTCTCGGTACTTTCGGTCCTGACCATTCTTTTTTTGTGGCGTTGATACCATTTCAATCTTCTTCTCGTGAATAGGATGAAGAGGTTGTATATATTTTCCTGCATATGTCCATTGGATCCATCTACTCAACCACCATATATATGTTGCTCTTTTATCCGGAACCCACTTGTGCTTTACTTACTCTTTTTACACGGACGTGGTATCATTGTACCTACTAGACTGAAATACAAATTGCACATTGCAACAACCATATTGCTGATGGTCAGATCTGAGAATTAAGGCTTTTACGACTTTCTCATGGCTCTCAGGGGGAGGGTGGGAGGAAGAACGACCACGAGCAATGTATTGCTGCATACACAAACGCAATGCTCGGCTATCTAGCTATCGCTTCTCCGCCTCAAGGTTAACGGGAGTGCACCCAATGGCAACGATCCCAGCTGCAGTATTTGGTCCGTATAATTCTGAAAGAAATCAGAGCAACGAGTCCCAGGATGAAACTTACCGAAGTTGTTATTAGTGCAGTAGACGGGCTAGGCAGTGCTAGGGGAAGCACGTCGGTACCTTCTAATGGCCGCGAGGCTCGACATACCGTGAATTTCCTGCGCCGGCAATAACGATGATGGGGTGCAGGTAAGGCCAGCAAGGACGTTGACGTCCTAGTGGAGAACCACTCCGAGAAGTGCAAGGATGCTAGCGATAGAGGGGCTAGATGTCTGTAGAACGCTGGTACAGCATTTGAGTTTCTACGCGTTGCACTGGCTTGGGGGATGAGTCGCTGCGGGCCTGCGCTGCAAGGGCGGAAAGACGCGCTTCCAGGCTCCCTCTACACAAGCTATGGTTAACCATGCTCTCAGCGATGAAAATACAACAGGCCCGTCCACCGACGTCGAAGTGGAGCTCGCGTGTATGTATGTTTCTGGCCCATATATTTGGGAATGAATATTTCGCTAAGGGGACGATCACCCTTGAGGAAATCCAAGACATGAGAGAGTTGACTCCCCGTTCCGGAGATTAATTATGACGTTGGTACGATCGTAGATCCTAAGAATAGCTCTGGTAATCGAGAACTGATACACCTCATGTACAGCAACCATGTGTGACTTTCAGACATTGCTCACGGTGTCAGATATCCCAGCACGGAGAGATCCAGTTTCAATACAGTAACAACCGTTGACGGACTTGTTCGACAGGCGTAAGAGAAATATGACGTCGGTCAAGCGTTGTTGGCCTCGTTTTCGGGACGCCTGACATGCCTCATTGCTCAACTAGTGCGAACATCCACCTTTTCCGAGACGGAAATTTTAGAGCTTTCATGCAGCAGGAACGGGGTGAGAAGTCCTTGTGCAAGATTTGTCACACAAGCAAGCAGAAGATCAGATGGTCAGACACTCCAAATCTGTGCAAATTGTTCCGAGGTGCTTGGAGGTTAAGGACGGCCATTTTTATCAAACCAATTGCAGTCGTTACCTAAGTTTCCCTGCGACGACCTCGCAAAAATTGATCGGATGTTGAGTACTGAACAATACGGAGCAGCGGTCAAGTTAAGTTTAAAGAGCCGCTAGTAATAGTAGAACAGGGGATCTCTTGGTGGCCAAAGTGGATTCGAGTACTCCCATGGATTGAGTGGACCAGATTAAAAAGAGTCAGAGTGGAACGGTTGGAAATTTGGCCCTCAGGCTCCTCGAGTTTATGGACCATAATTAGAGCTGTTTGGCCCAAGTAAAGTGACCCTTACGCTGATGTGATGAACTAGATAGGGCACCGCAATAAAGCCTTCCTTCTGAATGTTGGAATTTCAAATTTACCGTATTTACACATTTCGTATTTACGCACTATTTCCACCCTATTAGGTATATAAACTCTGGTAGTTTTACTATGTACGCCATGCAATTGCAGGCCTGTTACCAATTGCAATACCTTTCGGTGATGAACGATTTTTAAATCTTACACTGAAGGTGAGAGGGATTTTGATGTCCATCGGCGGGCTTAGGATTGATAACGAATTTGAATATCGCGTGTTGGATGTGATAGTAGCAGACAAGAGTAATCGAGAGAAGCTTTGTTACACGCGAAAAACCGTGTGAATATCAGCCTTGTGAGCGCCTGCTCTTTCAAGCCTTTCGTCATCCCCTGTGAAACGTTCCCCGTCTTATTGACCCGAGCCTGTTATTGTGTGCGGGGAATGACAGGAATGAAAATCATGCTATGCATTATACAACATAATGGTGCTCGTCTCTCTCCTCTACCGCCTTATCCCCCCAGATTTACCGGCGCTTAGGGAGGTGGACTTGGCTTCATGGCGCAGCCTAGCTGATACTGATACGTTCGCAGGGATACTTACTCCACTTTGACACTCTTAAAAATCTACCTTCACGTTTGTCAACGAGTTGTCGATGTGAACCCAATGTTAACTTATTAAATCATTGGCTCTGAAGCGGTACTCAACGCCGTACTCGAAATATATAAATGTTAGAAAAGTTTCTCACTCAAACAGTCCACCGAAGCCTTTCAAGCTCTCGCCTCTTAACATGAAATTGAGGCCTTCCGTTCTTGCCACTCTCGCACTTCCCAGCTTTGCGGCCGCCACACCTGCTCGTCGCACTGAGCCCACCAGTCAGTGCACGACAGGAACACTCCAGTGCTGCAATAGTGTTCAGGCGGCTAGTAGCGCCGCTGCCTCTCTCTTGCTTGGCCTGCTCGGTGTGGTCCTCCAGGACCTGACCATCCCTATCGGCATCACCTGTAGCCCCATCACGGTCATTGGCGCTGGAGACAGCTCTTGGTTAGTTGACTTAAGAGCTCTGATTCGATAAAGTACATTAACTGATGAACTATTCCTCAGCAATTCCCAACCTGCCTGCTGTACCGACAACTCCTTCAGTGAGCCAGATATTTTTATGCGCTTTAACTGTCCTTTTATTCGATCAATCTAACTCGTTATGTTTGCAGACGGGATTGTTGCCATTGGCTGCAGCCCTATCAGCGTTTAGTTGAGGGATCATCGGTCACATGACTATTTCTTACGGCGGATCGGGGACGTTAGCAGCTCTGGAACAAGATTAATTTATGTAAATTTTGCAATGCCATTCCTCAGTGTCTTATTTATGCTATCTTGCTTGAGCCAATGAGAACTCGAACCCAGAAATAGTACAGTCTGCATACAGAATAATAAACTTAGAGGGCCCAACGGGAGCTAGCATTTGATTCGTTGTTACTCGAAGTCCTTGTGTTCGGCGACCATGATGTGCAGAGTCCAGGGTAAAAATATTCCGCGTCTCTCATGTCAAGACTACCTGTGCGGAGTTACAAGGCCTGGCAGTGTGTTCATTTTTCGTCTACTCATAGTTGCATCTCTAAAAATTTCAAACCTTGAAAAACTCACATGTTGAAGGTCAACTGAGCTCATAATGCTTTAGTGTGTTCAGTGTGATATTTTTATCTTTCAACCAGTCGATCGATCAATCCCCATTTGGTTAATAGTACGCGCCCGCGGACCCTGTGGCAAGCACACACGCGTCACAACAAACCACCACACTCACGCTTGACCTGCTTGACACTTGACTCCCATGAACTGGAATATGCAAACACTACATGAACATCCGAGCTAATGCTTCATCCTCGTTTTCTCGGTCTTTACCGTGGCCGTCTTTAGCTACGACATCGGGGGCTTTACTGGACTTTTGAACTCTATGGGCTCTACACAGTGCTCTCTTCGGGGACGGTACCAATGGATTTTGCATCTCACAGGTGTCATAGTCTCAAGGAAAAGAACGGATATAGGCAGGTTAATTCGACGCTTCTGGGGTTCTTGATCACAACTGTAGTTCAAATTGAAATCAAATTGAAGATCATATGCGGATTACCTCGTCATAGGTTTCGTCTTGGTTCTCACTGTCGTTGGACAACGGGCGGATCTCTCATGTACGTCGATCGTCAATCAGGGAGAGTATCAGCGGGGTTTCGACGCCCTTTAGTTTTCGAGAAGCGCGAAACTAGGTGATGGTTTGAGCACACGTGGACCGTGAATGAATTTCCCCAGGTCTTGTTGATCTCCCACTCCGCTTACACTACAAACTGAGATACAAGATCTACATAGCTGCTGCCGTGATTGGACCACCTAAATTACCGTGATTGGCCATACGGACATTGTGGGTACCGTTCCGGTGCACTCTACTGATACATTCGACCCGTTCTCCGGAGATGGACCCCTGGGCGGTCTCCGCGTATCGAAAACTTTCGCACTGTGCTATTGTGATAATGTTCATTGACGATGTAAGTCTTCAGAAATATCTTCCCGCATTAGAGAGTTGCTCCACTCCTTCTCGAAAAGTGACACTCTCCACTTCGACATTCCTGGAATTCTCGTCAAATGAGTGGATTCACCAGCTCGGACTTCTCCAGAATACCTTTGCAACTGTCAACTTGGCTCTGAGTTATGATTCTCAGATTATATCGAAGACTCACATCGCCATAACCTTGAGATACCTCGAAAACGTATAAAAGGCTCTCGCATTCGTCAACCTTTCTTCACTCGAACAGTCTGCAGCACCCGTTCAAGTAATCTTCTTTCAACATGCAATTCAAACTCTCCGCTCTTACCACTCTCGCCCTCGCTGGCTTTGCGGCCGCCACAGCTGTTCGTCGCACTGGTACTCCGACCACCCCGGCTAGTCAATGCAACACAGCAGACCTCAAGTGCTGCAATAGCACCCAGGAGAGCGACAGCCTGACGGGCCCTGTTACCGCTTTACTCGGCTTGCTCGGTGTGAACGTCGGGAGTATCACCGCCCTTGTCGGCCTCACCTGCAGCCCCCTCACGATCATTGGCGGAGGAGGTAGCTCTTGGTTAGTTAAATTACGAGCCCTGATTCGATCAAGTACACCAACTGACGAAATATTCCTCAGCACTGCCCAGCCCGTCTGCTGTGCCAACAACACCTTCAGTGCGCTGAATATTCATTTACGCCTTAATCTTCCATTTATCTAACTGGTTATATTTCAGACGGAGTTGTCGCCATCGGATGTACCCCCATCAACGTCAACCTCTAAAGCCTCAACCTATCATGTGGCAAGACCGCAGCAAGATCCACTAAAGGAGTGTGCACACCGGCTTACAAAAGATTGCACCCGCGGCGAAGAGCAGTACAATTGTAGTTATAGGCACTCCCCTTTTGTATGTTTGATTCTGGGAACTGGTTTACATTGTATGCATATATATAGCTTCGAAAATTTGAATCCTGGGTTATCATTCAGCGCAGAAAGGCTTGTGTCCTGCCTACCAACATGTCTAAACCTCCTTAAGGCGCTTGGAAGTTAGTCCTCAGCCATGATTATTCATAGGGTGACAGCCATAGAGCCGAATTTAGTATCCTCTTCAACATGAGCCCGCAAGTCGAGTTTCTTTGGACCGTCTCGAATGTTAATGAGAGCCCAAGCGCTCAATACAACTTATTGGCTCCAAAGCATTATTTAATGGCATGCTCACAATATATTAAAGCCGGAGATTGAAGTATATCTTCCTCACTTGAACAATCTGCAGCGCTCGTTTAAAACACCCCTCTCAACACGCAATTCCGTTCTTGCTACTCTTGAGTATTTAGTAATCGCCAGTCTTGCAGCTGCCACACCTGTTTGGCGCACTGAGCCCACCCCGGTCAGTGCTAAATTATAATTGGACCAGTACATTGCTGCAATATCGCCCAGCCGGTTGGCAGCTCTAGCTCGCTCGGTGTGGTCATCCAGGACGTCGTCGTCCCTGCACCCCTGTCACAATCAATAATCATTATCGTCGGAGGCAACGGTTATTTAGTTGACTTACGGGCTCTGATTCGATTAAGTACATTTACTAACGAACTATGCCTCAGCACCTCCCAACTTCGAGCGGAGTATTCGTTCAGTGTGCCTTAGTCGTCTTTTTTTTCTATATTTCAAAAATATCCAACTCACTATACTACATTTGCGGATGCAGTCCGCCCAAATTTATTGGAGAGATCATCGTCACACAACACCTTATGCGAGTCGGAGAGCAGCTCGAGAACAAGACTGGATTATGTAAGTTTTGCTATACAATTTCCTCAGCGCTGCCTCGTTTAGTCTGGTTTATTGCGGCGACGTGTAAGATACACGAGGAAAATGATCGTGTCGAAGCTTTAACCTCTCTCGGTACCGTATCACAGCCAATCTGATAGTAGCTAGCATTTGGCTCGCTCTTAATCTGGATCAAAGTTGTCTCCACAGTCCAATGGTTCCGCCACTATGATCGGAGTTCAGCGTAAATGTATTCTGCTTCTTTGGCATTTTCCTCCTTCTCATGTCAAGGCCAAATGTGTGGATTTATCAGATCTGTCAAGGTGTACATTCTTCTCATTCTTGGCTGACCATAGTTACATCCAAGTTACATCCCTAAGCTTTTCAAGCCCCGAGAAACCCAAATGTTGAGGGCCGACTGAGCTCAGATAATCATTTGCAAGCCCCTTTAGTGTAGACTTCCTTTGGTGTGATTTTATTCAACATGATACTGAGTCACCCGCTCTAGAGGTAGTCAAAATAGCCGTCCAATTGAGGTCGATCAATCCCCATTTAGCTAATAATTTGCAGTGTGTGCATGCGCCCGCGGACCGAGCACGCGCGTCACAACAAACCACCAACTCGCGCTTGACTCCCATGAACTGGAATATAACACATGAACATTAACGCTTCAAACTTATTTTTTTCGGCCTTTACGGTGGGTATCTTTATCTGCTACATCGGGAGTTTTACTGGACTTTTGAACATTGAACGGTATGGGCTCTACGCAGTGCTCTCCTCGGGGATGGCAATCGATGGTCCTTGGCATCTCACAGGTGTCACATTTCAAGGACAAGAACGAGTATAGGCAGATTAATTCGACACTTCTGAGGCATTGTCACAGCTGCAGGTCAATTTGAATTCAAAATGAAGATTATATGCGGATTACCTCGTCATAGCTTTCGTCTTTGTTCTCACTGTGGTTCGACAACGGGCGGCTCTCTCTCATGCAGATCTCATGTACGTCAATCGTCAATCAGGGTGACTATCATCGGGGTTTCGACGCTTTTCAGTTTTCGAGAAGCGCGAAACGGGGGCGCTCAATCGTCATAATTAAGCCCACACGTGGGCTGTGATTAATTTCCCCACGTCTTGTCGATCTCCCACTCCACTTGCGCTACGATCTAAGAGCGAAACTACTTACATGTAACAGTGCTGATTCTTTGTGATTACACCACCCAAATTATTATCATTGGCCCATAAGATCATTGTGTGTGCTCCGATGCATTCCGTTGGGTATATACGACCCGTTCCCGGGAATGACACTTGAACGTCCCCGCGTGCCGAAGAATCTCGCACTGTACTATTGTGAGATACTACATTGTCAGAAACGACAATTTCTCGGTCTCTCGCGGCCCAAATTGTCATAATATCTTCCTACATTAGAGAGTTGCTGCACCCCTTCTCGACAAATGACACTCTCCACTTCGACACTCCTGGAATTTTCGTCAAATGTATGGATTGACTAGCATGGATGTCTCGGAATTCTCCAGAATACCGTTTCGACTGTCGACTTGACTTTGGGCTATGATTCTCAGATGATATCAAAATTTTTAATCACCACGGCCTTGAAACAGCGCGAAAACATATAAAAGCCTCTCGCATTGGTCGACCTTTCTTCACTCGAACAGTCTGCAGCACCCGTTCAAGTAATCTTCTCTCAACATGCAATTCAAGCTCTCCGCTCTTACCACTCTCGCCCTCGCTGGCTTTGC
>Ga0247741_1002040_pt1 | contig 11254 bp, 8 predicted proteins | sample UWRJL213509R2_FD_180945 | JGI IMG/M metagenome (GOLD analysis project Ga0247741, IMG submission 180945) | Plant litter microbial communities from Arlington Agricultural Research Station in Wisconsin, United States - UWRJ-L213-509R-2 | ecosystem: Environmental > Terrestrial > Plant litter >...
TCATTGGTATATTATTTCTGCGATGCGTTAAATGCGGTTGGCGCACAGAATACAGGATTTACACAGTTTGTGCCGCCACCTTATGTATCTATCGATTATTACGCACCTTACAATGGCAGTACTCCGCTGGGGCCACTGGCAACGATCGATCCTAAGACGGGCATCATTTCCGGAACAGCTCCGGGAACAGGCAAATATGTAGTATCGGTTTGTGTAGACTCCTACAGGGATGGACGTTTTCTGAATACACATCGCAAAGACTTCATTGTTACCGTTGCCCCCTGCGATTTTGCAGGCTCCGAATTGAACCCTACTTACACCAATTGTAAAGATTCTACGTTCACTTTTCAAAACCTGAATAACTCACCGCTCAATATCAGCTTTCTCTGGGATTTTGGTGATGGTAACACATCTACCCAGGCAAGCCCTACACATACTTATGCAGATACCGGCCTCTACACCATCAAACTGGTGGTGAACAAAGGATCGGAATGCGCCGATTCTGTAACAGCCCCATTAAGAGTTTATCCCAGATTCGCCCCGGATTTCAGGCAAAATTCGCCGATGTGTAAAAATGTTCCGGTCCAATTCACCGACCTTACTTTTGCCACTTACGGACCGGTAGATAAATGGAAATGGGATTTTGGTATCCCTACCACATTGGCCGATACCAGCCGTTTGAAAAATCCAAGCTTTGCCTATCCGCTTGCGGGTGAATACAAAGTTTTGCTGACCTCGGGCAGTATCAAAGGCTGCAGTGATACGGTTTCGAAAATAGTTACGATCGTCGACAAACCGCCATTCAGCGTCACCAACGATACACTCATTTGTTCTATCGACACACTCAAGCTTAATGCCATTGCCAACAGTCCCGGCACTGTTACCTGGAGCCCGAATTACATGATCAGTAATATCCATAGTTTCACGCCATTGGTAAGCCCGGATGTTACTACAACCTATTATGTAACCTACAATGATAATTTCGGATGCTCCACCACTGATTCTGTAAAAATAAGGGTAGTGGATTTTGTGACCTTATCAGCCATTCCGGATACTACGATCTGCCGAACGGATAAACTTACGCTACAAGTCAGCAGCGATGCGCTGCAATATACCTGGACACCTGCAGCGACGCTGAGTAGTGCCACGGTACAAAGCCCGGTGGCTACGCCTACGGCAGCCTCTACGACTTATCGGGTAACCGGCCGCATAGGTAAATGTTTCAAAACAGAAGATATCGTTGTCAGGACCGTACCTTATCCAAAAGCGGATGCAGGAAAAGATACCACAATCTGTTTTGGCTTTAATGCTCAACTTCATGCTACCGGTGGAAGCATTTACACCTGGTCGCCCACTTTTTTCCTGAACGCATCCAATATTGCCAACCCGATATCTCAGGCGCCAACAGCCAACATCCGGTATATAGTAACGGTAAGGGATACACTCGGTTGTCCGAAGCCGGTCAATGATACCATGTTGGTAAACGTGGTGAGGATCATTGCTGATGCAGGGCCAAGGGATACTGCTGTTGTAACAGGGCAGCCATTGCAGTTATTTGCTTCGGTGAATATTCCGAATGGTATCTATACCTGGAGCCCGGGAACATGGCTTTCGAGTACCACCAGCCCTAACCCGGTATCATTGCCGGAAGGAGATATTCAATATACACTGGCTATCAGAAACAGCATCGGCTGTATCGGAAGAGATACGATCAATGTAAAACTTTACCTGGTAAAACCTGATATCTATGTACCATCTGCGTTTACCCCTAACGGTGATGCGACTAACCCGAATTTCAAACCGATCGCATTGGGCATCCGCTCTCTCGAATCTTTCCGGGTGTACAATCGCTGGGGGCAGTTGGTCTTTGCCACTACACAGATAGGAACGGGCTGGGACGGCACTTTTGGCGGACGTGGGCAGGAAGCTGCAACGTATGTCTGGTATGCCGAAGCGACAGATTACCTGGGTAAAAAAATAAAGAAAAAAGGATCCGTTGTGCTGATCCGTTAAACCATCAATTTCCACCATGACAAAAACAGTTCTGATCACTGGCGCAACTTCCGGTATAGGAAAGGCATGCGCTGAACGATTTGCAAAAGAGAAATACAACCTCATAATTACAGGAAGAAGGCAGGAGCGCCTTGATAAGATCAAAGCAGAGCTGGAAGGAAAATTTTTCATCCGTGTTTTCACCAGCTGTTTTGATGTGCAGGATAAAAAAGCAGTATTCGATTCCATACAGGCATTGCCTGAAGAATGGCAGCAGGTGCACATCCTCATCAACAATGCCGGCCTTGCTTTAGGCAGGGAAGCTTTTGATGAAGCTGATATGGATGATTGGGAAACGATGATGCATACCAATGTCGATGGCTTGTTGTACGTGAGCCGGGCAGTTTTGCCACTGATAAAAAATACCGGCGAAGGACATATCATCAACATCGGTTCCATTGCAGGTAAAGAAGTGTATGAAAATGGAAATGTTTATTGCGCCAGCAAATTTGCCGTGGATGCCATCACCCGATCTATGAGAATTGATCTGTTGAAGCATGGCATTAAAGTGACAGGTATACACCCGGGTGCGGTGGAAACCGAATTTTCTATCGTGAGGTATAAAGGCGAGGAAACAAAAGCGAATGCAACCTACAAAGGATTGACACCGCTGACCGGAGAAGACATTGCCGATACGATCTTTTATTGCGCCAGCCTTCCAAAGCATGTATGTGTTAACGATCTGGTGATCACACCTTTACAACAGGCAAGCACATATTATTTCTTTAAGAAAGACTAAACCCGCATTTTATACGTTATAGTTAAGTCGAAGTAATTGACCCCGGTCAATTTTCCCTGTAACTTGAATAAATGATGGGCGATCAGTAGGAATCCTGAATTTTTGGTACTATCCTTGCCTATCCTTTTTTCTTATTATAACCACAAATGAAAAACCACCTTACCACCCTACTGGCCATCTTATTCCTTTTCGGAGGATTATCTACCCAGGCGCAACAAGTCATACGACAAATGCCTTGTAAAAATGAGGACATCATACACCAGGCCGACAGCATCAAACAGGAATTAGCAAAACAAGGTTTTCTTATCGTCAAAGAAGCATCGATGACCATGGAAAGCGAATATGAAATGCCGGTGATCGTGCCACTTGTTGAAGGCAGCTGGTACCAGTTTGTTTTTATCGGTGATGTAAGTTCCAAATTATATGAAGTACGCATGTTTGACTGGAATGAAAAACAGGTGGCGTATCAGAAAAAACAATGGGGCGATGTGGATGGAAATGTGATCAGCTACTCTTACATTCCACGTTTTTCGGAATACCACATGATCAAACCTCTGCAGGTAAATAAGAAAAAGAAAAAAGAATTGTGTGGATATGTGATGTTGCTGAAGAAAACGAAATGACGACCGACCACAGACGACGTACAACGGACGACCGTTATGTCAAAATGATTGAAGTTTATCAGATTGCTGATTTTTCATAAATAATCAAATTTTACAAAGCTACGGTGGCCGGCCGTCAATGGCCGATCATCGTCTCTAGTTTGTACACTCCGCATTCCTGCGGAGTTTTTTATTCATTAAGTTTGCAAAAAAAAGCATGGCACATCAACCTGTCTATTATGGTGAATACCTGCAACTGGACAAGATAATAGAAGCTCAATTTCCTGAAAGCGATAAACCCGGTAACGAACCTGCGCACGATGAAATGTTGTTCATCATCATTCACCAGGCGTATGAATTATGGTTCAAACAGATCTTATTTGAAGTAAATTCTGTGATAGAGATCATGAGCAAACCTGCGCTGAATGACAACTCCGCCGAATTACAGACTGTAGTGCACCGGCTTCAACGCACCGTTACCATCCTTAAAGTCCTCGTACAACAGATAGACATTCTTGAAACAATGACGCCGATGGATTTCCTTGATTTCAGGGATATGCTGCGTCCTGCATCAGGTTTCCAGAGCTGGCAATTCAAGATCATAGAAGCTAAGCTCGGATTGAAATTTGAAAAAAGACACGGGCAGGAATATTACATTTCGCAGCTTCAGCAAAAAGACATTGATACCATACAAAAAGCGGAAGATGGAAGATCAGTGATCGAACTGATCAACAGATGGCTGGAACGTATGCCTTTTGCAGAAGATGAAAAATACAGCAGCCTTTTTGCCGGTGGTTCTTTCTGGGATGAATATGAAAAGGTTTACAGCAGCAGCCTTTCTGAAGCAGAAAAAAATAACCTTAGTTTTTTCAAAAATATTTTCTTCTCAACAGAAGAAAATCCTGAGCGAGCCCTGACACCAAAAGCATGCCGCTCGGCATTGTTCATCATGCTGTATCGTGGTTACCCGATGCTCGAATTGCCTTTTCAATTGCTGGATACTTTATTGGAGATCGACAATCAATTAGGTAACTGGCGTTATCGGCACATCAATATGGTTCGCCGCATGATCGGCACACGCATAGGTACAGGAGGCAGTACCGGCGCAGGTTACCTGCAAGGCGCTATGGATAAGCATTATATTTTTAAAGAGATCTCACAGCTGAACAGCTTTTTGATCGACAGGAGAAAACTCCCGGAATTACCAAAAGGTCTGGCGGAAAAACTGGGGTATAATTTTTAGTTTTGAGTACACGAATTAGCTAACAAACACCCGGAGGTTTTGAAAACCTCCGGGGTTTACATCGAATTGCAAATGCCCCGTTTTAGACGGGGCATTTATATTATAAGTTTGAAGATTTGACTTTCACAACCGAAGCAAGAGCTTCGGGCTACACGAGTTCTTTCAATTTTTCCACCACCGTATCCACTTCTTCTTTTGTATTGTGCTTGCTGAAACTGAAACGAACAGTCACCTGGTTGGGGTTGTTGTTGATCGCCCTTATCACGTGGCTGCCTTGCTCTGCGCCCGAAGTACAGGCACTTCCTCCGCTGGCGCAGATATTACCTATATCAAGATTGAACAGGATCATTTCTGATTTTTCCGTTTTAGGAAAACTTGCACTCAATACCGTGTACAGGCTGTGGCCAAATACATCGCCATTAAACCCGATTCCAGGAATATTCTTTTTCAATTCCTGGTGCATATAATGTTTCAATGCAGCGATGTGTGCGCTATCATCTTCATACCTAGCCGTAGCATTCTCCAGTGCTTTTGCGAAGCCCACGATACCATACAGATTTTCGGTACCGGCACGCATATCACGCTCCTGCCCGCCACCATGAATGAAAGGCTTGATACGCACATTTTCGTTGATATACAAAAGCCCCACCCCTTTCGGGCCATGAAATTTGTGTGCAGCACCTGTGATGAAATGTACCGGCGTTTTACGCAGATCAATCGGGAAATGTCCGACAGTCTGTACAGTATCGCTATGAAAAATGGCGTTATACAATTTACACAATTCACCTACTGCAAAAATATCGAGTACATTTCCGATCTCGTTATTCGCATGCATCAGCGACACCAATGTTTTATCTTCAGAGCCCGCGAGTAAAGTCTCCAGGTCGTCCAGATCAATATGCCCGTTGGGTAAAAGCTGAACAAAGCTGAGTTTTACAGATCCCATTTTGGCAAGATGCTCCACAGTGTGTAATACAGCGTGATGTTCTATCGGGGAAGTGATGATATGTTTGCAACCAAGGTCACGCACTGCGGCAAGAATCGCGGTATTGCTGCTTTCTGTGCCGCCACTGGTAAAGAAAATTTCCGCAGGATGAGCATTCAATATTTTGGCGACAGATTTCCTGGCGGTTTCAATCGCAATCTTGGATTCCCTTCCGTAAGAATAAATGGAAGATGGATTACCAAATTTCTCTGTAAGATATGGCATCATCGCATCCAGTACTTCCGGGTCCAGCGATGTGGTTGCGGCATTATCAAAATAGATCTTGTTCATGTGGTTTGTGGCTTCTTTAGGTTTGATGTTTAAAAGAATGTATGATGTGAGATGTATGATGTATGATTTTTAGAACATTCCTTATATCATACATCACACATCATACATTTTACATACTTTCCTGTATATCTTTCATCAGCCTCAATGCGATATTGTTGGCCGTATTTTCATGATTGCTTTCAGCATAAATGCGAATGATCGGTTCAGTATTGCTCGTACGCAAATGAACCCAGTCCGTTTCGAATTCTATCTTCAGGCCATCATCTGTATTGATCGGTTGATGCTTGTACTTTTCTTTTATCTTTTCAAAGACGGTTTTGACGTCCGTCCCGTTGTCGAGCTGGATCTTATTTTTGCTCATGAAATAATCCGGGTAGGTCTGCCTCAATTGTTTGATGCTTTTCTGGCTTTTGGCAAGGTGTGTAAGGAACAATGCGATACCGATCAACGCATCCCTTCCATAATGCAATTCCGGAACGATGATGCCGCCATTACCTTCGCCGCCTATCACCGCATTTACTGCTTTCATCTTATTCACCACATTCACTTCGCCTACGGCGCTGGCAAAATATTCGCCGCCATGCTTCACCGTCACATCTTTCAACGCACGGGTCGAAGACATATTGCTCACCGTATTGCCCTTTTGGTTGGATAAGATATAATCCGCAACGGCCACCAGGGTATATTCTTCGCCAAACATGCTGCCATCTTCGCAAACAAAACAAAGCCTGTCCACATCAGGATCTACCGCGATGCCCAGCGATGCCTTCTGTGATACCACTTCCCTGCTCAACGCAGTGAGGTTATCCGGCAAAGGTTCGGGATTGTGGGCAAAATTGCCAAAATCATCTTCAAATAATATGGTATAACGTGCTACACCCAGTGCTTTGAACAAAGCTGGCAGGGCTATTGCACCTGTACTGTTCACTACATCCGCTACTATATTAAAGTCAGCACCGGCAATGGCTTTTATATCTACCAGCGGATGTTTGATCACCGCTTCAATATGGGCATCCAGAGTAGAATCATCCTGGGTTGTGACACCCATTTTTTCTACCGAAGCAAAATTAAATGCTTCCTGCTCCGCGATGGAAAGGATCAACTGGCCTTCATCACCACTGATGAATTCCCCTTTGTTGTTCAGCAACTTTAAGGCATTCCATTCTTTTGGGTTATGGCTTGCCGTTAGTATGATCCCACCATCAGCATTCAGCAATGTTACCGCCATTTCTACCGTAGGTGTAGTGCTGTAATCCGTATCCACCACATCAATTCCCAATCCGTTCAATGTTGCCACAACGAGGTTTTTCACCATGGCTCCGCTGATGCGGCCATCCCGTCCGATCACCACTTTCAGGTGGCTGCTTTTATCCGGGTTCGTCTGCTGAAGCCAGGTGCCATAAGCAGCGGCAAATTTCACTACATCTACCGGGGTAAGGTTATCATTGGTTTGTCCGCCGATGGTTCCGCGTATCCCCGAAATACTCTTGATTAACGACATTTTTTATTGCTTTTTAAGGGAGGCAAATATACGAAAGAGTTGCTGAGAGTGCCTGCATCCACGATATGATTTCTTTACTAAATGAGGTAAAACTGCTGTAAACGGATGGTTTCAAGCGGTTGCGTGATTTTTGGATGCTGGATGCTGGATGCTGGATACTGGATGCTGGATACTGGATGCTGGATACTGGATGCTGGATGCTGGATGCTGGATGCTGGATGCTGGATGCTGGATGCTGGATCGGAGCGAAGAAGATATTTTAGAACATATCGAAGATCAGGCAAAATTGCTTTGTTTAGAAATACCGGCAGCCATCATCCAGTATCTAGCATCCCTCTCCTATCTTTGCCCTATGAAAGGTCCATGGTTCAAAAGCTGGTTTAATTCGCCTTATTATCATCAGCTGTATTTTCACCGCGATGAAAAGGAAGCTGCTGCATTCATCAACAAACTGATCGATTACCTGCAGCCTCAACAAGGCAGTAAAATGCTGGATGTCGCCTGCGGAAAAGGGCGCCATTCGATGCAGTTATCTGCAAAAGGATTTGACGTGACCGGCATTGACCTCAGCGAAGACAGCATCGCTGAAGCTTTGGAGCACGAAAACGAAAACCTGCATTTTTTCACACATGACATGCGGCTTCCTTTCTGGATTAATTATTTCGATTTCGCTTTTAATTTTTTCACCAGCTTTGGTTATTTCCGGACCGAAAGGGAGCACGATAATTCTATTCGCAGCATTGCGCAATCCATCAGACCCAAAGGAACTTTCGTGATGGATTACCTGAATGTTCATTATGCCGAAGATCATCTTATCCATAAATCTGAGAAAGAAATAGATGCTATCAATTTTGTTATCACCAAGTGGTTTGACGAACATCATTTCTACAAAAAAATAGAAGTGGAAGATGAAACACAGGCAGAACCTTTGATCTATACAGAGAAAGTTGCGAAGTTCTCCCTCGGCGATTTTACAGACATGTTCGCCTACCAGGGATTACAGATAAAAGAAGTTTTCGGAGATTACAATTTTGGGAATTACGATGTAAAAAAGTCGCCTCGTTTGATAATGATCGCTGAGAAAGTGAGGTGACGACGGCCGACCACCGACCACCGACGATGGACCACCGACGACGGACAACCGACGACCGACCACCGACGACCGTACTTTCTCACGAATTGCCGGCATTACAAATTTCCATCTTTAAAATTGTTTGAATTTTTAAAACGCTTCGGTCGTTGGTCGTCGGTCGTCCGTCGTCGCTAGTCGGTGGTCGGTTGTCGATCGTCGGTGGTCGCTTGTCTACTTATTATTAAACAACATCCACCTCGCCGTTTCATACATCGCGGAAGTGAGTTTCGACATTTCTTTTTTTATGGAGTCTTGCTGATATACACTTATGGACAACGAATCTGATTTTATCGACACCAGTTCTTCTTTTTGTATCCGTATATTTTTCCGGTAAAAATAATCGTCATTGGCAATGCCGATCCAACCCGGTGCATGATAAATGATGAAGGCCGCGTTTCCTCTTTTATTTGGATTTAGCAGGTCTCGTCCCAAAGTAGAATTAGTGTAAGGCTGTTGCAACATTCCGGCGATGGTGGGTAACACGTCAATCTGCGAAACAGTCTCCGTGCGCCTTTGAGGCGTAAGTAACGGTGAATAAAATAACAAGGGCACATGTTCATCGCTCAAACGCTGCTCTGTCCACGCTTTCGGGTAAACCGCCGAAGCATTGCCTTCCACTCCATGATCTCCTACAAATACAAAAATGGTATTATTAAAGTATCGTTCTTTTTGCGCCGCTTCGATAAATCTCCTGAAGCAATAATCAGTGTAGGCAAATGCATTGTATTCTTTCAAGGATTCAAAACCATTTTTTTGCAATTCTTCTTCCGGTATATTCTTTTGTATAAAATCATTATCCTCTTCAGGTATGTTAAAAGGGCGATGGTTATCTGCTGTCTGAATGATCGCGAAGAAAGGTTTTACCTGTTTGGCCATCACTTTGTTAGCTTCCAGGAAAAGATTTTTGTCGCTGATACCCCACACATTGATCGGCTTTGCATCATAACTTCCTTCTTCGTAGATCTTAACACCATGGATATTTTTTATCAGGCCGTTGAAATTATTGAACTGGCTTCTTCCTCCAATAAAATAAAATTTATCGTACCCTTCAAAATCATTGATGATCATCCGCTGGCTTACGCTCTCTTCATTCCGCGTAGCGAATTTACTCAATTGCACATCCGGTATGCCGGTAAGCGTAGCAAATACACCACGTGCTGTACCGAATGTCGGAGAAAAACATTTTTCAAAAAAAATCCCCTGCCTGGTAAGCGAATCAAAATATGGAGTGGTATTCAACACATTGCCGCTCATGCTGCTTTTGTACATGCTAAAGCTTTCACAGATCACCAATACCACGTTGGGCTGGCTTTCGAGCGCTTTGCTTCCGGGATGTATGAGGCGTGTATACTTATTGCTCCATACATTATTAAGATTGAGAAAATTGCTCATCACCGGAAAATATTCCTGCGCCCGGGTGTTATAATCCGGATCGCGGAAGCGTAAAGTGGTGAAAAAATTCTGCAGCGGATTCAGCGCCAGGTTGCTTTTGAATTCGTCATTCAGGCTGAAAGCACGAAAAAAATTCAACGGTTTGATGGTCAGGAATCCATACATGAACCATCCTAGCAGCAACAGTGCCGCAAAATGCCAGCGACGGCGATAAGTAAACTTATGTATGTTCACATTCCTATCATGCACATCTACGTGTGTTCGCCTGAACATCCACACCATCATCAGCACGGCACCTACAAGCCCGATAAGTATCCATATCACCGGGTAACTTTGCCAGACCATTTTCAAACTTTCCTTCGGGTCTTCGGCAAATATCAAAGCATCGGCATTCAATCTTGCATTGATGTAAGAGAATTGTCCGAAATCGGCCCCATAAAAAAACAATACCAGCAATGTGATAATTCCAAGATACAACGTCCATATTTTCTTGGAACGCTGGCTGCTGAATGGAGCAAGTTTGGGAAAAAGTGATAAGATAGCGATGGGAAATAAAATGAACGCGATCCAGCGCAGGTCATACTTTAGACCCAGCCAAAAAGAGGGCAGCAGATCGGTGACCGGTATGGTCTTCGGCTTGAAACAAACCACCGTAGCCACCCTGAATGCAGTAAAGATCAGCAGATAAATGAAAAACAACTTCACTATCCATTGGATCGTTTTTGGCACCCGCCATTTTATAAGCATAGCTTTACAAATATGAATTGAGCGACAAAGTTATAGTATAGCAGTTTTAAAACCCTTACTTTTTCTTTTTGTTGTTCAGCAACTGATATTGTGCTGTAAGGTACCAGGCTTCGGTAAGTTCTGCCATGCGGTGTTTGGCACTGTCGTTATTAACCGGCAAATTATTCAACACCGAAACAAATTCTGTAATACCTGTTTTCAGATTTTTAGTGTAATAGTAATCGTTACTGACGAGCCCCATGTTCATGATATCCGGATCGGCAATGAACGCATAATGCGTCTTCGGCAATGTATCAAAAAGGTTTCTTCCAAATGCGGAATTGGTGTAGGATTGTTTTGCAAGCGAAGCCACACTCGGCAATATATCCAATTGGGAAGCTGCATCGCGGATACGTTTTGGCTGGATCAGTTTTGGTGCGTAAAACAGCAGCGGCACATGTTCGGCCAATATTCCCTGCTTGGTAAAACTTTGAGGGAACATATCGCCGGCATCACCGCGGAGGCCGTGATCCCCGACGAAAACAAAAATGGTATTATCAAAGAACGGCTGTTTTTTGGCCGCTTCAATGA